>Ga0302320_10030724_pt1 | contig 10223 bp, 7 predicted proteins | sample Bog_T0_3_FD_202130 | JGI IMG/M metagenome (GOLD analysis project Ga0302320, IMG submission 202130) | Peat permafrost microbial communities from Stordalen Mire near Abisko, Sweden - Bog_T0_3 | ecosystem: Environmental > Terrestrial > Soil > Wetlands > Peat | place: Sweden: Abisko, Stordalen Mire... | reverse complement strand
CTTCTTCTCGAATTGGCTGTAAGACTGCGCAGTCGCGTTGGGCTGCTGTAGCTCCGGCTTCCATTGTTCCAGGATCGCCCCTTGGATGGGGCAGATGCCCAGGCAGGCCCCGCAGTCGATGCACATCGAGGCGTCGATATAGACGAATTTCGTGCCTTTGTCGTTGGTCTTGCCTTCCACCCAATGGATGCACTCCACCGGGCAGACGGCAAGGCAATCGCCAAGTCCTTCGCACGTGTGAGCGACGATTGTGTAAGACAGGGCCATCAATGTGTTTCCGAAAGCGCCAAGCGAGGAAAGTATACGAGGCGAAAGAGCGTCAGGAAAGGCTTGCCTTACTTCACCGCCGCGGCGCCGGCCGAGGCGACCGCGTGGTCGTTCTCCACCGAGTCGCCCGAGACGCCGATGGCACCGATTACCACCCCGCCCAGCACGATCGGCACGCCGCCGGGAAAGGTAATCAGGCCGCCGTTGGAATGCTCGATGGCGAACAACGATCCGCCCGGTTGAGAAAGCTTGCCGATCTCGCCGGTGGGCATGTCAAAATAACGGGCCGTGCGGGCCTTGCGAATCGAGATGTCGATCGAGCCCAGCCAGGCGCCGTCGATGCGGGCAAAAGCCTTCAGGTTCGCGCCGGCATCGACCACGGCAATGTTCATTTTCACCCCCAGTTCGCGGGCCTTGGCGAGGGCGGCGTCCACGGCGGTTCGTGCTTGAGCAAGCGTGATGTCGGACATGGGGATCCTCCCTGAAAAGGTGTCTTCTTGGCAAGAACAATTCGCCCGCGATTATATGCGGCGAGTTCTGCCGTTGGAAGATCCGGGCATTGCGATTTTTTACAAAGAAAGCAGGAACTATTATTGCCGCTACGGCCGGGCTTGGTACAATTGAATCGATTCGATCACACGCACTGGCGTTTCTTCCCACCCCGCAGTCTCCCCTGCAACCAAGTGAGGTCGATCAGCTTTGTTTAGAATCAGCCCATCCCCCGGCATTGGTTTCGATGCGCGCCTGCTGGCGATAGCATCCATCGTACTGTTTTCAGCTCGCGGCGGCGTGGCGGCGACAATCTCCAAGCCGAGTTTCAATCGTGATATCCGCCCCATCCTGGCGGAGAACTGCTTCGCCTGTCACGGCCCCGACAGCGCGGCCCGCAAGGCCGATCTGCGGCTGGACCGCCGCGAGGTGGCCGTCAAGGCCGGCGTTATCGTGCCGGGCAAACCGGACGAGAGCGAGATGATTCGTCGCGTCTTCTCCGACGACAAGGACGAAGCGATGCCGCCCGCTTCGATCCACAAGCAGCTTACCGCGGCCCAGAAAGAGAAGCTCAAGGCATGGATCGCCGCGGGGGCCGAGTATCAACTGCTGTGGTCGTTCATCCCGCCCGTGCGGCCCGCCTTGCCGGCGGTCAAGAACGCGGCCTGGGTCCGCAATCCGATCGATCGCTTCGTGCTGGCCGGACTGGAATCGCACGGGCTGCAACCGGCGCCCGAGGCTGATCGCCGCGCGCTGGCCCGGCGAGCGAGTCTCGATCTGACGGGCCTGCCGCCGTCGCCGGAGATGGTCGAGACCTTCGTCAACGACCGCTCGCCCGACGCCTACGAAAAGCTGGTCGATCAATTGCTGGCGTCGCCGCATTGGGGCGAGCATCGGGCGCATTACTGGCTCGACGCCGCGCGCTACGGCGACAGCAACGGCATTCACATCGACAACTACCGCGAAATCTGGTCCTATCGCGATTGGGTCATCGAGGCATTCAACCGCAACTTGCCCTTCGACCGCTTCACCGTCGAGCAGTTGGCGGGCGACCTGCTGCCGGACGCGGAGGACGAACAGCGGATCGCCACGGGCTTCAATCGCTGCCACATCACCACCGGCGAAGGCGGCGCGATCGCCGAGGAGTATCTCGTGCTCTACGCCCGCGACCGCACCGAGACGACCGCGCGGGTTTGGATGGGGCTGACGGCCAACTGCGCCGTCTGCCACGATCACAAGTTCGACCCGCTGCCGCAAAAAGAGTTCTACGCCATGTCGGCCTTCTTCAACAACACGCCGCAACCGGGGATGGACGGCAACATGAAGGACACCCCGCCCGTGATCTTCGTGCCGGGCACGCTCGAAGACCGTAAGCTCTGGCACACGCTGGAAACTCAGATTGCCGACGCCCAAAAACAGATCGGCGCGCGGAAGCAGTCTTCGCGGGCCGATTTCCAGAAGTGGCTCGCCGGACCCGCGAAGCAATCGCTTTCGGCCAAGGTGCCCGACCAGGGGCTACGCTTGCATGCTTCGTTGAGCGAAGGCGCAGGCCGCAACGTGACGATAACGGTGGACTCGAAGCCGCGCACTGTGACCCTGGCGGCCGACGCCGCCTGGGGTCCCGGCGAGATCGCCGCCAAGGCGTTCACGGCCCAGGCCAAGACACCCCTGGAGATCGCCGAGGCGGGCGACCTCGATAGCCAACAGGCGTTTTCCTACGGCGCCTGGGTCAAGATTCCGGGCAAGGTGGCCAGCGGGGCGGTCATGGCCCGCATGGACGACGGCAACGCCTTCCGCGGCTGGGACCTCTGGTTGCAGAACGATCGTCCCGCCGCGCACCTAATCAATCATTGGCCCGACAACGCCATCAAGGTCGTCTCGCGGACCCCCTTGCAGCCGGGCAAGTGGCATCATGTGATGGTCACCTATGATGGCTCGCGGCGCGCCGCGGGGGCGAAGATCTACATCGACGGCAAGCGGCAGCCGATCGACGTGGAAAGCGATAGCCTCAAGGACACGCTGCGGACGCGCGTGCCCTTGAAGATCGGCCAGCGGCACACGACTAGCCGCATCGACGGCGTGGCCTTGCAGGACCTGCGAATTTACGGCCGCACACTTTCCGACGGCGAGGTTGAGCAACTGGGCGCATCGTCGCGGTTGGCCGCCATCGTGGACAAGCCGGCCGGCAAGCGGAGCGCGGCCGAAGTGGATGAACTATTCGATTTCTGGCTCCGCCGCGAGGACAAGACGTATCAAGACCTGACGGCGCAATTGGCGGCGGCCCAACAGCAGCAGACCGCGGTCCGCCTGCGCGGCACCGTGGCCCACGTGATGCAGGAGAAGGCCGGGCCGCCCAAGGCCTTCGTGCTCTTCCGCGGCGACTACGACAAACGCCGCGAGGAGGTCCAGGCGGCCACGCCCGCGTTCCTTCCGCCCATGCCGGCCGATTTTCCGCGGAACCGCCTGGGCTTTGCCCGCTGGCTGCTGCGGCCCGAGCATCCACTCACGGCGCGGGTGGCCGTGAACCGTTTCTGGCAGGAGATATTTGGCGTGGGGCTGGTGAAGACATCCGAGGATTTCGGCGTCAATGGCGAATCGCCCGCCAACCAGGAATTGCTCGATTGGATGGCGGTCGATTTCCGCGAGTCCGGCTGGGACGTCAAGCGGTTCTATCGCCTGCTGGTCACGTCGGCCGCCTACCGCCAATCGGCCGCGGTGACGCCCGAGAAACTTGAACGCGACCCGCAGAACCGCTTGCTTTCGCGCGGCCCGCGGTTCCGCATGGACGCCGAGATGGTCCGCGACTACGCCCTGACCGCCAGCGGCCTGCTGGCCGACAAGATCGGCGGGCCGAGCGTGCGGCCCTACCAGCCGGACGGCGTTTGGGAGGCCGTGGCGATGCCCGAAAGCAACACGCGGTTCTACCGCACCGACAGCGGCGAGAATTTGTACCGGCGGAGTTTGTATACGTTCTGGAAGCGTGCGGCGGCGCCGGCCTCGATGGAGATCTTCAACGCGCCAACGCGGGAGGCGTGTACGGTCCGTCGCGAGCGGTCGAACACTCCGCTCCAGGCCCTGGTGACGCTCAACGATCCGCAGTTCGTCGAGGCGGCCCGGCGGCTGGCGGAAACCGCGCTCAAGCAAGGCGGCGACAAGAACGAAAGCCGGCTCGACTTCACCGCGCGGCGATTGCTGGCCCGGCCGTTGCGTCCCCAGGAGCGGCAGATCGTGCTGGCCAGCCTCGATGCGCTCGTCAAACACTACAAGGCGCACCCCGACGGCGCCAAGAACCTGTTGATGGTCGGGCAGTCGCCGGTCGATCCCAAGCTCGATCCGGCCACGCTCGCCGCATGGACGATGGTCACGAACGAATTGATGAACTTGGATGAGGTGTTGAACAAATGATCTCAACCGAACCTTCCCGCCGCACATTCCTCGATCTGACCGTCCGCACGGTGGGCGGCGCGGCCGCCGCTTCGCTGTTGAGCGCCGGCGGCCAGAGCTTTGCCGCGGCCCAAGCCGGCCCGCACGTGCCCGGTCCGCATTTCCCTGGCAAGGCCAAGCACGTCATCTACCTGCATATGGTCGGCGGTCCCTCGCAGTTGGACCTTTACGACTACAAGCCGAAGATGAACGCCTGGTACGACAAGGACCTGCCCGACTCGGTCCGCCAGGGTCAGCGGCTGACGACGATGACCAGCGGGCAGGCGCGGTTTCCGATCGCGCCGTCGAAGTACAAGTTCGCCCAATACGGCAAGTGCGGCATGTGGGTCAGCGAGTTGCTGCCCAACACGGCCAAGATGGTCGATGAGATGTGCTTCATCCGCAGCATGAACACCGACGCCATCAACCACGAACCGGCCATCACCTTCGCGCAGACTGGCAACCAGATCGCCGGCCGGCCCTGCATGGGTTCCTGGGTCTCCTACGCGCTGGGCACGCTGAACCAGAACTTGCCGGCCTTCGTGGTCATGGTGGCCAAGCCCACGAACATGGAACAGCTTCAGGCCATCTCGGGCAAGCTGTGGACGAGCGGCTATCTGCCGGGCGAACATGCGGGCGTGGCCTTCCGCACGATGGGCGACCCGATCCTCTACATCAACAACCCGCCCGGTGTGCCGGCCGACGTCCGCCGCATGACGCTCGACGGCATCAAGGCACTGAACGAGGTCAACTTCCGCGAATACGGCGACCCGGACACGCTCACGCGGACCAAGCAATACGAGCTTGCCTTGCGGATGCAGGACAGCGTGCCCGAACTGGTCGATCTGACCAAGGAACCGAAGACGACTTTCGACCTTTACGGCGCGGACGCCCTCAAGCCGGGCACTTTCGCCAATGCGGCCTTGCAGGCGCGGCGGATGGTCGAGCGGGGCGTGCGCTTCGTGCAGATCTACCACAACAACTGGGACTCGCACTCCAACGTCGCCGGCCGCCTGCCCAGCCAGTGCAAGGACGTCGACCGGGCCTGCTACGGGCTGATCACCGATCTCAAGCAGCGCGGCATGCTCAAGGAGACGCTCGTCGTCTGGGGCGGCGAATTCGGCCGCACGATTTATTCTCAGGGCGGACTGTCGCACGAGAACTACGGCCGCGACCACCATCCCCGTTGCTTTACCATGTGGATGTGCGGCGGCGGCGCTAAGCCGGGCGTGGTGCATGGCGAAACGGATGATTTCTCCTATAATATCACCAAGGACCCTGTGAAGATCCACGATTTTCACGCCACGATTCTGCACCTGCTGGGCTTCGACCACGAGCGACTGATCTATCGCTACCAGGGCCTCGATCAGCGCCTGACCGGCGTCGAACCTTCGAAGGTAGTGAAGGAGTTGCTGGCGTAGGTCACGGCTGCTCGCCTTCGAGGCGTTTGATTTCACGGTCGAAGTCCGAGATGTACTCCGCGTCCTGCCGCTTGCGGTAGACTTCGTATTCTCCCTCCGCTTTGAGTTTGGCCTCCAGCGCGCTGACTTTGCCCTTGTCTTGCAGAATCGGATAATTCGACAACTCCAAAAAGTGATTCAGAAACTCCACCCAATCGGCCATCTTCGTCACGATGCCCCGCTCGGCTCGGTTCTCGGCCAGGTCGAGATAGGCGGACACAATGCGGTTGAGTTCCTTGACGTGGGCCTCGCTCAAGTAGTTCTTGGCCACGGCCACGTCGGACTTTGAAATCTTGCCATTGGGAGCGTGCTTCCAGGTCGTAAGTCCCATGGCGAACTTCGTCGCGTCGGCGGAAGTATAAATCAGTTCGGCAGCCGTCTGCCCGGTGATCGCCCAGTGCAGCTTGTTCTGCACGGTGGCGAAGAATTCCTTGGTCAGCGGCGCACTGGCGTTGTAGTCGACGGAGAGGGCGTAGAGATCGGTGATTTTCTGGTAGAAGCGGCGTTCGCTGGCCCGTATCTCGCGAATGCGATCCAGCAGTTCGTCGAAATAGTCCCTGCCGAAGACCTGTTTGCCCTGTTTCAATCGCTCGTCGTCCAGCACGAAGCCTTTGACGATGAACTCCCGCAGGGTTTTGGTGGCCCAAATGCGGAACTGCGTGGCCTGGTAGCTGTTGACGCGGTAGCCGACCGCGATGATGGCGTCGAGGTTGTAATAGCGGGTTTGGTAGTTCTTTCCGTCCGCGGCAGTTGTTTCCAAAATGGAAATAACTGATTTCTCCGCCAGTTCGCCTGATTCAAAGATGTTTTTCAGGTGTTTGTTGACGGCCGGCACCTTAACGCCGAACAGTTCGGCCAGCGCCTTTTGCGTCAGCCAGACCGTTTCATCTTTGAAGAAGACCTCGACGCGGACAGCGCCGTCCGGCGCGGTATAGAGCAGGAATTGGTTTTGGCCGCTCATAACGCAATATGCTCCCGAAGGATGGCTATCGTCTCCACCTCCGCCGCACGCGCCTCGCCGCCGGCGAGCCTGGAGAAGGAAATCGGGCAACTTTCGAGGAACTGTGATTCCCGGTTATTCTTTGCGGTAAACTTCGCGAACAGTGCCTCGCGAATCGCAGTAGACATTCTAGGACTGGCCCTCTCGGTACGCAAACCATCGTCTATATGACTTGGCTGGAATTGCGCGCCCGCCGACCGGCGCGAGTAGCCAATCCTGTCATTGAACCGCTGCGATGCCGGAGCTACAATTACCACCTGTGAGTATGACTTCGCCAAGTCAGTTCCCGCTTTCTACGCGTTCCTGCTTCAATAATGCCTCGTCAAGTTGGACCTGCATCATGCCCATCTATCTCCCTTCCATCTCCCGTCGCTCCTTCCTCAAAGGCTCCTTGGCCGCCGGCACCGGCGTACTGCTAGCCCGCGATGCCTTTGCCACCCAGCCGAAGACCGATCCCAATCGCTGGGTCCTGATCTCCGACACGCATATCGGCACGCACCGCGACGACCTCCGCGGCGGCGCCAAGCCAGCCGAGACCTTCGCCGCAACCGTCAAGCAGGTCCTGGCCCTCGATCCCCGCCCCGCGGCCATTATCATTTCAGGCGACCTGGCTTTCCTCACCGGCGAGCCCGGCAACTACAAGTTAATCAACGAACTCTACCGGCCGATTCGCGAGGCGGGTATTGCCATGCACCTGGTGTTGGGCAATCACGACCGCCGCGACCATTTCTGGGCCGCCTTTCCCGACGCCAAGCCAGCCGGCACGCTCACCGACCGGCAGACGGCGCTCGTCGCGACGCCGTTGGCCAACTGGTTCCTCATGGATTCGCTGATTAAGACGAACTTCACGCCCGGCATGATCGGCAAGCCGCAGTTGCAGTGGTTGGCCAAGGCCCTCGATGCCCACAAGGACAAGCCGGCCCTGTTGGTTGCCCACCACAATCCCGAGTCGCCTACGGGGCTGTTGGACTGGTCCGACGTGCTGGCAATTGCCGCCGAGCACAAGCACGCGACGGCCTATTTCTACGGCCATACGCACTGCTGGGGCGTTCGCCGGGAAAAGGACGTCCACCTTGTCAACGTGCCCGCCACGGCCTGGCTCTTCGATCAGTCGCAGCCGCGCGGCTGGCTGGACGTGAAGCTGGAAAAGTCCGGGGCCGCGGTGGTGATGAACGCGCTGGACAAGAAGCATGCCAAGCACGGCCAGCGGGTTGAACTGAAGTGGCGTGCGTAGAGTTTTTGTGACGCGTTTCGTTTCTTCTGCGCGTGGCGTCATCCGGAGCTACCAATCCAGCGAGACCAATTCGCCGCCGTCGCGGCTTCCCAGCGCCTGCCACACCTTGATGTCGATCGTGTTGCTGACAAAATGAACGGCCGCGTCGGCCGTCGCCAGGTTGACGCCGCCCGGATGCCGGCTGGATGCGGTCGTGGCGCCGCCGTTGTCGTTGATCTGGTCGGCGCCGACATTGCCCGCGGCGCAGCGCACGCAACTCCACGTGTTGGGTGGCATGATGTGGTTGTAGCGCGTGGTGACGAAGTTACCCCGCACCCAGTTTCGGCCGGACCTGGAAAACTGCGCGCCGGTGCCCGCCGCCGGCGTCACCTTCTGGCAGGCCGTGTAGACTTGCAGGGCCGTCTCGTCGGTCAAGGGAACGCGGAACCAATCGCCCGGCGTCTCGATGTGATTATCGTCCGCGTCGCCCATTATGGCCTCGGCGAACATCGCGGTGTGGCTGATGCCGTCGGTCACCTGGCAAAGCCGCACGGGTATCGCCGTAACAAAGATGCCATTGTTCTGCTCGCCTGTCGTCGCGTTCCACTCGCCCGTGTCGTTTCCCGCGTTGCCCCGGTAGTTGTTTTTCGCCCAGGGATATTGGTTGTTGTTGCCCTGGTCCTGGAAGTTCATGCGATTGCGGTCCGCGGGGCAAAGAAAGGTCTTGACGACGGTTTGGCAGACCTGTGCGTGCCTCGCATTGCCCGGCGGTTGGCTGAAATCGATCTGCTGGAAGGTCGGGGTTTCTTCCATGTAGGGCAACAACCGGGCATGAGCGCTCCAGACATCCTCACCGGGTTTGTCGCGTCCCAGGGGAAAACAGTCGTTGGTACTGACGAAGTTCATCGTTGCAATGCCCAACTGCCGCAAGTTGTTGCTGCATTCGGTGCGGCGCGCCGCCTCGCGGGCCGACTGCACCGCGGGCACGAGCAGGCCGCTCAGAATGCCGATGATGCTGACCACTACTAGAAGTTCCACAAGGGTGAAACCGGCCGGCCGCGACTTTCGCGAGCCCGACCCAGGGTACTGGGTGCCCCGCCGGGTGCCCCGGCCGGACAGCACATGTTGCGCGGGAGATTTGCGCATCTCCATGATCGTACTCTCCCTGGATGTTTGTTTGGAGGAATCGATCGGACACGAATTCCGCGAATGCTGAATGCAATTCATGTGCCGCCGGTCGGGATTTGCCGGGGAGAATCGCCGGACGCTCGTGACTTGCGGCGGTGTCGCTGGATTCTTGTCTCTGGGACGCATTACGGGTTGGTAGTGCTGTCATCGGAAAGCGACGGGGCGCCGTGCCAGGTGACGGGCAACAAGATCATTTGCGGTCTGCTATCACGTGACCGCCTGTGAAAAGCGACGCTCACAAGACCTCGAAATTGTGAACGTCACTTCGGGGTTTTTGCCTCGGCAGAATGGTGACCTGGCCGCTACAACGCGGCCTGGAACGCATGTCGGCGACGCAGCAAACCACAGGCGATTCGCCGGACTTTCTGCACGAGAATGGCCGCACGCGGGCCACCTCTTCACGATTGGTATGGCAGTTGCTCGCCGCTAGGGCCGCGCACGAAGCCGTTATTCAGGAGTTGAGCCATGTATCGCAGGATCGCCATATTACGTCGTCTGTTGGAAAGCCGTTTGCAGACCGCACGCGGAGTTGCCAGCCTCTTGCTTTTGCTGACAATCGCGGCCACAACGCGGTCCGCCTGCGCCGTGACTACCTGGACGGGCAGCGTGTCGACTTCCTGGAACAACGGGAGCAATTGGAGCGGCGGCTCCGTGCCCAACAGCACCACTTCCAACCCGGTGCTCGGTGATCCTACCGGCGCCTACGCGCTCACCACGCTCGGTAAGTCCGTGTCGGCCGAGGGCATTACTTTCAATTCCGTTCGGGGGATTACGCTCGATCCTTCCGCGACGAATGCCTACACCTTGACGCTGGGCGACTACGGATTGACGGTCCTCGCGCCATCGAGCACGAACACCATCAACGACAGCATCAGCCTCACGAACAATCCCGAGACCTGGACGAACAACTCCAGCGGTCCGTTGACCGTCGCGGGCAGCATCGCCTTCAGTTCGACCACCAGCAGGATTCTGACCATCGCCGGTTCGGGCAACGTCTACCTTTCCGGCGGCCTTTCGGGGACGGGTGCTTTGACCTCCAACAGCACCGGTCTGGTCGTCGTCTCGGGAAACACCAATTATTCGAATCCCACGATTGCCACTAGCGGCACCTTGCAATTCAACGGCAATCCGAACCTGGGCGGCAATGTCACCAACAGCGGCTTTATGGCGTTCAACGGCAACC
>Ga0302320_10030722_pt1 | contig 10223 bp, 9 predicted proteins | sample Bog_T0_3_FD_202130 | JGI IMG/M metagenome (GOLD analysis project Ga0302320, IMG submission 202130) | Peat permafrost microbial communities from Stordalen Mire near Abisko, Sweden - Bog_T0_3 | ecosystem: Environmental > Terrestrial > Soil > Wetlands > Peat | place: Sweden: Abisko, Stordalen Mire... | reverse complement strand
TCAATCAAATGCACGATGTAAAGAACATGTTTGTGGTGGATGGATCGGCCTTCACCACCGCTAGCGACAAGAATCCTACCCTCACGATTCTGGCGCTAGCTTGGCGCTCTACCGATTATTTGGCGGGCGAGATGAAGAGAGGCAACGTTTAAGCTTGGCCGATCCGGTTTGCGTAGCGCCGACGGGTGATATCTGTGGCGAGGGCGCGGTCTGGCATGCCGCCGAAAACGCTCTCTATTGGACAGATATCAACCGCTTCCTCATTCACCGTTACGAGGCGGCGAGCGGCAATGTCAAGACTTGGTTTTTCGACGAGCCCGTGACCGCGCTCATTTTGACCACGCGGCCCACTACCCTCGCGGTGGTGCTGGGCTCCGGTTTGATTCTCTGGGAACCCGCCAAGGACTCGCGCCGCGAATACGCCTTCAGGCTGGCGGATTGGCCGCAAACGCGTTGCAATGATGCGCGCGCCGATCCACGCGGTTCACTTTGGATTGGCACTATGTGGAACAACGTAAATACGGACGGCTCTCCCAGTGAGGAAAAGAACGGCTATGGCAGGCTATATCGGATAGATCCCGATCAAACTTCCAAGGAGTTTCGCGGGCAGTTAGGAATTTCGAATACCCTGGCATGGAACCCGCAACTCACCGCATTTTATTTCGCCGATTCCATGGCGAACATCGTTTATCAATACGACTATGATTCCAAGACGGGCGAAATCGACAATGAGCGGCCGTTCTTCCGCGACTTTGCGCGTGGCGCGCCCGATGGCTCGGCGATGGATGCGGAAGGTTTTCTTTGGAATTGCCGTTATGGCGGCGGTTGCGTCGTGCGGGTTGCGCCCGATGGCAAGATTGAACGTATTGTGGAGATGCCTACTCCGAATGTCACAACTTGCACCTTTGGCGGCGAGGATTTGCGCACTCTCTATATAACTACGGCCGCGGCCGGCGCCAAGCCCGGAGACCGCTTTGCCGGTGGATTATTTAGTCTGGCAATAGAGGTTCAGGGTCAACCGGAGAACCGCTTCTCTCTTCTGATTGGTGGGAACTAAGTCGCGCGCGCAGGTCGGCGAATTGCAACAGCGGTACCTGTTCAGCGCGCAGCCCGGCTTCCGGCATGCCGTCAATAGAGGTGCCATAAAAAGGTCGAAGGTTATTGCGCAGGGTCTTGCGCTTATGCGTGAAGCAGCGGCTCACGAATTTGAGCAACTCCGGCAAGTCAGGTGTCTTTTCCGCGCGCCGGACGAGCCGGACAGCCGCAGATTCGACTTTCGGCGGCGGAGAAAAGGCGCTGGCCGGTACTTTGCAAACCAATTCCACCTGGCAAACAAGCTGGGTGGCGACGGCAAGATATCCATAATCGCGAGAATTTGGCTTCGCCAACAACCGTTCCGCCACCTCCAACTGCATCAGGAAAACCGCGGCGGGGAAGCGGTCGTCCAGCCGTAGAAACTTTTCTACAATCGGCGACGTAATGTAATAAGGCAGATTGCCGGCGATCACAGCCGGCCCCCAAGCGGCCAAGTCACTCTCCAGGACATCGGCGTGGTGGATATGCAAACTCGGCTGGTTGGCGAATTTGCGTGTAATGAATGCTACGAATCGGGGGTCTAATTCGATGACATGCAGTTCCTGGCACAATGGCAATAGATGCCGCGTCAACGCGCCACGCCCGGGTCCGATTTCGACGATGCAAGGAGGGTGCGTTTTTCCGGCGGCTGCGGCAATTTGCGCCAAAACTGTTTCGGAGGTGAGGAAGTGTTGGCCGAGCTTGCGGGACAAGCCCTCAGTTTAGAACACGTTGCTACACTGATGAATCGGACCAGCTTTGAAGACCATGAATCAGACTGATTCTCTGGAAGCCCTGTTGGCGGCGTCACGCGACGAGGTTGACCAATTGAGAACGGAACTTAGAGCGTCTGAAAGACAACTCGCACGGCTGCTTGAAATGTTCGAGGAGCAGCAGAGGCAGGTCAACGGCCAGCAGGCGACCCTGACGCGCGTGGAACGCATCTTAATGGATGTTGTGACCGGCCGGCTCTGGCGAACTTTGCGAGCGGTTGGTAGCGTCGTGAAGACGATTATTCCGGGCGAAGAGGGCTATAGGCGGCCGTTATTAAATGGCGAGAGCAGCAACGGCAACCACGGCAATGCCGGCTTGATCGCTAAGCGCAACACCCATCTGACCATCGACGAGCCGACGCCCGACGGAGACCGGCCACGGCGAGGCAAGATCACTGTGCGCGGCTGGGCTGCGGCCGAAGGTGGGGTCGAAGCCATCCAAATTGAAGTGGCTGGACTCGCGCCGATTGAAACTACGCCTTGCATTCCTCGTCCTGACGTTCAGAAATCTTTGCCCGGCTTAGATAAGACTGGGCGGACCGGATTTATGGCCCAGTTTGACTCCAAGGAGTTGGCCAACGGCCGTAACGCCATTCTTGTGCGCGCTTTGGCAAAGGGCGCAGTGCTTCGCGAGGCGAGGACCTATGTGGTCATCAACCACGAAAAGGGTTTCGCCTCCGATTACCAGTGTTGGATCCATGAATTCGAACGGCCTGAATCGCAAATCATTGAGCTGAAGGTTGCGTCATTCCTGGTGCAGCCGAAAATCAGCGTCGTGATGCCGGTTTACAACACGAAATCGGAAGAGCTCGAAGCCGCCATCGATTCTGTACTTCAGCAGTCTTACCCGCACTGGGAGCTATGTATCTGTGATGACAGGTCGCCGGATCCAGGTGTTCGGCGGATCTTGGATCGTTTTGCGAAACTCGATGCGCGCATCAAGGTTCATTACGCCTCGGAACAGGGTGGCATTTCCCGCGCTTCTAACGCGGCTTGGCGCATGGCCACCGGCGATTACATTGCTCTTCTCGATCACGACGACACTCTTTCACCGAACGCCCTGGCTTATGTGTGCGAAGCCGTCAACCAGAATCCGGGCTGCGACCTGATTTATAGCGACGAAGACAAGATTGACGGGCGCGGTTCGCGCTTTGACCCGTTCTTCAAGCCGGATTGGTCTCCCGATCTCATCCTCTCGGAAAACTACATTTGCCACATGCTTGTTTTGCGGCGTGACTTGGCGGAAAAGGTGGGTGGGTTCAATCCCGCTTTCGATGGCAGCCAGGATTACGACTTGATTCTGCGCGCATCGGAACATGCTTCGCGGATTCAGCACATTGCTAAAGTGCTTTATCACTGGCGCGCTGGCGCTTCCTCTACCGCCAGCGGAATTCAAAACAAAAGCTACGCGACCGAGGCTGCGCGCCGCGCGCTTCAGGATTATTGCGATCGCAACGGTTCGGGCGGTTGCGTTGAACAGGGAAAGATCGCTGGCCGCTTTAGGATTCGCTATCCGATGACTGCGGGAACGCGCGTGAGCATCATCATTGCGGCGGGCGGGAAGACGGAGGTTCTGCGCGCCAACTTGGAAAGCCTGTTTTCCAAAACCGCTTACACGAATTATGAAGTTGTGGTTGTGGATAACTCCAAAGGCAACGCGACAGAGAAAATAGTGGGCCAATTCCAAGCCCGCTACGATGATCTCCGTTATGTGGATTGGCGCAACCAGCCGTTCAATTTTTCGGCCATCAACAACGCCGCGGCTCGCCAATGCAAATCGCCCGTGCTGCTTTTTTTGAATGACGATACCTCTATCATTGAGCCGAGCTGGCTTGGGGCGATGCTGGAATTGGCCTTGCGGCCGGAAGTTGGCGCAGTGGGCGCCAAGCTGCTCTATCCCAATGAAGCCATTCAGCACGCAGGTGTCGTTATGGGCCTTTTTGATAATTGCGGCCACGCCTTCAAGGGACTGAATGCCACGGTGGGCCATTATTTCGATTTTTCCGACGTGATTCGCAATGTGAGCGCCGTCACAGGCGCCTGCCTGATGAGCCGTGCGGAGGTGTTCTGGCAAGTGGGCGGCTTTGATGAAACGCAGTTTGCCGTCGCCTTTAACGATGTGGATTTATGCCTGAAAATGGGCACGTGTGGGTACCGTGTCCTCTATACGCCGCATGCGGTTTTATATCATCACGAGTCGCTTTCCAAGAGTTCCAAAGACCTCATTCCCCATCCGGAAGAGGTGGCGGCTATGAAATCCAAGTGGGGAAACGTGATTGCGCACGATCCCTTCTACAGTCCTAACTTGACGCGTATTGATGAAGATTTCTCGCTCCGCACTCGTCTCTAGGGGCAGGAAACGGTATCCTGAAAGTGAGAGGTTTGCGAAAATGGCCGCTTCGGATAGTGAAAAAATATCACACGTCAATTTCAGGGGCGTCACCCATGTTGATGTCAATGCGTTACTGCGAGACCCCAAAGTAAAGGCAACCATTGAACGCGTTTCGAAAGAGAATGAGCGCTTCCGTGGCAAACCTGGCATCACGTTCATCAAACCACTTCGCCAACGCGAATAAACTTCATTAGCGGATGCCCTATAATCTGCTGCTTCTGCCGCTCATCGGTGGATATCTCTTCATCCATATAGCTCATTATTTCCGTTTTGCCGCTCAGCGCGCGGATGGCTACCGGCTGTTGTTTCAAGCCGCTATCGCCGGCGTGGCACTATCCATCTTCGGGCGTTTGAGCGAATTGGCATGGGCGATCACGCCGCTCGGGAAATGGTTCTACGAACACTTCTGGAAAATCTTTTCCCCATTTCCTTATTCCGCTACGAGCGCGTATTCTCTGCTGCTGGGGCCGCTCTTCGCGCTCACAGTGAATCTCTTCATAAACGAGGGAAAGGCAAAATCTATGGAGCTCCACTCGGGCGGTAATTTCTTCCTTCAATTGCTTGATGATGCGGTCAACCAAAAGCGGATGATATCGGTGACACTGGATTCGCGCAAATGGTATGTCGGCTGGGTGGTGGAATCGCCCACCCTAGATCCGCGGGAACAGTATTTCCGTCTGCTCCCGTTTATTAGCGGATACCGTGACAAAGACGTGCTCGAAACGCGGCGCACCGTTTACTACGAAGCGGTGCTCAGAGATCCTGCCATCGATAGAACGGAATTCGTCATCACCTTGCCGCTGAAAGACGTAAAAATCGCCGGCTTCTTCAACGATGAGATCTACGACGAATACTTTTCAGAGACCGACCCCTCCAATTCCACGCCCATGCTGGTGAACTAGCGAGCCGCCGCTCGGAACTTACGCCGGTTCGACGTTCGCCCCCCGTGATGATGTTCACTACCGTGGCTCGCCAACCCATGATCGACACTAAACTTTCCCGCGCCGGAGAGAAAAAGTGCCAGTGAGGCCGCTAAATACATCCAGGCCACTTCGCCATTGTGCTCCCCGGCAAGATGCATCCTGTGGACAAAGACAAACGCGACCGCTGTATTGACGGCAATTATAAACGCTGCCCAACGTGTGCCTAAGCCAATAATCAGCAGCAGCGAACAGAGAGCATCGGAAATCAGCGCGAAGCCTAAACTCCACTGCGCACCAATGCCCAAGGGGTCTGGGAAGTGTTTCACCATTTCCGAGAAGCCCGTGATTTTCTCCAGCCCATGCCGCAGAAACAGACTTGTACCCATGAAAACTCGAAGCAGTAAAACCGCTAAATTGTGCGCATGCGGGAGAAAGCTAAGGCGTAGGAAGCTGTTCATAGATGGCCATTGCTTATTATGCGGCAGCTTATTGTTTCATCTTGAGCTGATCTAAAATCGAATTTATTGGATTGGCCGGCTTGTTGGGTTTCCCATTCTGAGTCTGTCCTCCCAAATTGCTCAGCTTCAGTTTCGCCATCTCCGCCGTATCAGGCGCCACGTTGGGGTGAGCCATGTTCCCCGTGATCAGGACCGGTACCACTAGGTTGCCTTTGACTACGGCGAGTACCGTCCCCAACAGCCCGCCAGCGGCCTGCTGCTGTCCCGCCGCGCTGCTGCCAAGCACTGCCCTTAAATGCATATTGACGTCTTGGCTCGCCAAATTCAGCGTTCCCCTTGCCGTAATCGTGCCTTGGTTCAATTCTCCCGCTAAGTTTTGGGTGGTAGCAACTCCATTCGCTATGTTCAACGTGCCAGCAAACTTCTTCAAGTCGGTTCCACCGCCGGTTGAATCTGAGCCGACACCGAGCAGCTTGCCTAGCTTACTCACTTCGCTCAAGATATTGATGTTCTTGATCACTCCGTTTGTCAAATTGAATGACAGCACTCCGTTCAGTGTCCGCGCTAAGTCATTGGCGTGCACCAACGAAAAACGCAGATTCGTGTCCGCCGTTAAACTGCCGGAAACCCTGTCTTTCATTGAACTCACTGCCGAAAGCAGAGAATTGGCGTCAACGCCCGCAAACTTCATCTTCACTGAGCATTCTGGAATCGCCGGCCGCATATCGGTCGTCAACGATCCGTTGGCCTTGCCGCCGAAAATGTCGGCGCTCAGCGGCGAAAGCTCAATCACACCCTTATTCAGATTGCACTTTGTGTTTACATTCTTCAGCTCAATATCGTTAGCCTTAATGAATCCCGCCGCCAGCGTGCCTGTGCCGGTCGTGGAAAGCAACAGGCTCGGCTCTTCGTTCTTTCCACGTTTCGCGGCGTTCTTATTGGCCGGGGTGGGCACCGTTAGGTTTTGCAACTCCTCCGTGTCGATTTGGTCCGCGTTCAGATTAAAAGCCACTTGCGGCGCGGCAAAATTCTTCGCCGACAAACTGCCACGCACGGTGGTGCTTCCCAAACTTGCCGCTAAATTGTCGAAGCTGACGGAGTTCTGCGAAAAAGTCACATTGGCCGTCGTGATCGCCAAGGGCTTCTTGAATTGCGGCGTGGTCAACTTCATCTCCGCGAGGTTCGCCGTTCCCGAATAACTCAACGTCGAAGCGTTTGCCAGCGGTCCTTTCACATGCACATCCAAAGTGAGTTTTCCGTCGCCAGTCATGCCATCCGCGGAAGCCAAGCCATACGTTTTGGCGATATTCAAAAGCTCGCCCACGTTGGCTCCATCGGTCTTCACGGAAGCGTCAACGCTGCGGTTCGGGGTCGCATATTGCAAAAGCGTGAAGGCGATTGCAAGTTTAGTAGACCCGCTGGTGGCGCTCATGGTATTCGACACGATCGAATCTGGCGACAAGGTCAAATCAATCTCAGGAATGGCAACAGCTTGCTTAATCTGCCCGCCGCTTGCGGAGAGATTCTGCGCCCGAATCGAGCCTTTCAATTGCGGAGCATTCCCCGCTCCACTGGCTGTTACGTCCACGCTCAACTCGCCAGCCACGTTGTAGGCCGGATTGAAGCCAAATCCCAGACCGCCCGCCAGTTTAGCCAACTCAGTGATGGACGAATGATCGGTCTTCACCGTCACATTCAGTGTGGCCGGCGTAGTCGCGGTGCTCACGTCGCCCGTAGCCAAAAGAATTGTCGGCCCCACCTGCACAACTCCCGAGCGAATCAGCAGCTTCTTTTGCTTTAAATCATCTTCAATGTTGTAAGTGGAACTGATCGCGGAATCCATCTTGACGCCGTTCAGGATCATATTGTCGAGCCTCAGCGTTCCCTTGCAACTGATCACATCCGCCAGCGCATTGATTTCGGCCTCGCCGGATGCCACCGAGTTTGTATCGGGCGGGATCGTACCGGCGGACAGAAACAGGTTCACGCCAGCCAAAGAAACCTGCTGTATCGACAAGTGTCCGTTAACGGGCGGCACTGCATTCTCCGATGCAATGCCCACCGGGCCCGCTTTACCATTGAATTCCAGCATCTGTTGCCCTTGCCCGGGAAAATGTACGCCCAGATTCAATCCGAACTGAACGCCCGGCGCAAAATTGGTGACTCGCAAGTCAATGTGATCGTAAACGCTGCGTGCCTGTTTGTTGAGTTGGTCTGTGTAGCCAAGCTGACCATCCGTGATATTGAGCAAATCCAGCGAGAATTCGCTTGCGCTGCCAGGGCTCTTGCTGTTGCCCTTGCCTAGCGATGAATAATTCCACACGCCGGCCGAATTCCTGATCAGTTCAATCTGTGGCTTGTCTAGCAGCAAATCGTTCACTTCCGGATCTCCGCGCAACACCGACCAGATGCTCACGCTCACGAAAACCCTATCTGCTTTCGCAAAAGGCCGATCTTGCGGAAATGGTGACGCTTCTGCAATGCTGAAGCCATCCATTTTGAGCTGCAGCGGCAGCAACTTCAAGCTGAGGTGGTCGATGCTGACTGGGCGGTTAAGCTTTTGCTGCAATTCCGCCTGAATGTGTGGCCGCCAGCTATCAACCCTCCCCAGCAAGACTCCCACCGCAATCGCAATTAGGATGACGACGGAGAGCACGGCGATCAGGAACGTTCGGATCTTCATAATTTCATCTTAGTGGCAAGTAGCAGAGAGGCGTGCCGTCGCGCGTTTAGCGAATTTTAAAGGACAACCAAGCCGCTGCCAGCAAAAATCCAGCCAGCGCCTTGTATTCTTCGTTGCGTCGATAAAGGGGCCATGAAAACCGGCTTGGCACGCCAGCCCACTTGGCAAAGGGCAGAAAGCGATGAATTCGCTCCGCATATGCTGCGTATGTGGGGAAAATGGTCCGTAGATGTTGCTCTTCTAACTCAATTGCCGGCAAATAGACCAACGCGAAAACCGCTGCAAATAAGAGCACCAGCCAAATTTCGCGTGCCGCCACAACAAGGCCCGCAGCCGTCAACAGCGTGCCCAAATATAAAGGATTCCGTACATAAGCGAATGGTCCTGAGACTGCTAGCTCCTGATTTTTTGCCAGGTGTCCCGCAGCCCAAGCGCGCAAAAGCAATCCCGCTAAAGCGATAGGTAGCCCCGCTTCCATCGAAAATCGCGAAGGCCGTGACAAGAAGGCGAAGGCTATTAAAAGAACAAAGCCCGCAGGCACGCGCAGGCGCTGTACAAAATCTGCGTACGGTTTTGGAAACATCATGCGGTAACACGCGCCGCACGAATAGAATTGAGCAACACTTCCTTCACTTGCTCCACGCGAATGGCCCGCATGCTCGTGTCAATCTCGTCACCACGGCGGTAGCTTGTCAGCGCTTTCTCATCGCGCAACACGGCCAGCTTGCTATGAAATGGACCGTTTCGCGCCGGATCTGTCGGGCCAAAAATGGCCACGCCCGCCTTGCTTAGCGCCGCTGCCAGATGCATCGGTCCACTATCCACTCCCACAATCGCTGTGGCGCGTCTCGTCCCGTCAATCAGCCCTGGCAAACCTGATTCATGAATCTTCAACTCCGGCATCGTTGCCAGCTTCTCACTTGAGCCCGGCGGCACATTCACCACCAGCGCCAACCCTTCCGCGCGGAGTTGCCGTGCCAGCTCTTGGTAATTTTCGAGTGGCCACTGCTTGCTCTTCCAGCCTGCAAACGGACTGGCAAAAACAAACGGCTCGCACGGCAGATCACCTTCTGGGCTCCCCTGTGGAATCCAAGCTCGGTCTGTCAACTTCGTGGCGCCCGCCGCCGCTGCCAATTCCAAGTTCGCCTCCACACAATGAGGCCCCTTGGTTTTCACTGTCCGGTTGTAAAACAACGCCGCCCACGGTTCGCGCGCTTGCGAGCGGTCGAATCCAAAAAATTGCCGTGGCCGGCTCGCCCGTCCCACCAGCGCCGATTGAATCAATCCTTGAAAATCGATTGCAGTGTCTGGCTCGATCGTTCGCAACGTCCGCCACGAGTTGTACAGCGCGCCTTTGCCGCGCCGCTCAAACGCCACTACTTGATCAATCTGCGGGTTTCCCTCGAGCAATGGCAGCCATTTGTGCGCCACCACCCAGGTGATGCGGTGTTCCGGAAAAGATTCCCGCAAACTGGCTAGCGCGGGCAGCGCGTGGATAATATCGCCCATCGCTCCCAGTCGCACAACCAAGATGCTCGCTTGCTCTTTCATTTCGCGGTCTGGCGCCCTCGCACGTGTTCCACAAAGGCCAAAGAGCGCTGCCGCTCTCCTTCTTCGTCTTTTACGATTTCGAGTTGTGGAAAACTGGCCAGCGCATCGGCCTCTGCAATAACCACCAGCCGTACACTCCTCAGCGCAGCCACTAGCACCGCTCGCGCTTCCACCGGTAGCAAGCAATTCGTTCCAGGTTCCACCACTGCTAGAACAGGTTTTCCGCGCGCGCTCAACTCTGCCATTCGCTCAGCATGGCTTAAAGTCAGCGGATCAAAGGTTCCGGCCACCGCCAGCCAAGCGCCGTCGCCAAGCCGTCCGCGCAACTGCGCAAATGACACAATCTTGCCCCGTGTATCCAAATAGAAT
>Ga0302320_10030721_pt1 | contig 10223 bp, 11 predicted proteins | sample Bog_T0_3_FD_202130 | JGI IMG/M metagenome (GOLD analysis project Ga0302320, IMG submission 202130) | Peat permafrost microbial communities from Stordalen Mire near Abisko, Sweden - Bog_T0_3 | ecosystem: Environmental > Terrestrial > Soil > Wetlands > Peat | place: Sweden: Abisko, Stordalen Mire... | reverse complement strand
GGGCTCTTGAAGAAGCCCGGCAATTCCCCGCCCCTGCGCGGCTGCTCCCGGCGGCGTCATCGCGGCCCACGCTCCCAGCAGCATCACAAATCCAAAACTCCGGTACGGCCTCAATAAATGTTTCATCTCTTCTTCTCCTACGATTACATTGACTCCAGCCCCGCACTCTTTTCTGACGATGCGGTCGCCGGAAGGTAATGCTATTACTGAATCTCCGGCTCGCGGCTCAATACTTCTCTCGACACATTCCGGATATACGGATTCCGGTCCGTATTCACAACCGTGTGCAGCACCTGCCGCACACTCGTATCGCCTTCCACCGGCACCAGAATGTTGATGGCGGCAGTGCGAACCTGCGGGTCGCCGTCATTCATCAGCGCCTCCAGAACCGCATCCCGCACTCGCACATCCTCGGCCACATAAGGCTCCAGCCCCTGCAGCGCCTTCGCGCGCACGTCCGCGTTCTTGTCGTAGCGCAGCGACACCATCAGCGCATCGCGAATGCCCGCCGCCTTCTGGCATCCATGCCCGGCCTTGCACTCGGCCGCCATCAGCCCCACCGAGTCGGTCCGCACACCCGTCGATGTCGCATTCTCGCTGGCCAGCATCAGCAGCTGGCGAATCGCCGGATCGTCCAGCGACCCCTCAATCCGCTGCGGCACCACCTGGTTGTACCGCACCTCCACCCTATGGCTGTTTGGCTCTCTCACAATGCTAGAGATGTTGGCAATCTCCGCCGGCGCGGCTGTTCCGGCACTCGTCTCCGGCTGAGCCTGTGTCCGCGGCGCCTGGGCTGTCGTTGTCTGAGCCGTCGTTGCATGGGCCGCTAATGTATGCCCGGCGCGATGCGCGGCCAGCTCTGTGCCGCCCAGCAAGCCCGCGCCCACGCCTGCCGCCAGCAGCAGACAAGCCGCTACCGGAGCCGCCTGCAAGAGAGCAAAATTATTCCTCATCCGCTGGCCCAGCCGTTCATACCAGCGCTGCGCCGGCAGTGCGTCCAGCGCCGCATCTAATTTCAATCGCGAGCGCGCCACCAGGTTGGCGTCCGGCTCCATCACCGGATTCGCCCCGGCCAGCTCCTTCAGCGCCAGCAGTTGCTCCTGCTCCCGGCCGCACTTCGCGCACCCGGCCAGGTGCAGCTCCAGTTCCTGCGCCTGCTCGCCGGCCAACTCCTCGTACGCCGCCGCCACTATCCGTTCCTGTGCAACTTTGCATTTCATAATTACGTCCTTCCAGCCCCAAAAACCTCAACGCAGACCCGGCAAAATTCCGCATCCCCCGAGGGGATTGCTTCCGGACCCTTTACCGCAATCCCGCCAATTGTGCTCTCAGCTTCTTTGTCGCCCTGAAGAGCGTATTCTTGGCGGTCTCTTCCGTGGTGCTCAGCATCTCTCCGATCACGCGCAACCGCAGACCCTGATAGTGCTTCAGTTCAAAAACCATCCGTTCGCGCGGCGTCAGCTTCTCCAGAGCCGTCTGAATCCGCTCTCCCAGCACCTTGCGGTCCAGCTCCTTCGCCGGATTGGAGAACGACCGATCGTCCGAAACCGAGGCCAGCAGGTCAATTTCGCCACCCGAGTGATCCACAATCACCGAGCGGTCCTCGCGCCTCGTCTTGCGCCGCCGCATCTGGTCCAGGCAAAGATTCGTAACAATCCGGTAAATCCACGTATAAAACGAACATTCAAACCTGAAATTTCCCAAGTACCGGTAGGCTTTCAGAAACGCCTCCTGGTAAATGTCCTCGGCGTCGTGCTCGCTTCCCGTCAGGTGCAGCGCCAGCCGCAACACCTGCTGCTCGTACCGCCGCACCAGCGTATCAAAGGCCGCACGCGACCCCGCCTGCGCCTCGCGGATCAGCTCCATCTCCGGCTCGCGAGCCTGCCTACGCTCCTCGGCGCTCTTCTCTCCGTTCATTGCCCTGGTCGCTTCCATGCCTGAGGTGGATTGTACCCTCCTGGCTGCCGGCCAAGCCAAAATCGCTGGCCCCAAACCCATCGATTTTGGAGCCGGGGAAGCCGAGTAGATCGCCGCATCCGTTGCCATCGTACCTGCTCCGGGGATAGGGAGTCTCCGCATTTCAATGGACGTGCAACGCCCCTGTTGGTGAGCAAATAGGCCGGTGTGTGGGCGCGGCTTCGCAGCTTGCTGAAAAATGCCAACGGAGTCGCAAGGAGCGTCAGGGCAAGACTTTAGTCGTGCCGCAAACGCAACAAATAATGTCGGGCTTTAGCCCCTGAGGGAGTGGCCCGGTGTGGCCCGATACACTATTAAATGATGAATCAAAACCTCTTTCCCGATCCCCCAGCCGAAGCCTCCAGCGAACTCTTCACCGCCCACTGCGACGGCGGCTCCCGAGGCAATCCCGGCCCCTCCGGCTACGGCGCCGTGATAGAGGACTTTCAGGGCCGCGTCGTAGCCGAACTGAGCCAGTTCCTCGGCATCCGCACCAACAACTTCGCCGAGTACTCCGGCCTTCTTGGCGTGCTCAAGTGGGCCGCTGAACACAACATCCAGCGCCTCCGCGTCATCTCCGACTCCGAGTTGATGGTCAAGCAGATGCAGGGCAAGTACAAGGTAGCCAGCCCCATCCTCCGCCCGCTCTTTGAAGAAGCCAGAAAGCTCTCCCGCCGCATCAATAGCTTCGAGATCCGCCACACCCTCCGCGGCGGCAACAAGCATGCCGACCAACTCGCCAACGACGCCATGGACCGCGGCATGGGCAAATCTGCACTTCCGCAGGTTGGCAAGCCAGCCGACTTCGAGACCGCACGCCGGCAGTTCAGAAAGCCAGCCAGTTAAAATCATCCGCGAATAGCGGGGTTTTCCAGGTCTAAAATTCGAGACCTGGACGCCATGCCTATGATTTTACTTGACAATGTAACCAATTATGGTTACATTGTAACCATGACGAGCTAGGAACTTAAACGCTGGCTGGAGAAGCAAGGGGCTATCTTCACGCCGGGCAAAGGCTCGCACCTCCACGTAGAAATCAATGGAAATTTTCTGTTCTCCCTATGCACGGGAAAACCTTGGACTCCTTGCAAACGCCATCAAAAAGCAACTAGGACTGAAATAGGAGGATTATGCAATATCCCGTAAGAATTACCCATCAGGATGTCGGCAACTACGCAGTTGTATTTCCCGATATCCCCGAGGCGCTGACTTTGGGAGACACAGAAGAGGAGGCTCTTCGCCAGGCTGTCGATGCGCTCGAAACTGCGCTCGATTTCTACTTCGATCATGGGCGTCTGGTTCCCATGCCTTCTGCTCCGAAGCGCGGCCATAGATTGGTCGAACTTCCGGCAAGCGTTTCTGCTAAAGTTCTTCTTTTTAATGAATTGATTGGACAGAAAGTGCGGCCTTCTGATCTCGCCAAGCGGTTGTCGATCCCGCGACAGCACGTGAACCGTTTGCTTGACCCGCGACACTCGACCAAGATCGATAATATCGCCGCGGCATTGAAGGCGTTGGGGAAGACAATGGAAATTCGGGCGGTCTAATCGATTTCCAGTCCTGTGTCATGGCATTTCGGCTCTGCTGCTGATGGTTTTACAGGCGTATCGGCTCAAAATATCAAATCAGAGTTACAATCAGATCAACGGAGTCCCGCATGGCAACTGAGCAAAACACTCTGGTCATCGATCTTGGTCCGCTACGGCAGAGCGTCGAGGACCGCGTCCAATCCGGCTCCTACACGAGTGCTGATGAAGTGGTCCGCGCGGGCCTGCTCGCCTTGGAGCGCGAAGAGGCAGGCCGGGATGAATGGCTGACAAAGCTGGCCAAAGACGCGCTGGCTGATCCCCGGCCCAGCGTTCCGGCCGCAGAGGTCTTTCGCGAGTTGCGGGCCAAATATGGTATTCCCACAAGTGAGCCTGCATCTTGAAGCGGTATGAGGTTCATTTCCTCACCGGCGCCATCCACGATATCGATGCGCTCTACTGCTATATAGCGGAAGAAAACAGCTTTGAAATTGCGGCTCGTTATCTTGCAAGGATTGAGCGGTTTTGTTTTTCTTTGGAGACATTTCCGCTGCGGGGAACGGCAGTCGCTGGAGAGGTTGCCGGTTTGCGCAGGATGGGATTTGAACGCAAGGTGACCATCCTGTTCAAAGTCGGGGAAAAGCGAGTCGAAATTCTTCGGATTCTATACGGCGGACAGAATCTTGAACCGGTGCTGGAGAAGCTGTTGGGAAATTAGCGCACCCGTCCGCGGTACTGAAGGCGTTGGGAAAGACAATGGAGATTCGAGCGGTCTAGCAAGTCTCCCAAGTTCAAGAATCCGGACCTGGGGCACCCAGTTTTCTGTGATTCAGATTATGAGGCATGGGCACCCGCCTGGCTTTTGTGGTTTCCCTCCCTTGCAACGGAACAGCGTCGCAAGGATGGGGCACATGGCTACACAACTAACTATGGGATTCGGAGAAATCCATGAGAGATAATGCAACCGAGAATCCGCTGGCAGAATTACTGACAGGTACGCTTTCAGAGTTTGACTTTGCAGTTCTCGAATATGGTTTCGCGCCTCACGGCAGAGACTATAGGTTCCTAATTCAAGATAGTTTATGCAACGACCCAGGAACATATGAACTGATCTTCACTCATGTGGTCGATCTCAAGTACGAGACGCGTGTTGGTGAGAAAATCTGGCCTTTATCGTGGGGCGATGAATTTACGGACTATGCCAGATGGAAGGCTTCTGGTGAGCCTGAGGGCTATGTTTTCGGCACTGACTGGTCACTCGCGTATCCTGGAATTAGCATTCTGCTCGCTAGCCCCGAGGCACAGGATTGGTCGAAACGTCTTTGTCGTCCAATGTATTCGGCCAGAGTTGAGACTGACCTTTTTTGTATTTCGCTGGTTTTCAGTGATGTCCGCCATCGAAAATTATCGGATGAAATTGGAACTGTACAAAAGGTGCTCATTCCACTATCTGCTTCCGACAAGATTCAATAAGGGCTGGATGCCCCATGCCCCAATTTTCGGGACATTGGGAATCCACGAACCTCTGGGCAACCGGCAGTCCCTAGTCCCTTAGTCCCTGCTTTATCCCTTCCTGCCTAGATCGTTGCGCCACGCATGTCCACCGCTGGCAATTAAATGGTCGCCGCACTCCGGCCCCCACGAGCCCGCCGCGTAGTTAGGAAACTTCTCCGGCGTCTTGGCCGCCCACGCCTCCAGAATCGGCGTATACAGCGCCCAGGTCGTCTCCACGCCGTCGCGGTGCGAGAACAGCGTCTGGTCGCCCAGCATCGCGTCCAGCAGCAGCCGCTCGTAGCCATTGGCGCTCGATTTGCCGAAGGCTGCTGCGTAATCGAAGTCCATATTCACCGGGCAGACGTCCATTTCCATCGTCGTCGGAACCTTCGCCCCAAATCTCAGCGAGATCCCCTCATCCGGCTGGATGCGAATCGTCAGCAGGTTTGGCTTGATCACCTGGCAAGCGGCTTGCGAAGCCAGCCGGTCGAAGATCAACAGCGGCGGCTGCTTGAATTGGATGCTGATCTCCGTCGCCCGCTTCTGCATCCGCTTGCCCGCGCGCAGATAAAACGGAACCCCAGCCCAGCGCCAGTTTTCCACCTCCAGCTTCACAGCGGCATAAGTCTCCGTGCCCGAGTTTGGACTAACTCGCTCCTCGTTCCTGTAACCCGCCACCGGCTTTCCATCCACCATTCCCGGCCCGTACTGCCCGCGCACCACGTTCAAAATCGGAATCGAAGGAATCGCCCGCCACACCTTCAGTTTCTCGCGCCGAACGCTCTCCGCCTCAAAGCTCGACGGCGGCTCCAGTGCCACCAGACTGAGCAACTCCATCACGTGATTCTGCATCACATCGCGCAGCGCGCCGGCCTTCTCGTAGAACGGCCCGCGCCCCTCCACGCCCAGCGTTTCAGCCACAGTAATCTGCACGTGATCAACGTAATTGCGGTTCCAGATCGGCTCGAATATTCCGTTGGCGAACCGGAACACCAGAATATTCTGCACCGTCTCCTTGCCCAGATAGTGGTCGATGCGGAAGACCTGGTCCTCCTGGAAGACGGCATTCACCTGGCGATTCAGCTCGCGCGCCGACTCCAGGTCGTGGCCAAAGGGCTTTTCAATCACCACCGACACCTTGCCTTGTTCCGGCTGCGCCATTCCCTCTGCGCCAAGGTTTTCGATGATCGGCGCAAAGTACTCCGGCGCTGTAGCCAGATAGAAAAGCCGCCTGCCGCTGAGGCCTTTCTCATGCGCGATGCGCTCTAACTCAGCCTTGAGTCCTATATAGTCTCCGGGATGGTCGAAGCGCAGCGAGAAATAACTTATGCGACTTATAAAATCGTCCAGCTTGGGAGCGCTCGCCTCGATGCCGCCGAACTCCACAATGCCGCCGCGCATATCTTCCGCGAACTTATTGCCAATCTCCCGCCGCGCCACGCCCACAATGGCAAACTTCTCAGGCAACAATCCTGCCTGCTCCAAATGAAAGAGCGCCGGCATCAGCTTGCGCTTGGTCAGGTCGCCTGAGGCGCCAAAGATCACCAATATCCCCGCTTCGGGAATCCTCTCGCTGCCCTGCGGGATCTGGGAAAGATCCTCCGGGCTTACGCTCATCTGAATCGTCGCCATCCCTGGCTGCCTCCGCGATTACATGGAGCATGAATGAAGTATGGTTAGTAATACGATCTCAGCGTTGGTACTTAGCCTCGATGGCCAGAACCTTCTTAAACCGCCGCATAAACCTTTCTTCCGTGGCGATAAACTTAGCCGCAATAAACCTGTCCACCACTTCGAAGGCCAATGCTGAGCCAATAATCCGTGCGCCCAGCACGCAGACATTCATGTCATCGTGCTCCACGCCCTGGTGCGCGGAGTAAGTGTCGTGGCACATCCCGGCGCGAATCCCCGGTATCTTATTCGCCGCCACGCACACTCCCACTCCCGAGCCGCAGATAAGAATCCCGCGCGGAGCCTCGCCCTGCTTCAACGCAAAACCCACCTTCTCGGCAAAGTCAGGATAATCAGATGGCTCGCAGTTATAAGCTCCCAGGTCCACCACCTCGTGGCCGGCCTTGGCAAGATAGGCGCGGACTTCCTCTTTGAGAGAAAATCCCGCATGGTCGGATGCAATAACTAACTTCACGATGCACTCCTTCGGAGTTAGGGACTAAGGGACTAGGGAATAGGGAATAGGGAATAGTCGCTGTAGTCGCTCCGGCCGACTTCTAGTCCCTAGTCCCTCATCCCTAGTCCCTGTCTTTTCACTTCACCAGCTTCTTCGCCCGCGCAACAATATTCTCCGCGCTGAAGCCAAATTCCGCCATGACCTTCTTCAACGGCGCAGACGCTCCAAACCTGTCCAGCCCAATTACGTCGCCGTCCAAGCCCACATACTTCCACCAGCCCAGCGTCGAACCCGCCTCCACCGCCAGCTTGGGCACGCCCGCCGGCAACACGCTGGCCTTGTACTCGGACGATTGCTCCTCGAAGATTCTCCAACTCGGAAAGCTCACCACCCGCGCCCGAATTCCCTCGCCGGCGAGCAGCTTTGCAGCCTCCAGGCACGGCCAAACCTCCGAGCCCGCTCCGATCAGAACAATTTGCGGCTTCTCTGACTCTTGCAGCACATACGCGCCCTTGCTCACTCCGGCATACACATCGTGCTTCGCCGCATCAATCACCGGCAAATCCTGCCGGCTCAGCGCAAAGAAGCATGGCCCGGTGCGCTCCAAAGCCAGCCGGTAGGCCGCCGCTGTCTCATTGGCATCCGCCGGCCGCAGGTCCGTCAGCCCCGGAACCGCCCGGAAGCTCATCAGTTGTTCCACGGGTTGGTGGGTTGGCCCATCCTCACCCAGCGCAATCGAGTCGTGCGTAAAGATGAACAGCGCATGAACCTTCATCAGCGCCGCCAGCCGTATTGCCGGCTTCGCATAATCCGAAAAAATAAAGAAGGTTGACCCAAAGGGAATCAGCCCGCCGTGCGCCGCAATCCCATTCACCGCCGCGCACATTCCGAACTCGCGCACTCCGAAAAACACATTCCGTCCGGCCGCGTCCTCATGGAAGTTCGCCCCCGGCTTGAAAATCGTCTTAGTGGATGAGGTCAAATCCGCCGCCCCGCCAAACAGCTCCGGCACAGCCTCGCCAATCGCATTCAAAATCACGCCGCCCGCATTGCGCGTGGCTACCGCCTTGTCCACCGGGAAGCTGGGAATCGCCTTCTCCCATCCCGCCTTCAATACGCCCTTTTGGGTGCGCTCAAACTCCGCCGCCAGCCCAGGGTTAGCCGCTGCGTAGCCGGCAAACAGCTTCTTCCACTCAGCCTCAAAACCCGCGCCGCGCTCTACAGCCTTGCGCCAATTCGTCAGCGCATCATCGGGCACCACAAAGCTCTGGTCTTCGGGAAAATTGAAGAACTTCTTGGTCGCAGCCACAGCCTCCGCGCCCAGCGGCTCGCCATGCGACTTGTTCGAACCCGCCTTGGGGCTGCCGTAGCCGATGATCGTCCGCACGGCAATGATCGACGGCCTGCCCGTCTCCGCCTTGGCCGCCGCAATCGCCGCCTCAATTGCCGCCAGATCGTTTCCGTCCGCCACACGCTGCACGTGCCAGTGGTAGGCCTCAAAGCGCTTCAGCGCATCCTCGGTATAGCTCAGGTTCGCCGGCCCGTCCAACGAAATTAAATTGTCGTCGTAGAGCGCAATCAGCTTGCCCAGCCCCAGCGTTCCCGCCAGCGAGCTAGCCTCGTGCGACACGCCCTCCATCAGGTCGCCGTCGCCCATCATGGCATACGTATGGTGGTCCACCACCTCGAAGCCGGGGCGATTGTACACCGCGGCCAGGTGCTTTTCCGCCATGGCCATGCCCACCGCCATCGCGATCCCCTGACCCAGCGGCCCGGTCGTCACTTCCACGCCGTCCGTATCGCCGCGTTCCGGGTGGCCCGGCGTCCGCGAGCCCCACTGCCGGAAGCTCTTCAGGTCCTCCAGCGTCACATCGTAGCCGGACAGAAACAGCGTCCCGTAAAGCAGCATCGAGGCATGACCGTTGGACAGCACGAAGCGATCCCGGTCGGCCCACTTGGAGTTGGCCGGATTGTGCTTCATCAGCTTGTGAAACAGCAGATAGGCCATGGGCGCGCAGCCCAGCGGCGCGCCGGGATGGCCGCTGTTCGCCTTTTGTACGGCATCTACGGCCAGAAGCCGTAGGGTGTTGATGGATAGTTGATCGAGAGCGGGATCCGTGAGTGTAGAAGTCATGCCTATATTGTAACCAAGCCGGCGGCGAATCGCTCCTGCCTAATGTAAAGAGAAGCCCCCAACTTTTCCGCACCCTCCGCCGCCCTCCAGCATCCATTAAGAACGACATGTAAGAAGGAGATTTCCCAACATGGCTTACGAACTAGCCCCGCTTCCCTACGACTACGCCGACCTGGAACCGTTCATCGACGCCGAGACCATGCACCTCCACCACGACAAGCACCATCAGACCTACGTAAACAACCTGAATGCCGCCCTCGCCAGCCACCCCGAGCTGGCCGCCAAGCCCGTTGACGACCTCATCCGCGGCCTGGCCAATATCCCCGAGGAGATTCGCCCCGTGGTCCGCAATAGCGGCGGCGGCCATGCCAACCACTCCATCTTCTGGCCCCTGATGGGCAAAGTCGGCTCCAACGGCGTCGGCGGCGCGCCCACCGGCCCCATCGCCATCCAGATCACCGCCGATTTCGGCGATTTCGAGACCTTTAAAAAGACCTTCAATGAGACCACCGCCAAGCAGTTCGGCTCCGGCTGGGGCTGGCTGGTCTTCCAGGCTGGCAAGCTCAAGGTCATCACCACCCCCAACCAGGACTCGCCCCTTACCCAGGGCCTCTATCCCGTCCTGCTCAACGACATCTGGGAGCACGCCTACTACCTCAAGTACCAGAACCGCCGCCCCGACTACCTCGCCGCCTGGTGGAACGTCATCAACTGGCATGAAGTCAATAAGCGCTTCGCCGTCGCCAAAGGCTGAAAGCAGGGAACAGGGATTAGGGAACAGGGAACAGTAGACCGCCTCCACAACTTCAGCGCATGATTTGGTTACTCCAGGTCCAGATTTTTGGACCTGGGGGATAATGGAGTGACCCCCGAAAGTGAGACAGTCAAGCAAGACACACTTTGCAGGGACTGGGGGTGGCTTGCAAATGGCTGTATCGAGAAAACAGTATACTGAGGAGTTTCGGCGGCTGGCCGTGGCACGGAT
>Ga0302320_10030720_pt1 | contig 10223 bp, 8 predicted proteins | sample Bog_T0_3_FD_202130 | JGI IMG/M metagenome (GOLD analysis project Ga0302320, IMG submission 202130) | Peat permafrost microbial communities from Stordalen Mire near Abisko, Sweden - Bog_T0_3 | ecosystem: Environmental > Terrestrial > Soil > Wetlands > Peat | place: Sweden: Abisko, Stordalen Mire... | reverse complement strand
CCGAGTCGCTGGAAGCAAAACCGGAGGCAAAACTCGAGGTGCCGGAGCCGGTGCCCGTGCCCGTGCTTCACGCCCCTGTGGGCATGGCTCAATCGAAGTCGGTGCGCATTGCCCTGGAGCGCCTGGACCGCATGATGAACGCGGTGGGCGAACTAGTCATCAACCGCACCCGTATGCTGGGCCGCCTGGCGGAGTTGGAGAAGCTGGCCGAAGTGCTGAACTTTTCCAAGGGCCGCATGGGCGATAAGGTTACGGAGTTCCAGGATAAATACGAGTTCAGCCGGGTCAATTCCGTGCCGCTGCTGAGTTCGACGCAGTGGCCCGGTTCAGTGCTTGAGATGCATCAAGGGGGCGGGTACGGCGTGGTGCCCTTTGAAGATTTCGCCAGTCCAGGCTATGGCAACCCGGCCCATGGTAGCCGGAATTACGGTGCGCCAGGTGGAAGCCGTGGCTATCGCAGCTCGTTCGATGCGAGCCCGTCGGAGTTCAGCGAATTGGAGATGGATCGCTACGACGATTTCGGCATCCTCTCGCGCTCGCTCACAGAGATTTCGAACGACATCACGGAAGTGCTCACCCAGCTCGATGGATTCGTGCGCCGGGTGGACGGCGATATCGACGAATTCACCAAGCTCGCTCACCGCCTGCAGGACGAGATCACGCAAGCCCGCATGGTGCCCATCGGCAATCTTTTTACCCGTATTGCGCGCACCGTGCGTGATGCCTCCAAGGCCAGTAACAAGCAGGTTGAACTGACGCTGGCCGGAGCCGAAACCGAACTCGATAACAACATCATTCAGCAGATTGCGGACCCATTGCTGCACCTGGTGCGCAACGCCGTGGCCCACGGCATTGAGCGCGCGGACGAGCGCTATGAGGCAGGCAAGCCCGACCAGGGAAACATTGCCGTACGCGCCTATCACAAGGGAAATCACATTTATGTCGAGGTAGAAGACGACGGGCGCGGAGTCGATTTCGACCGCGTGAAATCCACTGCGGTCGAGAGCGGATTTCTCTCTGCCGACGACGCGGATCGCCTGAGCCGCCGCGAGCTGACGGACCTGCTCTTCCGTCCGGGCTTCTCCACGGCGCCGCGCCGCACCGAGCTGGCGGGCAGAGGAGTAGGGCTCGACGTAGTGCGTTCGAACGTGGACAATCTCAACGGCGAAATCGAGGTCGAGACCGAGAAGGGTATAGGCACGCGTTTCACCTTGAAGGTTCCGCTGACGCTGATTATTTCGCAGGCGTTATTTGTGCAGTGCGGCGAACAGACGTTTGCCTTCCCGCTGGGCTTTGTGGAGGAGATCCGCCGGATTCGCCCCAACGAAATTGAAGAGGTAGGCGGCAAGCTCATCACCAAGGTGCGCGACGTGCTGACCGAAGTAGTGCGCTTTGACGAGGCTTTGCAGTTGCCGCGCTTGCAGCCAATCAACGGCTATTTCCGCATGGTGCTGGTGAACATTGGCGGACGTCAGGTGGGCGTTGTAGTGGAAGAGGTTCTTCGCAAAGACGAAATCGTCATCAAGAGTCTTGGCGAGTATTTGCATAATGTGAAACTGTTTCCCGGCGCTACCATCGCGCCCGATGGCAGCTTGATTTTGCTGGTCGACATCAGCCGCCTGATCATGGGCGAGTCGATTGAACGCCGTCCTCTGACTACCGTGATGAACGCCTCGCGGCTCTTCATGCCGGGCGCAACCGCCGTGGCGCGCGGTGAAATTCCCGCTGCTGCCGTGGACGCCGTAGGCAAGGAAAAGCTGGTGGTGCTGGCCGACGACTCGATCTCCGTACGCAAGTTTGTGGGACGCATGCTGGAGAAAGCCGGATACCGCGTCAAACTCGCGTGCGACGGTTTGGAAGCCCTCGAGATTGCCACTTCAAATGCTTGCGACCTGGTGATCACCGATCTGGAGATGCCGCGAACCAACGGCTACGAATTGATGCTTCATCTGCGGCAAACGCCCAGCACCAGCAAGGTTCCGGTGATGGTGGTGACCTCGCGCGCCGGCGCAAAGCATCGCGAGCGCGCATTGAAAGAAGGCGCCGCGGCGTTCATGGTCAAGCCAGTGCAGGAAGAATCGTTCATCACGCAGGTGTTGGACTTGATCGGAAGTTCGGGACAGGTACTGGACCCGCCCGTGGTTCATTAAGAGACAGACTCATGACAAATGGTGAAAAAATCCGCGTATTGGTTGCCGACGACTCGGCGTTCATGCGAAAGGTGCTGGTCAGCATTCTCGACTCCGACGGCACATTCGAGGTGGTAGGAGAGTCGCGGGATGGGCGCGAGACGGTGGAAAAGGCCGCCAAGCTCAAGCCAGACGTCATCACCATGGACATCAACATGCCGCACATGGACGGGCTGCGGGCGACTGAAATCATCATGTCCACCGAGCCGCGGCCAATCCTCATCGTGAGCGCGGAATCCAAGGATGGAGCTGACGCAACCCTGCGCGCGCTGGAACTGGGCGCCATCGATTTTGTAGCCAAGCCTAGCGGGGGTATCGATCTGGATATGTCGAGCGTTCGCGAGGAACTGGTCCGCAAGTTGCGCATCGCCTCAAAGGTTCGCGTCATCAGGAACCTGTTGCGCTCGACGCCCGCCAAAGCTGCGCGAGTTGATCCCACGCGTCCGGGCACTGCCTCTGCGGCTACCGGGGCGCGGTTGCCGGTGGCGGTGCTCGCGGCTTCCACGGGAGGCCCGGCGACCCTGATGAAGTTGATGCCCGCTTTTGGCGCGGACTTCCCAGCCGCGCTGCTGATCGTGCAGCACATGCCGGGGGCTTTTACCGCGCAATTCGCCGAACAGCTTGGTGCTGTCTCTCGACTGCCGGTGAAACATGCCGCCCAGGGCGACGTTTTGCGTGCCGGACAAGTCTATGTCTGTCCCGGGGACTGCCATCTGAGGGTCGCTTCGGGGCGTATTGTGCTCGACGATGGCCCGCGCATTGCCGGTTACCGTCCCAGCATCGACGTGACCCTGGAGTCGGTGGCAGCCTTGGCGGGAGCCAACGCGGTGGCCGCAATTCTCACCGGAATGGGCAACGACGGGGCGCGTGGCGTGATGGCAATTCAGGAAAGCGGCGGATTGGTGATTGCGCAGGACGAGGCGACCTCGGTGATTTTCGGGATGCCCGCCGAGGCGATCAGGAGCGGCGCAGTGGCCAAGGTTCTCCCATTGGAGCAGATTGCCACGGCGATTTCCCAACGGGTCGGTCCGCAACTGGGTTTGTCGCGGGTAGCGACATTATCGGGGCCAACGAAATAGGCGGAAACGACAGGTGGAAGCTTTGAAAGAGATGGAACGGCGTCCATTGTTTGTCTCGCGTTCGGTCAAACCGGTTGCGGCCACAGCCGGTGCGGTGATCCTGTTTACCGCCGGAGGAAAGCGGTTTGCGATTGAAGCCAGCGAGGTCGAAGAGATCCGCGATCGTGACGATCGTACTGCAATTCGGAAACTAAAGGGTCCGGAGGCGATCGATTTTGCTTTGCAGGTCGGCCTGGGAGCCGGGATACTGGAGAGATTCGTAGTTCTAAAGCCCGGCGATTTTTCGCTTGGAGTGACCGACGTTGAGCGCATGACGCTTCTTCCCAAAGTGGTACCTCTTCCGGGACTATTCCGGGGAGCGGAGCGACAGTGGTATCGCGGCCTCCTGGTGCTGGAGAACGACGTGATTCCGCTCGTAAGAACGGAGTACTGGCGAAAGGCCAGCGCCTTGGTGCGAGGATTTGGGAGTGGCGCATGAATGACACGACGAGATTTGTGACATTTCCGCTGGGGGACGAACGTTATGCGCTGGATTCCAGCCAGGTGAAGGAATTGGTAATGCCGAGCCGCGTTTACTCGTTCCCGCACGCCATGCGTTCGCTGGAAGGGGTTTTGATACGGCGCGGGACGGTGATCCCGGTGTGCGATCTGCGCGGAGCTTTTGGCCACGGCGCGGAGCGCAACCTGTACGTGATCGCCCGTTGCAACTATGCCGGACGCGCCGAAACCGTTGCAATTCCGGTGAGTGGGGACTGCCAACTGGTGCAAGGCGAACGGGAAGAAGCGCCCAGTGGGGTGACTTTCGTCGCTGGCCTGTTGCATACCGGCGGAAAGACAGTTCCTCTACTGAATCTGGACCAGGTTATGGCACACTGCATTCAGCCAGCCAATGGGTTGGCCAGCGAGGCACGGCGATGAGCACAAATGGAGCTCCCAATCAGAAGATTCTGCTGATTGACAGCAATGTGTTTTTCGCCCGGCGCCTGACTGCGGCTCTTAAGGCGCATGACTTCGACGTTATCCACACCACGCAGGCCACTTACGCGCTCACCATGCTGGAGTGGGATGCGCCAACGGCCATTCTGTGCGCCACCAATTTGCGCGAGATCAATGTCTTTGATCTCCCGCGGATTTTGCATAATGACGCAGCCACTACGAATATTCCCATTCTCGCCATGGGCGACGGGGGCGAGCAGGCGCTGATGGAGGCTTTCCGCGCCGGATGTGACGATTACCTGGATCGCCGTCGCGGCCCGGAAAACATTGCCGCGCAAGTGCGTACCTTCCTGCTTAGCCGCATGGAGGGTTTTCATCCCACGCAGATGCTGGAGTCGGAGCAGACCGTGCTGGAGGGCAGCCTCTCGCACCTCGATCTGCCGGGCGTGATTCAGATGCTCGCGCACTCAAGGCAGTCGGGCGTGCTCTACATCAATGCGGGATTGTTGGACGGAACCATTTTCTTCAATCGGGGAGAGGTGCTGCACGCGGAAGTTGGCGAGATTATCGGCAATGACGCAGTGATTCGCATCATCAAGAATTGCAATGGCCTGGATCGCGGCGTGTACAAGTTTGTGCCCGGTTCATTGGCCGCAACCCGGACGGTATTTCGTTCCGTGACGGAACTGATGCTGGAATCATTGCGTGAAATCGACGAAGAGCGCGCAGCCAGCGACGGAGGCTACCAATGAGCGCAAAGCCGGTGGTTTATTTCATCGACGACAGCGCGACCATGCGCGAGGTGATCAAGATTGCCTTTCGCCGTGAAGACCTCGAGGTCATTACCTGCCACGATGCCAGCAGCGCCATGGACCTGATGGACCATAGCGCTCCCGACGTGGTGATCACTGACGTGATTATGCCGGGCCGCGATGGGTACGACGTGTGCCAGTACATCAAGCAGCATCCGCGCTTCGGGCAGACACCCGTAATTCTGATGTCAGGCGTGGTGAACAAAGGAGTAGCGGAGCGCGCCTTCGCAGTCCACGCCAATGAGTTGATTCGCAAGCCCTTCCAACCGCAGGACCTGATCGCGCGGGTACGTCATCTGCTGGCGGCCCCGGTGGAGGTGACTACGGAAAACGAGCATCCCCCGGAAGACGCCGCCACGGTCCTGAGCAGTATTTTCAGCGGTCCCATGCCGTCGCGCCCTGGGCATGGCCAATCGCGCACGAGTGGACCGGTTCCAGTTCCACGCACCGCATCGCGCATCTCCTCGCCATCGATTGCCGCTACGGTGGCTGCTGCACTCACTCCGCCGGTGGCCGCGCCGCCGGTTTCCATTCCCGGCGCACAAATTACCGGTTCGGCGCAGATCCAGGTTCCGCCTCCTCAGCCCGGAAGAGTTCCTCCTCCTCCGATTGCCGGAACCAGTACAGACGCAGGAAGAATGCGCCTGGATATATTGCGCCTGCATAGCCAGATCAAGAAGCTTGAGATGGAATTAGTCGCCGAAAGAGAATATTCGAAAGCCCTGGAACAGCACCTGAACACATTGCAGGAAAACGAATAAAACATCTTAAATGCGTAGGGAAACCCGGCAAAAAACATCCTGGACATACAGAGTTCGTGAGCGACTAAGGATATAGTATTAGCGCGCAATAGGTCTGAATGGTCGTAGCGCAACGAGGAGACCAATATGGACCACCGGAGCCGCATACGCAGGGCGCAGTCTTGCGCAACTGACGCACGTGAAGCCGTTCGCGAATTTCACGCGGGGGTGACGCAACCGGATATGGCGCTGGTGATTTTCTTCTGCTCCAACGAGTATGACTTGGAGGTGCTCGCCGAGGAGATGAAGTGTTCGTTTGCCGGGGTTCAAGTTGTGGGTTGCACCACGGCCGGGGAAATCGGACCCGCCGGTTACCGCGAACACAGTCTTACCGGGGCGAGTTTTCCTGCCGGAGATTTTAACGTCGTCAGCGGTCATATCGGTCACTTGCAGCATTTCAAAATTGCCACGGGTCAGGCCCTCGTTCAGGAATTGTTGCAGAGGCTGGAAAGCCATACTACTCAAGCTGTGACAGATAACAGCTTTGCATTGCTGCTGATCGATGGCTTGTCGATGCGCGAAGAGGTGGTAACGCGCGCATTGCAGAGTTCGCTAGGCAGGCTTCCACTGGCAGGAGGCTCGGCGGGTGACGGCGTAAATTTTGGCGCCACCTATGTTTATTCCGAGGGGTGCTTTCACTCCGATAGCGCCGTTCTGATTCTGGTTACCACTCGATTACCGTTCAAGCTATTCAAGACGCAGCATTTTATCGCCACGGAAGAAAGGCTGGTAGTCACCGAGGCCGATACCTCCCATCGCGTCGTAAAAGAAATCAACGGACTGCCAGCGGCCCAGGAGTATGCTCGAATACTGGGCATTGATCCGCTCGATCTCGTCCCCAAGCGCTTCGCTGCCTGGCCGGTCGTGGTGCTGATAGATGGTACGAACTACGTGCGTTCCATACAAAAGGCCAATCCCGATGGTAGCCTGACTTTTTTCTGCGCCATCGAGAATGGGCTTGTTCTTCGGGTGGCGAAGGGAGTGGATCTGGTGGAGAACCTGGAGCAAGCCTTTACGCAGATACGTGCGGAAATCGGCCTGCCACAACTCGTTCTTGGCTGCGATTGCATTCTCCGCAAACTAGAGATCTCCCAGAATTCCCTTACAGATCGAACTGGCGAAATTCTTCTACGAAACAACACCATAGGCTTCAATACCTATGGAGAGCAGTTCCACGGCGTGCATGTCAATCAGACGTTCGTGGGAATTGCAATTGGCACAGCTTCACCGGAGGCGAACGATGTCTGACCCGGAGTTGCCGGGTTCCCGCCTGGATGAACAGGCGTTGAAGAGCGAAATCGCCCGGCTGAACAAAATCATCCGGGCGCTGATGGATCGCGCCGAACTCAGCACCAGTGCTCAGGGCTCCGACTTCAGCCTGTTCCAGACGGCGATCATGCTGGAGGAGCAGGTGAGCCTCCGCACTGCGGAATTGGAAGCGGCGCTGCGCGAGAACGAGAAAATCAATCGTGCCCTGCGCGAGTCCGAGGAGAGATTCCGGGGACTGGTGAGCCAGTCTTTGGTGGGTATCGTCATCATCAAGGATTGGAAGTTCAGCTACTCCAATGCCAAGTTCGACGCGATCTTCGGATACACCCCAGATGAAGTCCGGGAACTGGGCCCACTGGATATCGCAATCGAGGTTGATCGCCCACTCGTCGACGAGAATATCCGCAAACGGCTCAGCGGAGAGGCGGAGCGGGTCGAGTACATAATCCGCGCGTTACGGAAGGATGGCGCTGTGATCCACGTCGAGGTTCACAGCAGTACCATGGAGATCGACGGCGAACTGGAGATGATCAGCCTGTTCATGGATGTAACGGAACGCGTCCGTGCCGAGCGTGAAGTGCAGTCCCTGCAGGAAAAGCTCCGCGAACAAGCGACGCGTGATCCGCTAACTGGCCTCTACAACCGCCGCTACCTTGAGGAAGCCCTGGGCCGGGAGCTTATCTTAGCCGGGCGACATGGTAATCCGGTCAGCATGATCATGGGCGATCTCGACCACTTCAAGGCGGTCAATGACCGCTACGGCCATCTTGGTGGTGACGAGGTATTGCGAACCTTCGGCGATTTGATGAAGCGGCAGGTGCGCGGTAGCGATATCTACTGCCGCTACGGCGGCGAAGAGTTCCTGCTGGTTTTGCCGAGAATGTCTACCGAAGACGCAGTCAATCGGGCCGAGCAGCTTCGCAGCGCGATGGCTGCCGCCCCTGTACCCTACGGCGATTTTGTCATCGCGGTGACCGCATCATTCGGTGTTGCGACATTTCCTCGCGATGGCCGGACCGGCGATGAGCTGATTGCCGCCGCCGACAGCGCCCTGTATGCGGCCAAGGCTGCCGGCCGCAATCGCGTCAGCGTGAACTCCGGACCCATTGCCGCGCCAGGGTAGAATCGTGAACGCTGCGGGTGGCCCACATCCGCGGGTGGCCCCACCTTCGCCGCCGCTTTTGTGGCTAAGGTGGGACGGCATGGTATATCAACCCTAGAACCGGTTTAACCGGCGGGTGCCCAGATTCACCGCCCAATGAACCCGGATTTCTCACCGGAGTAGGCGCTAGGGTAGGGCAGTAGACGCTGTGCTCGTCACAGTTCTGTTTCTCGGGTTGTGAGCTATCTCAAAGCGGTGAACGGCCAGCCCGAGGGCTGGCCGTTCTGCCTGACAGTGGAGGGGGGCTGTGACCATTAGCCGCGCACAAACTTCCGCCGCAAAGTTCCGGCTAGACCCAGAATCCCGGAACCAAGCAGGAGCAAGGTACCAGGTTCCGGCGTCATCATGGCGTTCGCGCCGTAGTAAGTCGGGCCAGAGCCGTTTGGAGTGGAGGGAAATTGCAGACTGCCGCTATACAGGTAGTCGTTGTAGTTGAAATCACCCCAATGGTCAGTGGGAGCGGGTCCATAGCCCCATCCATTGCCGTTTGTGAAAGCTACCACGTTGTAGATAAGCCCAGCGGTGACCTGAACGGGAGCGGTGAAATTCCAATAGTAGCCATCGTATAGGGTATCGGCTGTTGTGACCGTGGTCGAGGTCAGAAGGGTGCCGCCAGCAGTTCTAAGTGGGCGGGGCTTTTCCAGAGCTGAGGGTCTGGATGAGGGCAAGCCATGAGGGAAAGAGGACGTAGGAGGAGATGGTTCGCATGTGTTGGAAGAAGCGCGTGCGGGCGCCAATCGCATCGCGGGCTTGCTGCCATAGAGTTTCCATGCAGTCGCATGCGGTATGGAAGGCGAAGGCCAGCAGGTTCATCGTAGCGAACAGCGTGGCCAGATGTTTCTTTCCATGTCCGAAGTTGTGTTCCAGATTGTAGCCGTTATTTTTCAGCACGTTGAAGCTTTCATTCTCGATCTTCCAACGAGCGCGGGCACAGGCTGCGACCTCGGCTACGTTGCCCGGTGTCAGCGGCAGGCTGGTCACGAAAGCGCCGTCATAGGTGGTTTTTCCCGCAGCATCGCGGATGCTGACCCCAAGCCAGTTGACCCCGAGCGCGTCCTTGCCATCGCGCAACGGCACATCGTTGAGCCAGCGGTAGCGATAGGTCAGCGAGCGTCTTCCGGGCTTGCGCTCAATCTCCTCGCGCCACTCCAACTCCGCGCCGGAGAGGAATTCGTACAGAGTTTTGTGGTTGTCCTGCTTGCATACGAAGAGGAAATCCGCGCCGGTGGCTCGTACCGCTTCGGCCAACGGCTGACAGGAGAATAGCGCGTCGCCCAGATAGATCGGGCGCAGTCCGGCGACGCGTTCACCATGCGCGATGAGCCAGCGTTTGGCGGCGTTTCGTTCGCAATCCTGCTTCCCGGCTCCATCCTGAGGAGCAATGAACTCGGGCATGAGCGGCAGCGTGCGGTTGTGGCCGGGAGCCACGATGGTAGCCGCCAGCATCTGGTGGCAATACTCCGTCTTGCCGTTGCTGCGCTGGCGCGTAGAACACTCGGGACAGCTCAGCTTTTGCGAACAGAAATACTCTGTCCCGTCGAGCGCAATCAGAATTCTGCCCGCCAGCCGCTGAAAATCCCTCAGGCCGTCGCGTTGCCGCAACTCAGCCAGCACCTGGTCGAAGCAGGGCTGCAACTGCTCGGGGGAAACCTCGTCCAGCATGACGCGGATATGGTTGTCGGTGGGAATCTTCTCGATCCCAAACAAGGAGGCGCAGTTCGATGTGCCATGGCCCTGCTCCAGATGCCGTTGGTAGGACAAAAACGACTCGCTCTGCATGAAAAACAAGGAAAACGCCGCCAGCCCAATGTCAGCCATCGCGTAGTTTCCGTCCACCACACGGCGCCGTGGATCAGGAAACCCACCACACACCTCGCGCAACCCTGCCAACAAAGACTCCAAAATCTCCATACCTCAAGAAATCATCTCCCTTGACGTAGAAGAATATCTAAGTTGGTTCCCACTTAGAACTGCTG
>Ga0302320_10030717_pt1 | contig 10224 bp, 5 predicted proteins | sample Bog_T0_3_FD_202130 | JGI IMG/M metagenome (GOLD analysis project Ga0302320, IMG submission 202130) | Peat permafrost microbial communities from Stordalen Mire near Abisko, Sweden - Bog_T0_3 | ecosystem: Environmental > Terrestrial > Soil > Wetlands > Peat | place: Sweden: Abisko, Stordalen Mire... | reverse complement strand
CGGTATCAGCTGGTCCGAACTGTTGCAGGACTGGCCGAGTCTCTCCGCCGTCTTCCAGACGACGAGCAACTCGTACTCGATCTTTGGAACGAACGACAACGGAAGCTCTAATTCCAAGTCGATCAGCTTGCGATCTTCGTACCTGCTGCGCGGTTTCAATATGAGCGGGTTTTTCTCGGATGGAGACTCGAGCTCGGAGGTGCCGCAGATTCTGGAGGGGTCATCGCAGTCGCTGACCTCAACCTCCGACAGTCGCGGCTATGGCTTCTCCGTGGGGCACCCGCTGCCGCTGCGCGGCGGATTTTCGGCGACCGCCACCCGTTCCGATGTGGGTACCAACTTTGCAGGCTACAGCTACCACGGCACCATCGACACTTATACCGGGAGCGCATCGTTTCAGCCGACCAACAAATTCCACTTTTCGGTCGGCTCCAACTACTCCGACAATCTCTCGGGCAGCTTGTACCAGGCGGTCACCAGTGCGGGAGGGCTGGTTACACCACCGGCGCAAGGGTCCTCCAACAGTTTCGATCTAGACGGGAATGCCAGCTATTCGGTGATGGCGAATATGCAGGTGCTGGCCTCAGCGGATCGTCGCCAACAAACCTACCTGGGCCAGAGCTACTCGGCCGACGCTTACGGCGGCGGTATCAGCTACTGGCGGCTGGTCTGGCGCGGCAACTTCAACGTCGCCGCCAGCGTGACGGAGAATACCAGCAGCACTTCGAGCGCGAAGGAACTGGGATTCTCCACCACCGTCAGCTACAACAAGCGATTCTCCGACGGCTGGCAGGCGGGAGTATTCGGCAGCTATTCGCAGAATGTGCAGACCCTGCTGATCACTTATATGTCTTCGTTTTACTCCTACGGCGCCAGCGTAAGGCGGCGTTGGACAAAGTTTGGATGGACAGCGGGCGCCAACTTTGCCAGTACGGGGTTGAGCGAGCAGGCTGGGACCACAAACAGCAGCCAGAGCTATAACAGTTCCGTCAATTATACGAACTGGATCGCTGTCAGCGGCAGCTTCTCAAAATCGAATGGGAATGGAATCCAGACAGGAGCGGGATTGGCGGCGACGCCCACGCCGCAGCCGGTGCTGAATCCCACGGATCTTATTATTTTTAACGGCAATAGTTTTTCGTTTGGCTTGAGCAGCAATCCGCAGCGCAGGCTGACCCTGGCCGCGACTTTTGCCAAGTCGAACAGCGACAGCAGCATACTAGGGATCCTCTCTTCGAACGGCATGTCGCAGTACAACGCGCTTTTTCAATATCAAGTCCGTAAGATGTCTCTTAACGGTGGTTACAGTAGACTGGAACAGAACTTCAGCACGTCGACCGCGCCGCCGGCGAGAATATCGTCGTTCTATATTGGGGTTTCGCGATGGTTCAATTTCTTCTGAGGACGGCTGCCAGCTGTCAGCTATCGCTTTTCAGAAAAACCGGCACCAGAGCCAAAGGCTGAGAGTCTAGAGTGAAAGTCTCGAAGAGCAGACAAAGAATGCGGAGGAGAGGCGCGCGCCGGGTGGGGGCGGTGGCCGTTCTGTTGATTCTGGGCGCCTTCTCGTTTGCGGGCTGGGCTTCGAAATCGCAGCCGAAGGGGGATGCGGAGCCTGGACCTCCGGTGCTCGAACTGGAGGGAGGGCGGAAGCTGACCTACGAACGCAGCTTTGGCTCGGAACGCGAAGTGAAGCCGAAGCGGGGCTTCTGGAACCGGTTGGTGGATGTGGTGGCAGGAGAGCCGGAGTTCAAGAAGCTGGTGCGTCCCTACAGCATTGCGGTGGATTCGCGCGGGCGGATTATTGTGACGGATCCGGGGGCAAGCGGAGTGCACATCTTCGATTTCGAGCAGCAGAAATATAAGTTCATCGAGCGCCGCGATAAGGATAAGGACGCCATGCTGGGGCCGCAGTGCGTTGCGGTCGATGCCCAGGACAATATTTATGTGACGGATTCGGAGACGGGAAAGATTTTCGTGTTCAACTCCGGCGGAAAGTATGAGCGCGTGATCGGCAGCCTGAAAGGGGGAGAAGGCTATTTCAAGCGGCCGACGGGCATTGCGGTGGACTCAGTGGCACAACGAATTTATGTGACCGACACGCTGCGCGACCAGGTTTTTATGCTGGATATGGCGGGGAACGTCCTGCAGAGGTTTGGCAAGAAAGGGGAAGGGGAGCTGGAATTCAACCTGCCGACCGAGTTGCGGCTGGATGGCGACAACCTGATTGTGGTGGACGCCATGAACTTCCGCATACAGGTGCTGGACCGCGCGGGAAACTTTCGCTACGCGATTGGAAAAATCGGCGACAGCAGCGGCAGCGTGTTCCGGCCGAAGGGAGTGGGAGTGGATTCGGAAGGCGATTTATATATCGTCGATGGATTATGGGGCGTGGTGCAGGTGTTCAATCGCCAGGGAGATTTGCTGTATTACTTCGGAAGAAGAGGGACGCAGGCGGGAGAGTTTCAACTGCCGGCGGGATTGTTTATTCGTGATGACCGGATTTTTGTGGTGGATTCGTTCAACCGGCGCATCCAGGTATTTCATTATTTCGGTTTGAAGAAGGCCAAGGAAGGAATGTAGTGAGGCTTAAGCTTTCATACGTTTGCCTGATGCTGCTGCTGAGCGCAGGGACTTTGCTGGCCCAATTCACGGGCGACGTGATCGGAACGCACGATCTGGGGCCGGGAAGCAAGTCGCCGATCACGGGGGCGCGTCCGGATTTCTGCATGTATTGCCACGAGCCGCACAACGGCGTGGGGGGAAGGACTCCGCTGTGGAACCAGAAGCTCACGGTGCAGAGCTACAGTTTGTACACCAGCGACACGGAAAAAAATCGCGGGGTGCAGCCGACGATGGGAGCGGACAGCAATCTTTGCCTATCATGTCACGACGGAACGGTGGCGCCGGGGACCACGGCGGCGTACGGTCAAGTGACCATGTTTGGGGCGATGTACAACTACGACGTGTTTGGCACCAACCTGCAGCCGTCGCACCCTCTGGCATTTGCGTTGCCGCTGAAAGACAACGCGGACTTGATTGCGTCGCTGGCAGCAAGAGGGGCTACCGGAGATCCAACCGGAGCGGTTCGGCTGATCAATGGCAACGTGGAATGCACGTCGTGCCATAACCCTCACGTGCAGGCCAAGGATTTGGTTTCACAGAATTTTCTGGTTCGTGATAGCTCGAATGGCGCGATGTGCCTGGCCTGTCACGATCCGACGCGGCAGATGGCGGGCAAAGTAAACCCGCTGGCAGACTGGGCCACGAGCGCACACGCGCTGTCGACGGACAAGATTGCGCCGCAGGCGAATGTGGGAAGTTACACGACGGTAGCGCAGGATGCGTGCATCGGCTGCCACGCGCCGCACAATGCGCAGGGGCCGGCGCGGTTGCTGCGCGGGGCCAACGAGCAGGACTGCATCGCCTGCCACAATGGCGGGGCGAACCTTACGCCGGTAGCGCCGAACGTGTTCAGCGAGTACGCGGCCCCGAAGATCGGGCATCCGTTCCCCAGCACGACAAATCCGCACGACGCAGCCGAGAGCACGTTGCTGAATAACAACCGGCACGCCACTTGCGTGGATTGTCACAACGGGCACGGGTCGGCGCAAGTGGGAGTGTTTCCCCTGCCCCCGCTGGTGCGGGTTTCGCAGCGGGACACTGCCGGAATCAGCGCCACCGACGGAATGTCGGTGGTCAATCCAACCGTCAACCAGTACGAGAATTGTTTCCGTTGTCATGGAAGCAGCTCGGGAAAGGCAGTGCGGCCGATTTACGGATATCTGCCGGTGCGGGCGGTTTCAGCGGGTGATCCGTTAAACATCATTCCGCAATTCAGCGTCACGTCTACTTCAAGCCATCCCGTCACGCACGTCAGCAACAGCGCCCTGCCTCAGCCCAGCTTGCTGGGCACGATGTGGAATTTGAATGGCACGACGCCGGGGCGGGCGATGGGAACGCAGATATTCTGCACCGATTGTCACAATAGCGACGACAATCGCGAGTTCGGAGGCAGCGGCCCGAATGGTCCGCATGGTTCAAGGTGGACCCACATCCTGGAACGCCGCTACGAATTCAGCCAGGCGATTATTCCCGGCCAGCTGATCACCAATTTGTATCAGAATCCAGACCTCAGCGTGAACGGGCCCTACGCGCTGTGCGGAAAGTGCCACAGTCTCAGCAACATCATGACCAATGTCAGCTTCAGCCATCACCAGAGCCATATCAACGCCGGCTTTACCTGTTCCACGTGCCACACCGCGCACGGCATGGGCGGCGTGAACCCGAATATCAGCGGGCAGCGGCTGGTTGATTTTGATGTTAATGTCGTGGGTCAGAATGGAGCGTTTCCGATCTCCTACAACCGGGCCACAAACACCTGTTCACTGACTTGCCACAATACCGTGCACAATCCCAATGGCACGGTGACGGCGGCGCGCGCCGGGACGGTGCAGAAGAAGTGAGAGCTGCGAAATGGCGACGGCAACGACAACGACACCGGTAAGCGAAGTCGAAAAGACTGTCTCCATTCTCGCCAAAATTGTTTACCCCGCGGCTTTAGCGGCTTCCATCTCGATCTGGTTTCTGGCGATACGCGCGCCGCTCTGGTTGGACGAGACACTCGCATACTGGCAGGTGAGCGGAGGTTTCGCCAAGATCTGGAGCCGCTCGGCGCTGATGCCTTCTTCGATTGGGTATCTCTACACGCTGTGGCTTGCGAAATCGACTCTCGGTAGCAGCGAGATCGCGCTCAAGATTCCCTCCACGCTGGCGGTGCTGGGCGCGGTGTACTTCTTGTTCCGGGCGGCGCGCGAGTTTTACGATCAGGAGACGGCGTATCTTGCCTGCATCTTCTTTGCCCTGACCAATAACGTCATATTTGCGGCCACCGACGCGCGGCCGTATGCCTTTGCCTTGCTGGCCTCGAATATCGCAATTTTTGCCTTCGTGCGGTGGATGATGGGACGCCGGATGGGGCGGGCGATCCTGTTCGGCGCTGCTGCCGCTGGGGTTCTTTACTTCCATTTCCTGTTCGGCGCTATTCTGCCGGTGTTTGCGATTTATTATCTGGCGGCGCGCGGCGGATCGATCAAGGAAGATTGGCGGCAGCTGGCGGCGCTGGTGGCGGCATTCACGCTTTGCTCGCTGCCGCTGATTTACCGGATTGCCAGCCTGTACCAAAGCAAAGGAACGCATGTTGTTCCGGCGGCGCCTCACCCGGTTTGGACCACGCTGAGGATACTGGCTCCGGCACAGTTGCTGATTGGCTTTTTGATAGCGGTTTTTCTAGCCGCCCTGGCTCGGAAAATAAAGCTTCCGAGGCGCGAGAACTTTCCGGCAAGCCTGTTCGGAGTTCTCCTGGCGCTGGTTCCCGCCGGAGTGCTGGTCGCCGTCAGCGCTACCAGCACGGTGCATCTGGTCATTTCGCGTTATCTGACGGTCATAGCTTGCGGGAGTGCGTTGATGTGGGCGTTACTAACGATGCACATCGATTCCCCGGTATTGCGAAAGCTCTTCTGCGTGGCGTTGGTGGCGGCCACGGTGATTGAAACCTACGGTTCACCGCTTTCCCGGCTGCATGAGGCCAACTTCAAAGACGCGCACGCGTTTATCAATGCAAATGTCGCCAAGGATAAAGGCGAAGTGCCAATCCTGGTATGCAGCGCCTTCGTCGAGTCGGATTACCAACTCACGGCCAGCGATGGCAGCGGCGAAAATCCGCTGCTTTCACAAATGGATTACTATCCGATCGACGCTCCAGTGACCCTGCTTCCGATGGATTTGAATGACGAGTCAATCCGGATCGGCAGCGAAACGGTTGCAGCCGCAGCGCAGCGGCACCAGAGGTTTCTTGTGGTGGCCTCTCCGCTGTCGTATCCAACCGTCGAGTGGCTCATAAAATCGACGCGCGACAGGTTTACGCCTCAACTGATTGCGGAGTTTGATAAGGCAATAGTGATAGTGGAATTCCGGCCGATTGCGACAAATGATTAGTGGCGGACGAATACCATGGGCTGAACCCTGGATTTGCGTCGCCGTCAGATCAGCAAGGCTATTGAATTTTCTTAGTGAAGCTGAGTCCGGTGGAAGACGGTCCGATAGCCGAGATATATTCCGACAGCCGCCAGAATGATCACGAAAGGAGAAGCGGGCGAGACGTAAGGAACGTTCGCCGCGGTGAAGGACGTTGCATCGATGTATGCCAGCAAGAAGATTCTGGTGCAGATAGCAACTGCGCTAGCCAAACTTAATGCAAAAAGAGCAGTGGGGAAGGGTCGGAGTTGCCTGAGAGAAACAGTCAGCAACAAGCCAGCAATCCCGAATATCGTCAGGATGGGGAAGACGGTTGCATACCCGGAGGCGATGACCGACGCGACTTTCAGTTGGACCGCCCCCGGAATTTCAGCGGAGCCAACAAGATCGTTTGGCGGATAGACTGGCCCTACGGTGTCGGCAAAGATCGAGATTCCTTGAGGGGCGCCAGTGCTGGGGGCGGAGCCGATCCGCCCATCGCCCAGATGAAATAATTGCTGCGCGACAGCTTTGGCGCTGTCGAGTGTTTCTCCGATATACTCCTCTCGAAAGCGTGGAGATAAAGTAGGCCGGTTTGGCAGGCATGCCAGCCTGCCGTCGTCGCAGGCGATGTCGATTTGGTCGGCCAGCTTGTCGTAAAACCTCATTGCCTCCGGTGCGGAGCCGTAATGGCCGGCGTCTCTCACTGCGTCACGTAGTTCCCACATGAGCCAGCCAGAAAGAACCTCAGGACAGAATCGAACATTCATTGAGGAGCAGCTTGCCCGTCGCCAGCCCTGCGCTAGAGGCCCCTCAAACCCGTTCGCCAGTTCGCGCGCCGCCGGGCTGACGGCATAGGCACGCTGCCGAGCGTCCTCGGGAAAAAGAACATAACGATGCCACTCATTGGCTGGAATACGAGTCAGCGCTCCGTAGGCGCGCAAGAAGCTCTTCGCTCTGAATTCGTTGGTCTCAAATACACGGTAATGACGGAAATTCACAACTGCAACCAGGGAATCGGTGACCACGAAAATCAACAAGGTGATGGATAGAGGCAAGGCGATGGTATTCAGAAAAGCACGGCGGCGAGAAGAACTGGCGGTTCGAGATACTCCACGAATGGCCGCCGCAATTAACACAGCGATAGCCGGAGCAAGCCAGATACCTTCCTCGCGCGTCAGCCAGAAAGCCGCAGTGAGAAAACCGAGGCTTACACTCTGGAGGACTTTGAGAGGACTGGCGGCGGGTCCGTTATAGGGCGTTAAAAAAATGGCCGCGGCCAGAGCAAAAACAGCGAGTGACAGACCTACATACAAACTCTCCCGGAGGACGCGCGCGAGGTCGGGATGCCAAAAAACAGGATTGAAAGCGAGAATCGCAAACATGACGATGGGCAAGCGATCGCTAGCTGCGTGCCTTCTGACCAGTCCCGCCACTGCCGCCGAGGCGGCCAGATAGACCGCCTGCTCTGCAATCTTCAGGGGTATGGAGAGAGCGTGAGCGAGGGTAATGAACAGAGAGTAGAACATTCCCTTGGCGAGGGTGAGATTGTCGTAGGGACCAAGCCAGTCTCCGGTCATCAGGTAACGCGCCAGCCGAATGAAAAGGCGATCGTCGTGTACGGCATCCGGCCTGGCGAAAACCGGGAAGCCAGCCCGCATCCACAGGCTAATCGCCGCCAGTAAAACTAGTGCGGTGTAATAAGACTTCGCCGAGGGCTGGGAATTGATCGGCGGCCCGGGCGCTGGCGATACGATTGCGGAACCGGCAAGCGTTGGTTGTGGGTGCAGATCTTCACCGGTTTTGCAAACTTCTCGATCTTCGGTCATCGCTCCCTCAAGAAGTTCTGCCGCGGGTCCGTGGTGGATCGGTGGAACCCAGTCGGTAGCACGCGACGCGAGAACAAGGCTTACGGTAGAGGGTTCGAAGACCGTATGCTGTGACGCGGTTCACATCTTTTAGTGACGAGCATCGGCGTAAGCAACGAGCAAGAAAGAAGATAGCAGAAATTTGGGGCAGAAAATCAGCAACCCGAGGCCAGCGATGCACCAGCCTCGGGCTGCACTCATCGGAATCGGCTTAGCAGTGTCTCACGGGATGGTGTACGTCCCGGTGGCTACTGCGCTTGAGCCATAGGATGCCGTCCCGACTGCGACGGCTTTGATGGTTGTGGTTGTCGCGACCGTAAACGGACCTGCATACCGAGTTCCGTTGGTGGCGGATGGCGTTGAGCCATCCGTGGTGTAGTAAACGGTTGCGCCCGACGTGGAGTCTGACAATGTCACGGTCTGCGCCCTTGTGTAAGTCGAGGGGAACGGTGAGAAGCCAGGAGTCATGGCCTGCAGCGTATAGGTCCCGGTGGCCACGGCACTCGAACTCAAGCCCGTCCCGAGCGCGACCGCTTTGATGGTGGTGCTTACCTGGGTGAGCGGGATCGGCCCCGAGTAGGTGGACCCGTTGGTGGCGGATGGAGTGGAGCCATCCGTAGTGTATTGAATGGTTGCACCCGCCGTGGAGTCTGACAGTGTCACGGTTTGCGGCGGGTGATAGCTGGAGGGGAGCGGCGAGAAGCCCGGAGTCATGGCCTGCAGGGTGTAAGTCCCGGTGGCCACGGCACTGGAAGTCAAACCGGTCCCGATGGCGATGGCTTTGATGGTGGTACTGGTGGTGAGCTTGATCGCAGTCGAGTAGAGAGTTCCGTTGGTGGCGGAGGGAGTTGATCCATCCGTGGTGTAGTAAATACTTGCGTTCGGTGCACTGTCTGAGAGAGTCACGGTTTGTGGAGCAGTGTAGTTCGACGGGAACGGCGAGAAGCCCGGAGTCGCGGCTGACAGAGTATAAGTTGCGCTGCTGACCGCGCTTGGACCGTAACTGCCACCTGTGGCGATGGCATTGATGGTTGTGGTTGCGGTGAGTTTAATCGCGGCCGTATAGGGAGTGCCGTGCGTGGCCGACGGAGTGGAGCCATCGAGAGTGTAATAGATGGTTACGCCCGAATTCTTGTCGGACAGGGTGACGGATTCCGGAGCGGTGTAGTTCGACGGGAAGGGCGAGAAGCCGGGAGCTGCGGCCGGATTCTGCGCTGAAACCGTTATGGTTGAGAGGTTGCTGGCGATGCCGGAGAAGCTGGCAGTGATATTCGCGCTGCCAGAACCCACGCCAGTTACCAAGCCCGACGCGACCGTGGCCGCGCTCGGATTGGAGGATGTCCAGGACGCAGTCGAGGTCAGATTCTGCGTGCTGCCATCGTTGTAGTGGCCGGTTGCGGTGAGCTGCACGGTGCCGGCGTACAAAACAGTCGCGCTGGCCGGAGTGATCGCAATCGAAGTCAGCGTGGGTGTCACCGTGATGGGCGCGCTGTTGCTGATAATGCCGGCAGAGGTAGCAGTGATATTCGTGCTGCCGCCGGCAACCGCGGTAACCAATCCCGACGCGACCATAGCCGCGGCCGGATTCGAGGATGACCAAACCGCTGTGGTGGTGAGGTTTTGCGTGCTGCCGTCGCTGTAGTAGCCGGTGGCGGTAAGCAGCACGGTGCCGGGATATGGAATGTTCGCGCCCGCTGGCGTGATGGCAATCGACGTCAGCGAAATCGCGGTGCCGTTCAGTTGAATGGTTTGGGTTCCGGCGGTATCGGTCAGAGTTACGCCGCCCGAGATTGAACCACTTCCCGTGGGCGCGAACTCGATTCCGAGAATGCATGTTGCCGCCGCACCGAGCAGTTGAGCGCTGGTGCTGCAGGAAGTATCGGCACCGCCGAGGCTGAAGTTTGCGGCAGTGCTGATCTGGGTAATGTTCAGTGGCGTGTTGCCAAGGTTTTCAACGATAACGTCCTGCGCCGTGCTTGCCGAGCCAACCTTGGTGCTGGCGAAGGTGAGCGAAGGAGCGTCGGAGACGTCGATCCTGCGGATGCGGCCGTTCATACCATCCGCGATGTACAGGTTGTTCGATCCATCCAAAGCAACGCCAACCGGATAGTTTAGTTCAGCGCTAGTAGCCACTATGTTGTCGCCGTTGTAGCCATTTACGGAGTAGCCAATACCGGCGACGATGTTGATGATACCGGTCGCGGCGTTAACCTTGCGGAAGAGCGAGTCGTTGTCCGTGATGTAGATGTCGCCGGCACTATCGACTGCCACATCGTTGGGAGCGTACAGCCACGCAGAAGTGGCCGGGATGTTGTCGCCGTTGTAGCCCCCCTCATTAGTTCCA
>Ga0302320_10030715_pt1 | contig 10224 bp, 4 predicted proteins | sample Bog_T0_3_FD_202130 | JGI IMG/M metagenome (GOLD analysis project Ga0302320, IMG submission 202130) | Peat permafrost microbial communities from Stordalen Mire near Abisko, Sweden - Bog_T0_3 | ecosystem: Environmental > Terrestrial > Soil > Wetlands > Peat | place: Sweden: Abisko, Stordalen Mire... | reverse complement strand
CTGCTAACGGCAGGCCGCCGCCTAATGATTTGGCGGTGACGATCAGATCGGGTTCGATGCCGTAGCGTTCGCTGGCGAAGAGCGTGCCGGTACGCCCGAAGCCGGATTGCACTTCGTCGGCGATGAAGAGGATGCCGTGCTTGTGGCAGAGATCGATCAACACTTTGAAGTAGTCGGGCGGCGGCGCAATGAAGCCGCCTTCACCCATCACAGGCTCGGCGATCACTGCGGCAACTTCTTCGTTGGCGACGACGCGCTTGAAGGTGTCTTCCAGATGGCGCGCGCAGTAGAGATCGCAGGAGGGATACTTCAAGTTATACGAGCAGCGATAACAATAGGCAAACGGTACGCGATACACCTCGCCAGGGAACGGGGCGAAGCCGGCTTTATAGGGATGGGTCTTGCTTGTCAGCGCCAACGTCATCATGGTGCGACCGTGGAAGGCGTCTTCAAACGCGATAATGCCGGGGCGTTTGGTGTAAGCGCGGGCAATTTTGACCGCATTCTCTACTGCTTCCGCGCCGCTATTCACAAAGAGAGTCTTCTTGGCAAACTTGCCAGGCGTCATTCGGTTCATGCGCTCGGCGAGTTCGACGTAGCCTTCGTAGGGCGTGACCTGCACGCAGGTGTGCAGGAACTTGTCGAGCTGTTCGCGGATGGCTTCGATGACCGGCTCCTGGCGATGGCCGGCGTTGGCGCAGCCGATGCCTCCGGCGAAATCGATGTAGCGGTTGCCGTCCACATCTTCGAGCCAGGCGTCTTCGGCCTTCGCTACATAGATGGGCGTGCCGTGAGACAGGCCGCGGGGCACGGCTTTTGCGCGGCGGGAGGAGAGAGCTTGGGAGTTGGGGCCGGGGATGGGCGTGCGGAGTTGGATTGTACTCATGTTCGTTTCTCGTGAGAATGCCCTGGGGCAGTCGTGGCGCTGCGTGAAACAGCGGGTCTTTCGATTGCAGTTGATCTTCGCGCTTGAGGCGCGAAGATCAATCCTCGCTCAGGATGACAAGACTTTAGAGAGCATCCCTTCATTTCTCAGTACCAGCCGATTGGGGCTTCGTTCAGATTGATGTAGACCTGTTTGGTTTCGAGATATTCCTCGATGCCCCAGGGGCCGAGTTCGCGGCCGAAGCCGGATTGTTTGTAGCCGCCCCAGGGAGCTTCGACGTAAGTCGGTTGCATGTGGTTCACCCAGACGATGCCGGCACGCAGGGCTTTTACGGAACGCATCGCCTTGAAAATGTCGCGGGTCCAAACCGCGGCAGCCAAGCCGTAGGGTGAGTCATTGGCAATCTTCAGCGCGTCTTTTTCGTCTTCGAATGGGATCACGGCGGCGACTGGGCCGAAGATCTCTTCGCGGGCGATGCGGGCGTTGTTGGTGACGTCGCTGAAGATGGTGGGCTGGACGTAGTAGCCTTTGCCGATTTTCTCGGGGCGTCCGCCGCCTGATGCGAGCGTAGCTTCCTGCTTGCCGATGACGATGTAGGAGTTGACGCGGTCGTATTGTTCTTTGCTGACCAGCGGTCCCATCTTCGTGTCGCGATCGAGCGGCGGGCCGAGCCTGATCTTCTTCGCTTTCTCCGTCATGGCTTCGACGAACTTTTTGTAGATCGATTTCTGGACGAGGATGCGGCTGCCGGCGGAGCAGACTTCGCCCTGATTGATGAAGACGCCGAAGAGCGCGCCGTCGATGGCGGCTTCGAAATCGGCGTCGGCGAAGAAGATGTTGGGGCTCTTGCCGCCAAGTTCGAGGGTGACGCGCTTCACCGTGTCGGCGGCCTGTTTGACGATGATCTTGCCGACGGCGGCGCTGCCCGTGAATGCGATCTTGTTCACGTCGGGGTGCTGGACGAGCGGTGCGCCGCAGGTTTCTCCGAAGCCGGTGACAATGTTGACCACGCCTGGAGGCAAGCCGCAATCGGCGAAGTAGTTGGCGAGTTCGAGCGCGGTAAGCGGAGTTTGTTCGGCGGGCTTGAGCACGCAGGTACAGCCCGCAGCTATCGCGGGGGCGAGTTTCCACGCGGCCATGAGCAGCGGATAGTTCCAGGGAATGATTTGCCCGGCGACGCCGACCGGTTCTTTCAGCGAGAGACTCATCGCGTTGTCAGGCACGGGATTGACATAGCCGACGACCTTCGTGGCGAGGCCGCCGTAGTATTCGAAGCAGGTGGCGGCGTCGGTGATGTCGAACTCGGCTTCGACGATGGGCTTGCCGGTGTTGCGGCATTCGAGTTCAGCCAGGGCGGGGAGGTTGGCGCGGATTTTTTCGGAGAGGCGGAAGAGGACTCGGCCGCGTTCTTGCGCGGTGCTTGTGCTCCACGGGCCTTCTTCGAAGGCCGCTTTGGCGGCGGCCACGGCGCGGTTGACGTCGTCGGGGCCGGCGTCGGGAACTTGCGCGATTACTTCTTCGGTGGAGGGGTCGTAGACGGGGAACGTCTTGGCGTTTTTGCTCGCGACCCAATCGCCGTTGATGTACATCTGATAAGTTTTGACTTCGGTGGTGACTCCGCCGGGCATTTGTTTCGACCTCCTGCTTCCCTCGGGGGCTAAAGCCCCGATGTCTGTTGCATCTCAACGGCACGAATAAAGTCGTGCCCTTCCCGCTCTTAATCAGCCCAGCGGCACGACTGAAGTCGTGGCCTTCCCGACCGCGCCGTTCCCGATCTGTGGCGGCGCAACTTTGTGGCGGCCGTAGACGAAGAAGAAGAATGCGGCCAGGGCCAGAAAGAACAGGGTGAATCCGAACATTTTGGTTTCGTACTTCCACAACGAAGTGATTTGCTTCGAGGGGAAGAACGCGAGCACGATGCCGAGAAGCGTGGTCAGGAATCCGCTGACGCCGGCGAATGCCAGAGTGGGGCGGCGGTAGCGGCCAGCGACCGGATGTCTTGCGAAGGCGAACTTCAACAGCGCGGCGAACACGTAGAGGAACGGCACCAACTGCAGGACGACGGCGAGCGACAACATGGTTTGAAACGCTTCCTGCACGCCGCCGGACGCATAGAAATTGATGACGATCAATATAAGCGAGACAACGGCCTGCACGATTAACGCGGCATACGGCGTCGCGTACGTGGGATGCACTTTGCCGAGCCACGAGGGCATGTAGGAATCGAGGCCGGCGACAAATGGGATGCGCGCCGAACCGCCCATCCAGGCCGAGCCGATGCCTGCGATGGAGAGGCTGAGCATCACAGCGAATGGAGCGATGATCCAGGCCACGCCGACTTTGCCGGCCATGTGACTGACGGCCTGCACGACGCCCTGCAGCACGTTGATGTCGTTCTTGCCGACGGCGATGAGAAGAGTCAACGTTGCGCCGATGTAGAGCGCGCCGGATAAGACGCCGCCCCAGGCGACAGCGCCGGGGAGCGTCTTCTGCGGATCCTTGATCTCATCGCCCATCACGGAGGCGAGTTCGAGACCGACCAGTCCGAAACAGATGACGCCGAAGGAATTGAGCACGAACCAGGGGTCGTGGGGAATGCGAAAGTCGGCGCGGGTGACGGTGGTGCCGAAGCGCGACCAGACGGTTGCGCCCAGTCCGATGAGAACGGCCGCGGCCAGGAACGTGCCGATGGCGCCGAGATTGTTGAGCCACTTGCCGACACCGAGGCCAACGATATTGAGGATGGTAAGCAGAGCGAGCAGAACTAACGATGTGATGAGCGCGAACGACTTGTTCTCGGCGAGAGCGGCGTGGCTTGGTCCCAGCGCGAAAACGGAGACGCCGACAAAGTAGAGCATGACCGTCGGCACGTAGAGCATGTTGTTGGTCCAGTAACACCAGCCGGAGAGGAAGCCGTGGAAGTCGCCGAAGACTTCCTTCGCCCAGAGATAGACGCCGCCTTCGCCGGGATAACGGTGGGCGAGTTCGATCACGGCGATGCCCTGGGGCCAGAAGAAGAGGATGAGAGAGATGATCCAGAGCCAGATGGTGACGCCGCCGTTGGCGGCGATGGAGGGGACGACGTTGAGGTTGAAGACGGCGACCACGAAGAGGAGGACGAGATCGCGGCGTCCAAGCGCGCGGATCAGGTGGGGCTGGGCGGGTTGGGAGGTGGTGGACACGTTCTAGCTGGCTGCAAAAGTGCAGATTCCTCAACGGGTCTTCGACCCACTTCGGAATCACAGGTCCTTTTTTGCTGCAAACCTCTTGCTACAACTTCTTGCTGCTGCATGCGGGGCGGACGAGGCCGTCCGCCCCTGCATGGGTTAGTGCGCTACGGCAACCGGTTCGTCGCGTTCCTGCTGGGCTTTGGCCAGCGAGGCGGCGATGTCGTCGAAAGCGGATAAATGCTTGTCGATATCGGCCTCGGTGTGCTGGACCGAGATCGTCCACTGCTCATCCCACCAATAAGGTTGCGGCATCACGCCGCGGTTGACCATGGCGAACCAATAGTGGCGCCAGAGGTCGATGTCGATCGTCGTCCAGTCGCGGTAGTTGCGAATTTCCTTCGGATAAAACATGAGCGCGCCATTTGCGCCGGCTTGCGCGATGTAGGCTTGCAGGCCGACTTTGGCGATGGTTTTGCGATAGCCGTCAGCCAGCTTTTTGCCGAGCTTGTCGACTTTCGCGTAGTTATCGCGGGTGAGGACCTCGCGGAATGTGGCCAGGCCCGCGGCCATGGAAACTGGATTGGTGTTGTAAGTGCCGCCGTGAAAGACCTTGTGTTCGGAGATGAGGTCCATCACAGATTTGCTGGCGCCGAAGGCGGCCAGCGGGAAGCCGCCGCCGATCGACTTGGCGAGGCAGATCATATCGGGATGAACGTTGAAGTATTCCGACGCTCCGCCCCAGGATAGTTTGGCCCCGGTCTTTACTTCGTCGAAGATCAGAAGCGCGCCGTTCTTCGTGGCGAGGTCGCGAAGGCCTTGCAGGAAGCCGGGTTCGGGCAGGCAGAGGCCGACGTTCATCAGAATGGGTTCGAGAATGATGGCGGCGATTTCGCCGGGATTTTCTTTGAAGCGGCGCTCGACGCTGCCGAGATTGTTGAATGTCGAGATCAGGACATTCGCGATTGCGGATTTAGGAACGCCGAGTCCGCCGGAAACTGGCGTGGGATTCTCGATGTCGCCGAACTCGGGAGCGTGCGGCTTCACGCTGACCAGAGCGGAATCGTGCAGGCCGTGGTATGCGCCTTCAAATTTTACGATCTTGTCGCGTCCGGTGGCGGCGCGGGCCAGGCGGATGGCGTGCATGGTGGCTTCGGTGCCGCTGTTGCCGAAGCGGCACATCTCGATTGGAAAGCGGTTGCAGATTTCTTCGGCGAGTTCCCACTCCATGTCATGCGGCATGCCGAACATGGTGCCGGTGGAGAGACGTTTTTCGACGGCCTTCATCACGGCGGGATGGCAATGCCCGGCCATGAGCGCGCCGAAGGTGAGGTTGTGGTCGATATACTCGTTGCCATCGAGGTCGCGGAACTTGCTGCCGCTGGCTTCTTTTACGAAGATGGGCCAGGGATCGTAGTAGCGATAGTTGCTGGCTACGCCGAGGGGAATGCGTTTGAGGTTTTTCTTATGGGCTGCGGCGGACTTGGGCGTGCGGCGCTCGTAGGTCGAGAGCTCCTTTTGCAGATCGGGGTACATCATTTCTCCGGGATAAACTCAGGCTCGCGGTTTCTGGTGAGGCTGCGGGCCATTAGAATGCCGGAACGGCGGGCCGTTCCGGGGGTGGTGCTTCCACTGTACTCTTCGGTGATGCTTGTTTCCAAACTCGTCCAGCTAGAAAAAGAACTTCAAAGCGAACTGCAGAAGCCGGGGATCTCCAGCGGATGTGATCTTGCCGAACGCGGATGCACCGTCGGAGTATCCGCCGTCCGGGTTGGAATAATTGGTGCGATTAAACACGTTGAAAATCTCGGCACGGAACTGGAAGTACTTCGTTTCGCTGAGGGAAATCTTTTTGTGCACTGAGAAGTCCCAGTCGATGAGGCCGGGGCCGCAGCAAAGTGTGCGCTGGGTGCCGTTGTTGAAGCTGCCGAGCGGCGGGTCGGAGAACTGGTTGTAGTTGAGATAGAAGCCGCCGGTGGTCTTGGGGTTGAGCTTTTGCAGCGGGCCGTTCAGGCTGGGGGCTTCTGTGCCTAGGAAGAACAGGCTGTTGATGAGTTCGTTGTCGTCCTCGGTATTGAGGCGGATGGGGAAGCCGCTCTGGAACTGGGTGATGCCCGAAACCTCCCAGTCGTCGAGTACTTTGCCGGCGAGGCCGGAGTATTTGCGAATGGGCAGCTCCCAGTCGTAGCTCACCACGAAGCGCTGCTTGGAATTGAACAGGGACAAACCGCGGCTGGCGCGGAAGTTGAAGGGATCGAGAGTTTCTTCAAAAGTGGAACCGTCATCGATCGACTTGCTGAAGGTATAGGCAGCTTGAAATTGCAATCCGCGCGAGAAGCGTTTTTGCAGCATCATCTCGAGCGCGTTGTAGTTGGAGTTGGCGATGGTGTCTTCGGCGAAAACATCTGTAAAGACCGGCGTTCCATCCACCGGGCAGCCCGTGCCTGGAGTAAATGGCGCGCCGGTTGGATTGCAGTTGGGTGATGAGTAGGGACGAAGACCGACTAAGTTCAACGCCGGGTTTACCGGACCACTGTATTGCGCAACGGACCCGTAAGGCATATGGAGCGTGTAGCCCGCGGGAATGCTGTTGGCGGGCAGGACCCAATCGCTGTCTTCCACGGTTTGGCCGCAACCATAGGCGTTGCTGAGAGCGTCTGGAACACCGCCGTTTTGGTTTAAGTAATACTGGGAGATGTTGTACATATCCAGACAGGTTTGCGGGTTGGAGGGATTGATGTCGTGGGTGGCCAGCAGGCGATGGCCCTGGGATCCGACATAGCCGATCTGGAACATCAAGCTGTTGCTCAGTTCGCGCTGGATGGTGAGATTGTACTGCGTGGTGTATTGCGAGCGCAGATGGGGTTCGAATTCTCCGTAGAGAAGAATTGGGCGGAACAGCGACAAATCAGTGGGCTGGCCTTTGACGGGGGTGATGATTCCACCAAAAGGATTGGGAGCGGTGAAGTCGCCCTGATTGACGAACGGAGTATTGAAGAAAACGTCGGAGAGCGAGGAGCTGCCGCCGAACGGCGGTTCGGCGCCGAACTGGGCCAGCACCAATTCTTCGATGGGGTTATAGAACAGACCCCAGCCGGCGCGAATGCTGGTTTTTCCCGGACCGCCGAATAGTTTGCCAAGAGTTCCCTCGCCAAAATTAGGACTGTAAGCGATGCCGATGCGCGGCGCGAAGGACTTGTAATAGGTGGAAGTCATTCCGGCAGGGACGCCGGGATCGCCCGGGACGACCAAGCCTGTGGGTTCCGAACCCGTATTGGCGCAGGTTGGATTGGTCACGCCCAGGTTCGTCCAATAGTTGTAGCTGGCACCGGGGCCAGTCATGTTAATGCCGCATGGATAGACTGTCGAGTTTTGTCCGGGCCGGAAGGTTTCGACGTGGCCGCTGATATCAGTCAGCGGAGGACTGTACTCCCAGCGCAGACCGTAATTCAGAGTCAAGTTCGGTTTCACCTTCCAACTGTCCTGCACAAAAGGATAGACGGCGAAGCTGCGAACATCTTCGCGCTGGCCGGAGCCTTGAGTATAACCATCGGCGAGGCCGAGCAGGAACTCTGCGTAGGCGTCCTGATCGCCCGGAACAATCGAATTGGGGCCGCTGTTGTCGAAGGTGAATTCGCCATTGAGATCGAAGTAGTAATACTGATCGAAGCGCCCGCGGCGGATGTCCACGCCGAACTTGAAGGTGTGGCTGCCTTTCACCCAAGTCAAGCCGTCGGACCACTGAAAACTGTTTCCCACCTGGGGGAGGAAGCCTTCGAAGTTGTTGCCGAACGACGCGTCACCGGAGATGTTGACGAAAGGAACTCCGGTCAGGCTCGAAGGCAGCCCCGGGGTGATGCCGTAGCTCGGGCTGGTACCAAAGGAACTGGGGGAAGAAATCGCCGTAGAATCGGAGGTTCCGGTAAAGCAATACTGCGGCGCCAGCGTTCCTGTACACGAGGATGTAACGCCGTTTGTGGTTGTGGGTTTGATATAGCCCAGTTCGCCCTCGCGCATGTAAGTAAAGTGTGCCTCGTTGACCAGGGCGTTGTTGATGGTCCAGGTGTGGGAGAAGTTCCACTGCTGGAAGCGCAGGTTATTTTTGTTTCCGAAACCTGGGACGCTCGCGCCAGCCGCCTCGAAGGTGTCGTAGGGCAGGAAATCGCGAGTGTCATTGAAATAGTAATAAGCGGTGAAGTTCTGATGATCGTTGATTCTGTGATCGAAGCGGACGGTGAACTGATCCTGGTTGTCGGTGCCGACGGGAACGACCTGGTTTTGATTGCTGCCGATGTTGGCTGCAGGAACGTACTGCTGCAGCAAGTTGGCGGCCACGGGGTCCTGGCACGGAATCGGAATTATATTGTTGGGAAAGACCGAAGCGGAGCCCGGTGTGTCGTTAATGTTGTTGGAGTTCCAATCCACAACGCCCGTATTCGTATCGGCGGCAAGGCCGGAAACAGAGTAGCCCAGCGCCGCATCACATCCAGCGCGGCCATCGAGCACATTGGCTATAAAACCATTCGGTTGAATGCCGCCAGCAAAGGGCCCCTGGGAGGAAAAGTCGCCACCGAATTCGCCGGTGGGCGAGGTTATCGATGGCGTACCTGTAGGAACGTTCAGCAACTGTCCCGGCTGGCCGTCGCGGACGCGGCGGGCTTCATACGAGAGGAAGAAGAAGGTGCGGTCTTTCTTGATGGGGCCGCCGAAGGTGCCACCGAACTGGTTCTGGTTGAGTTGCGGCTTGGTGGTGTCGGGATATCCGCGCGAATCGAGGACCGTGTTGCGGAAATATTCGTAGAGGTTCCCGTGGAAGGTGTTGCCGCCGGATTTGGTGACCACGTTCACCACGGAGCCGGAGTTGCGGCCGTATTCGGCGTCGAAGGTGTTGGTGATGACGCGGAATTCTTCGACGGCGTCGGGAACGGGTTCGATGGTGGGAGTATTTACGAACTGATCGTTGGCGTCGCCGCCGTTGACGTTGAAGTTGTTGGCGCGGGTGCGGCCGCCGTTCACGGAGACGGAACCGGGATCGTCGGAGCCGGCGAACAAGCTGCCGCTCGACCCGAGCTGGGATTGCACACCGGGCTGAAGCTGCAGGAACTGATAGGTATCGCGCGTGTTGAGGGGCAGTTCATTCACGGAGCGGTCATTGATTACGGCGCCGAGTTGTGTGCTGGAGGTATCGACCTGGGGAGCCTCGGAGGTGACCTCGACGGTCTCTTGCGATCCGCCGATTTGCAGCGCGGAGTTGAGCGTGACGACCTGATTGACGTCGACGATCACGCTCTTCTGAACATTCTTCTTAAAGCCGGTCAACTCAAACTGGACAGTGTAGGTGCCGGGAGCGACTTCGACGAAAGTGTAATCGCCGCTATCGTTGGTGTTGGCGTCGCGGCTGATGCCGGTGGCTTCGTTGGTCAGAGTGACCTTGGCTCCGGCGAGGACGGCGCCGGTGGGATCGGCAACGCGGCCCACGATGCGGCCGCTGGCGCCTTGAGCGGAGAGGAGGGTGGGAATGAGGAAGGCGGCTACGACAACGACGCAAACGGCGGTCCAGCGGGTGCGCAGTGACGGCATGGAGCCTCCAGGCATCTTTAAAGAATCTGTTTTTTCGTTGAAAGCTAGCCCTTGTGTCGAGCCACAACCTTGCTATAATCCCGCAAGGTTAGAGAAGTGGCAGGCGTACTGTCAAGGATAAAAAAAGCGCTGCTTCCCATAGAAAATTCTTATCCAGCCAGGTCCCAGTGCAATGAAGGCAACCAGCGCGGAACCTTACTTGAAGATCGGAGACGTGGCGCGGCGAGTGGGCGTATCGCCGTCGGTGATCCGGTCGTGGGAGAGTGTTGGGCTGACGCGTCCGCGGCGTACCGAGAGCAAATACCGGTTGTACACCGCCGATGACGTCAAGGTGCTGAAGCGGGCGCGATTTTTGCGCAAGGTGCGGGGTCTGAATGCGGCAGCAATTGTGGAACTGCTGCGGCGGCAAGGGCGGGCGCGCCCGGCAGCGGATGGAAATGCCGGAGCAATCGGCTCGCACCTGCGGAAGCTGCGCGCGAAACGAAAGCTGTCGCTAGCGCAAGTGGCGCGCGAGGTGGGCATCTCGGTCGGATTTTTAAGCGCGCTGGAGCGTTCGCAGATGAGCGGGTCTGTAGGAACGCTGCGGAAGCT
>Ga0302320_10030714_pt1 | contig 10224 bp, 9 predicted proteins | sample Bog_T0_3_FD_202130 | JGI IMG/M metagenome (GOLD analysis project Ga0302320, IMG submission 202130) | Peat permafrost microbial communities from Stordalen Mire near Abisko, Sweden - Bog_T0_3 | ecosystem: Environmental > Terrestrial > Soil > Wetlands > Peat | place: Sweden: Abisko, Stordalen Mire... | reverse complement strand
TTGCCCGAGCCGGTGCCGGTGCAAAGCACGTAATTCGCCTTGTCCCGCGCGAGCCTGATGGCCTGCTCCTGGTGCAGATGCAGATTGAGCGGCAAGCCGGCGTCGCTGGTGCCGCTCTTGTTCCGTCGGAAAATGCTGGCGCATTTGCTGTGGAGCACCCCGCTGGTCGTCAGATCGTCGATCGAGGCACCGGCTTCAAACGATGGATTGATCTGGACCAATGGGTCCCGCCAAAGAAGGCCGGATTTGAGCGCATCCTCCACTTCGGCCTGGATGCGCGGGTCGGCAACGCTGATGAAGCTCTTGATGTAGCTCGCGTAGTCCCCGATTACGAAGTCCCGAAAATCGAAAATCTGCATGGCCTCAATCTGTGTTGGGTGAGCGCAAGATGTGGATTGTCACCGGAGATGCCCCACCGCCCGGAGCAATGAATCGAGGGAACGAAATTTTCATCGGGAGGATTGGAAATCTGTACTGATCCTCGGATTTACCCCTTTTCTGGAACGGCAGGAAGAATCTTTATGAACGGATTTCGCGCGTCCTCGCTCCAGAAAACCAGCAGGTAACCCCATCCGACCCAGCCTCTTGAACAGTTCATCCCGACTGCAAAAATCTCCCATCAGACAACCGGCTCGCCATGCCAGACCCCGCAATTTGCCAGCTTTCCTAGTCATGCACTAAATTGAATTTTTACGCCGTGGAACATTATGGAACAAAGAGTGTGAAGGCGATTTGCTCCAGCTACACCTCGTCGGATTCTGCAGACATGGCAAAGTTCACTTCTCGACGGGGATGACCAGCACTCTTCCGCCTCTGGGCGACAGCAGACTTCGTGAACCGCGCTTTTATCCAACGCAGCCAGGAGCGGTCTGATTCCTCCAGCGGCACCCAAGACTGCGCCTGGCGACGATATTCATGAAGCTCCCCAGACGCACGAGCCCGCAAGAGGTAAAACCACTCGGGGTCATAGGCGATCGAAAGCTTATCGGCCCAGCAAAGCTTTGACGGCAGCAAGCCGTGTTCCTTGGCGTACCGGCGGCTGTGCAGCAGCACGAGATCTCGATGGACGGCATCGAAGAGCTTGCCAGCGATGGCGGCTCCCAGTTCGGGATGGCCGGCTCCATCCGCCCCGTCCATTTCAGCGGCACCCCAATAGCCCCAGTCATGTATAACGATGCAGAGCATTTCGCGGAAGGTGGGGCATCCGTAAAGCCGCGTCCAAGCCCTGCAAACCGTCAGCGGATGCCAAAAGACCTGATGAACTCCAAACAATAGCGATTTGGTGCCAGTTTTCATGCTGTGGCAGGTTGGAAAACTGCGTGGGAAGCGGAAAGCATGGAGCAGCGTACGCAATTTTGCATCCTCGGAAAAGATGGAGTTCCGAAACGCGAAGATTGTCGAAAATGAGGCCGGCCGATAGCGTTCTCGGACTCCATGATGCTTCCTCCGCAAAAACTCACAAAAGATTCTGCCCGTGGGTAAGCCCTACGCCAATGAGATCAGCGACCTTTCCGCGACGTTCCGCTTCGCGGCCGCGGCCCCAATCGACGCGTTGGCGCGCGCTGTCAAAGCCGCTGCGGCTGGACCGCTCATCGCCGTGGGATCCGGAGGTTCCCTCTCAGCCGCGCATTTTGCAACGACACTGCATCAATCCGTCTGCGGACAGGTCGCGAAGGCGATGACGCCTCTGGAAGTGAGTGCGTTTCCTCTTCTAGGCGCTCAGATTTCCTACCTGCTTCTCAGCGCCGGCGGCGGCAATCCGGATATTCTCGATGTTTTCAACGCCTTGGTCGTGGAAGAGCCCCGCCGCCTAGCTGTCCTCACTGCGCGCTCTGGCACGAAGCTCTCCCGCCTCGCGGAGACCTATCGCTATGTGGACTATTCGGAACTGGAATTGCCTTCTGGACGCGACGGTTTCCTGGCTACAAACTCCCTCCTCGCCTTTGGCGTCTTACTGACTCGCGCCTATGCGGCCATTCAAAGCTCCGCCCCCACGTTGCCGACAGAATTCTCCCGTCTTCTCGGTGATCCGCGCGCAACAAAGGCTTGGCGGGAAGCATGCGCTCCAATCTGGTCGAGGGAGAATCTTGTCGTACTGTATCCGCCACTGCTCCTCGCTGCGGCGTGCGACCTCGAATCAAAGTTTACAGAAGCGGCGATTGGGAGCGTACAAGTCGCCGACTATCGCCAATTCGCGCATGGTCGCCATCACTGGCTAGCGAAGCGCGGCGAGACAACCGGAGTGCTCGCGCTGATCACGCCTTCCATTCGTCAACTGGCCGAGCGCACCATCGATTTGTTTCCACGTTCAATTCCAGTCGCAAAAATTCAATTCCCCGATGATGGGCCAATCTCAGCCCTTGCGGGGTTGGCTGCTGCGATCATCATTACCGGCTTCGCCGGCGAAGCTCGCGGAATAGACCCGGGCCGGCCAGGGGTTCCTCCGTTCGGGAGGAAAATATATCATCTGCGCCCAACGAGACCGCGCGCGTCTGGATCGCAGATCAGGCGACAGCGGATCATCTTTCGGAAAAGCGGTAGTTCCAATGGGAATTCCATTGGCCTCTGGGAGAATTATTTGGACAAATTCGTCGAGCGTCTCTCACGGGCACGCTTTCGCGGTGTCGTATTCGACTATGACGGCACTCTTTGCGATACGGCGGAGCGATTTGCGGGCCCCGGTCCCGACGTAGCGAAATATCTTATCGCGATATTGAAGAAAGGAGTTCCCGTTGGGATCGCCACCGGCAGAGGCAAGTCCATAAAGCATGACTTGCGAAAAATCCTGCCCTCTTCGGTATGGGATCACGTCGTCATTGGCTACTATAACGGCTATGAGACAGGACTCCTCAACGACGATAAGCTGCCTGCCGGGAAGACGCCTTCAGTGGAAATGCAATGTATTGGGGACGAATTGCGCAGCCACCCTGTTATTTCTGCAAACGCAACCTGCGAGGTTCGAGCCGGGCAAATTTCGCTGGTCTCAACCGGCCCAATAGCTCTTGAGACGCTCTGGCAAGTTGCTGCCGGAATAATTCAAACCCGACAGTTCACGGTTTCCATGTCCAGCCACGCTATCGATGTGATACCTGCTGATGTATCGAAACTGAACGTGATTATCGCAGTTCGCAAAATGTTTACCCTGAGAAATTCCGATCCAATCCTTTGCATCGGGGATCGTGGCCGCCCCCCGGGCAATGACAGTCTTCTTCTCTCGCAGCCCTACTCGTTAAGCGTACATGAGGTTTCGGCGGATCCCGACGTCTGCTGGAACCTCGCTGCTACCGGGCATCGCGGCGTACAGGCTCTTCTCGACTACCTCAAAGTTTTTCGCGTGAAACAAGGGGAATTCCGGATGCCTATTGGGTTACTTAGAAAAGCTGGAATATGAGGGATCAGTTAGCGGAAAGATTACTAGCACGCACGATGGCATGGTCGCCTGAGGACGTAGCGCGCGAACGCCCCGTCTTGCAGGCGATGGCGGCATACAAATACGACGAGTATCAGCAATTCTCGCCGGGCATGCGCTTCGTGGAGAGCCTCGCGATAACATTAAGTGGGCTCAAAACATCAGCCGAAAAGGCCACTTTTTACGAATTTGTTAAAAAACGGCTGGTCTTTTTTTCATCTGCGGAAATCAATCACCTGGTAAGCATTGCCTATCCTGACTTTGTACGTCCTCGATTACTTCGCCAAGTGGCGGAACAGGAGGGTGAAAACCCGTACCATTTAGCCAAGGTCGCCGGAACCAGTGCGTTTCGCATCCGCGAACGTGGATGTTTATTTCTCGGTTTAAGCGATGGCGCACGAACCGATGCTTTTCGCCGGAGTAGCAGTCCTAATATCGGTCATGAGCAAGTTCTTCAAACTTATGAAATATCCAAAGGTCGAGTGGATAAACTTTTGGAGAAACTGCGAGAGGATATTGCGGCTATAACAAATAGCGGGCCGCCCAAAGACGACCCCAAGTTTCGTACAGTCATATTGCTAGACGATTTCTCCGCGAGTGGCACGAGTTATCTTCGAAAAGAGGACGATAAATTTAAGGGCAAGATCGGCGATTTCTACCGTGACATCAGCAACCCTGAAAACCCAATGTCGGGACTGGTCAGCCTCAAGGATGCTGAAATATTATTGGTCTTATACATTGCCACTGAACAGGCTCGCAACCATCTCAGAGCCACTCTGCAAGAGCTTTCGAGCCCATTGGGTGTTCCGGTCCAGATTCTCGTGGTCCATCCACTCGATGCAACTATCTGCCTCCGGCCTGGAGTGGGAGATCCCATGGAACGCATCCTAGAGGAATACTATGATAAGGAAATCGAAGATGAGCATACTCGCAAGGGGAAGACAGACCTGAAATTTGGCTACGCCCAATGTGGATTGCCTTTAGTTTTAAGCCATAACACGCCAAACAATTCGATTTATCCGCTTTGGGCAGACTCGCCAAAGCTCCGTCCCCTGTTCCCTCGCGTCAGTCGCCACAAGGAGCTATGAGAGAGCCACGCAATCCATTTCGCCTGCGGGCATCTGAAAACATCGAGGTTGATACAACCTTTGTCCGGCTCTTTGGCCCGGGGGTTCTCGATATGCTCAAGGGCGACGAACGGCTTGCAACCCGCATTATTCGAAGCGCTCCTGGCGGCGGGAAAACATCACTTCTACGTCTCTTTACACCAGGTCCGCTGTTACAACTGCACGCCCATCGAGCGCAGGAGGAATACGTCGATTTGTTCGATCAGATGAAAGCGCTCGGCGTGGTGACCGATCAGGGAGTCCAGCTTTTGGGGATTATGCTTTCTGGTGATAAGAACTACGCCGCGCTGGCGGACATGGATTTGGATGTGAACCGCCAACAACGTCTCCTCTTTGGGTTGCTCGATGCGCGACTGATTTTAGCCATGCTGCGCGAGATGCTTGCTTTGCGTCGGCTCGACATTCAGGGAAATCTGGACCGGGTTACACTTCGACCGACAGGTAATGTGGTCGAATTTAACGGCCTTTCCCTGCCGTGTTCAGGCTCCGTTTTATATGATTGGGCGAGAAATCGCGAAAATGAGATATGTGAAGCTATTGACAGCTTCGATTCCGAAGGTTTCGCCGCTGTAGGGAGTGATTCAATTACTGCTCTGGCGGTTTTGAAACCAGAGGCACTTTTTATCGATGGTCACCAGGCGGCCGAACGAATCCTCATTATGCTCGATGACGTGCATAAATTAACCGCCACGCAGCGAGGGTGCGTTGTAAAGACCCTCCTCAACGCTCGGAGCAGTACGCCGATTTGGATTGCTGAGCGGCTTGAAGCATTGAGCGCAGATGAGTTGCTAGCCTCGGGTACGACGGAAGGCAGAGATTACGAGACAGTATTGCTCTTGGAGGATTACTGGCGCCACCATTCCAGACAATTTGAGCGGGTTGTTCTCAATATCGCCGACAGGAGAGTTCGGGCAGTTTCGTCCGTGGAATTGTCTGCGTTCGGCTCATGCCTGCAGGACGCGCTCGATGGCGCGGAGTGGCAGCCAGCATTCGAGCGTGCCTTGGATACAATCCCACCGCGCGTCCGCGAAAAGGCGGGAAGGAAAGCGCTATTCGCGGAATGGATCGGTACCAGAGAAGGGCTGGAGGGCACGCCCCGCGAGCGGGCAATTTCGTGGAGAGCGCTTGAAATTCTAATAGAACGGGAATTGCGCAAGACGCAACCGACCTTCGATTTTTCGCTCGATGTTGATGACCTCGAACACAAGGACGATTCGTCGCTAAAAGCCGCCGCAGAACTCTTTCTCTCTCGCGAGTATGAGCTTCCGTATTACTTTGGCTCCGCAACGCTCTCGAAACTTGCGACATCAAATATCGAGCAGTTCCTCTGGCTTGCAGGTGAGGAATTCGAGGAGGTAGTTTCCGCTGCCGTGATCAGTCCGACTCGCGTCGCCGATTTGACGCCTGATCGCCAGGAAGCAATCATAAAAAGAGCGGCAAAGAGTTTATGGGACGAAATTCCAAGGCGTGCGGCCAACGGACGAAGCGTTCGCACGTTTTTAGAGGCGATTGCGGTCTTTTCCCGATGGTACACCTTCCAGCCGAATGCGCCAAACGACCCGGGAGTCAATGGTATCGCAATTTTAATGAGTGATCGCGAGAAGCTACTGAATCCGTCATATTTGGCGAAGCATCCGGACCACGCCGTAATCGCGCAGGTGATCGCGAGCGCACTCGCTCATAACCTGATCGACGCCGACCTAGACTATAAATGTAAAGGTGAACGCTGGATGGTGCTGAATCTTAATAGACTCCTTTGCGCAAGCTACCACCTTCCCCTAAACTATGGCAAGTTCAAGGAAAAGACTCTGCCGGAACTGGTGATATGGTCAACCAAGGGATTCGTTCCGCCAAAGAACACTTCCACGTTTTTATGAAGGAAGAACCGGTTGCTTCCATTCTGCGTTGGCAGACCTACGTCCTCACCCGCGGAGAGGAATTTGTTGCATTCTGGAAAAGCCACCTGCAATCGAAAGAACGTCACGTACTTTTCATACTCGCCAGAGGGTTTGACCCCAGAATGTGTTTTGGGCTGGACCACCTCTTACGGGCTGGCGGGACCGGGGCGCGGGATGTATTGCTCGTTGAATTCAGTGAGGGAGCGTCCTCGCCGTCACGTGTTTATCTTCCGTTTGTGGAGGAAAATCTTAAAACAATGAACGCTCTTGTCAAAGGGCGTGGCAAGATTTCCTCGCGGGAAGTGCAAACACGGTCGAAGGAGGGCCATCGGATCACCTCTCGTAGTGCCGGTAATCTTTTCCGCCGCGTCGACGAATTCGACGGCTACACAGACGTTGTGCTGGATGTCAGTGCGATGCCTCGCGCCGTGTATATGCCGTTGATCGCAAAAATTCTGCATATTTTTGACCATTCGCCGAAGGACGCTCCGACGCAGCCTCCAAACTTTCACGTTTTTGTCTGGGAAGACCCTGCTCTTGACCAAGATATTCGAGATGAGGGCGTCGATGACACCGCTGTGTATTTACACCCCTACACTGGAGCGATGGATCGTGAGGCCACCGCCGGTCAGCCGAAAGTCTGGATTCCGCTCTTGGGAGAAGGACAGCGCGCGCAACTCCAGCGTATCCATGATCTCGTTGTGCCTGACGAGATATGTCCGGTGTTGCCGTCTCCTGCGCTCAACCCACGTCGCGGGGACAACTTAGTGATGGAATATCATGACTTGCTGTTTGATCGGCTCCGAGTGGAACCGAGAGACTTTCTGTTTTGTTCCGAGCAAAACCCGTTTGAAGTTTATCGGCAAATAACTAGAGCGATTCGGGGGTATCGCGAATCCCTCAGCCCGCTCGGCGGGTCTAAGTTCGTTTTATCTGCTCTTTCATCGAAACTCTTGTCTGTCGGAGCATTGCTTGTCGCCTATGATTTTAAGACGGAGAAGATCGATATCGGTATCGCCCATGTCGAATGTCACGGCTACCACATGGACGATGCGACGGTGAAATCACTGCCGAAGGACCACGGAGAGCCCGTAGGTCTCTGGTTATCTGGAGAATGCGATGGGCGCTGACGATCTATTCCAGTTCAACGGGAACCCGGTCATAGTGGGTACGGGTCTAATTTCCCTCGATATCGTTTTGGGTCCCGATGAGATTTCTTCGCCGCGCCTATTTGCCGGGGGAACATGCGGTAATCTTCTGATTATTTTGAGCTATCTTGGATGGAAAAGCTTTCCAGTATCCAGAATGAACGGCGACAAAGCATCAAAACACGTAGTCGCTGACTTGAAGCGCTGGGGAGTTCAGACCGATTGGGCGAAGACAAAACCGGGCGGCGATACGCCTATTATCGTCCAGCGCATTCAACGAAGTGCAACTGGCGAGATATCCCATCGCTTTTCATGGAAATGCCCCAATTGCGGCGCCTGGCTCCCGGGTTATAGAGCGGTGCCAGCAGCCGCTACACATACCGTTACGGAGGTCATCAAGTCAGCAAATGTGTTCTTTTTTGACCGAGTCTCACGTGGGGCATTAGACCTCGCGAGTACTTATCGTGAGGCGGGTGCGCTCGTCGTTTTTGAGCCTTCCGGAGTGGGCGAACCACGTCTTTTTCGGGCGGCAATTGCGTCTGCTCATATTGTCAAATATGCTGAGGATAGAATTCATGAAATCGATGATTTAAGAAAGTTGAAAGGTCCCTTGTTGGAAATACAAACTCGCGGCTCTGACGGATTAAGGTATCGCCGCATAACGGACGATGGCGTGGAGCGAAAGTGGACTGATATAGCTGCCATTCCGACGAATGCGGTCCGTGACACGTCTGGCGCCGGGGACTGGTGTTCGGCGGGGATTATTCATCATTTGGGGGCAAAGGGCGTCGAAGGGCTTCGGTCTGCTACCAACGAGGATATCCGTAGAGCCATTAGATTGGGCCAGGCCATGGCGGCATGGAATTGCAAATTCGAGGGAGCGCGAGGTGGAATGTATGAATGCGAAAAGAAAGCTTTTCGCTCGGAAATCCGTGCGCTCCTTGATGGACGAGAGTCCTCTATTCACCGCGAATTGCGTAGGGATCGAAAAACGCGTGCATTCGGCTGTCTCGGTCCTTCGTGCCGATGCAAACGGGAAACTTAGAATTCTTTTTTCGAATATCTGGTTCGCAGCGAGCATTCAAGTCGAATGACGTGAGCTTATTCTAATGCCGTAACAAGTGGCATCCAGTTGTACAAGAAGGGTGTAAGGTCGCGACCCTACTATGTAAGATGTCACGGCCCAGTCAATCCGGGTCTGGGCAAACCGGCGGTTCGTCGCAGGGCCGCGGCCGGTGGCAAACGAAAGCCGGGTCGGAACCGAACCATTCGGTCGCCTGGCTACTACTCGATCTCGAAAGCCGCCTTTGGACTGGGGAAGCTTTTTACGCGGTATGAATCAACGCCGCCGTTTTCGCCCGTCTGTATGAAGGCGACAACCACTTCCTTTTCCGGGTGGTACTGCGATACCATTTCAGCGGCCCGGGTGCCGTAATACGGACGGATTGTTTTCGCCAGGAGGCGCTCCGGCGTGAACTGAAACGGAACCGTGCCGGTCGCCTCGTCATGGCGGTCGACGTCGACCACGACCAGGCCGCGGCCATCGGCCTTGTGTCCAGCATAGGCGCAGGCGGCAATCTCCACGGCGTTCCGGCGCAGGAATTCGATATGGCCATCGCTGGTCATCATTTTTTTAGGCAACCCCTTCTTCCGTCTCCTCTGCCAGCTTGGTCAAGAAATCATCAAGACCTTCCACCTCGAAATCCGCCACGGTGCCGGCGTGATCGCATTCCTTGCAGGTGCATGACGAGTCCGCTTCATATTCGAGGTCCCCGACGTCGTCGGACCCAAGATCGTCGAAAATGGCCGTCGTTGTGACGGCAATTGCAAACCGTCCCCTGCTTCCGCACTCGGGGCATGCCATATCCTCTAGGGCATTCTCATTGGTTTCGTCCTGATCCGGGTGTTTCGCGCGGAACTCTTGCGGTGTCATGGCTGAAAGATACGAAAACCGCCCCAATTGCGGCAGGACAGCATTCAGGTTTGCGGCTGCTCCACTTGTAGCGCCGACGCCGATGGCAGGCGGTCCAGCTCCGTCCGCCTTCGTAAAAATGCCAGGAAGCAAGAAATTGCACGTCGAAAGAAACCATGGCGCACCGACATGGCGCCGGGCCTCTATCCAGATTTACGGCGACGGCGGACGAAAAAAAGTTCCGATCTCGTTAACTCTGTGGCATGCAAGACCCTGATGACCATTAAGATCGGAGATTCTTTGGCTGTTTTGAAGGCAATGCCTGACGCAAGCGTGCATTGCTGCGTTTCCTCGCCTCCGTATTTCGGCTTGCGCGATTATGTTCATCCCGGGCAGATCGGCCTTGAAAAAACGCCATCGCAATACATTGAGCATCTGGTTGATGTCTTTCGCCAGGTGCGGCGGGTATTGCGCAAGGACGGAACGCTTTGGCTGGTTCTGGGGGACAGCTATAACGGCTTCAACGGAAACCGAGGGCGCAGCAAGTCTTATCAGGCCCACACCGACGAGGCAATCCCGTCGCTTCCCAAGAAAAATGGCCTTACTGTCAAATCGCTCGGAAACAAACAACTGCTCGGGATTCCCTGGCGGGTCGCCCTGGCGTTGCAGGCGGACGGCTGGATACTGCGCCAGGACATCATTTGGAAAAAACCGAACCCGATGCCTTCTT
>Ga0302320_10030713_pt1 | contig 10224 bp, 8 predicted proteins | sample Bog_T0_3_FD_202130 | JGI IMG/M metagenome (GOLD analysis project Ga0302320, IMG submission 202130) | Peat permafrost microbial communities from Stordalen Mire near Abisko, Sweden - Bog_T0_3 | ecosystem: Environmental > Terrestrial > Soil > Wetlands > Peat | place: Sweden: Abisko, Stordalen Mire... | reverse complement strand
CGCTCACGCAGGCGTGTGGTTTGCGGAGGTTGATGAAGCGTTTTCCACCCAGACCTGCAGCGTGTGTAACAGCCGCGCCGGCCCGAAAGGCCGGAAAGATCTTGGAATAAGGGGATGGCAGTGCCCTGTGTGCGGAGCGATCCATGATCGTGACGTCAATGCAGCTCACAATATCCTCGCGGCGGGACATCGCCGTCTTGCAGAAGGAATCCGCGTCCCTTGAGGGCGAGGAGGATGTCAAGGGTTACAGGCGTCTCCGGTGGCGGCGGTGTGCTGCATGTGCACGTCTCCGGTCAGCAGCCGTGCGCCGCGACCATAAGTGAAGAATGCCCAGGACCAGTTCCAGTACACGACCACACGGCTGCGGAAGTCGACCAGCAACATCAGATGTATCAGTGACCAGGTCAGCCACGCCAGGAAACCGGTTAACTTGAAGCGGCCGAAATCGGCGATCGCGTGCGAGCGGCCGATGACCGCCATGGCGCCGAAGTCGCGATAACGAAACGCTCCCGGCGCCGGCTTTCCCCGGAGGCGCGCCTTGAGCAAGCCGCCCACATAGTGGCCCTGCTGTTTCGCCACGGGGGCAAGCCCCGGCAGCGGCGCGCTCAGGCCCGCGCTATAGCTGGCGACATCGCCGATCGCGAAAATCTCGGGCCATGCCGGAACGGAGCAGTCGGCGGCCACCTGGACCGCGCCATTGCGAGCTGCGGACGCACCGATCCATCGTGCCGCAGGCCGCGCTGCCGTGCCGGCGCACCAGAGGATCAGCGAAGCATCGATGCGCGTGCTGCCGACGAGCAGTCCGCGGTCATCTATCTGGTTGACCGCTTCTCCCAGCCGCACCTCTACGCCCAGCGCACGCAGTGCGGTCAGGGCGTAATCCGACAGGTGCTGCGGAAATGCCGACAGCAGCCGCGGACCCGCCTCGCACAGCACGATGCGCGCCGAACGCGGATCGATGCGCTTGAAATCCCGCGCCAGGGTGGAACGCGCCAGTTCGGCCATGGTGCCTGCCAGCTCGACGCCGGTGGGTCCGCCGCCGATGACAGCAAAGGTCATCAGCCGCTGGATCTGCGCAGGATCGTTCGATTCCTCGGCCCATTCGAACGCGCTGAGCAGCCGCTCGCGGATCGACAGCGCATCATCGAGCGTCTTGAGTACGTGCGTGTAGGCGGCCCATTCGTCATGGCCGAAGAAACTGTAGGCCGCCCCCGTGGCGAGTACCAGGTAGTCATACGGCAGCTCGACGCCATTCGCGAGTCGCACCAGGCGCCGGGCGGGATCCACGCCGCTGACTTCCGCCATCAGCACCGTGGCATTGCGATAGTGCCGCAGCAGCACGCGGCTGGCGGTGGCAATTTCCGCCGGCGACAGCGCGGCCGTGGCAACCTGGTAGAGCAGCGGCTGAAACAGATGATGGTTCGTGCGATCCACCAATGTGATGTCCGCCTCGACCCCTTTCAGCGACTGCATGACGGCCATGCCGCCGAACCCGGCGCCGACCACGACGATCTTCTTTCTGACCGGCGATTCCTCTGGCACGTTCACTCCAATGGCGCGCCCTGCCGCGGCGCATGACATGATGCAGCCTGCAGCGCCAATTGAGCAACGCATGCCCAAGGCGAGTACACCGATCCTGATTCAAGCCGATGCAGTGGCGGCGCAGCCGTGGCGCAACGGCGGTGGACTCACGCGCGAGTTGTTGCGATGGCCGCCCGGCGCTACGGACTGGCAACTTCGGATCAGCCTGGCGGATGTCCGCGGCGACGGACCGTTCTCCATCTTTTCTGGCATCGAGCGCTGGATTTCGGTCATCGATGGCGCCGGAGTACGGCTGTCAGTGGCCGGCGCCGACCATCTGCTGCAGCCGGGCCACGAACCGCTTTGCTTCAGTGGCGAGTTGCCGGTGAATTGCGCACTCGTTGATGGCCCCACCACGGATCTTAATCTCATGCACGCCGGCGGCAGCGCGAGCATGGCATGTGTGCAGTCGGGTACGGGCTGGCGTTCGCCGCTACCCATGCGCGGTCTATTCACGCGCGCGGGCGGCCTGTGGAGCGCGCCGGATATGGCGGCCGTCCGCGTGCCCGCGCACTGCCTGCTGTGGATCGAGGATTCGGCCGACGTCCCCTGGACTTTCATTGCGGAAAATCCGCAGGTGCTGGCGCCGGGCCTGTGGCTGGCCTTCGCTCCCTAGCACGGATATGCCGCAGATTGTGGCGCTTCAACGCACTGCAATACCGCCATGAACGATGCCCGCACAGGGGTTGCTGCCCATGGCGTAGCAGAGCTCCGCGGGCTGGCCGATGCGCCACAGTGCCAGATCGGCGCGCTTGCCCACCTCGAGTGTGCCGCGGTCCCCGAGCACGCCGAGTGCGCGGGCGGCCACGCGCGTAACACCGCTCAGGGCTTCCTCGGCGGTAAGCCGGAACAGCGTGCAGGCCATGTTCAGCATCAGCAGCATCGATGTGCACGGCGAGGTGCCCGGATTGTTGTCCGTGGCCACGGCCATCTCGACCCCGGCCTGGCGCAGCAGCGCCACCGGCGGCGGACGCGTCTGGCGCAACGTGTAGTAGGCCCCCGGGAGCATCACGGCCACGGTGCCCGCGCCCGCCAGGGCCTTGGCGCCCTCCTCGTCCATGTACTCGAGATGATCGGCGGAGAGCGCGTGGAAGCGCGCCGCCAATTGCGCCGCGCCGACATCACTGAGCTGCCCGGCATGCAGGTGGATCGGCAACTGTCGCGCCTGGGCCGCCAGCAGGAACTGCTCGGTCTCCCCGGCTGAGAATCCGATCGATTCGCAGAACGCATCCACCGCATCGGCCAGTCCCGCGGCCGCGATCGCATCGAGCCAGGGACCGCTGACGCGATCGACGAAGGCCTGCCGATGCTGCGCGTACTCCCGCGGCAGCGCGTGCAACCCTAAGAAGGTGGTCCGCACCGACAGCGGCACGCGACCGGCGACCTCACGCGCCAGCCTAAGCATGCGCGCCTCGGAATCCAGATCGAGCCCATAGCCGGACTTGATCTCCACCGTCGTGACGCCCTCGGCGCTCAGGGCGCGAGCGCGCGCCACCGCACTTGCCAACAGCGCCTCGTCGGTGGCCGTGCGCGTGGCATCGACGGTCGACTGGATGCCGCCGCCGGAGCGTGCGATTTCTTCGTAGGAAGCGCCGAGCAGCCGCTTTTCGAATTCGCCGGCGCGATTGCCGCCATACACCAGGTGGGTATGACAGTCGATGAATCCTGGCGTAATCCACAATCCCGAGGCATCGAAGGACGGCGCGGCGCGTGTCGCCAGGCGCGAGCGGGCGTCCACCGATGAGCCGATCCAGACGATGCGCTCACCCTTGACCGCCAGCGCGGCATCGCGCAATGCGCCGTAGGCCCCGGCTCCCGCGCACATGGTCGCAAGATCCGCTCCTACCCAGACGAAATCCCAGTCATTCGATTCCGCGTTCACGGCAGCTCCCAACGGCGCCGGATTGCGCCGGCAGGGCGTTTGCGAGAAACTAGCCTCCCTATACAACTATAGTCAGCCATGACAACCTACCAGGTGGATGCGCTGCTCGCCGGCGCCGGCTGGATGCGCGATGCCGCGATCACAGTTTCCGAGCACGGATTGATCACGGCAATCGAGCCCGGGGCCGCGCCCGTGGCGGCTGCGCGGCGCCTGCGCGGGGCGGTCGTGCCCGGCATGCCGAACGCCCATAGCCATGCCTTCCAGCGCGCGATGGCCGGCGACAGCGAATTTCGCACGGCGTCGCACGAAAGCTTCTGGACCTGGCGCGAAGCAATGTACTCCCTCGCCAATAGCGTCGAGCCCGGCGATCTGGAAGTCATCGCCACGCAGCTTTTCATCGAGATGCTCAAGGCCGGCTACACCTCGGTTGCGGAATTCCACTACCTGCATCGCCCGGTCGGCGGTGGAACCTACTCCGGGGAGAATGCGCTCTGGCAGGCGGTGGACGCCGCGGCCTCGACGGCCGGCATCGGACTCACGCTGCTGCCCACACTCTATCTTAGCAGTGACTTCGGCGGCCGCCCGCTGCTGCCCGAGCAGCAGCGCTTCCGGCTCGACGTGCAGGAATTCCTCGAGGCGATTGCGCGCCGCCGCCGTTCGCTTGAGGCTGGCGCCGGCTCGACACTGCATACGGGCGCGGCCCTGCACAGCTTGCGCGCCGTCCCGCTCGAATCGCTGCGCGAGGCCGTTGCCGGCCTTTCGGCCATGGATTCGGCCGGCGTCATCCATATTCACATTGCCGAACAGCTGCTCGAAGTCCGCGCCTGCCAGCTGATCAGCGGCCGGCGTCCGATCGAGCTGCTGCTGGACACTGGCCTGGTCGGGCCACAGTGGTGCCTGGTGCATGCCACCCATGCCACGGCGGCCGAGATCACCGCGGTGGCCGCTGCCAAAGCGAGCGTGTGTGTTTGTCCGAGCACCGAAGGCAATCTCGGCGATGGGTTCTTCGATGCCCAGCGTCTGCTCGCGCGCGGCGGCGGCCTGTGCATCGGTTCGGATAGCGAGGCGACCATCAGTCCGCCTGAGGAACTGCGCTGGCTCGAATACCAGCAGCGCATCAAGCGCCGCCGACGCGCCGTGCTCGCCACGCGCCGGGAGCCGCATGTGGGCGCGCGCCTGTGGCGCGAGGCAGCACGCAGCGGTGCGCGCGCACTCGGACAGGCTGTCGGCACGCTCGAAATCGGCCGGCGCGCGGATTGGCTGCTGCTCGACACCGGGCATCCCGCCCTGGCCGGCGCCGCCGAAGACGGGCTGCTGGACCGGCTGGTGTTCGGCAGCGGCCAGGCTGCCATTCGCGAGGTGTGGGTCGCAGGCCGCGCGGTGGTCGAGGACGGGCACCATCGGCACGAGCAGCAGGCGGCCGCGCGCTTCGCCGAATGGATCCGGCGCCGGCGCTCCCCGGGCACTTGACTGTACTTGTCTATACAGCCTAGACTCTGCGCACCCACCGAGCGAGCCCGCAATGTCCAAGCCCAACCTGGCGATGCAACCGCTGTACCTGCAGGTGAAGCAGCACATCCGTACCAATATCGATTCGGGGCGGTGGGGCACCTCGGCACGCGTGCCCTCCGAAAACGAAATTGTGCGGGAGTTCGGCGTATCGCGCATGACCGCCAACCGCGCCCTGCGGGAGCTGTCGGACGAAGGCGTGCTGGTCCGCATCGCCGGCGTCGGCAGCTTCGTCGCCAATCGCCAGCCCACGACGCATCCGCTGGAAATTCGCGACATCGCGGAAGAGATCCGCGCACGCGGCCACGTGCATCGCGCCGAGCTCGTTACGCTCGAGCGGGTACGTGCGGTGGCGGACCTGGCCCGCGATTTTGGCGTTGCCGCCAGGACCGAACTGTTCTACTCATCGATCGTGCATTTCGAAAATGACGTGCCCATCCTGCTCGAGGACCGGCACGTCCTGCCGCGCATCGGCCCCGACTACCTCAAGCTCGATTTCGGCGCCACTACGGCGCACGACTACCTCATGAAAGTCGCGCCGCTGCAGGCCGCCGAGCACGTGCTGCGCGCGGCCATGCCCGATGAGCGCACCCGCAGGCTTCTCAAGATGAAACAGCGCGAGCCCTGCCTGCTCGTGATTCGCCGCACCTGGACCGCCGGGCTCATCGCCTCGGTGGCGCGCCTGAACTATCCCGGTTCCCGCTATGAAATGTCGGGCCGGGCCTCACCCGGAGGTTCCACCCATGCTTAGCCCGGTGCCATCGAGGACGATCCGCGCTGCGCGCGGCAACACGCTCAGCGCGCGCCACTGGACCACCGAAGCGCCGCTGCGCATGCTCATGAACAATCTCGATCCGGAAGTTGCGGAGAATCCGGATGAACTGGTCGTCTACGGCGGCATCGGCCGCGCCGCACGCGACTGGAATTGCTTCGACCGCATCGTCGAGACGCTCAAGCGCCTGGAGCTGGATGAGACGCTGCTGATCCAATCGGGCAAGCCGGTCGGCGTGTTCAAGACGCACGCGGACGCGCCGCGCGTACTGATCGCAAACTCCAATCTCGTGCCTCACTGGGCCACCTGGGAGCATTTCAACGAGCTCGATCGGCGCGGCCTGGCGATGTATGGACAGATGACCGCCGGCTCCTGGATCTACATCGGCAGCCAGGGCATCGTCCAGGGTACCTACGAGACATTCGTCGAGATGGGCCGGCGCCACTTCAACGACCGGATGGGCGACAAGTGGATCCTCACAGCCGGCCTCGGCGGCATGGGCGGTGCGCAGCCGCTGGCCGCCACCATGGCAGGCGCCAGCATGCTGGCCGTGGAATGCCGCCAGAGCAGCATCACCAAGCGCCTCGATACCGGTTACGTCGATGTGCAGGCGCCCACGCTCGAAGCGGCGCTCGAGACTCTCTCTCGAGCGCGCTCCACGCAGAAGCCCATTTCGGTGGCGCTATTGGCCAATATCAACGATGTGCTCGATACGCTGCTCGCACGCGGTATCCGGCCCGATGCCCTCACCGACCAGACCTCGGCGCACGATCCGGTCAACGGCTATCTGCCGCAGGGCTGGACCGTCGAACAGTGGGATGAGCGTCGGGCCACCGACCCGGCCGGCACCACCGTGGCTTCGAGCCGCTCGATGGCACATCACGTCGAATGCCTGCTGCGCTTCAAGGATATGGGCATTCCGGTGTTCGACTACGGCAACAACATCCGCCAGGTGGCGCGCGAGCAGGGCATTGCGCGTGCGTTCGATATTCCGGGCTTCGTACCTGAATACATCCGGCCGCTGTTCTGCCGCGGCATCGGCCCCTTCCGCTGGGCCGCACTCTCCGGCGATCCAGCCGACATCGCCAGGACAGATGCCAAGGTCAGGGAACTGATTCCCGACGATGCACACCTGCACCACTGGCTGGATATGGCGCACACGCGCATTCAGTACCAGGGCCTGCCGGCGCGCATCTGCTGGGTGGGTCTCGGCCAGCGTCATCGGCTCGGACTCGCTTTCAACGAAATGGTGGCCAGGGGCGAACTGTCGGCGCCCATCGTCATTGGTCGCGACCATCTGGATTCCGGGTCGGTGGCCAGCCCGAATCGCGAGACCGAAGCGATGCGCGATGGATCGGACGCCGTATCGGACTGGCCGTTGCTCAATGCGCTGCTGAACACGGCCAGCGGCGCCACCTGGGTCTCGATACATCACGGCGGCGGCGTCGGCATGGGCTTCTCGCAGCATGCCGGCGTGGTCATTGTCTGCGACGGCACGCCGGCCGCGGCCAAGCGGATTGCGCGTGTGCTCTGGAACGATCCGGCCACGGGAGTGATGCGGCATGCGGATGCCGGTTACGACAGCGCCATCGAGTGCGCGCGCGCCAACGGGCTCGACCTGCCGATGCTGAACGCGCGCTGACATCATGACACTCGCCATGGAGCTCAGCGCCGGTCAGCTCTCGCTGGCCGCGCTGCGCCAAATATATACGCGGCCGGTGGCGATCTCGATCTCCCGCGCCGATCGCGAACGGGTCGGCGCAGCCGCTGCGCTCGTCGATACCATCGTCGAGCGCGGTCAGGCGGCCTACGGCATCAACACGGGATTCGGACTGCTGGCGCAGACGCGGATTCCGGGCGATCAGCTCGATCTCCTGCAGCGCAATCTGCTGCTCTCGCATGCCGCAGGTGTCGGCGAGGCGCTGCCCGATGCGGTGGTGCGGTTGATCCTGGCGCTGAAGATCAACTCACTGGCGCGCGGCTACTCGGGCATCAGCCTCACCGTCATCGAGGCGCTGCAGACGCTGCTGGCGCGCGAGATTTATCCCGTCGTGCCGGGCCAGGGCTCGGTGGGTGCATCGGGCGATCTCGCCCCGCTGGCACATTTGAGCGCCGTGCTGCTGGGTGTGGGTGATGTGCGCATTCAGGGTCAGCAACTGCCGGCCGCCGAAGGGCTTCGACGGGCGGGGCTTGCGCCCATCCGGCTGCGCCCGAAGGAAGGCCTGGCGCTCATCAATGGCACGCAGGTTTCCACGGCGCTGGCGCTCGCGGGACTGTTCGGCGCCGAAGATCTCTGGGCGGCGGCGGTGCTCGCGGGCGCCATGTCGGTCGATGCGCTCAAGGGCAGCGACGTGCCGTTCGATGACCGCATCCATCAGACCCGCGGACAGCCCGGCCAGATCGAAGTGGCGCGTCTCTATCGCACGTTGCTCGCCGGCAGTGCCATCCGTGCCTCGCACCTGGACTGCTCCCGCGTGCAGGACCCGTATTCATTCCGCTGTCAGCCCCAGGTGATGGGTGCGTGCCTGGACTTGATCCGTCAGTGCGCAGTCACGATCGCCATCGAGGCCAACGCGGTTACCGACAATCCGCTGCTGTTCGTTGACCAGGGCGAGGTGCTCTCGGGCGGCAACTTTCACGCCGAACCGATGGCGTTCGCGGCCGACACGCTCGCGCTCTCGATCGCCGAGATCGGCAGCCTCTCCGAGCGTCGCATGGCGGTACTGGTCGATCCGAAGATGAGCGGCCTGCCTGCATTCCTGGTCGAGAACAGCGGCCTGAACTCGGGATTCATGCTGGCGCAGGTCACGGCGGCGGCGCTGGTGTCCGAGAACAAGGCGCTGGCCGCGCCCTGCAGCGTCGATTCGATCCCCACCTCCGCCAATCAGGAGGACCACGTCAGCATGGCTACGCACGCGGCGCGGCGCCTGCTGCGCATGCTGGACAACGGTGCCGCGGTTATTGGAGTCGAGCTGCTGGCAGCGGCGCAGGGCATCGATTTTCATCGCCCATTCCGCTCCTCAGCAAAGCTCGAGACCGCGCATGCGGCCATTCGGGCTGAAGTGCCGTTCTACGAAGTCGATCGCTACTTCTCGCCCGATATCCTGCGCGCGCAAAGCTGGGTGCGTGCAGGACATCTCTCCGCCGACATCGCGCGCGCCCTGCCCTCGCGAGCCGCCGCGTGACCTCGCCACTATTCGAGCAACGCCACGGCTCACTGCCCGTCCTGATCAGCTTCCCGCATTCCGGGACGCTACTGCCGGACTCGCTTCGCGATCGATTCACGGCCGCTGGCCGGGCCGTGCCCGACACGGATTGGTTTGTTCCCGAACTCTATCAACGCTGCCTCAATCAGCTGCATGTCAGCACGCTCATCGCGACCCACTCGCGCTACGTCGTGGATCTGAACCGGCCGGCGGATGGTTCGGCGCTCTACCCGGGACGCATCGAGTCAGCTGTGTGCCCCACCGAGACATTCGAAGGCGAGGCGATCTATACAGCCGGTCGGGAGCTTTCTAACGGCGAGATTCCCGGACGCATCGATCGTTACTGGCGACCCTATCACCGGGCCCTCGCCGCGGAACGGGATCGGATCCTGGCGGCACACGGACGCTGCCTGATCTGGGATGCCCATTCGATCCGGTCGCATTCGCCGCGCCTGTTCGAGGGTGAATTGCCGGAGCTGAATCTGGGCACCTACAGTGGCCACAGCGCGGCACCCAGGCTCGTGGCACGGGTGGTTGAACGACTGCGCGCGCAGCAACGTTTCTCGCATGTTGTGGACGGTCGCTTCAAAGGCGGTCACATCACCCGCCACTTCGGCGAGCCCGCGCGGCACGTTCACGCCGTGCAGCTCGAGATTGCGCAGCGCGCCTACATGTCGGAAGAGGGGTCGCCGCATTTTGATTCGCGGCGCGCGGCACCGCTGTCCGAACTTATCGGACAGTTACTGGCAGCACTCGCCGCAGCCGCCGATGATTGACTGACTCCTACGGGATGGTCGGACTCGCGCCTGCGCAGCACGTGCTCGAGATCCGGCAATCGTTCCCGCCGCACCCGGGCGCGATAGCGCAGGCTCGCCTGGGTCTTGCGCACATCGAGGCGCTTGTCCGGCGGAATATGTGCCCTGGCAAAGGCATCCAGCGGCGCGATCAGCGAGGCGTCGGAACTGTTTTTCAGCAGTCTTGGGGCGAAGCGTATCTGGAAGTCGGGCTCGATGGTGTCCGAGAGCTTTTGCCAGTTTGCAGCAGTGAACTCAAAGCTAAGCCGTGGGTGCAGCACCGCAGCGCCCTGGAGGATGTGAGGAATCACCGTTGGCGGTGGCTCGCCCGAGAGCGAGAGGTCGAGTGCTTTGCGCACCAGCCGATCATCTTCCGCAGCTGCCAGGAGTTCGTAGAGCTCGAGACGCTCGATTTCGGACGCCGTGGATCGGGCCAATGCATGCAACTGATCCCAGATCGGCTGGTCAGCGTGCACGGCC
>Ga0302320_10030711_pt1 | contig 10225 bp, 8 predicted proteins | sample Bog_T0_3_FD_202130 | JGI IMG/M metagenome (GOLD analysis project Ga0302320, IMG submission 202130) | Peat permafrost microbial communities from Stordalen Mire near Abisko, Sweden - Bog_T0_3 | ecosystem: Environmental > Terrestrial > Soil > Wetlands > Peat | place: Sweden: Abisko, Stordalen Mire... | reverse complement strand
CAGGCGTTGCGCGAGGAAGGTTATGCCGTGGACACCGCCGCCAACGGCGACGACGGTCTCTTCAACGCCGAAGGCACCGACTACGACGCCATCGTGCTCGACGTGATGCTGCCGGGCCTGGACGGCTGGGAAATTCTCAAGCGCCTCCGCAAAACCAAGAAGACACCCGTGCTCATGCTCACCGCCCGCGACCAGACTCGCGACCGCGTGAAAGGCCTCGACACCGGCGCGGATGATTACGTCGTCAAACCGTTCGATCTCGAAGAACTTTTTGCGCGCCTCCGGGCCATCATCCGGCGCAGTGCCAACCAGACGACGAACGTCCTCGAGCTTGGCGATGTGAAAATTGACACGGGGGCGCGGAATGTTTTTTTCAAAAATAAAATGGCCGAACTCACCGCGCGCGAATATTCGCTGGTGGAATTTCTCGCGCGGCATCGCGGCGAAGTTGTCACGCGCACGCAGCTTTACGAGCATTTGTTCGACGAAAACGAAAGCTCGTTGTCCAACCTGCTCGACGTTCACGTCTCCAACATCCGCAAAAAACTGGGCGCGGAATTCATCGCCACGCGGCGCGGCCACGGCTATTGCATCGAATGAAAAACACCAACCATCGGAGGGACGAGTTCCACGAGTCCCCAAATGATTTGAGGCGGGACTCGCGGAGCTTGTCCCTCCGAATTATATGATTCCCCAATCCATCAAATGGCGGCTGCAAATCTGGTATGGCCTGATCCTCGTGGTCGTGCTGGCGGGCTTTGGTTTTACGGCATATCAGCTCGAACGCAACCGCCAGTTCCGCCAGATTGACGGCGAATTGCACCATCGGATTGGCGTGCTTTCCAATGCGCTGCATCGGCAGAATCCGCGCGGGCAAAACGCCGGCCGGCCGCCGCGCGGGCAGGATTTTGACGGGCCGCCGTTCGACGGGCCGCCGCCCGGCCAATTTCCCGATGGTAATCATCTTGGGCAACTGGCCCGTCGGCCGTTCCGGTTTGCTTTGCCGCCGGAAGACACCCGGTTTTTTGAAGCCAGCGATCCGCACGGGTTTTATTACTCCATTCGGAACGATGTCGGCGCTGAACTGGCCCGGTCCACGAACCAGCCGGATAACCTCGTTGTCAAATTCGATCATTATTTTGATCCCGTCAATCATGTGGCGGACTTGCCGGGGAATGCCAGCCCGCCCAAAGTCGTGACGGTTGATAGTTATCGTGAGACGTTCGACCAATTGCCGTCCGGGGAAATGATTATTGTCGGCTGTTCCATAGCGCCGGAATTACAGGAACTGCGTTTCATCGCCTTGACCCTCACCGGCGTTGGCACCGGCATTTTATTGCTGGGTCTGACCGTGGGCGGGCGGCTGGTTTCGCGCGCCCTCAAGCCGGTGGACGCCATCAGCGCCACGGCGGCCAAAATTGCCGCCGGCGACCTGTCGCAGCGCATCAACGTCGCCGAGGCCGAAAGCGAACTCGGCCAGCTCGCCGCCGTTTTGAATTCCACCTTCGCGCGGCTGGAAACCGCCTTCGCGCAGCAGAAACAATTTGCCGCCGACGCCGCGCACGAACTGCGCACGCCGGTTTCCGTCATGCTCACGCAGACGCAGACCGCGTTGAACCGCGAGCGCGATGCCGCCGGTTACAAACAAACCGTCGAGGCCTGCCAGCGGGCCGCGCAGCGGATGCGCAAATTGATCGAGTCGCTGCTGCAGCTCGCGCGGTTCGACGCGGGGCAGGAAACGCTGAACCATCGGTCCTTTGATTTTTCCCAGGCGATTGCCGACGGCGTCGAGCTGGTGCAGCCGCTCGCCGACGAGCGCGGCGTGAAAATCCTTTCCGCCCTCGCGCCGCTGGAATTGGCCGGCGATCCTGAGCGGCTGGCCCAGGTCGTCACCAATCTGCTCGTGAACGCGATTCAATTCAACCGCGCCGCAGGCGAAGTGCGCGTGAAGCTGGCGGCGCAAAACGGGCTGGCGGTGCTGACCGTGGCGGACACCGGGCCGGGGATTGCGCCGGCGGATTTGCCGCGCGTGTTCGAGCGGTTTTATCGCGCCGACAAATCGCGCACGGGCGCGGGCAACGCCGGGCTGGGACTCGCGATTTGCAAAGCCATTGTCGAGGCGCACGGCGGCACGCTGGAAGTCGCCAGTGTGGAAGCGGTCGGGACGACGTTCACCGTGCGGCTGCCGCTCGCCGCGTAGCCGCTTGCGGTGGGGGTTCCGGGCGCGCGACGGATGCGGGAATTAGTCTTTGCAGCTTAACTCGGTATTCGGCCAAATGGTCAAATCACTTGATTATGCGTCGCTCTCTGCTGGCCCAATCGCGCAGGTGGGTGAAAAGAAATGCGCTGTGACCTGGGATAGAAATCGCTGCGTAACGCTTACCATCCGAAGGCGCTGCTTTTGCGTCGCCTTCGTGGCACCCACATCTGGCAATCTTCAATTCCTCGGCGCAATACTTCATAAAAGCGTCAGCAATATCCTGCCATCGCTCGCCACCTCGCAGCTCAATATAGCTTGTGTCTGCCATGCGCGTAATATAGCCAAACATTTAGTCCGGTCAAATGGGCTGTGATTTGTGTCTGGCCGCGAATGTTTTTCATTGCCCCGGCCCGGGTTCAGCCGGGGATGGTGGCGCTGACGACGTCGCTCACGGGGCCGGCCTCGTTGTGCGTGTTGATCCAGCACGCCTGATAATAGGCCACCAGCCCCGCCTGCGCCCCGGTGAAATGCGCGACATACGGCGTGGCCGTAGGCATGTCCAAGATGGCCATCTGGCTGAGGTCCGCCGGGGCCGCGCCGCCGATCTTGAAGTAAATGCGGCAGCATTTCACCCCGTCGGGCTTCTTTTTGGAGTTGGGCGAGGTGGCATCCTTGAAACCAATGATGTGCTCCAAGTGCAGCCCGTTGAGAATGGTCAACTGCGGCGCGGTGGCCGGCACGGGGGCGCGGGTGTGCGTGCCGGCGGCGATATGGATGCCCAATCCGGCGCGGATGTCATTCGTCATCGCCGGGTTGGCCTGCAACTGGCGGATCAGCGGGCGCAAGATGGCTTCCAGCGCCGTGCGCGCCTCGGTTTTGGCCTGCGTGGCCAGCGGCCCCGCCGAGGCCGGCGTGAGCGCGAGGCCATAGGCGGAGGACCAAGTGGACACCGCCGCGCTCAAGGCCTGGGCCTCCGCATTGGTGACGCCCATCCAGGTAGAGCCCAAAGTTATGTTGCTTTGGATATAGCTGTTGAAGGGGACCACCCAGTTGTTAAAGTTAGGGTCGGAACCGGGGATGGGATCGCTAAACATATATTTAGTGGTTGTTAATGGTTGAAAAAAAGGCTTTCCGGCTGCAAGACGGTGATTTTGAAGCACTTCGCTGTGAAACGCCACGTCTTCCCAATTGACAGCCGATGGTTCGCTGTCAACAGCCAACGACTCGCTGTCAACAGCCAATGATTCGCTGTCAACAGCCGATGACTCGCTGTCAACAGCCGATGACTCGCTGTCAACAGCCAACGATTCGCTGTCAACAGCCGATGACTCGCTGTCAACAGCCGATGATTCGCTGTCAACAGCCAACGACTCGCTGTCAACAGCCAATGATTCGCTGTCAACAGCGGAAAGTTAGATGTAAACCGCGAAAGACCCGCTGTCCACAGCGAATGGCTGCCGGCAGTCAGGGAATGATTCCGAAAGTTTCGGGCGAGCGTCGCGGGGGCGACGGAGGGGTGGACGGCATCAGGGAACAGCAGGGCCAAAGCGGGTGGGAAAGTCGCTGTTTTCATATCGTCCCGGGAGTGCGGCAATTTAAGCAGGATTCGCCATTGCTGTCAAGCAAGAAGTTCCAGCGGCCCGGTCCTGGAGCGATTGCAGAAATGCCGTAGCGCAGGCGTCCTCGCCTGCGGGTAGCGGCGGCGTCTCGCCGCCAAGGCGCTCATACGCACCGGGACGGTGCTCTAACCCGCAGCCGGGACGGAGCTGCGCTACCTCTAAAGTTAAAGCCCCAGTTTCTTGAACCGGTTGTTGACCTCCTTGAAATGGAAGTCGAGGGAGCAGAGTTTTTCCAGCTCGCCGGGCTTGAACTGTTTCGCCACTTCCGGCGTGGCTTTGAGCACGTCGAGAAAGTCAATGTCGTCGCGCCCGGCGTGTTTGGTCTCCCAGGTCTTCATCGCGGCGTCCTGGCAAATCTTGTAGGCAGCCTCGCGCGTCAGACCTTTTTTGATGAGCGCGAGCAGGACGGTTTGCGAATTCCACATGCCGAGCGAGAGGCCAATGTTCTTCTTCATGTTCGCCGGATAGACGACGAGGCCGTCCATCAGCCGCGTGAGCAGGCCGAACATGTAATCCAGCAGCGTGCAGGAATCGGGGAAAATAATCCGCTCGACGGAGGAATGGGAAATGTCGCGCTCGTGCCACAGCGCGACGTTTTCCAGCGCGGCGAGGGCGTTGCCGCGCAGCACGCGCGCGAGGCCGGTGAGGCGTTCCCAGGTAATCGGATTGCGCTTGTGCGGCATGGCGCTGGAACCTTTCTGGCCCTTGGTGAACGGCTCCTCGGCTTCCAAAACTTCCGTGCGCTGCAAATGGCGGAATTCCACCGCCCAGCGTTCGATGCTCGCGCCGACGAGGGCGAGCGCGAGTTGAAACTCGGCGTGGATGTCGCGCTGGACAACCTGCGTGGCAATCGGCGCGGGCTTCACGCCCAGCTTCTGGCAGACGTAAGCCTCGACGCGCGGCGAAAGATGGGCGCTGGTGCCGACGGCGCCGGAAATTTTGCCGATGGCAACCACTTCGCGAATGGTTTCCAAGCGGCGCAGGGCGCGCATGAATTCATCGTGCATGAGCGCCATCTTCAAACCGAACGTCGTCGGTTCGCCGTGGATGCCGTGGCTGCGGCCCATGCAGGGCGTGAACTTGTGCTCGTTCGCGCGGCGGGCGATGACGGGCAGAAGTTTTCTAACATCGGCGATGAGGAGGTCCGCCGATTGCTGCATCTGGACGGCGTAGCAGGTATCGCCCACGTCGCTGCTGGTCAGGCCGAAATGGAACCAGCGGCTGGCGGGGTCATTGATCGCCTCGGCCACGGCGGTGGTGAAACCGATGACGTCGTGGTTGAGAACTTTTTCCAACTCGCGCTGGCGGGCGACGAGGCCGGGCAGATCGGCGAACCACTTGTCGCAGCCGGCCTTGATCCTGGCGAAATCCTTGGCGGGAACGATCTTCTCCTTCACCAAAGCTTCGCTGGCGAGCAGTTCAATTTGCAGCCAGATTTTAAGTTTGTTTTCGTCCGTCCAAATCGCCCGCATTTCGGGGCGCGAATAGCGCGTAATCATGGCTTCATTAAAAATGAAAAAGGAGAAATTAAAAAGGCGGAAATGAGGCGTGACGCGTGATGCGTGAAAAAATACGCGCGAAATCGTTCTCCCGCATCCCGCGTCACGCATCGTTTATTTCCCCTCCCGCCAGCGCGACTGCAACAGCACGTTCGCGGCGGTGATGAGCGTGCCGCCGAGGAACAGCCGCGTGGTAAGCTGTTCGTTCGGATAATCCAAACCGGTCCAATGCGAAAACCAGCCGGGCAAAAACAGCGCCAGCGCGCTCGCAAAGACCGGCTCGGCACAATAGACCAGGCCGGCCTCGGTCGCCGGCACCTGCCGTTGCCAGCGGTTCATCAGGACGAACGCACCGAGCGTGCAAAAGAGCACGATCACCGCCATCAGGCCGCAGGCCGGCACGGAATGGTAGAGCCGGAAACATTCGGCGACGCCGGGCGCGGTGGCGGCGACCAGCGGCAAGGTGAACAGGCCGGTGGCCAGCAGCATCGCCGTGGTGAAACACAGCGGGCGGTTCGCCGCGTAGCGCGGGTGTTCGAGACAAAGAATCTGCCCGGCGAACATCACGGAGGCGGCGAGCGTTTCCATTTCCCCCCGGCCGAGCTTGAGGGCGAACAGGTTTAATTTCACCAGCACCGCCATGCCGCCCAGCACCAGCGCGCTGCATAAAATAATTTTCACCGACGGCGGCCGACGACGACGCGCGGCGACCCACAGCGGAATCAGCACGCAATATAATTGCGTCAGAAACGCCGACGTGGACGCGGAGGTGTAGGCCAGCCCGTCCATTTGCAGACAGATGCCCACGGTCGTGAACAAGGCCAGCCACAGCCCCTGCTCCAGTTCGCGGCGCGAAATGGTTTTGACCTCGGCAAAGGCAAGGAGCAGCAGCAAAACGCCCGCCAGCAGGAAGCGATACAGCACGCTCAACGAACTGACGAACCAGCTTCCCGCGCCCGGCAAAATGGCCGACTGCGTGAGCGCGAGCGCCTTCATGGCCGGAAAACTCACGGCCCAAAACGCGGTGCAGAGCACGAGCCGTTGGAGCGCCTGGCGGCGAAGAGGGGCGGAAGGCATGGCGGAATTTCGGCGGTCAGCGCTGCGCCATTTTCTTGCGGGCTTGTTCGAGGATGTCGCGTTCGCGCGGCGTCAGGCTCTGGATGCCGCGCGCGGAAATTTTATCGAGAATCGGGTCCACTTCGCTTTCCAGAAATTCGCCGGCGGATTTCTCCTCCGGCGGCGCCGGTTTGCTTCTTTTCCGCCGGGGCGGTATGAACGGGGTTTCGTCCTCCGCGCCGATGAGCGCCGGATGCTTCAGGACTTTGGTGACGTAAAACCAGCCCATCGCCATGCCGCCGAGATGCGCGGCATGAGCCACGCCCGGCATGACGTATTCATTAAAGACAATTCCCAGCACCGCCAGCACGGCGGAGAAACCCAGCAGCGACTTCGCGCGCAGATGCACCGGGATGACGAAGAAAATCAGCAGGGTCAGCTCGCGTTCGGGAAACATCATCGCAAACGCAGCGACCAAGCCGAAGGCGCAGGCCGACGCGCCGACGACCGGCCCGCCGAAATATAGCGGCCACGCCCAAGCCACCAGCACCTGGAAAACTCCGCCGACGATGCCGCTGGAAAACATCAGCGCGAGAAACCGCTTCGCGCCGAGCAACGCTTCCAATTCCCGGCCAAAGGCGTAGATCACCCAGCAGTTCAGCAGCAAATGCACCCAGCCGGCGTGCAGGAATTGATAAGTGACCAGTTGCCACGCGTAACCGTGCGCCAATCCTTCCGTGCTCAAGGGCAGGAAGCCGGGCATGAACGCGGGGCCGTTTTGAGCCAATACTTTATAGCCGTGGAAAAAATGATTGTCCGGAACGAAGTGTTGCGCGGCGAGTTCGACGAGAAACACCACCGCATAGGCGAGGAGCAGCGCCACGGTCCACGACCATTGAAAATGAAAGCGCGGCGTCCAGCGCGGTTCGGGATATTCCGGCTGTCGCATGTAGTCGCGATCTTCAAGCATGGTGGAAGATTCTAATGCAGCTTTGGCAATTATCAAACGGCTTTCCGCCGCCACCAAAACATGCGCTCTTTGCCCTCGCGGTTCGGATACGAGCGCGGCGTCCAGTCGGCCAGCAAATCAAAGTGCGGCGAAAAGCGAGCGAGCTGTTCTTCGCGCGTGGTGGGAAACGGCGGCCCGTCCGGTTCGCAAAGAAAATAATTCACGGCAACATAAATTCCGCCGGGCTTGAGCCAGCGCAAAACCGCGCGGACGTAGGCATCGCGTTCCGCCGGCTGGATGGCGCAGAACAGCGTGTGCTCAAACAGCCGGTCGAATTTCTGCGGTGGCTCGTCGCGAAGAAAATCGGCGAGCAGGAATTTTGCCGCGAGGCCGGCGGCTTTGGTTTTCGCCTCCGCGAGCGCCACCGCGCTGGGCGCAATGTCGAAACCAAAAGCGGTGACCCCAGCCTTGGCAAACTCGCGAACATCGTGCCCGGTGCCGCAGCCGGGAACCGCGACGGTTCCCGTTTTAATTTCTGGATGCGCCGCGAGAAAATCCGCGAGGCCCGGCGACGGTGCGCCTTTTTCCCAAGACATTTCCTTGGTTTGATAACGGTGTTCCCAGTAATCGCGGCTCATTTTTCAAAACCTGATGCGTGATGCGTAATGCGTAAAACATAAACTGGACGCGGGCTTTTCACGAATCACGCATCACGTTTCAATCTGCCCGTCCACCAGTTGAATGACGCGCTGCGCGTGGGCGGCAACCTTTTCGTCGTGCGTGGCGATGACGAGCGTCATTGATTTTTCCGGGCGCAAACTTTTGAGCAGCTCGATGATTTCGCCGCCGGTGTGCGAATCCAGATTGCCGGTCGGCTCGTCGGCGAGCAGCAGTTCCGGCTCGTTAATCAACGCGCGGGCAATCGCGACGCGCTGCTGTTCGCCGCCGGAAAGCTCGGACGGCTTGTGGTCAAGGCGGTCCTTGAGGCCGACGCGGGCGAGCAATTCACTGGCGCGCTGGGTCGCCGTGCCGGTGGCAATCCGCGCGACGCGCGCAGGCAGGCAGACATTTTCCAGCGCGGTCAATTCGGGCAACAAATGATACGCCTGAAAAACAAAGCCGACACGGCGGTTGCGAAAATGCGTCAGCTCGGCTTCGGAGAATTTGGTGAGGCTTTGGCCGGCAAAGAAAATTTCACCGGCGTTCGGCGTGTCGAGACCGCCGATCAAATGCAGCAGCGTGCTCTTGCCGGTGCCGGACGCGCCGCGCAACGCCACGAAGTCGCCGCGCGCGATTTCCACGTCCACGCCGCGCAGGACTTCCAGCGAGCGCTTGCCCATGACGTAGGTTTTTTTGAGTCCGCGCGCGGACAGGAGAATATTTTCCATAACAAAATCGGAGGGACGAGTTACACGATCCCCATTTCAAAAAGTTTAGGGACTCGTGGAACTCGTCCCTCCGAAAAATTATTCATAGCGCAATGCCTCCACTGGTTTCAAGCTGCCGGCACGAATCGCCGGCAGCAGACCGCCGAAAATGCAGATGACAAACGAGCTGATGCAAATGATCGCCACATCGCTGGGCATGATGAGCGCAGGCAGTTCGCCGAAGCCATAGACCGATGCGGGGAAAAGTTCCCAGCCCGTCGCGCTGCGCATGAAATGCAGAAATTCATTCCGGTAGGTCACGGCCAACATTCCCAGCCCGTAGCCGGAGGCCACGCCGATGACGCCGATGACGGCGCTCTGGGCAAGGAAGATGCCGGAGATTTGCAGCTTCGACGCGCCCAGCGCCTTGAGCATCCCGATCTCGCGCGTTTTCTGAATGACGAAGGTGATTTGCGCGCTCAAGATGCACAGCGCCGCAACCAGCACGATGAAAAACAGCAGGTAGAACATCACGTTTTTTTCCACGATCAGCGCGTTGAGAATCACCGAGCTTTGTTCCATCCAGGTCGAGACGTAATAATTATCGCCGAGCTGGTTCGTCAACTGCGCCTTCACCGCCGCCGCCTGATAAGGATCATTGAGCATCACGAGCAGACCGTGAACCGCGTCGTCCAAGTCATACATATCCTGCGCGTTCTCCAGCGAGGTGACGATCACATGGGCGTCAAAATCATAATAGCCGACATCGAAAATGCCGCGCACTTCGTAATCGGCGGGCAGAATGGTTTCGTATTCCTTGCGGTCGTAGGCCGCCTTCATTTTTTCGATTTCGCGCGCGGAATAGATGGAAAGATGATCGCCGACCTGCAAGTGCATGTTGCTCGCGAAATCCGCGCCGACCACCATCCCGCGGCCGCTCAAATCAAACGTGCCGGCGATGATTTTGTTCGGCAGTTCGCTCACTTTGCCTTCGGTCAGCGGATCAACGCCGCGCAACACCGGTGCATCCTGCCGCGCCGTCCGGTTGGTGTCGCCCTCCGTTTTCACGAGCACCGGTCCCATGATGAACGGCGAAACGCCCCGGACATTTTTATTCAGGGCGATCTTGTCGGCGACGGCCTGGTAATTTTTCAGCACGCGGTCCGGCTGGCCGACGGTGAGGTGGGCGTTGAAACCGAGAATTTTCCCGCGCAGATCGTGGTCGAAGCCGCTCATCACGCTGATGACGATGATTAAAACCGCCACGCCGAGCGCGACGCCGAGGATGGAAATGAGCGTGATGACGGAAACGAAAGTCCGCTTGGGCCGCAAATAACGCAGCGCCAGGAACAATTCAAACGGCAGTCGAGACATCGGCAGATGCTAAAGTCGCGAAGCGGCGGTGTCAATTAACGGAACGCACCAAGCCATGGTTCAGCCAACGTTCGGCATAATGATATGCATCTGACCATTCTCATCCTGAATGAGTTGTCCCGCCAAGTGTCACCGCAAATAAACGCCTAACGTCCGTGGCA
>Ga0302320_10030707_pt1 | contig 10226 bp, 5 predicted proteins | sample Bog_T0_3_FD_202130 | JGI IMG/M metagenome (GOLD analysis project Ga0302320, IMG submission 202130) | Peat permafrost microbial communities from Stordalen Mire near Abisko, Sweden - Bog_T0_3 | ecosystem: Environmental > Terrestrial > Soil > Wetlands > Peat | place: Sweden: Abisko, Stordalen Mire... | reverse complement strand
TGCTGCCGCCGTAATGCGACGAAAGTCTGAAACTCCTGGTCTGGCTGGCCAATTCAGAGACTCCAGTTCGTCGATCCACTCTGCAGTGGATAGGCGTGCCTGTTTGGAGCCAAACAGTACTCTCACCGCTTTGGCAAAGGCCGCCAGCTCGCGTTCAGCCAAGCGGATCAGGTTCGCATCACAAAGTGCGATCACTTCCAGTTGTCTACCGGTCCGGTTCGATTCCCGATCACGCATATGGTCCTCAATTCTTCACCATGGGGAGATAGTGCCGAAGATTCACCAGTTGCTATGCTTTAGGGGCGTGGCATGCTTTACCGCTGCCTATCTAACCACACGATATAGATATCCCAGGACGCGCAACACACTTGAAACTACAGAAAAGCCCCTGACATTTTCTGCAGGTGCGATTTGATTGTTGTAAGGGAAAACGTGTGGGAACCTACAACGGGTCGCGGTTGCGAAGGGCGCGACGATAGAAGCTGCGGAGCCTCGAGAATATGCCGCCGTCGGGATGCAAGAAGCTCACGCTGCCCGGCACTATCACGGAGATATCCGTTCCGGATTCAGCGGAACTGAGGAGAGTCAATCGTCCCTTGATACGGGCAGCACGCTCACGCATGCCCTGCAGGCCATGATGGCCCTCTCTCCCACGCGTGGCATAGCCTGGATCAATGCCGACCCCATTGTCCCTTACATGCAGCACGAGATCGTGACCATACGCCAGGTCGATACTCAGGAAACTTGCGTGAGAGTGGGCTTTTGCATTTTGAATCGCTTCATGTCCGATTCGATACAACTCGTCGCGAACGATCGGATGCAACTCTCGTACATCCCCAATGACCGAAACCGATACCGTCATTCCGTTGGGGACGACCCCACCTTCGGCAGACCGTCTCAGCGCCGGCCCGAGATCGTTTTTCAACGTCGTCGAGGACCGCAGCGAATTCAGAGCCGCGCGGCCTTCCTCAATCGCCTGTGCGAGCCAGCCGGAGACCTGTCCCAATGCACGGCGCATCCTCTCCGGATCAAGTGGTTCCTCAAGGCCATCGTCGACAACGAATTTGCTGCCCTGAATCGTCTGAAGGAAAGTATCGTGGAGTTCCCGTGCCATGCGTGTGCGCTCCGCTAGCCGCTCGTCGAAACGCGCAGTCAGCGCCCGCCTCATCTGCTGCAGGCGCAGACGAAATGTGATCCACAGGGCTAACAGCGTCAGCACCGTGCAAACCGCGCGAAACCAGTTCTCCTGGTACCACGCAGGCAGGATGGTGAACGCCATCGTCGCCCCTGTCATGTTCCATACACCATCGCTGTTGCATGCGATCACACGGAAGGTATACTTCCCCGGTCCCAGGTTGTCGTAAATCGCCTGCCGAATCGACCCTGCTTCGCGCCACTTTGAATCCAGGCCGTCCAGTCTGTAGCGGAACCGCGCCCGCTCTGGAATCGAGAGGCTCAGCGCCGTGTAGTCGAAACGAATGTTTCGTGTCAGCGCCGGCAACCTTGCCGGCGAAAAAGTCGAGTAGGTACGATCGTCCGCCACCATCGATCGGATCGCCACTGGCGGCGCCAGCGGATTGTGGCGCAGCCGGGGATTGACCTGCGCGAATCCCTGCAAAGTTGCGAACCACAGGGAGCCATCTTTCGCCCGCAGCGCCTCGTCCTGTGCGGCTCCCCCTTGCAGGGGATCGGGCAGGTCGGTGACTAAATCCAGGATGTCGCAGCGCACACGGTATCCAGGCTGCTCGAGCGCCCTGGCTACTTCCTCCGCCGCGATATGCACAATCCCTGGCGTAGCCGCCAGCCATATGCCGTCCGCAGGTGTCGGCACAATGCTCGTTACTCTGCCGAAGCTGCTGCTGTCGGCCGGCTCGATGCGGTGGAATTCACCTCCGTGAAACACTGACAACCCCAGTTCGCCCCCGATCAGTACATCATTGGCCGACGCGCCGATCGTTTTGATCGGCCCGACGCCCGGTCCCTTCGCGTCGTCATAGACCTGGGTCTCCGCACCCGTCACGCCATCCTTATAAGCGGCAAGATGGGCGTCGTTGGCCACCCACAGTCGGCCCTCATCATCCACGGCCGCTGCGTTCGCCGCCCAGTCTGGATGATCCTTGAGCACCGGCACGAAGCGCCACTCCCCGTTCTTCACGTAAAACTCGCCCCGGCCGCCGATGGCAATCCACACTCCTCCGCTGCTGTCCGCTGCGGCTGAAACTACAATCATCGGATCTGTCAACGTCACGGGCAGGATCTGATCGACTACCTTCGGCACGGATTGTTTTACGAAACGGCTTCCGCTCCATGCCCAGATGCCGTCGGGCTGGCTCGCCCACAATGCCCCCGAGGGCTCACGATAAAAGTAGCGCACATTGTCCGGTGAGCCGTGGATCGCCTTTCCGGCGGCGATCCGGTACACGGGTCCACCCGAGGACGATGCCCAGATTTCGCCGCCATCGCCTTCCGCCAGGTTGAAATACTCCTGGCTCTCGGGCGCGGGATACCATCGCAGATTCCGCTGCCGCAACCTTTCCAGACCCTTGTCGGTCCCGATCCAGATGTTGCCCTCGCGGTCTTCGAGTATCGCTTCCGCAAATGCAGTCAAACCCTCGCTCTTACCAAATTCCTCAGTGCTCGCTCGCAGCGTCCGCCCGCCATTCCAGTCAAGCAGTTCCGGGTGCGCGAGGTGCACGACATTATCGCCGGTAAACCACAAGGATCCCATTCCATCCACAAAGACCGACGCAATGCCCGGCAAAGATATACAGTGCGCAACCGGGGCGTCGGGCTTCCTCTGCAATCGGCAAACGTGCGGCGACCCGTTTGCCGGCGGAAAGTCCGTGTAAACCATCGAACCATCCGGCGCAGGCGCAAGGCTCGAAATCTGGTGCGCGCGAACGCCCACGTCTACGAAACTGTGCGCCCCTTTCGGAAGGTAGAGGAGTCCGGTCTTCACCGAGGCCCACAGCGTGCCGCTCCGATCCACCACCAACTTCTCTGCGGACCTTGCGGTGAAATTCCAGTCCAGGCGGACTTTTTGCCAATGGTCGCCCTCGAGGCGCGCAACCCCGCCAATTGTCGCGACCCAAACCGTCCCGTCTTCCGTGTGCACGATCGAACGAACTCTGGAAATCGGCAGGCCGTCGCGCTCGGAGTAGTTTTTCAGCCGCCCATCCTTCAGAACGCTCACTCCTCCACTCAGATATCCGATCCACAATCCGTCCCGCGCCGCCTCCAGCGTCATGATGCCGGTTGACGGAAAGTTGCCCGTCTCCGGCTTATAGGCTTCAAACGTCTTGCCGTCGAATCGATACAGTCCTTCGGTCGTGCCCACCCACAAAAAGCCGTCCTCGGTCTGCGCCAGCGAGCTGACCAAGCCACTCAGCCCATCTCTGGCTGTCCAGGCTGAGTGGTACATCTGCGCGATCGCCGCAGCGTCATCTGCGCTCAACGCCGGCACTGCCGGCGCCAGGAGCGCGGCTGCGCAAGCGATCCATCGGACCGTCCGGTCTAGCCACGCACTCCCGGTCATGGTTGCCTCATCGCCACGATAACGCACTTGAGATCTATGCGGACTGTCACAATCTGCTGCCAGTGAGCTGTAGTCTTCTACAGGCCCGGATCAGATTTCGAGCAGACCTCGTCGCACTGCAATGGTGACAGCATGAGTCCTGTCGTTCGCCTGTAGTTTGTCGACTAGATTTTTGATGTGGAAATTGACCGTAGTCTCAGCAATTGCAAGTTGATCGGCGATCTGCTTGTTTCGATGGCCGTCGCGGATGAGCCGAAGCACCTGCAACTCCCGGTCGGTCAGGTTGTCTTCGCCCAAATGCTCCGAGAGGCGCGCTGCAACTTCGGGAGGCAGATATCGTCGACCAGAGTAAACGGTCCGTATCACCCCCAGCAATTCGTTCTTCGGCATGCTCTTTAGAATGTAGCCAGATGCCCCGGCCCGCATGGCCCGCCGGATTTCTCCATCGCAATCAGAGGTGGTCAGCATGACAATACGCGCCTGCGGAAACTCTCCGCGAATCGCGACCATGGCGTCTATACCATTCGTGCCAGAAAGTCGAAGATCCATGAGGGTGATATCGGGGCGATGGCGACGGAACTCCCCAACTGCCTCAGCGGCATCAACTGCCTGCGCAACGAGAGTCATGTCAGTTTGAGAGGCAATGATCGTGCTCAAGCCCTCCCGGAAAACGGGGTGGTCTTCGACGCTCAAGATGCGAATTGGCTGGCTGCCCATCCCGAGACCCTCAGTGCCATGATTATAAAAGTGTGACCTATCGAGCGTCTGTCAGGCCATACAAAAATGGAGGTTCGGCGCTATTGTTTCCGGGATTTGCGATCATTCTCCTCGCGGTGAGGCTTCTCTAAACCGCCGAATTGTCATGGTGCTGCTGAGGATTCATGCTCGACTTGTAATGGCCAAATTCCACGGAAGGGCGGAGACAGATGAGATTGTTGAAGGATTCGATGGCGCTTCGGCCCGGCGGTCGCATTGTAGAGTAGGGGAAAAGCGGGAGATCGTGGAATTGATGTTATTGTCGCCGATGCCGGTGCCGTCGCTTGGCCGGCAACATGACGTGAACGCGAACCAGGTATCGTACTGCCTAAGGCTTTACCGGGCTGGGTAGTTGGGCTGCGACGAGGTTGATGAGCAAGCGCGAAGTGAGCGGCTGCTTTCGGCTTTTTCGAGTTTACCCCTGGTTGGAGCGAGCGCGCTCACATCCGTCTTTGCTTCAGCGCTGTACTCCGCTCCTGCTCGTCGATAAGCTCTTCAATTCGACTTGCCTTGTACCTGAGGGTGCCGTTACCGAATCGAATGACCCGCGGGAGGGGATATTTACGGGATGAATGGTCCCAAACCCAGTCTTTACTCACGTGGAGCCTTTGAGCGACATCATCCACCGTCAGAGTTGGATCCTTCTCAAATTGTGTATCCAAGAATGAATTCCTTGCCTTCTCATCGTCCGATGTACACCGCCGCTGGAGGGTGCTTACCACCATCGACCTGCCCTCCTGAACTCGTCCATTCTTGAATGCGATTTTAACTCGGCGGCACAAGGCCCATCCAACTGGAATAGGGCCGGCCGCGAAACCCGCATCCGCATTCCCAGGCACCGATCAGGCAGAATTTCTGCGGACAGATATTAGAGTGTCCCACCCGTCTGTCCCCAGGTTTCCAGCGAAGGCTAACTTGCTGCCTTCACGCAAAACATCGCCACTCACTCTACTGCACGGTGAGGCTCGCAGTAACAGAGTGCGACAAAGAACCCGCCGCCGCAGTGATGGTGATGGAAGAAGTGTGCGGAGTGAGAGTGACTTTGTTGCATCCCGTCAATCCCACTGCAAGAACTGCACCCATCAGCCCCAGCAGCGCCAGCCTGTTCCAGCCATGAGCAGCCTTGCGAAGCATTCCGGCAACGGGAAGCAGGATCAGCCCAAGCGCCGTGGGCAGCGCTCCATCACCAAAGGGCCCGCGCGAAGAATGCATCGCCACAAAGTTTAGCGACGTCACCTGAAGCACAACTAGGGTTGCTCCCGAATTTGCCGGCACTGTAGACGGGGTAAAGGCGCCCGTGACCCTATACGGAAGGCCGGATACACTCATCGTCAACGCTCCGGGAAAGGTTGTGCCGCCTTCCGGCGTAATCGTGAGGTCATAAGTCGTCACGGCGCCCACTGTTACGCTGCTTGACTCAGTAAGCTTGAAGTCGAGAATCGCCTCTGACACGGCACCACTGGTTGCAGATCCATAACTCGAATCGCCTGAATAGGCCGCTGTGATCGAATGAATCCCGGCGGTCAGCGTGGATACCGTGTATGTCGCCAACCCCGATACCACCGAGCCCGTCCCAAGCTGCGTGGTCCCATCGTAAAAAGCGATCGTGCCGGTTGGCGAAGTTGCAAACGCAGAAATGGTAGCTGTGAAAGTGACCGGATTCAACGCGAAAGCCGGGTTGGGCGATGCCGTCAACCCAAGGCTGGGTGTCACCGGAAGAACCGTGAGCGTCACCGTCGCCGTCCCGGTCGTGTAATCGGTGCTGTCCGTCGGCGCGAAAGTTACTGAAAGCGTCTGTTGCCCCACAGGCAGTACCGTTCCCGCGGCGGGAGAATAGACGAAGCTCCCCGGCAAAGCTGAAGTGGCGTCGAGCTGTGTCCCGCTCAACGGGGTGCCATAAATGATCGGCGCCGGCGTCGGCCACAGGATCGGCGGCGGTTGCTGGAAGATCACTGCATCCGAAGCGGACACATTATTCGAGAAATTCGGGCTCGAAACCGTCGCGGTCAGCTTAGCCGGCGTTGCAATTCCTCCCGCCGGGTATGCCGGAACGCTCACCGTCAATGTGGCCGCATCGCTCGTACCTGCGGCAATACCGACCGTCCGTGTGCAAGTCAGGGTACCAACCGTGCAGTTCCAACCGCCGGTTGCGTCTGACAAGTCTGTCGGCGTTAGTCCCGCAGGCAGCGTAAGCGTCAGAGCGGCAGTACTGTTGATGGGCGTCGTGGTGCTGGTATTGGTGACATTCACCGTCAACGGAATGGCGGTCTCGTTTTGGTTTACGATAAGCGGGCCTGGGCTAAACGAAATGGAAAGCGTGGGCACTACCACCGGCGTCACGAAAGACGAAAGATCGAAAAGTGCATACTCAAGCATCTCTTCCTGCGGCGTCATTTTATTGGTGCCCGCGGGCAGAGCCGAGCCTGGGCACTCGCTCGGATACGCTTGCCCGGTGTCGTTTCCGCTGGGGAGGTTCTCCAGATCTACGACATGGTACTCGTTGTACAACACGCGTCCGCACTGGTTTGCAGCGGGTGCGCCCACCGGCGTATTGAAGGTGATCTGCATGATCGCGTTATCGGAGTTCGCGGTCGCCCAGGATTGCGTCGGCGGAATCACTGCGGTGATATCGTTCCGCAGGGTGGAAAGGTCAACTTGCCCATAAGCATTCGACGCGCCCTGGTTCAGCAGCCATTGCGCGAGCGTTGCCCCGTCGGTAAAGGCGGTGTTGATGGTGGCCGCTCCTGGGTCGGGGTAGGGATACGGCAGAGTATGGTTCCAATCCACAACCGGCGGGAATTGCGAGTCGAATGGGTCATTTGGATCAAGCCACGCGTAACTGTAATGGGTTGCAAACACCCGGCCGCCGGTATTCGCATAGCTCAGCAGGTTGGCCGCTCCGGCAGGGGACGATTGATCTTCCGGACCTCCCTGGCACGGAAACATCAACACGTCGTAGCCGTTCATTGTCGCCGCGCTGTTCATCAAAACGGTCTGAGACGGAGTCGATGCATTGATAACAGCGCCACCAGCCCCGCTGCCCAGGTAAAGGTGAATGCGCCCGCCGGGATTGATGGTCCCGTTGTCGTCGGTAAACTCCGTGTCTGCGATGCCCATATCCCGCAGCACGCACTCCATCCCATCGACGCTGCCTGTAGAAATGGCAATCAGCGGAATGTCGCCCTGCGTGCGATTCGATGGCATGTCCAGTTCAATTCCTGCCAGCGCAGTGGCCCCGACGATTTCTTTGAACTGCCGCCGCCATTTACCCGCCTGGATCACGACGGTATAGGTTGCGTTCACCGGCACATTGTTCAGCGTGAAAGTGCCGTCCACGCCGGTATTGGTGTAGCTCACGACGCCGGGAACGGGCGGCGTCGAGGATGCCGAGGTCAGGCATTGCACCCCAGGCGTGAGCTGCGCTGCCGTTCCTGTGGTGGCATAAACCAGAACGCCAGGCAGGGGCAGGCCGCCATTCGCAAAAGTCCGCGGATCGTAGACCGTGCCGCTGACCGTTGTGGTCTGCCCGGACGACTGCATCGCCAGCGCAGGCAACACAAACAGCAGCGCTGCAGACACGCCTTTCAATCGATTCAAGAAGTTGAAACGGAGAGGAAGAATTAAGCAAGTCGGGATGAATGATTGGACCATGGCGAAGATCCCTCTCTTCCATACATGCTTGTCTCGACCGTCGAGTCGCTATGCGCCCTGGAATGGCCCTCCGCTGGCACTTCGCAGCGGCAGTATCCCCCGGCAGATCGGAGAGCTATCGAACAATTCAACCGCAAAGTCGCCATGCAACGGTGAAGACTTGCATGGGTCCTTCCGAACCACGGAAAACGCACGCTAATCATACACATTTCACGACAACAATAAACATGTCCAACTTCTAGCGGGAGAATCAGCGCCTGCTCGCGCCACCGGAACTGGGCAATTGAGGGAAATGGCGATCTGGTAAATGGGGGACCTGACACGCGTGGAGCGAACCCCTATTCCCTGCCCCCTTATTCCAAATAATTCGCCCACTGGTGAGGGCGCTACCTCCGCCTTGTCGCTAAACGGAATGGAGGACTTTTCGATGACTTGCCGCTCACACAGGTTTTTGACCGTATTGACACTCACAACCGCTCTCTTCGCTCTTTCATGCGTGCTCAGCGCGCAGACCAGAAATCCCGGCTCGGGCTCGGGCGCCGGGCAGTTCACAGCTGGCACGGATATGCATCACGATGTCTCCGAGCCGCTGCGCACGATGACGCCGGCCGCAACGGCCCGGCGCGTCTCGAGCGCCAGCCAATTTCAGCTTCCCTTGGACAAGCGCGGTTCAGCCGCCGCAGCCATTTCCGATAAAGCTGCTCCTGAGCTGGTGAACGGCGAGACCGGAGCGGTGACCACGCTTGGATTTTTCAACATCGCCGGCGTAGGAAACTACTTCGCCGGCCCGAACGGTCCATTCACTCCAGCCAACAGTCCCTCAGACGCGACCGGGGCCGTGGGCACTACGCAATATGTGCAGTGGGTGGACGATGCTTTTGCCGTTTTCTCAAAGTCCACGGGCAACGCACTCTTTGGGCCGGTGGCCGGAAACACGATATGGAGCGGCTTTGGCGGCGCCTGCGAAACCGACAATGACGGCCAGCCGACGGTGAACTTCGATAAGCTGGCCAACGTGTGGGTTGTCAGCCAGTATGCAAAAGCCAGCGGACCGCCCTACCTTCAATGCGTCGCAGTCTCCAAGACCGACGATGCGACAGGAGCCTGGAATCGCTATTCGTTTCAAATCGGGTACGTCAACACTTCCTGGATCAATCGCGACGCGAAACTTGGCGTGTGGCCGGACGGGTACTACATGTCGTTCGATATGTATTCAGGCACAACCTTTGCGGGGCCGAAGCTCTGCGCGATGCAGCGCAGCCAGATGCTCCTCGGCGACGCGGCCGGAATTCAGTGCATTCAGCTTCAGAATCAGAACTACAATGTCGTCGTTTCCGATCTCGACAGTGCGACCCCGCCCCCGGCAGGGGCACCGGCCTACTTCGCCGCGGACGATCTGAACTATCTGGCAATCGACGTTTGGAAGTTTCATGTGGATTGGAGTAACAGCCAGAACTCAACGCTGAGCCTGCCGATCCTGATTGACGAGGGCAACTACAATTTGGCCTGCGGTGGATCCTGCGTTCCGCAACCCAACGGGGACCAATTGAGCCCGGCGGGCAGCTTTATCAACGGTCGCATGCCTTACCGCAATTACGGCAGCTATCAGCAACTGCTGGCCACTGAGACCGTGGAGACGGTGTCGAATGTTCGCTTTTACGAGATGCGTGTCGCATCGAATGACTATTTGTACCTGCAACAGGAGGGCGACGTTCAGGCAAGCGCCGGTCCCTATCGCTTTCTTCCCAGCATCGCCGCAGACCATGCGGGGAATATCGCGACCGCGTATAACCTTTCCAGCTCGCAGATATGGCCGAGCCAATATGTGGCCAGCCGTGCGCCGGGCGATTCGACAGGCACGCTGGGCAACGAAACTCTGCTCAATCCCGGCAATGGTTCACAAACGACGTCCAGCTGGGATACCCGCGCCACACTTACCGTGGATCCGGTTGACGATTGCACGTTCTATTACACGCAGCAATATCAGCCAATGGATGGGACCAACAACTGGTCGACCCAGATTGAGGATTTCACGCTCGCGGGATGCCTGGTTCCATCGGCTTCGCTCTCTTCCAGCCAGTTGACCTTCGCCGATCAGATCCTGGGTGTCCAAAGCGCGGCGCAGACGGTGACCCTGAGCAACACGGGGAACACGGCGCTTTCCATCAGCAGCATTGGGCTCACGGGGCTGAACGCTTCCTCGTTTGTTACTTCGAACAATTGCGGAACCAGTGTGGCCGCGGGCGCATCGTGCCAAATCAATTTGATGTTCGATCCCGCTGCG
>Ga0302320_10030706_pt1 | contig 10226 bp, 8 predicted proteins | sample Bog_T0_3_FD_202130 | JGI IMG/M metagenome (GOLD analysis project Ga0302320, IMG submission 202130) | Peat permafrost microbial communities from Stordalen Mire near Abisko, Sweden - Bog_T0_3 | ecosystem: Environmental > Terrestrial > Soil > Wetlands > Peat | place: Sweden: Abisko, Stordalen Mire... | reverse complement strand
GAACTGGCTCGGTCCGGGGCAAACTATATCTGCCGGCTCCATGACGAGGCGCCGGTATCGGGACATCGGCCATCGGTCGACGTGCTGTTCCAGTCGGTTGCGCGGGCGGCGGGTGCCGACGCGGTCGGCATCATCCTGACGGGCATGGGCAAGGACGGTTCCGTGGGGCTGCTGGCGATGCGGCGCGCGGGCGCCTCGACGATTGGTCAGGATGAGGCCTCCTGCGTGATCTACGGCATGCCGAAAGCCGCGCGCGACTGCGGCGCGACCGAGATCGAGCTTCCGATCGGAAAAATAACCGAGCAGGCGCTCTACCGGTGTCAGGCGACGGCCCGGCGGGGTGTGCGGGTCTGACATGTTCGGATTAAGAAATAAACGCCCCGCCCGGCTTGCCGAGCCGGTAGCGGAGGCACCATCGCCGTGTTCCGGCGGGCCGGAAGCGGTGCCTTCCGCGCACACGCTTCTGCTCCAGCGATGGATGTCGCTCGCCGGCATGCAGCAACGGGTGATCGAAACCCTGGCTGCCGAAATCATGCGGACATCGGATTTTGTCGAGACCGAAGCGGATTCGCTCAGCGAGCGGTTTCAGCGGCTCGCGGTGAATGCGCAGCAGCAAACCGCACGGGTCGACAGTCTGACCGGGCTGGCGATGGGCATCGACGTCGAGGGTGAGATCATTCGGATCGACCAGGTTGCCAGGCTTTTTGAGACCACGCTGGGCGAGGTAGTCTCAAAGATCCTGTTGCTGTCAAAAGACTCCATGGCCATGGTGTATGCCCTGGATACCCTCGACGCGAGCGTCCAGAACGTCGGCAAATGCAACGCGGGTATCGATGGCATCAACGGCACCCTGAACATGCTTGCGCTGAACGCGCGGATCGAGGGGGAGCGCGCCGGCAAGGCCGGGGCTGCGTTCCGCGTGGTGGCAAATGAAGTCTATGAACTCTCAAAATCCACGCAAGGCCTCGCCGCCACGATGAAGTCCGAGCTCAAGGCCATGACCGACGGGATCTTGACGAGCTACGACAAGCTTAAGCGGGTTGCAACGGTTGACCTGTCGGATAACATTCTCGCCAAGGAACGGCTGGAGATCGTGCTCCGAGCGCTGGTCCAGCGCAACAACGGTCTCGAAACCGTCGTTGCTGAGGCGGTGCGGGAATCGGAAGCGATTTCCTCCGATGTTGAGGGGATGATTACCGGCATTCAGTTCCAGGACAGAACGAAACAACGGCTGGAACATGTGGTCGACACGCTTCAGGTGATCTGCAAGGCACTCGAAGAGACCAGGTCCAGCACGGCGACGCAGGTGCCCGAGCTTGCAACGGCATCGGCGCCGGATACGGAATGGGTCAAACATCTGCTTTCCCGCTACACCATGAGCGACATGCGGGAGCGCTTCGTTGCGCAGATCCTCGACGGACAGCCGGTGGACTGGGGTGAAGAGACGACCGCGAAGGGCGCGCCGTCATCGAGCGGTTCAATGGAACTGTTTTAGGGATGACCCAATGAAGTTCAATTTCGACGGGACCGGTTCGATCGTCGCGATGAGCGGAGATTTCACGTTCACCGACCATGTCGCATTCCTGGAGATCATGAACCGGCTGTTCGAGACCCGGGCGGAACCGATCGTGATTGATTTGTCGCAACTGGAGTTTATCGATTCCGCCGGGCTCGGCATGCTTCTGATCGCCAGGGACGAAGTCGGGAAATCCAGCCGCAAACTGACGCTGCGGGCGCCAAAAGGTCAGGTCAAGCGCATGTTCTCGGTGACCAGGTTCGAAACCCTGTTCGCGATCGAGACATAGCCGAATGGTCGATGCCGGCCAGGAGCAGGACTCTGCCAACGCCGGAATCGCCTGCTGGGACGGCGCTTCGGCCCAGTCCCTGATGCAAGCCCTGCTGTCACCGGCGGCTGATTGCATCGAATCCGGCGTGACGGCTCCGGGGCCGGCCCGGCGCAATGCATCCTGCCGGCGTCTTGGCATGACGGTGACGGCGCAGTCTGTCTACCGCTACCCGGTCGCCAAAGTTTTTGCCCGCGCGTTGCAGATCCGGCTCGATCTGTCGTTGGAGATCCACGAACGGGTCCTCACCGCCCTTCAGGAAGCGATGATCAATGCCATGCTGCACGGCAATCTCGGGCTCGACTCGGGTCCGCGCAACGACCTGGAGGGGCTGGCAGCGTCACACTGTGTCATCGCGGCGCGATTCGCGTCTGAGTATAGTGCGCGCAGTCTGATCCGTGTGCAGGCGACGTGGACCAGAACCAGGCTCCGCGTCGTCGTCCGCGACAGTGGCGATGGATTTTCCCGAAATGAGCTGCCGTCAGTGGATGAACGGCTGGCCGCAGCCCGCCCGGGCAGTGGCCGCGGCCTGATGATCCTGGAAGCGTTATGCGATCACATCGGCATCCAACGGCGCGGCACGGTCATCGCTCTGAACTTTGTCCTGCCCGGTGTCGAGACATGAGAAAGCAGGACACGTCATGCCAGGGCAGCGAGGCGAACGCGAAGCGGTTGCGGCCAGTCGCCGCGCCTCAGACCAACCGCGAGGCCGCAAGCGACTGGATCTGGGAAACCGACACGAAGAGTCGCCTCACGTTTCTCTCAAAACGATTTGGCGATATTTCGGGCATCCCGTGGGCCCTGATGAATGGCCGCTCGATCTCCGATCTGGCGGCGATGGGCTTTGAGCAGGCCGGAATGGATAAAATACGCGCGGCGACCGCTGCGCACGGCGTCCTGCCGAGCGCCATTTATCGCGTTGACCCGGCCCGCGGCAGCACACATTTCTGGCGTCTCAGCGGCGAGCCGCGTTTCGACGCCGCGACGGGCGCGTTCGCGGGGTATCGCGGCACCGGGACCGACGTGACCGCCGCAATCGAGAACGAGGCCGCGATGACCGCGGCGCTGCTGCGGGCTGAAGCAGCGGAACGTGACGCACTCCGGGCGCGCCGAATGCTGGAAGAAGCGATCGAGGCGATCCCGGAGGGTTTCGTGTTGCATGACGCCGAGGATCGGCTGGTGTTATGCAACACGCGCTACCGCGAGATTTACGGACTGACCGCGGAATTGATTAAACCCGGTGTCCTGTTCGAAGACACGCTGCGGGAGACCGGCACGCGCCGCACTTACGTTATCGGCGACTCGGGTCTCGATGAATGGGTGGCCGAACGGATGCGCCGGCACCGAACACTCGACGGCACGCACATCGAACAGCGCCTCACGGATGGGCGCTGGCTGCAGATCGAAGAGCGGCGGACAAGCGACGGCGGCACCGTGGGCATCCGTGTGGATGTAACCGAAGCGCGGCGGCGGGAGGCTCTGGAGCGAGACCGTGAACGCACGATTGCGGAACTGCAGGCCGCGCGGCTGATGCAGACGAGTCTGCTGCCCTCGATGCGCCTGCAAAAGGAGATCATCGCCAAGTCCGGTCTCGACATCGCGAGCCGTAGCGCCAGTTGCACAGAGATCGGCGGCGACCTGTGGGGGCTAAGCGCTCTCGATGGGGGGCGGGTCGGCGTCTACACGCTGGACGTCGCCGGGCATGGCGCCACGGCGGCGCTGACGACCTTCCGCGTGCACACACTGATCCACGAGCTTGGGGCGTGGCTGCTCGACCCCGGCCGGTTCCTGCAGGAGCTCAACATTCGGCTTACCGAACTGCTGCAACCCGGCGCTTTCGCGACAATGTTTTACGGGGTCGTCGATCCGGCGGCGAATTGCATCGTCTATGCCGCCGCGGGATCACCGCCGCCACTGGTCCGGCGCGGCATCGGTCTCCCGCTCACCCCCCTGGACAGCGCAGGCGTGCCGCTGGGTATCACCGTCGGCGCGGCGTATCCCTCCACCAAGGCCGAGTTTGGTCCCGGCGGCATGCTGTTTCTCTACAGCGATATCCTGACAGACCGCATCGACGAGCACGGAAACCGTGTCGGCGAGGCGGGCGCATTCGCATGGATCCAGCATTGTGCCGGGCAGGTAACCGCCGAAACCGCCGTTGAGCGCGTCTGCGCCCCATTTTTTGACCCGCCCGGCAGGCCCCTGGGCGACGACCTTACCGTCGTTTGCATCATGCGTCCGTAAGCACCGGCGACCGTCACGCTGGCACTTTGCCGGCTCCCTCGCTCGCGGCCCAATCGGCGCCTGCCGCGGGCGGCGCGATCAGAACGGATCCACCCGACGTCGGGCGGGCGATCGTGATCTGGCAGCCGGGCCCAGCATCGTTGATGGCCAGATCCATGCCGTGCAGTCTGGCAACCGCCGCGACGAGCGCCAGTCCCAGTCCACTGCCCGGTGTGTGCCGGCTCGTCTCGGCTCTGTAGAACCGGCGCAGCACCGCTTCACGCTCGTCCCGTGAAATGCCCGGCCCGGTGTCGATGACCTCGATCCCGACCGTTCCGGTGCCGGTGAAGGCGCGGATCGTGACGCAGCCGCCCCGCGGGGTGAATTTCAACGCGTTGTCAACGAGGTTGCCGACGGCCTCGAACAGCAGGTTCGGGTCGCCGCGCATGACCGCCGGGCTGCGATCTGATGCGACAAGCAGCCGCACGCCCTTCGCCTCCGCCATCGGCTCGTACAGTTCCGCGGCATCGGCGATTACCTCGCAAAGGTCCGCGTCGGTGAAACCCGCACGCCGCGCACCGCTCTCGACCTCGGAAATGCGCAGTATGGCCGCGAAGGTGTTCAGCAGGGCCCGTGTCTCCAGGATCGCTTCGTCGATCGCGACCGCATAGTCGTCGGCCGACCCTTCACGGCGGCGCGTCCGCTCCAGGCCGGCGAGCAATCGCGTCAGCGGAGTACGAAGATCGTGCGCGATATTGTCGCACACGCCCTTCACCTCCTGCATCAGGCGCTCAAGCTCGCCCAGCATGCCGTTGATCACGTTTATCAGCCGGTCGAAATCATCGCTTCGGCCATCCGTCGGCAACCGCTCGGACAAGTCACCGCTGACGATCCGCTGCGTGGCGCGGGTAACCCCGTCGATACGGCGTACCGCATCGACGCCGACGACCGCCGCCCCGACCAGACCGATCATGGCCGTCACCAGACCACCCCAGATGAAGGCGTCGATCAGGACCACGCCGAACGCGCGTGTTCCTGCCATGTCACGGGCGACCAGCAACAGGTCCCCCGACGGCAGGCGGTGCGCCAGACCGCGGAAGACGATGTCCTGGCGGCCCTGACGAAAGCGGAACTTGAAGAAATCATCGTGCGGCATGGTCTCCAGCGTGGCCGCGGCCAGGTTCAGCGGCGTCCCTGCCAACCGCTGGCCCGCCGGACTGAACAAGGTGAGCGGACGTTCGAGCGAAGGGTCGGCGACAACGTGGGCGTTCAGCCGCTGCACCAGGTTCGAGCGGTCCATCGGACTGAAAATCCCCTGCTCACGCGTCAGCCAGTCATCGACCCGCCCTTCCACATAGTGCTTGGTCTGCCAGTACAGGAACCCGAACAGGGCCAGCGACGCCGCCCCAAACAGCAGGAAGAAGCGCAGCGCGAGCCGGAAGCTCGTCGTGTGCGGGAGATCAAACAGTCGCACGGAGCACGTATCCGGCACCGCGCACGGTGCGTATCACCGGTTCGGCACTCTCGGGATCGAGCTTGCGCCGCAGTTTGCTGATGTGCATGTCGATGACGTTGGTCGGTTCGACCGAGCGGTAGTTCCAGACTTCCTCGAACAGCATGGTGCGGGTGACAACCTGGCCGGCGTGGCGCATCAGGAACTCGAGCAGGCGATATTCCCGGGGCAGCAGTTCGATCAGCCTGCCGGCGTAGCGCACCACGTGGGTCAGCAGATCCATCTCCAGCTTGCCGGCGCGCAGCATCGTCTGCCGCTGCGGCGCTGACCGGCGGCGCAGCAGAACATCCAGTCGGGCGGTGAGTTCGAGGAAGTCGAACGGTTTGGTCAGATAGTCGTCGCCGCCCGCGCGCAGGCCGCGGACGCGCTCGTCCACCCCGGACAGCGCACTCAGGATCAGGACGGGCGCTTCCACACCGGCCGCCCGCAACGTCGCGAGCAGGCCCAGTCCGTCGAGGCCGCCCGGCAACATGCGATCGAGGACGATCGCATCGTAGCAGTCGGCTGCCGCCTTCAGCAGGCCCTCGCGGCCGTTGGCGGCGTGCTGCACCTCGAAGCCATGGTCGCCAAGCGCGGCCTTGATTTCATCGGCCGTTTGCGGATCGTCTTCGACCACCAGGACACGGGTCATTTTTTGCAGCTCCACCGCACAGGGGGCCGACCCAATTCATGTATCATTTGTCAGCCCCAGCCCCATTTGCCATTGTCTGGTCAAAGCCGGCTTCGCCCGAAGATGAAAAGATCGTAACTTCACGGAGGTAACGTGCGCCTGCTTGTCGTTGAGGATGACGACCGCGCCGCAGGTTATCTGGCCCGCGGACTGACCGAAAGCGGACACATCGTCGATCGCGCCGCGGACGGGGAAACCGGGCTCGCTCTGGCGCTGGAGGGGATTTACGATGTGCTCATCGTCGATCGGCGGCTTCCGGTGCTGGACGGTCTCACCTTGATCCGGCGCCTGCGTGAGCATGACACACTGACGCCAATCCTTGTTCTGAGCGCCATCGGCGACATGGCGGACCGGGTGGAAGGTATGCGCGCCGGCTGTGACGACTATCTCGCGAAACCCTACGCCTTCGCAGAGGTTCTGGCTCGGCTCGAGGCGCTGGCGCGCCGCGCAGACCGCGCCCGTGGAACGACCCTGCTGCGGGTCGGCGATCTGGAGGTCGACACCCAGACCCGGCGGGCATCGCGGGACGGGAAGGTTATTCTCCTGCAACACCGCGAACTGCTTTTGTTGGCGTATCTCATGCGGCACGCCGGGCAGGTGGTGACGCGTTCGATGCTGCTCGAGACCGCCTGGAATTACGACTTCGAGCCGCGCGGCAACATCATCGACATGCATGTTCACCGGCTTCGGCAGAAGGTCGATCACGGCTTTGCGTATCCGCTGATCCATACTGTGCTGGGCGCAGGATATATGATCCGGGAGCAGTCCGCCGGACAGGAAACGCCGGCTGCGTGCTAGTTTTTTTCCTTTACCAACCAAGCCGGTCGCTATCGGCGGTCCCGACACTGAGGCGTCCAGAACAGGCGGGTCGGCGGAGATCGCGCGCTGAAGCCTGCCCCACCCGTCAGCACGGGCCGGTTGGTATAAAGCCGAATTTACGACCGGGTGGAGCCACGCCGAGGGCCGCAAAGGCGTCCTCGCGCCGCACTGGCCGCTTCGTGCCAGCCAACCCTAAGACGAGCCCATGACGACGTTTCTATTGGCTCTCATCATGATGCTTTCGATCCGGGCGGGCGTTGCCAACGCCGCCCCGCAACAGCGGACCAAAGGCGTGCAGCAGCAGGGCGAGGCCTTCAACTGGGTGGCAGGCGGCGGCCAGTCTGGACCGTGAAAGATGCAAACATGCCGTTTCGTTCAGCATTTGCGCCGGCAGGTTGCCTGTGCTGACCTCAGAGATCGCGCAGAATCGAACATCATAGATACAGAAATGTAATCCGCTTGCCCGTTCTCAGGTCGCATCGGACGCCCTCCTGCCGGGGCGGCTGGTCTTGCAACGACACGGTGAATTGGCTGAAAACAAAACGCCAGTATTGTCCGAATCCGAATGTTGCGGGCAGACTGTAGTTTCAGCAATGGGAGATCGCTATGCCGCCAGCCAAAAAAACAGCAGCAACCGCCAAGAAGGCGGCTGCTCCGGCGAAGAAGGCTACAGCTGTGGCCAAAAAATCCGCTCCGGCGGCCAAGACGGCAGCACCTGTCGCCAAACAGGCTGGACCGGCCGCAAAAAAGGCTGCACCGGCGCCGAAAAAGGCAGCAGTCAAGGCCGCGCCGCAGGTCACCGTCACACTCAAGCAAATCGCGGCCGAACTGGCCGAAGGACATGACCTGCCGAAGAAGCAGGCCGAGAGCATCTTGGGCGACCTGGTGGCGGTCACCACCCGGCACCTGATAAAGGGCGACAAAATCCGGCTGACCGGCCTCGGCATCCTCCGGGTTCAAAGCCGGGCTGCCCGGATGGGACGGAACCCCGCCACGGGTGAGGCGATCGAGATCAAGGCCAGTAAAAAAATCGGCTTCCGTCCGGCGAAGGAACTCAAGGAAGCGATGTAGGCGCCAAGGCTCACGGCGTCTCGCGATGCCAATGGAGCGAGTCGATTCGGGCGCCGGATCTCCTGCTTGACCGCCGCGAGAATGGCGGCCCGCCCGGGCGCCATTTGCGGACGAGCGAGCCGGGACTAGACTCGCGCCGCCCCGTCACAGCGAACACATCGTCATGATATCGATCCAGGCCGAATTTGCCGAAGCCCTCAGCGCGGTCAGCCGGCCGGCTGCGTTTTTTGTCGCTGGAACGGAACAAATACTTGCGCCGGGCCTGACGGTCGAGGGCATCGGTCCCGTGGCCCTGCCGCTTCTCCCGGTCCAGGCCGAACAACTCATCGCCACCGCCGAACGCGCGCCGTACGGCCGCGGCGAGGATACGCTTACCGACATCGCCGTGCGCCGCACCTGGCAGATCGGCGCCGATCGCGTCCGCATCGCCGGCAAGCACTGGCCAGACACCATCAAGTCGATCCTGGTCCGGGTCGCCGAGGGTCTCGGCGTTGCCGATCCGGTCGAAGCGGAGCTCTACAAAGTGCTGATCTACGACCAAGGCAGCTTCTTCGTTCCGCACCGGGACACCGAGAAGGCGCCGGGGATGTTTGCCACGCTCGTGCTGGCACTGCCGTCGGTGTCCGAGGGCGGCGAACTGATCGTGCGCCACAAGGACCGCGAGGCGCGTCTCGACCTGCGGTGCGAGGAAGAGTCGGACATCGCCTTTGCCGCATTCTATGCCGATTGCGTGCATGAAGTGCTGCCGGTCACCGCGGGATATCGGCTGGTGCTGGTGTACAATCTCCTGCGCCGCGGTCCGGGACGGCTGCCCGAGGCACCGAACTACGACAACGAGCAGGATTCGGTTGCGGCCCTGCTGAAGGAATGGGCCGAGGCGCCCCGCTCGCCGGAGGATGACGAACCTGAGAAGCTGATCTACCCGCTGGAGCACGCCTACACGCCGGCCGAACTGGGTTTCCAGGCGCTGAAAGGCGCCGATGCGGGGATCGCGCAGGTTGTCGTCGCCGCCGCCCAGCGCGCCGGCTGCGACGTCCATCTGGCGCTGGTCACCATCGAAGAAAGCGGCAGCGCCGAATACAACGGGAGCTATCGCGGTTCGCGCCGCAGTCGGTACAGCGACGACGACGAAGACGACAGCGCGTTCGCGGTGGGTGAAATCTGCGACCAAAGCGCTGTAGCCTCGCAGTGGCGCCGCCCTGACGGCGAGCCCTCTCCCCTGACGGAAATACCTGTTGAGGAAGAGGAATTCTCCCCACCCGTTGCGTTCGAAGATCTTGAACCGGATGAACTGCATTTTCACGAAGCAACAGGCAACGAAGGCGCGTCGTTCGAACGCACCTACAGCCGAGCCGCGTTGATCCTGTGGCCACACGACCGGCTGTTGGCGGTGATCAATCAGGCCGGGCTGGGCGTCACGCTGCCCTTCCTGGCCGACCTCGCCGAGCGCTGGGACACCAGCCAAGACAGCGGCATCCGCGAGCAGGCCCACGCGTTGTCGGAGCACATGGTGTCCACTTGGCGGCTGGACGACTGGTATCCGCAACGGGATAACGAACTCACCGACGCCGGGCGTTTCCTGGACCTGCTGCGACGGCTGGAGGACCCGTCCGGGCTTGAGACCTTCCTGGCGGCGCTCGCCGGCCGCCACGGTTTCGATATCGGCGACTGCGCGGCAATCGCCCGCGCGCTGCGCGTTCTGGCTCCGGAGTCCGCTGCGACGCTGACCAGGAACCTGGTCGAAGGGGCCACCGAGCGGGCATTGGGGGCCTGTGCCAGCCTGCTGGCCCGTCTGGCGGCATCGAAGCCGGCGCTCGCCACCGGTGCCGCCCGGGCTCTGGTCGCCGCCCTGCCCGGCGATCCGGCACGCATCGCGGGGCCCCTCGCGTGGCGAAGCGGCCCCGGCGTGCGGCCGGATTTCATCGTCGATCTGTTCACCGGGCTTGGACACATCGACACGACACTTGCATCTGTCTCGGCTGACCATGTTCTCGATTGGCCGGCGACCTACGATTTTGATACCGTTCTGATACCGGCGATGGGCACGCTGCTCGGGTCGCCGAAGACCGCCGAACTGGCGGCGGTGCAT
>Ga0302320_10030704_pt1 | contig 10227 bp, 6 predicted proteins | sample Bog_T0_3_FD_202130 | JGI IMG/M metagenome (GOLD analysis project Ga0302320, IMG submission 202130) | Peat permafrost microbial communities from Stordalen Mire near Abisko, Sweden - Bog_T0_3 | ecosystem: Environmental > Terrestrial > Soil > Wetlands > Peat | place: Sweden: Abisko, Stordalen Mire... | reverse complement strand
CCGGCCATTGACAGCGCAACATTCAATGCGTGCTCCGCGTGCGGAGACGCATCGAAGGCAACCAATATCCTTTGAAATCCGGCAAATACCGTGCTTCCCATGGGTTTAGCCTACACCTCTTCTGCAGCGGTAGATTGCTGCGCAATTTGTTCGGTCTCCTTGCTCTTCAGCGCATGGGGAAGCAGATGACGGGGCAAAAAGAACGAGTTCGCAATCACGGTTGGTATCACGGCGCTGGCGATAACCGTGCCCACCAGGTAGGAGTACTGCGCCTGCGTAATGATCTGGTGATTGAGCCCGAAGAGCGCGGAGATGGTGCCGAAGGTGAGACCGGTTGACATCATCAGCGTGTAGTACGCTCCCGACGAGCCATCGTATTTGTGCGCGCGAACCGCCGGATACACAGCGGCCGCCTTGAACAGCGACTTCGCCATGAACAGTACCAGCAGCGTAGCCGGAGCCGCCATCAGCGCGGGCACCGAGACAAACGATCCCGCGCGAATGAAGTAGAAAGGCGTGAGCAGCCCGAAGGTCAGCGTCCGCAGCCGCCGCACCAGCGAGTGATCTTTGCCCACCGTTCCCGCCAGCACCATGCCGATCAAATATGCCGGAAGCACTGCTTCGCTCCCTGCCCACATCGCCAGTCCGCCCATCGCAAACAGGAGAAAAAGAATGTACTTGGCCTCAAGCTCGGATACGCGCCCGCCAAATTTCCTGAAGAACCACGGAGTAAGGAACGGCAGCATTGCGAACACAGCGATGGAGACCACAACAAAAATCAACGTCCTGATCGTGAACGGGGAGAAGATCAGCCCCAGGGCAATCACGGTTCCAAGGTCATTGATAAAGCAGGCCGCCAGGATCGACTTGCCGTATTCCGTCACGTTGAAGCCAAGTTCCAGCATCACCGCGTAGACCACGGCAACCGAGGTCGTCGAGAGCGCCACGCCGCACAGCCAACTGGGCATGATCGCCCAGTGCAGCACGTAATGCGCAATCGCCGTGCAGCCCAGAAATGGGCCGAAGAATCCGGCCATTCCGATCGCCGACGCTTCGCGCCATTTGGTCTTGAAGATGACCGGATCCAGCTCCGCGCCGGCAAGAAACGTCAGCACGATGGCCCCGGTGCCCGCCAGAAACGTAATCCACTGCGTATTGCCGGCCAGCCCGCCCTGCGCGATAAACACCCCGATGACCAGTTGCGCCACCGTGCCTACCACAATTTCAGAGAGAGCCGTCGATATCCTGAACCAGATAGCCAGCAGCGTTGCCGCCAGAGCCAGACCTACCCATAGCGCGGACAGAGCCCAAGTGTTCACCATGAACGCAAACTCCTGAATTGTCGTTCAGGGAACTGGCCGCGATATCACTCCGCGACAGGGTTCCCTGTCAGGAGTCATCATCTGTCCGGCCTCTTGGAATGGACAGCGGTTAAGGGTGAACTCCTTCACCACAACCACACCTTCAATAGAAATCATGCCGCGCGCGTTGTCAAGATCAGCTTGACTTCGCTGCCTCCCGGCGCCGATCCGCTCGCTCCATCGGTGCGCAATTAAAATTGGAACGGCGCATTGATGTCGCTGATAAAGACTCCTCCCCGCATGGCGTTGTTCATGCAGGGCACTGCCGGTTTCCACCGCCGGTCGGTCTGATTTTTCGCGACGGTCCAGCCTCCAGTTGCTATAGTCGTACCCATGTCGGTACTGCCAAAGCGCTTTCAGCTCCTTCTGATCTGTCTCTGTTTCGCGCCAGTTGCGATCCTCGCCTCCGCACAAACAACAGCCAGTGCGCCCATCGTCCTCCACGCCGCCCGCCTCCTCCAGGTCGACACCGGAACCCTGCTCCAGCCCGGCGAAATCCTTATCGAGGGCGAGCGAATCCGCGCCGTCGGCGTCTCCGTCGAGCACCCGCAGGGCGCAAAGATTATCGACCTCGGCGACACCACACTGCTCCCCGGCCTCATTGACGCCCACGTCCATCTCTTCCTCCATCCCGGCGCTGAGGACCTGCAGACCGTCCAGGAATCCGTGCCCTGGCGCACCATCCTCGCCGAGCAGGCCGCCAAAGCCGACCTCATGGCCGGCTACACCGCCGAGCGCGACATGGGCACCGAGGGCGCGGGCTCAGCCGACTCCGCCATTCGCGACGCCATCGACCAGGGCCTTATCCCCGGCCCCCGCCTCCGCATCAGTGGCAACGCCGTCGACATCCTCGGCGGCCACGAAGACGCCATCGGCTTCAACCCCGCGCAGCGCGTACTCTCCAACGCCGACTACGCCAACTCCACCGATCAGCTCGTCGAGGTCATCCGCGAGCAGCACAAGCAAGGCTCCAGTTTTGTCAAAATCTACGAGACCGGCCCGGACCGCATGATTGACGGCGTACTGCACACTCCTTATCAATACACCGAGGAGCAGCTCGCTGCCGCTGTCGCTGAAGCCCGTCGCCTTGGCGTCACGGTCGGCGTACACGCCATGGGCGAGCCCGGCACGCTCTACGCCGCTCAGGCCGGCGTCGCCTCCATCGACCACGCCACCCAGCTCAGCGGCGAGACCATGCGCCTGATGCGCGACAACGACATTCCCGCCGTCCCCACCTTCGCCATCTTTGATTACTTCGCCCACAACCCCAAATCCTCCGCCGAGGCCGCGAGCGAGGGCGTTCTGCTCGACTACAAAATCAGCGAGTTTAAAAAGCAGGTCGCCGCCGGCATTCCCTTTGCTGTTGGTTCCGACGTTGGCCCCTTCCCGCACGGCACGCAAGCTGTCGAAATGGAGCTCATGGTCCGCTACGGCATGAAGCCGCTGGCCGTCCTCCAGGCCGACATGATTGAAGGCGCAAAAGTCCTCGGCTGGCAGGGCCGGATCGGCGAGCTCAAGCCCGGCTATTACGCCGACATCGTCGCCGTCCCCGGCAATCCGCTCGACACCATCACCGCCGTCGAGCATGTAAGTTTTGTCATGAAAAATGGCGTGGTTGTTCGTCCGTAGGAGTACACTCCCTTTTAACCGGAGGCGAAACTCTCGATTTCGGTCAAGCCCCTTCGCAATCGTCAACCCGCGAATTTTTAGGAGCAAACGCAATGCGTCTCGCCGCTCTCCTGCTTCTCTCCGCAGCGTCTGTCGCCGCCTGCGCGGCTTCGTCGCCAACTGCCCCTGACCCTCGCCTTCAAGGCAGCTACAAATTCAATCAGGGCGGATGGACCTATGTTCATCTGCAAGGCGCGCCAGGCCAGGTTGGCTTCCAGCATGGGTATCTGCTGACGCGGGAGATTGAGGATAACCTGCTCGTCTATACCGTCGAGGCATCAAATCGCTACCAGCATCCGTGGAGCTTTTTTCGCGATGCGGGAAAGAATGTATTGTGGCCGCGCCTCGATCCGGAGTATCGGCAGGAATTGAAGGGAATCGCCGCGGGCCTGCGCGAGCAGGGATCTGCGGTTGACCTGTGGGACATCGTCGCGCTGAACGGCTACCTGGAGCTGAGCGACTACTACCTGCCGTGGCTCAATGCCAGGCAGGGCGTGCCCAACCCGCCCGCGGCCGTCGCGCCGGGCAAGTGTAGCGCCTTTATTGCCACAGGGTCGGCCACAAAGGATGGAAAAATTGTTATCGCGCATAGCAACTGGTCTTCCTACGCGGAGGGCGAACGCTGGACCATGGTCTTCGATATTGTGCCCGCAAACGGACAGCGCTTCTTGATGGACGGCATGCCCGGCGTGATCACCAGCGCGGACGACTTTGGCGTCAATGCAAGCGGCCTCATGATTACCGAGACCACCTTGCCCATGGCCAAGGGATTCGATGTGGATGGAATCCCGGAGTTCGAGCGCTCGCGCAAGGCAATGCAGTATGCGACTTCGATCGACGAGTACGCTGCCATCATGCGCAAGGGCAACAACGGCGGCTATGCCAATTCGTGGATGATCGGAGACCGCAAAACGGGCGAGATTGCCTACCTGGAGCTGGGATTGCACCATACGCCGCTCACCAGAAAGAAGGATGGCTATTTCGTTTCGTCCAACTTTGCCGCGGACCCGCTTCTAATCCGCGACGACACGCCCGGCTTCAATCCCAGCGACCCTGAGAGCACCATGAATGCAAGACATATTCGCGCCGGGCAATTTGTCCGGCAGCACTACGGCAAGCTGGATACGGCCCTCGCCGAAGCCTATCTGGCCGACCACTATGACAGCTATGAGCAAAAGATCGATATCGGCAAGCGCAGCCTCTGCGGTCACGAGGAAACTTCGCCCGTCGGCGAAAAGGTCTGGAACACCCCGCCCTTCTCTCCGGGTGGCGCGGTGACGGGCAAGGTGATGGACGCGGAGATGGCGGCCAGGATGAGCTTCACCGGCAGAGCGGGCCATCCCTGTGGCCAGGATTTTCTGGCCGCGCCGTTTCTTGCCGCGCATCCTGAGTTTGCATGGCAGAAGCCGATTCTGCACGACATGAAAGCCGGCCCGTGGACCACGTTTACGGCGGATGAGAAGCCCCCGGCAGCGGTTGCGGGAAACTAGAGCCTCTGGCCGCTTTGTCTTGTACCTTGCTCCGTGCCCCATCCATTTGCCTTTTTCTGGCAAATGGGTGGGAGACCTCAAACTGAGAATGGGCCGGATCAATAGCCGTTCCACAGCGGCAATCACTTCCGCTTGCGTGTCAGCGCCCAGGCCCCGCCCCACAATCCGATCGCAATGAACATGCTCGACCATTCGTCCGGATCTTGGAGCGCGCCCGGAATTCCATAGAACCCCAGCGTCCTTGGCAGATGGAGCGTCACCACCCAAATCCCGAACATCAGGCCGATGCCGGCCGCGCCCCAGCGTTCCAGAATGCCAAGGCCAATGCTCAGGCCGCCAGCGATAAAGGCCGCGCCGAAGAATGCAATCCAGAACACGTGCCACGGAATCCAGCTCGGCACCAGCGCCCCGATGCCCGCCAGAGCAAGAAAATGATCCACGCCAAACACGATCAGAGCCAGCGCGATCGTCACTCGGCTGGCGCGCCAGACCCACGCCGGCATCGCGTCCCTGTCCGCCATCAGCAACGCCAGGGCAGCCAGCGCCAGCGGCTCCAGCACAACCGTGCGCAACCCCATGTCTCCTGGGCTGGCCACATATTTGGGCGCAACCAGCACCAGCGCGCACGCGGTCAGCAGAACCCCCAGCACCATGGCGGAGATTCGCAATCCGCGCCGGGTCAGCAGCCCCACGCCGCAAGCAGTCCAGATTGCGCCAAACAGAACGGCCACCCAGGGAATCGCCGGCAGCCAGGGAAGCACCGGAATCGCCAGGTAACCCGGCCCCAGAGGGTTTTGCGCAACTCTTGCGCAGACCATCGTTTCCACGCCCAGCGCCATGATCGCAAACGAGAACAGCGCGCGGCCGGGGCCGCTCAGCGCATCGACTATCCGATCGAGCCTCGCCTTGAGTTCGAAGGCCGCATTCGCCATCTCCGCTTCCTCCCGGCGAGGCAATCCTCTGCTCTCCCCAGCCTCAATTAGATTCGTATTACCCCTGCACCGCCGCCGTCAAGGCATTCCCAGGAAGGGTAATAACATACCTGACTAACGACAAAGAAAAGGAGAAACTGAGAAACCTGGAAACCTGGGGACGGAAACCTGGGGGAAACCTGGGGACAGACGGGATGTTCCCCGCGTTCTCAAGCTACAAGCTAAATGCCGCTATGGCTCAAAAACAAGTTCGCCTTGCCGTTTGTCCTTAACCAGCTTTGCGGGGCAGCCTCCTTTTCGAGGAGCCAGCGACCGCTTGGGCGGAGGGATTCGAACCCCCGACCCTCTGCTCCTAAAGCACCATTTCCCTAAACCGCCACCGTAAAGCTATCCTCGGTCCGCGTTACCGCGTGGTAAAGCGTATCCCGCTCCACCGGAACCCGCCCGGCTTCGGTAATCAGCCGGCAGAGTTCCTTGCGCGTCATGCCCTGCGGCGTCGTCGCCCCGGCGTCGTGGTAAATCTTCTCCTCGATCACCGTCCCGTCCAGATCGTCGGCGCCAAACCGGAGCGCGATCTGCGCAATCTTCGGCGTCATCATCTGCCAGTAGGCCTTGATGTGCGGAAAGTTATCCAGCAGCAGCCGGCTCACCGCGATCTGCCGGATATCCGTCAGTCCCGTTGTCACCGGCAAGTGATCCAGCGCCGTATTCTCCGGATGAAACGCCAGCGGAATAAACGTCTGAAACCCGCCCGTCTCGTCCTGCAATGCGCGCAGCTTCAGCAGGTGGTCCACGCGGTCGGCATCGTTTTCAATATGCCCGTACAGCATGGTCGCGTTCGACTTGAAGCCCAGCTTGTGGGCCAGCCGCGCCGTCTCCAGCCACTCCTCGCCATCGATCTTGTGGTCGCAGATAATGGACCGCACCCGCGCCGCGAAAATCTCCGCGCCCCCGCCCGGCATCGAGTCCACGCCCGCATCGCGCAGCTTCACCAGCGTCTGCTCGATCGTCAGCTTGGCCCGCCGCGCCAGGTACGCCACTTCCACCATCGTGAAAGCCTTGATGTGTACCTTCGGGAACCGTTCCTTCAGTCCCCGCACCAGGTCGAGAAAATACTCCAGCGGCAAATCCGGATGCAGCCCGCCCACAATGTGGAACTCCGTCACCGCTTCCGAGTAGCCCGAAGCCGCCGTCTCCCACGCCTCTTTGAGCGCCATCGTGTAGCCGGCCGGATCGCCCTTCTTGCGCCCAAAGGCGCACAGCTTGCACGCCGCCACGCACACATTGGTCGGATTGATGTGCCGGTTCACGTTGAAGTAGGTTACGTCCCCGTGCATCCGCTCGCGCACATGGTTCGCCAGCCAGCCCACCGCCAATACGTCCGAAGAGCCGTAGAGCGCCAGTCCATCGGCAAAGTCCAGCCGCTCGCCGGCCAGCACCTTGGCGGCTATCGGCTTCAGCCGTGGGTCATGACTCCGAAATGCACTTGATTCGCGGGAAGCCGGCGTCTCAACACTCATGGTTCTATGATACAGAAATATGCCCTCGCCCCCCGGCGAGAACTGCTCTAATCCCTCAGTCCCTAGTCCCTCAGTCCCTAGTCCCTCACTCCCGGGTCCCTGTCTTCACCTCTCCACCAGCACCCCGTCGTCCAGCGAAGCTGCCACCAGCCGTTCCCCCGCCGCGCGAATCTGTGCGATGCGGTAGCCAGTCCGCCACCACTTCCACGTCATGGTCTTGGGATCGATGGCGTAAACCTGGTCGTTGCTTCGCGAACTCACCAGCACCCTGCGCAAGGCTGCGTCATATTCCAGGTCGTCCACATCGCGGAAGGGAAGCCGTTCGATCCACAACCACGTCGTGCCCTGGTCGTGCGAAAAGTAGACCCCCTCCCTCGCTCCCAGCCACAGCGTTCCGTCCGGAGAAAAGACCACCCGATGAATCCGCGTCAGCATCGTGGGAATCCCCATCGGCCACCACGTCGCCCCGCCGTCCTTCGATAGAACCGCCCCGTCCGCTCTCGCCGCGGCCATCAGATCCCCATGCACCGACACCGAAAGATACTCGCCCATTCCCACCGACGTACTGGTCTGCCAACTGGCGCCCTGGTCGCGGCTGGTCAGCAGCCCAAGACTGGTGGCCGCCAGCCATACATCGCCGGAGACATCCAGCGCGTTCACGCGGCTCTCCAGTTCAACCACCGGTGCCTTCACCTGTTTCTCCACATTGACGCGCGTCTTCATATGCGTCTCCGTGGATACCTTCATGATCGTATTCGCAATCGTGTTTCGCGGCTCCCAGGTCAACGCGGAACCCGCGCTCTCGCCCGCTGCATTCGCGCCCGCGGGCGGGTCCAGTGCGAAGATTCCGTGACTGGTCCCGGCCAGCACCGTTCCATCCTTGGCCTGCGCCAGCGTGTAGACATCCCGCCCATCCAGTCCCGCGCCGACCTGCTGCCAGGCCGCGCCTCCGTCGGTCGACTCGAACACGCCGCCGTAGTTCTTGTCGTTTACCACTCCGGCAAACAGCCGCGCCGGATTGCCGCGATCCACCAGCAGCGCCGTCACCTTGCGCTCTGAAAATCCCTGGTTCGACGCCGCGAAGTTCGCTCCTGCGTCCTCGCTCGCCAGCACTCCGCCGCGATCCGTTGCCAGCAGCACATGATTCGAATCCCGCGAATCCACAAACACATCGTTCACAATCACGTCAGGCCCGGTCAGGCGCTGGAAGGTCTTGCCGCCATCCACCGTCTTGTAGAGGCCCTCCGTGGTTCCCGCGTACACAACCTCGCGATGGGCCGGGTCCTGTTTCAAAACCCGTGTCCGGCGCGCGGTCGAGGGAATTCCCTCAATCTTGCGGAACCGCCCGGCCGCGTTCTCGCTCTTGTAGATTCCGCTGCACGCGCTCAGAAACACGGTGCTCGGCCGCTCCGGATCGAGAATGATCGAAAAAACATCGGAGTCGTCGATCAGCCCCTCTTTGATGTTGTGCCAGCTCGTGCCCCCGTCCTCCGTCTTCCAGGGCAAATGCCACGTGCCCGCATATACGATCTCGGGGTTCGCCGGATCCACGGCCAGCGATTCCACTTCGTGTATCTCCCGGCTGCCCCGCTCGCTGATCTGCATCCACGTCGCGCCTCCGTCGCTGGAGCGAAACACGCCTTCAAGCGTTCCCGCCAACAGCACTCTTGGATTCGAAGGCGCCTGCACAAAGGCGCGGATCGACTGCCCTCGCAGCCCCGCGGCTTCGCTCCAGCTCCGGCCCCGGTCGTGGCTCACCCACAGGCCGCCGTCCGCGTCTTTCCATCCCGCCACATAGATCGTGGCTGCATCCGCGGAGTCCACCACGATGTGGTCCAAAACCAGCCCGTCTTCTGTGCCCAGCTTCGCAAGCCGATGCCAGGAGGCGCCGGCATCCAGCGATTCGTAGAGCCAGCTATTGGTCGTCCCAAGGTAAAGATGATTTGGCTCCCCGGGCGCGGATGCAAATGCCCGCGCGTCGCCGCCGGCAGGTCCCACCGCGTTCCAGGCCGCGCCGTTTGAAGAGTGCTGCGCCGCAAGCCCTTGCCCGAAAAATGCGCCCAGGAGAGCCAGCGTCAGAACACCGCGCCGGCGTCGGAGATCGAGAAGATTCTTCACACGCCTATCCAAACAAAAGCCCCCAGGCTCAAGAAAAAAAGCAAAAAGTGGCGCAGAAAACCGAAGAGGCCAACCGGCTTACCGGTCAGCCTCAATGGGTTGCAGAAGGAGTCGCATGGTCTTGATTGTATCGGGCCTCCCATCCCCATGGAGACGGGAGGCTCGACATTGAGGTTAGCTACCGGCCGATGCCGGCAGGCCGGCTACTGTGGCGGCTTTACTGAACTGACCGGCTTGGCGTGCTTCTTGGCCGGGTGCCGTTCAGCCAGCGGCTTGCGCACTTCAACCTTCACCGTCGACTCGTCCACAGGAGTGGTTCCCTGCACATCGTTGGTAAACGTTGCGCCCGCGGGCACCAGGTAATCTTCCACTGTCTGCCCATCCGTGCTGCCGGTCGTGGTGCTTACCCGTGAGGCGTCAATGCCCTTCTCGGTCACCAGGTAGTCCTTGGCGTTTACGGCGCGCTGCGCTGCGAACTCCTCGACAACCGTGTGCTTGTGCTTCAGGGCCTTCTTCTCTTCCTTCGCGGTCGTGGCGCGCTCCGCGTCGGTCGACTCGCCTACCACCACTGCCTTGGCATCTGCCTGCTGCTGCAGATCCAGGGCTACCTGGTCAAGGCACGCCTTGGCTTCGTTATCCACGCGCGTCGGACGCTTCGTGTCGGTAGCAAAGCTGATCGAGCACAGCGCCTGGCTGTGTGGAATCGGCGCAACGATCGGCGCCACAATAGTCACGCTCGTGCTCGCGCTGGCCGTCTGGTTCTTGTCGTCCGATACATTGCACGTGATTCCCACCACGCCTGTCGGGGCGCCGGCAGAGGAGTACTCAGCCGTTGTCCCGCTGCCCGTCACCGAACCGCCGGTTGCCGAGTAGCTATACGTCAGCGGCCGGTTCTGCGGGCTCATGCCCACCGAGGTGATGGCGCTGGTCTCGCCCGGCTTGATGGTGCTCGGGTTGGACGAGCAACTGATGGTCGGAGGCTCGAAAGCCTTCACCGTGAAACTGGCGGTGCAATCGGCTGACTGGCCCGGCTTCAGGCCTTCCTTGCCGGCCTTGCCTTCCTTCACTCCGCCCGTCACCGTATAGGTTCCTGCTGCCAGCGTTGTAGTGGCTACCGAGGCTGTCGTTCCGTTCCCCG
>Ga0302320_10030703_pt1 | contig 10227 bp, 9 predicted proteins | sample Bog_T0_3_FD_202130 | JGI IMG/M metagenome (GOLD analysis project Ga0302320, IMG submission 202130) | Peat permafrost microbial communities from Stordalen Mire near Abisko, Sweden - Bog_T0_3 | ecosystem: Environmental > Terrestrial > Soil > Wetlands > Peat | place: Sweden: Abisko, Stordalen Mire... | reverse complement strand
ATAGCCAGCTACGACGAGATGAAGGCGCTGACCTTGGCCATTGCGCGAGGCCAGCGCAAGCTCTCGCCTCAGGAACCGCGAGTCTGGTTTCCTTCGACCGAGTCCTTCGCCAAAATACTCTCTGCCGGCAACCGCGACCTGCTCCGCGTCCTTGTCGAAAACGCGCCCGGCTCACTGGAAGAACTGGCGCAACTCACCGGGCGGAAGAAGTCCAATCTCTCCCGTACCCTCAAGACCATGAGCAACTACGGCCTTGTGCGGCTGGAGCGCGGCACGCGGGGACGCATCACCGCCAAAGTCCTTCACGACCGCATTGAGCTGGAATTGCCGCTGGCACGGATGGATCGAGCGGCGTAAATTCACGATGTCAAACGCCCGGCAGCCGGCTATTTGCGCAGTACTTTTTGGTACCACTTGCGGAAGTAGTCCTTGTCCGAAGAACACATCCACCCGAAGTAGCATTGAGAACCGTCACGTCCCCAGTTGTAGGTGTCGTTCCAATGACATTCGAAGGGATGCGGAAGAAGTAGATTGTCGTAGTCGAGACAGGTTTTGAGTAACAGATTTTGTTTGCGGCGAACGCCGCGGTGGGCCATCTGCTTGTCCCATTTTGCGCTAGAAAGGCCCGTGATCGCCGAATAGGGGCGGCGGGTTGAACGGCTCATGACGAACTCCTGTACGCAGTTGCGTAACTAGGTCATGGCGGTCCTCCTGTTTTTATTGTATCCGAAATCGTGGTTTGTTTCGTTCCGCCCCTACAGGGCTGAAGAGTCTGTGTGGATCACATTCCCAGGACTGCGCTTCGCTTGTCCTGGGCTATTATCGATTTCCCCTACGGGGAATGGAAGCGTGGTTTTCAATTGATTCACTGATCAATATCGCCTCAGCGCTGGGGCGGCGGGTTACGGTCAAGCTGGACGACGCGGCGTGAGTTGGGCGCTTTCGCTGCGGCACACTTCCGCGCCTGCAACTTCTTGGCGAGGGCTTCGAACTCCGGAGCCAGGGCATCGTACTCGCGCTTGACTTCGGGATCGGCAAGCCACTTGGCCGCAAGCTCTTTTAAGGGGATGGTCATACGATCACCTCAGCTAGTTTATCGCTCGACAGACGAATTGCTCACCGAAGGGCCAGTCGGATTTCCGAATGCAATTCCATTCAAATCTCGCGCCAGATGCTTCATCAATTGAGCTGATTCCTGGGCGAGAGACCCTTCCCCAGAAATGTACTGAAAGGTTATGAGTGGAAATATTGGTGCTAGGCACAGTTGTCCCTCCATATGGCTCATAGGGATCGGGTGGACAATGAAGCGCGCTTATTTCCTTGGGCCTTTTTTCGTCTGACTTTGTCTGTATGCCCGAACAAACTCGATTCTCTCCGTCGAACCATTCGCCTTGGATGTAAACATCGACTGTATGCCAGTGAGGGATCCACCCTCGGCGATCAAGGTCACCTCGATGGAAGAACAAAAAAAGTGGGATGCAGAAGATGGCAACAAATACAAACTCAGTTAACTTTTCCGATATACTTTCCTTACCGCTCGAATTTGATTTTTCCGTGGCCACTACGAAGCAAGCATACCACCGTTGAAGGGTGAAAATGGTCTTTATGGTTTCGCTGACGGAAGAAAGGGCCAAGAGCTTTGCTCCCAGCCCTTCCTTTGAACTCAGGCACGTTGTCCCCTCTTCCGAGGGGTGGCACCCTTTTCGGCGGGCTACAGTCCTTCTAAAATGTCGGCCGACATTCTGATATAGACCTTCACCGACGGCGACGATTGCTCAAGGGTTCAGAGTCTTCTGAACACCCAGACTGTGCACAATCTTGGGAACCGACTGAGCCCATTACGTCGCCAAGGCTTTCCCTCGCGGGACTGTCCTTCAGTCGGTCTCACCTTGAACACCAGGACCTATCAAAATGGCTTTCATAAGCCACCTCCGACAGGCAATTCCTGTTGAATTCAAACCTAGCACTTGCAGCAATTCGCTGCAAGTGGAAAACTGTTGCAGTTTTGGTTACCTTCCCGTGCCGCCGACGGTCATTTTGTCTAGCTTGATGGTGGGCATTCCGACGCCTACGGGGACGGATTGGCCGTCTTTGCCGCAGGTGCTGATGCCTTCGTCTAGCTTAGGTCGTCTTCTAACTATGCTTTTGCATCACGCCGCCAACAATCGCAACTCTATCTTCGAGCCGGTGGCTTCGGCGAAACGGATCAGGGTTTTGGCGCTGGGAAGGGTTCTTCCGCTCTCCAGCCGAGCGATTGCCGACTGGCTGGTGCCCATGCGCTCGGCCAGTTCCACCTGCGAAAAACCGGAACGAAGACGCGCCTGGATCAATTCCGTGGCAATCTCAAACTCCGGACCTAGACGATCGTATTCCGCTTTGAATTCTGGATCCTTCATCCACTCGTCCGAGATTTCTTTGAAAGGAATCGTCATAAAACCTCCTTTGCGCGCCGCTGGGCAAGGTCGATTTCGCTACGCGGCGTTTGCTGTGTCTTCTTGATAAAAGCGCGAACAATCACAACCCTGCGTCCTATGGCCGTGACATAGATGGACCGTGCGATGCCATCCCTTCCAGTCGCGCGCATCTCCCATAGCTTGCCTTCAAGGTGCTTGACATAAGGTTCCCGCAGGTTTTCAAGGCCAACCTGAGAGATCATACGTTCCACCCGAGACAGACGTGCACGAATTTCCAAGGGAAGGGCTTTGAGTTCACCACGCACCGTATCGTTTAGAACCTCGACTTGCCATTCCATAGATAATCCTATCTCAAAAATGAGATATTGTCAATTGCAAAAAGCAACCGCGGGGCCTTCGGCTCCGCTGAAGAACGCTTCGTTCAGGATGACAGGTTTTTGGTGAGTTTACTGTTCTGGAACAAACCCATAGCATCAAAACTCCTACCTTCCCGTTCCCCCGACTGTCATTTTGTCGAGCTTGATGGTGGGCATGCCTACGCCTACGGGGACGGATTGGCCGTCTTTGCCGCAGGTGCCGATGCCTTCGTCTAGCTTTAGGTCGTGGCCGACCATCGAGACGTGCTTCAGAGCTTCGGGGCCGTTGCCGATTAACGTGGCGTCGCGGACGGGAGCGGTGATCTTGCCGTCTTCTATCAGGTAGGCCTCGGAGGCGGAGAAGACGAATTTGCCGTTGGTGATGTCCACCTGTCCGCCGCCGAAGTTGACGGCGTAGAGGCCTCGCTTGACGCTGCGGAGGATGTCTTCCGGGGCGTCGTCGCCGGCCAGCATGTAGGTGTTGGTCATGCGCGGCATGGGGATGGATTGATAGCTCTCGCGGCGGCCGGAACCTGTGTTAGCCATGCCCATGAGGCGCGCCGAGAGCTTGTCCGATAAATAGCCCTTCAGAATGCCGCCTTCAATGAGGACGGTCTCCTGCGTGGCGGTGCCCTCGTCGTCCACGTTGAGCGAGCCACGGCGGCCCGATATGGTCCCGTTGTCAACGACGGTGACCTTGGAGCTGGCAACCGATTGGCCAATGAGGCCGGTGAAGGCGGAGGTCTTTTTGCGGTTGAAGTCGGCTTCGAGGCCGTGGCCGACGGCCTCATGGAGCAGGATTCCCGGCCAGCCGGGGCCGAGGACGACCTCCATCTCGCCTGCCGGGGCGGGCACGGCGTTGAGCTGGAGGATGGCTCCGCGAGCGGCTTCGCGGGCCAGGGCTTCTGGACTTTTGGAGCCGGTGAATTGCTCCAATCCAGCACGTCCGCCGCCACCGGCAGAACCTTTGGTGGTGTTGGCGTCCTCTTTGGCGATGACGAAGACGTTGAGGCGGCAGAGGGGCTGGGTGTCGCTGGCGAAGGCGCCGTCACTGGCTGCGATGAGGATGCGGCGCAGTTCTTCTGAATAGCTGGCGCGGACCTGGACGATGCGCGGATCGAAGGCCCTGGCGGCTCGGTCGGCACGCTGAATCAAATCTAAGCGCGCGGCCAGATCCAGATCATAACCGCCCAGCGGAACGGGATAAAGGTCGGCGGCGGGCGCTTCAATGAAGCCCTGCACGGGTTGCTTGGCCGGTCCGGAGGCAATCAGCGCGGCGGTGCGGGCGGCGTGGAGCAGGCGGTCGGGGTTGAGATTGTCGGTGTAGGCGTAGCCGGTACGCTCACCGCTGAGTACGCGAATGCCGCAGCCCGCGCTGACGCCTTGGCTGGCCGACTTGACAATCTGCTCATCGACGCCAAGCGCGGTGGCCGCAACCGACTCGAAGTAGAGGTCGGCGTAGTCTCCGCCAGCGGAGAGGGCCTCACCGAGGCAGCGCTCCAGCAGACGCTCGGTAATGCCGAATTTCTGGAAGAAAAAACGTTTATGGCTGGGGCGTGGGGAAGGGGCCGGTAGATTCATCGTACTTTTGAGTTTACGCCAGCTTTGGCAAGGCGCAAAGACTGCCGTACTCGCTTCTCTCCCCGTTTCTGTCTTGGTGCAGAAGCGGCAAGTAGCCTTCCGCCAGGCTCTGGATCGTGGTACATTTTTTTCATGAAGAAGATTTTTGCCGCCGTACTGCTCCTGTTGGCGCTCACCAGCCCGGCGTTCGCAGCCACCAAGCATCATCATGCCCATCACCACCGCCACCATTGGAAGCACCCTCACGTATAGATTGTGGTTCCATCTCCGCGGACACGTCTGGAAAGGTTCGTGATATGACAGTTTTGGACGACCTCCGTTATCCGATTGGCCGCTTCAGTCCGCCTGCGGCCAGCCTGCCGGGTATCCGCGCCGCGCAGATTCACACGTTGGCTCTGCTGCCCGAACGTCTGCGCGCCGCCGTTGCCGGATTGAGCGATGCGCAGCTCGATACACCCTACCGCGAAGGCGGCTGGACGGTGCGGCAACTGGTGCATCATGTTGCCGACAGCCACGCGATGGCGTACACGCGCAGTAAGCTGGCGCTGACCGAGGATTGGCCGACGATCAACCCCTACAATGAGGCCGCCTGGGCCAATCTGTCCGATAGCCGGATTCCGATTGCGGTTTCGCTGGCGTTGATTGAGGCTCTTCATGCGCGTTGGGTGGCACTGCTGGAGTCGCTCAGCGAAGAAGATCTGCGCAAGGGATACAACCATCCCGAGCGGGGCCGGGAGATGCTGGTCAAGATGCTGGCGATGTACGACTGGCACTCGCGCCACCACACGGCGCACATCACCAGCCTGCGCGCACGGCAGGGCTGGTAGAGGGCGATGGCCGCGAACGCCGAGGCTGCGTCGCCCGAGCAGTTGGCCAAGGCAATCGAAGAGTATCTGGCGGAGCATCCAGCGGCGGCGCTGCTGGAGGATGGGCGTGTGCTCTTTGACATGCGCAGCGCGCGCTATGCGGTGAGTGAGCAGCATGGGCGCTGCCTGCTGCAACTGTGGAGCGAGGAGCGCAATCTGATGCGCACCGTGGTTGGCTTGCAGGAGCGGGCGCAATGTCTCCGCCTTGCCACCCGCAAAATGGGCGCCGCCAAGCCGCAGACGCTGGAACTGGTTCCCACCAGCGACCGGCGCACACCAACTGCTCGCGAGGCCGGGCGGCGCAACTACCAAAGACTTTTAGAACGTGTGCTGACGCGGCAATTTATTGGGGCAAAGGTGGATGGGCTGCGCTCGGCGATGGACCTGGAGCACAGCTTTGGGCCGGCCTATGTGCGCGGACGGCTGCTGCATGGCGCGGCTGCCGACGCGGTGATTGGCGTTGGCGAGGCTGAATCGTCAGCGATGGTGGACGGCGTTCTGACGCTGGGAATTCTCTGGCTGGACCACCTCCGCAAGCATGGGGATGGACGGCGGCATTTTGGCGGGCTGAAGGTAATTCTGCCTGCCGGTGCGTGGCGAACGACGGCCGAGCGAATGGCCTGGCTGAATCAAGGCGCAGCGGATTTTCAGCTTTTTACTTTGGACGAGCGCAACGAAGAGCTTGTGGCGGTCGACTTTCGCGACATTGGCAACCTGGAATCGCGGCTGGTTCATGCATTTTCCGCCGCGGCGGCCGTCGAACGATGCCGGGAGGGCGTTGCGCAACTGCTGGCGCTGGTTCCGCCGAGTGCACGGGAGCGGGTCGAGGTGCGGGCCACTTCTGCAACTGAGGTGGGGCTGCTGCTGCACGGGCTTGAATTTGCGCGGGTGCGGCATGGCTTTGCCGCCAACTCCTTTGCCCGCGCGGACGAAATTACCTTTGGAGCGGGAGCCAATGAGACGCCGCTTACGCCTGAGACGGAGCCGCTTTGCCGCGAATTGTTTTCTCGGCTGTTTCTAAGCCGGCACGGTGACGGAGTCCACACCGATCCACTGTTCCGCATGCAGCCGGAACGCTGGCTGGAGGCGCGGTTGCGGCGTGAAATTGTCGAACTGCTTCCTGGGCTGCGGGGCGACATGCTCTACACCCAGGTGCCGGCGCTTTCAGCCGGGGACCGCGGGTTGCTGGACATGCTTACGCTGGACCGCGGCGGACGGTTGACGGTAGTCGAGCTAAAGGCCGACGAGGATCTGCACCTGCCGCTACAAGCGCTGGACTACTGGATTCGCGTACGCGCGCTGAACGACGACCGGCAGCCGGCGGCGGGCAATGAGGGCGGGCGGCCGCTTTCAGCCTTCGAGCGGCAGGGCTACTTTACCGGCGCGGAGGTTTCGCCGCTGCCTCCGCGGCTGCTGCTGGCCGCTCCGGCGCTGCGGATTCATCCGGCGAACGAGCCGGTTCTGCGCTACTTTTCTTCGCAAGTGGAGTGGGAACTGATCGCGCTCACCGAGCATTGGCGGCGGGAGCTGAAGGTGGTCTTCCGCAAGCGCAGCAGCGACCAACGGAATTAGGTCTTAGCCCACATGGTTTTGCTGTTTGAAGTCTGTGATATCCCACCCATTCCGCGCGGAACGCGGAATGGATGGGGCACGAGGCTTACTTTCGGAAATCTTTTTTTCACCACAACTTTCTGCTTGAATCGGAGTCTATTCGGAAGACTGGGTGCGTTGCGGCGTCCAGAAAGCCTTCACGCCTGACAAAAGCATCCCCCGGCGTTTACACTTGATCTTCTTGATTTCAGACGGACAAAGAACACAAAAAGCCGGAGCATTGGCCTTGGCGGCGATCTATCATTGAAACCAATCGAGGGTAATTTCATGTCAGCACACTCCAACCCGAAGTCAATGAGGACGGCAATGAAGACGAATTTTTCACTCTCACGGCAACAGCGGCTTTGGGTTTGCGGCTTGATTGCCGCTGGCTTGATGGCTGCATTCCAGGCTGGAGCGCAGACGGTTGCTCCTCGCATCTCCGCGGCGATTGCCGGCAATGAGCGGGCGACTCTGGCCGGTTCTCTGCAACCGCAGGCGCGAGCGGAGTTCGACGCTGGACGTATGCCATCTGCTACCCGGATGAATGGCATGGGGCTATTTTTCAGCCTTTCGGCGGAGCAGCAAGCCGACCTGAAAGCATTGATCGCCGCGCAGCAAAATCCGGCCTCGCCGCTCTATCACCAGTGGCTAACCCCGGACCAATTTGCCGCGCGCTTTGGCATGGCCGACTCTGATCTGGCGAAGGCGCGAGGCTGGCTTGTGCAGCAGGGATTCTCCATCGATTCGGTGGCGCGCAGCCGCAATGCGCTTCACTTTTCCGGCACCGCGGGTCAGATAGAACGGGCCTTTTCCACGCAGATGCATTATTACAATGTGGAGGGCAAGCAGCACTTTGCGCCCTCGACGGAACTGAGCATTCCCTCGGCGCTTGCGTCTGTGGTTCTGGCCGTCCGCAATCTGAACGATTTCCGCCCCAAGCCAATGCACATTCTGCCGGCGCATCCCGAGTTTACCTCGAGCCAGTCGGGGTCTGTGCACTTTGCTCCAGGGGACATCAAAGTCGTTTACAACATTCCCTCCGCATATACCGGCGCGGGACAGTCGATCGCCATCATGGGGCAGTCGGCCGTTCTGACCAGCGACATTGAGAACTTCGATAGCGCTGCCAGTATTACCAGGAACGACCCCGTTATGGTGCTGGTTCCAGGGACGGGAAGTTCGGTAGGTGTTCAAGGAGACGAGTCGGAGTCGGATATCGATCTGGAGTGGTCGGGCGCGATGGCCCCCGCCGCAAACCTTTTCTTTGTTTACACAGGCAGCTATGGGAACAGCGGCGGCGTCTTTACATCGATCGAATATGCGGTGGACGAGAATATAGCACCGATTATCAGCATCAGTTACGGCTCTTGCGAGACTGAGCTCTCCTTGGCGGATCTGCAAATGAGTGAAGCAATCGGCCAACAGGCTGTGGCGCAGGGACAGACGATTATCGCTTCATCGGGCGATTCAGGTTCCACCGCCTGTGCATCCTTTACCAATCTGACGGTTGCACAGCAGGAGGCGGAGGCCATCAACTACCCGGCCAGCAGCGCCTATGCAACTGCCATGGGCGGCACTGAGACTACGGCAGCCGAGGACGCGACAGGCACACCGCCGGGATATTGGGCAGCAGCGAATGGAAGCGACGTACTGACCTCCGCGCTGCAATATATTCCTGAAGTGGCATGGAACGACGATAGCAGCCAATATGGATTGAGTTCCAGCGGCGGCGGCGTCAGTGTGCTGGTTGACCGGCCGAGCTGGCAGGCGGGAGTTACAGGCATTCCCACCGGCACTATGCGCCTGGTTCCGGATATTTCTCTTTACTCCTCACCCAATTATCCAGGCTACCTTTTCTGCTCCAGCGACCCGCAGAACAATATCGCCGGCAGTTGCTCGAACGGCTTCCGCGACGCCAACAACCAGTACCTCACCGTGGCCGGCGGCACCAGCTTTGCAGCGCCTGTCTTTGCCGGCATGTTGGCGCTTATCAACCAGGCCAGGGATTACACCACTGGGCAAGGGCTGATCAACCCCACGCTCTATACGCTTGCAGCCAACAGCGAGACCTATAACTTCGCCTTTCACGATGTGACCAGCGGCGACAACGATTGCACAGCCGGGTCCAGCTATTGCGGCAGCACGGCCGGCTTCTCGGCCGGTACTGGCTATGATGAGGTGACTGGGTTGGGATCGGTGAATCTGGCCAGCCTGATTACTGCTTGGCCGGCCAACACGGGAAGTTCGGCCTCTCTGATTGGCACCACGACAACGATCACCGCGTCCAATTCGTCGCCCGCGTTGAATGAGAACGACACCTTCACCATTACGGTTGTGGCCGCCAGCGGTACCGCTTCGCCGACGGGCAACGTAAACCTCTCCATCAACGGAGGAGGAACGGCCGAGAGCAATGGCGGCACAACGGCGACGGTCGCTTTGGTTGCCAGCGGCACTCCCGGCACCTCCACGGCTACCTATCAAACTGCATTTCTCTTCAGCGGAAATCAACAGATCGTTGCTCAGTATGCGGGTGACTCAACTTTTGCGCTCTCGACGGGCGTGGCGCAGGTGAATATCGGCGGAAGCAGTTCCGGAACGGGCAGCATTGCGTTGACTGCGACGCCCACTACGCTGAATGTCACCCAAGGCAGTTCGGGGACTGAAACAATTACCTTGACTCCGTCCGGCGGGTACACGGGAACGGTCTTGTTCACCTTCAATACATCCAACAACACGGCGCTGCAGAACCTTTGCGTAACATCCCCGCAAGTCGTTTCCGGCTATGCGGAAGCCATCGTGACCGGGACTACTCCCGTTTCGATTTCGATTTTTCTTGACACAAACGCCTCGGACACATGCGCCGCGACTGGGCCGGCCGGATCCAAGCCGCTGCAGAGGCTGGGCAAAGTGAAGATGGCCCAAAACTCGAAAAATCCAACACGTGCGAATCCTCTTCCGCTGGGTGTAGCCTTTGCAGGACTGATATTGGCCGGCTTGCTGGGCCGGTCCTCAAAGAGATTTCACGGCATGGCGGGAATGGTTGCACTGCTCGCCGTGGCTCTGGCTATCACAGCCTGCGGCGGCGGCAGCAGCACCACAACAACAACAACAACGAACAACGATCCTCCCAAGGGGACTTACACAATCACCATCTATGGGCAGGACTCAGCTTCGGCACTGATCGCCGCGCAGACGACTTTCACCTTCGTCATCCAGTAAGCAGACGCGGCAAAAAGGGCGGCAGCCAGTGCGGCTGCCGCCCTTTTAATTTTGCTCTCTGGACCTCGCGACTGCCTTCGCAATTGAAGTTGCTATTATCCTAAAAACAGCAGATGCAGACCGTCATCCGTGGCCTGCATCGAGGTTCGGAGCCTCTGAAACTTGTTGTTTTGTAATAAGGGCCCGACTTCAGTCGGG
>Ga0302320_10030702_pt1 | contig 10227 bp, 9 predicted proteins | sample Bog_T0_3_FD_202130 | JGI IMG/M metagenome (GOLD analysis project Ga0302320, IMG submission 202130) | Peat permafrost microbial communities from Stordalen Mire near Abisko, Sweden - Bog_T0_3 | ecosystem: Environmental > Terrestrial > Soil > Wetlands > Peat | place: Sweden: Abisko, Stordalen Mire... | reverse complement strand
CGCGCCTCTCTGCCGGCGAGCGGGCGGCGCCCTGGGTCGCCGGAGACGGCCAGCAACTGGGCTCCCTCGGTCTGCCAGCGGCCGATCTCCATGCCGCGCAGCGAAAACAGGTATTCGCGGGGCTTCACGCGCAGATTGTCGGAGATATGCACGGGTGGGACCAGGAATCCCATCTCCGAGGAGAGATGGCGGCGCAAGGAACGCACCCGGTTCAAAAGCTGGCCGCCTTGTTTTTCGTCCACAAGCGGAATCAACTGGAAACCGATCTCTAGCGTCAGCTCCTCCAGCTTCAGGAGTTGAGCCAGGTCGGAGCCTTGCGCCTCGGCCGCTTTCTTCTTCTCACCCGTTCCCGGTTCCGGAGGCGGAGCCACAAGGGCGCGGGCTGAGACCTTGCGTCCACCCCAGAAAAGTGCGCCCGCAACGGCAAGGAATGCGAACTTGGGCAAGCCTGGAATCAGGCACATGGCCGCTGAAACCAGACTGGCCAGGTAGAGCGTCCCGGGCTTGGCCAGCAGTTGTTGGCGAATCTCCGCGCCCAGCAACCCAGCCGAGTTGGCCCGCGTCAGCGTGATGCCGCCGGCAATCGAGACCAGAAGCGAGGGAATCAACGTGACCAGGCCGTCGCCCACGGTGAGCACGGTATAGGTTCGCGCCGCCTCGCTGAGCTCAATGCCCTGCTGCAGGGTACCGATCAGCAGTCCAGCGACTATATTGATGGCTGTGATCAGAATCGTGGCCAAGGAATCCCGCTGGTTGAAGCGCGCCGCTCCGTCCATCGCCCCGTAGAACTCGGCCTCCCGCGCGATCGCCTGGCGGCGCTTCCGGGCCTCGGATTCATCGATTAGGCCGGCGTTCATGTCTGCGTCGATGGCCATCTGCTTGCCCGGCAGGGCGTCCAGGGTGAACCGGGCCGTCACTTCGGCGGTGCGCACCGCTCCGTGAGAAACCACTAAGAACTGGATGGCGATCAGGGCCAGGAAAAGAACGAAACCGACTACGTAGTTGCCTCCCACGACGAATTGACCGAATGCCTCGATCACCTTGCCGGCGGCGGCCGTTCCCTCGGAACCGTGCAAAAGGATACGGCGGCTGGAGGCAATGTTCAAAGCCAGCCGAAAAAGAGTCAGCAGGAGAAGCAATGTTGGAAACACGCTCAGTTCGACAGCGCGCCTGATCTGCACCGCGGAAAGAAAGACGATGATCGAGGCGGCCATCGAGATGGCCAGCAGAAAGTCCAAAGCCGCGGCCGGCAGCGGCACCAGCATTACAAAGACAATGCTGATGGCGGCCAGCGGAAGCACATACTCGCGCATTCGCTGCCAGATGGTTTGTCCCGGCAAAGTGCCGGCGGCGAGGGCGGCAGTGCTCATCGTGGACCTCCGTTTGCGGGCCCGGTTCCGCCGGGACGGGCGTTGGGCGGAGCCTGGGCCTGGCCTCTGGCACGGGTTTGGGCGCGTGCGGCGGATTCGCGGGCGCGGCGCTCCTTGAGCTCCGCCTCAACCCGCTGGCGATAGAGGTAGGCGAGAATGGCGGCAACGGCGGCGTAGAGGTCGATCGGAATCGGCTCGCCCACCTCGACCGACCGGTAAAGGGAACGGGCCAGCGGAGGATTTTCGACGATCGGAACCCCGGCCCAGCGGGCCTCGGCCTTGATCTCCTCGGCTAACAGGTTGCGCCCCTTGGCCACCAGCTTCGGCGCCTCCATGGTGGTGAAGTCGAACCCCAGCGCCACCGCATAGTGCGTCGGATTGGTCAGCACGACCGCGGCTTTCGAGACGTCGGCCTTGACCCGTTTCTTCCGCAACTGGCGCTGCAGATTGCGGATCCGGCCTCGGATCTGCGGGTTTCCTTCGGTCTGCTTCATCTCGTCGCGCATGTCTTCGCGGCTCATCTTCAGGCGCGATTCGCGGCTTTGCCACTCGACCAGGTAGTCAATGGCCGACCAGCCGAAGAGCAACCATGCGGCCGTAAGGAGAAGCCCATAGATATCCGACCCGAGCATTTCAAGGCGCGTGGTCGAGAACGGCGGCACGGTCAATTGCCTGCCGATCCGCTGCACGGCAAAGACAGCCAATGCACTGGCGGGAATCAGGGACTTGGCCAGGCGCGCACCGGCCCGCAGCGAGAACAGATTCTTGATATTCGAGATGGGATTGATGCGGTCCGGTTTGAAGCCGATGTTGCCGACATGAAAATTGACGCCGCCCGTCTGTAGAACGCCGATTCCCAGTGCGGCCACGGCCACCGCTGCCATCACCATGGCCGGCACGCCAAGCACCCCCAGCGCGAGCCGCCGCAAAGCATAAAGAGTGGGCGCCATCGTGGCGGTCTCCCAATGCGAGGCCGACCCAAGATCGAGGAAGCCGGCAAAGGATGTCCGCCAGAGGATCAGGATCTGGCCGCCCAGTACACCCAGAACCATGACGCCGGCCAGGTTTCCGGCGGCGGATGAAAGCTCGCGGCTGTGCAGGATGTCGCCATCCTTGCGAGCCTGCTCACGGCGATGTTGGGATGCTTGTTCGGTCTTCTCTCCGGGCATACGTTAGCCCCCCAGCCGGTGCACAGCGCCTGAACCCGGCGCCGCAATCAGCCGCTCTGCCAGGTCGAGCAGGCCGGAGAAGCGCGCTTCGATGAATCGAGGCCACAGGGCCAGCGAACCCGTCAGCAGCGCAAAACCCGTCAAGGTCTTGAGCGGCACCGTCAGCGACATGACAGGCAACTGCGGGCTGAGCTTCCCGAGCAGGGATACCGCTACTTCGACAAGCATGGTGGCCGCGAGTACCGGCGCGGCCAACTCCACCGCGGCCAGAAAAATGCCCCCGGCGGCGCGAACAATTTCCACGGCAGTTGTCGGCGGCAGCGCGTAGCTCCCCAGCGGAACGACGCGAAAACTACGCACCACGGAGGCGAGCAGGATGCGGTCGAGCCCTGCGGAAATCACCACCAGCGTGCCCATCAGCTGAAACAGGTCGCCCAATAACGGCGTCTGGATATTGGAGGTTGGGTCCATTAGATTGACCGCCGAGAAGCTGAACTGGGCCCCGAGAATCTGGCCGGCAAACAGCATCATTTCCGTCAGCAGCGTCAGCGTCAGCCCGTATACAAGCCCCACGGCCAGCTCACCAAGCAGCGCGGTGAAACCGATGGAGACCTGGGCATTGGGCAGGGCCGCCACCAGCGGCGCCAGCAGCCAGGCCATGGCTCCCACAAAGACCGCCTTGCTGCGCAAAGGCAGCGCCGTCGAGGAAAAGAAGGGAGCAAAGGCCACCATTCCGCTCATGCGCACCAGCGCCAGCGTCAGGGCGGTGAGAAAGCTGCTCCAATCCAATTCAACTGCGTGCGGCATTGTTATTCCTTAGCCGCTGGCTGCTAGCTTCTAGCCTCTAGCTTTCGGCGGATCGTACCCGGTGAATCGGTGTGTCTCTTCCACCAACGGTTGGGTGGTCTTCATTGAGCTAGAAGCTAAAACCTACTAGCGAAAAGCTGTTCTTCATCCCAGAAACCGGTGAAAATCGGTCATGAGCAAAATGGTGTAAGCGGCCAGCCTGCCCAGGAACCAGGGCATGCCGACCAGCAGGATCATGCAGATTGCGGCCAGGCGCGGAACCGAGGTCAACGACTGCTCCTGCAAGCTGGTCAAGGTCTGAACCAGGCTGAGCAGGAAACTCAGAAGCGCCGCCGCAATCAACAACGGAGCGGCCACAATCATCGACTCCTTCATGAGTTGACGAAGTATTTCGGATACCATGTCCGGCGTCATCGGGCTCTCTTTCAGAAACTCTTAAGCAAAGATCCAGCCAGCAGGTTCCAGCCATCCACCATGACAAACAGCAGGATCTTCAATGGCGTCGACACCACCACCGGCGGCAACTGGAACATGCCAATCGAGGTGGTCACCGAGGCCGTCACCATGTCGATAAGGAGAAAAGGCAGAAACAAGACTGCGCCGATCGAGAAGCCGGCTTTGAGCTCGGAGAGTATGTAAGCCGGAACCACCACCCGCATGGGCAACTCCTCCGGCGTGTTGGGGCGCGCGACCTGCCCGGCGGCGGTAAACAGCGCCAGGTCCTTCTCGCGCGCGTAGCGCAAGAGGAAGCGCTTGACCGGCATTGATCCGCGGTCGATGGCCTCCATGCCGGTGATTTGTCCCGCACGGTAAGGTTCGACCGCCTGTTGGTCCACCTGGTTCAGCACCGGAGTCATCAGGAACCAGGTCATCATGAGAGCCAGCCCCAGCAGGGTCGGGTTCGAAGGAGCGGTCTGCGTGCCCAGTGCCTGGCGCAGAAAGTGAAAGACCACCAGCAAACGCACCAGCGGAGTCATGGCCATCAGGATTGCCGGCAGAAGCGTAATCAGAGTCAGGACAAAGAGGATCGTCCAGGGGGTTGAATCCGAGGGGTGAAGGCGCTGCGTAAGATCGGGCAGCAAAGGAACCGGCGCCGCGGCTGCCACACGCGCCAAGGACCACATGCCTACCATGAGACCCTCGCAGACCGTTGCGCGGATGGAGGCACGATGGCCAGTTCAGGCCCGTTCCCGTTTCTTCCAGCCGAGCGCCGGGCGGATTCATCGAGTGCGTAAATGGCTGGAGTAGCCTCTGGCGAAGTGGCCACCAGGAATCTCCGGCCTTCGGCCTCGACCAGGGCCAGCGATTGCCGCGGCGCAAGGGCAATGCGCTCCAGTACAGCCAGCCGGGGAGGAGCATGGCGTGTGACCCGGAGCCGAGCGAGCAGCCACGCGGCCAGCCCCCCAAGGGGCGCCCCGGAATTTGCCGACCTTTCAGTATGTTGCTGCTTCATTGCCCGGCCTTTCTCCTGTGTTGGCGTCTTCGAATGAATCGGACCCTCTAAACCAGCCGGGTCAAGCGCACTGCCAGTTGCGTTTCTTGCACTTCGAACTCGCTCCAGGCCAGTTGCACTTGTCCAGCAGCCAGTGGAACGTCTTCCCCGTGTCCCCATTCGGATTCGATAAGGTGGCCTGGCTCAAGGGTCAATAGATTACGCACCCTGAAACGCCGGATTGGTACTGAGACATCCAACTCCACGGGCAACCGCGCCATCGGAATCGTGAGAACGATCGGCGTCTCGTCCTGCGGCGTATGAGGGGACGGCACCAGAGCCTGATCGCCGGTGACGGCAGGTGAAATCCCGGCACGAGCGCCGTTCGCCTGTTCGTTAGCCGGAGGCGCCAATGGAGTTGCAGTGGCCATGTACTGGGAAAGCAGGCAGTAACGTGACCAGAAGGGGGAGAAGAAGATTGGAAAAGACTCATGACTGAAATCCGCAACCCCGGCTTTCATTCCCCGGCGAATGCCCGCGAGCCGCATCGCTGGTACACTGAAAAGGAACAGCATTCTGCGGTTTCCCGGCCCTGCCGGGACGCGGACTGCACCGAAATCGAGGTCAAAGACTATGTCGGAACAGAACGGAAACAGAAGCTTTACCGGAACCAGCCTGCGGCTCAAAGTGGGCTTGGCGGAGATGCTTAAGGGCGGCGTCATCATGGACGTGATGAATGTGGAGCAGGCGCGCATTGCCGAGGAAGCCGGCGCCACATCGGTCATGGCTCTCGAGCGCGTGCCGGCCATGATTCGCGCCGAAGGCGGCGTGGCCCGTATGGCTAAGCCCAGCCTGATCAAGCAGATCATCCAGGCGGTTTCGATTCCCGTAATGGCCAAGGCGCGCATCGGCCACTTCGCCGAAGCGCAGATTCTGCAGGAGCTGGGCGTCGATTTCATCGACGAGAGCGAGGTTCTGACACCCGCCGACGAGGCTCATCATATCGACAAGCACGCCTTCACAACGCCCTTCGTCTGCGGCGCACGGAATCTGGGAGAGGCTCTGCGCCGCATTGCCGAGGGCGCTGCCATGATCCGCACCAAGGGTGAAGCAGGCACCGGCGACGTGGTTCACGCGGTCCGGCACATGCGGCAGATCATCAGCGAGATGCGCGCCTTGACGGTACTTTCCGAGCAGGAACTCTACAAGGCAGCCAAGGATCACCAGGCTCCGTATGAGCTGATCCGCATGGTTGCGCAGACCGGCAAGCTCCCTGTCCCCAACTTCTCCGCCGGCGGCATTGCCACACCGGCCGATGCAGCCCTGATGATGCAGCTCGGCGCCGAGGCCATCTTCGTCGGCTCCGGAATCTTCATGAAGGAACGCGCTACGCCCCTGGATGTCGAGAATGACCCCAAGGAGCGCGAAGAAGCCGTTTCCCGCGCCAAGGCGATTGTTGCCGCCACCACTCACTACAACGATCCGAAGATTCTTGCCGAAGTCGCCGAACAGGTCACCGGAACCATGAAGGGTCTGGCCGCCGCCGGATTAGAAGAATCACAGCTCCTCCAAACCCGCGGCTGGTAGGATTTGCCATCCGGGCAGACGCTCGCTATTCGCTCGCACTAGCTTTGTTGCTTCCCATCCTTGCGCCGGAAAAAAGGCGCAAGGATCAAGCACCGAAATGTTCGATAGCCCAGGGGCAGCGTGCAACTGTCCTGACCCTGAAGTTCGTATTAGCAAATCGCCTATCATCCTGAGCGAAACAGGTCGCGTCTTCTTGCGGCCGGGTGCCCCAGGTCTCGATTTTGAGACCTGGGAAACCACAGTTCCAGCGGAAATTGGATTGTTACCTTCCGGTCGGCCCTCTACGAAATCTCCACCAGTTCCATCTGCCCGTCGCGGCGGCGATGGAGCACATACATCTCTCCCGCGGGGTTGCGGAAGATCAGCAGGTCCCGGTCGCGAAACTCCGCGTCCTTGACCGCCTCCTCGATGGTCATCGGCTTCATCGAAATGGCTTCGCCGCTCTTCAGAATATGCGGCTCAACCACCGTGGCGCGGTTGGGAAAGGAGTGAACCGCGATGGACGTGCGCGCCTTGGCCCTGGTTGGCTTCGATTCCCCGGGATCGGCCGACGGCTGCGACGCCCGGGACTTGGGTCGGGCCACGGGTGGGGCGGTCATCACCTTTTCTTCCTTGGGCAGGCGTTTGCCGTCGAGGCGGCGATCGCGGTAGCGGCGCGCCTGGTTGACGGCGTGTTCGATGGCCTCCTTGAGTGCTGCGTCAAGCGTGTCGGCCTTGCCGGTTGCGGCAATCGTCTGCAACCGCAACTGCACAGTGATTTCCACAAGCTGCAGGTGCCTCTGCGCGCCAAAGGTAATACTGGCGCGCGCTGTCTTGCCCAAAATCCGGGCAATCCGTTCCATTCCCTCTTCGGCCTGCGTGCGCAGCGCCTTGGAGATCTTTACTTGCCTGGCGGTGAACTCCACTTCCATGGTCAGCCTCCGCTTCTCGTATTTTCCAGCGTACTTATCGGCTGGATTGTTTTGCGTTGTACCTCCGCGATTGAACTGCATTGAGCACCGCGTCGCTGTCCGATCACCTCGAATGCCGGTTCCCCAAATCGGCTCAGAAATTCGAGGTAGAGACAGGTCAGTATATGCCGCCAATCCCGCTGCGCGGAATAGAGGCGGGAAAAAGTTGGCGGGTCGGTTCCCGGTTTGACTGGGATTCTCAGGTTGCGGAACAACTTGCTCTGGCTGGGACTTGCGAGCGCCTTGTAACAACGCTTTGTAACAGTCGTCCGCCGGCTTCGCCGACCCACGATCAATGAAAAGGCTCCGTGCCCCATCCTTGCGATTTATTTCTATCGCAAGGGTGGGAAACCACGAACCAGGAACCGCCGTTTCTTTGTAGGGCATGACTTCAGTCGTGCCGAAGAGTGCCGAAATGACAAGGGGTTTTAACCCCTGAAGGAAGGCTTTACGCGGTTCCTGCAATCCCAGGTCTCAGAATCGAGACCTGGGGCAGTTTTTGCAGCCCATCTGAACGTGACCACGGGGGTTGTCAGCAAATGGGAGCGCGGTGAAAAACAACCGCGAGGACCAGCGGCAAAGTTGCTCACTCTTGCCGCCAAACACGGCATTGCGGCTATCGCTTAGGCGCAGTGAGTCACGACGGTTGCACTTGGCGCTCAAGGCTTTCAAAGAAGTGGTCTTTGCAATCCCAGGTCTCAAAATCGAGCCTATCCCGTCTCCTCAGATCCTGGCGAACCAACTCGGGTCAATACTGACTTCTTCAACCTGTGTAGTGGCAACACCGAGCTTGAGGTTCTTTAGAAGATCGCAGAGAGAATCACCGTCGATGAGGTCAATTGCTGGCGCCCCATCACGTGTAGCCTCCTTTTTTGCTTCGGCGGTGAACGTTCCGGTCGTAATAAACAGGCCCTTATCTGTGCGGCCAACCATCGCCCCGCGAAAATCCCGAATTGCACTTGGCGAAACGCTTCCCTTGTACTTCTTGCACTGAAAGTAACCTGGAACGAAAGCAGAGCGAGGCGCAGCACTCCAACGCCATCTATGCCGCCATCGCCACTTCGTCCGGTAACTTCCACTTTCACAAACCCAGACTCGCGAAGGATTCGTTGCGCCAAGCGCTCGAAAGCGTCCGGCTTGATTTGACTCGTCAAGATTGCCAACAACCCGTCCTTCCAATCCTTCAATTCCGGCGAAAGATCTTCCGTTTCCTGGTGATCTTTCGGCTTTTTCCCTTTCTCGATCTTGTAGAGTTTTCTGACTTCAACTGGAATCTGTTCAACCTCTTCGGCTGTGAGGGCGTTGCCCTTCTCTGTGGTTGCCCAAACCCCGTGAGTGGGGTTTTCAAGCGCGCCAGCCTTTCCGAGGTAGGTTTTTGCCCACGCAAGTCGGTAGCTTAACTTTGTCTGATGCTCTGTGTGCATGACGTTCTGGACCGCGTCAGGAATTTGCTCCAACTCGATGACTTTATCCAGCAGTTCGTCATTTGTCGCCGATCCGCCGAGCGCCTTGATTGCCTTTAGAACGGGCCACATTAGCTTGTCATACGTTGGCACCTTTGCTTCATTGGGCATTTCGATTTACTCCACCCCTAAATCTCTAATCTTGCGACGCTTGTTGCGTCTGCTGCATTGGGTGGCTTGAGCCCACCCCGATCGAAGACCGGACGACACTTAATGAAAGTTAAAGATCAGCATAAACCCTGCGGTCGCCGGGTGCCCCATCCTTTCGCGCACTTCGCGAAAGGATGGGAGACCACGAACCTCGGCCTCGCGAAGTCTCGCAGGCAGGCCCCGACCCACAGCCAATTACGAAGTGTTTGCCGCGCCGGGTGCCCCATCCTTTCGCGCGCTTCGCGAAAGGGTGGGAAGCTACGAACCCTGGCCTCGCACAGTTTCGCACGGAGACCTTGATCCATAGCCAATTACGAGAAGAATGCTAGCAGTTGGGCATTGAGGTTTGAACGACGCCATCCCGAGCGCCTTAGCTGTGAGCCACCGGCCTCGAATGCCGGCTTCCTCAACCCTTTTGCAGTCATTCATGGGGCGTAGCCGCACCCAGAAATGACAAAAATGCGGCCGAATCCTGCGCCACTGAATTGAAATGACTTAGCCGCGATTCTTTGTGGCAGTCCATTTCGATCCGAAGCTGCATGATGTCTGCATGACCAATTTCCGGCGCATCGGTCTCCACCGCGCCCGCGCCTTTTTCCCGGCATGGGAGTCGTCCCCCCCGCCTCGTCGCCGCACCCCACCCCACTTTTGCCGCAACCCCGCAAAAAGAAAAGGATTAGCTCAAAAACACCCGCTTCGCCCCACCGAAACAAAGAACTTACCACCTTTGGCGCCGATGCGAATCCGGGGCTGCCTTGAGGGACTCGCCGGGCGGCTCGCCCTTTCCCTTTGATTCATCCTCCACTGATTGGGTCCGGCCGGAAAACCACAACCTGGCCAGAACCGGCTACCTGGGAGCTGAATACACGGATGCGCATGTGGTCGGGGCCGAGCTTGTCCGGAGACTTGTCGAAGTGATGGGCAAACCGTTCGACGAAACCCAGATAGTGCCGGATGGTGGAGTCTGAGTAGTTGCGGCGCTGGAGTTCTTCCAGCATCGTTTTGCGTAGATGGGCCACAAGCGCCTCCTTGTGTCTCACACTTTATACCGCCCAAATAGCTACTCAGAGGCCCATGCAGCACCGGACGCGGCGCCTGCGGCTTCGTTCAGTCCAGCCATTCGGAATTAGCCACAAAACGGGTTGCTTCCTGTTTGGCGACCAGAACTCGAGCGGAACGGCGGGTAGATTACGTCGATGGAAGAAATTGCTTGCCAACAATTGCATTTGCTGCACAAAAGGCCGCAAGCAGTGAACTCCTGATTCGTCCCTGTACAGGCCCAGACTGATCAAGGAAGCT
>Ga0302320_10030700_pt1 | contig 10228 bp, 6 predicted proteins | sample Bog_T0_3_FD_202130 | JGI IMG/M metagenome (GOLD analysis project Ga0302320, IMG submission 202130) | Peat permafrost microbial communities from Stordalen Mire near Abisko, Sweden - Bog_T0_3 | ecosystem: Environmental > Terrestrial > Soil > Wetlands > Peat | place: Sweden: Abisko, Stordalen Mire... | reverse complement strand
GGGGATTCTCACGTCCGGGATCGATGGCTGGTCGGTGCATCCTTACAGCACCAAAAACCCCGAGGACTACATGGGAGCCTATGCGATCATCCGCGGCCTGATGACGAAGAATGGAGGATCGGACAGCTTCCCGATTATCAATACGGAGCGGGGTTATCCGGTCGGCAAGGCGGAGGGGTTTGCCGGCGGCGACCCGGCGCTGAGCAAAGAATACCAAGCCTGGCATTGCGTGCGCCAATATCTGATGGACCTCGTCTGCGGCATCAAGCTGACCAGTTGGTACGAATGGAGCGGCACGGAAGGGTTCAGCCTGGTCCAAGGGAATGAAAAAACACCCGCCTACAATGCCGCCAAATTCATGATCGATTACCTCAAGGGTTATCATCTCGACGGACGCATCAGCCTGGACTCGCCCCGCGATTTTGTACTCCGCTTCGTCAATGCCAGCGGGGGCGTGAAGCTGGTCGCATGGACGGCGCCACCGGCAGGACCGACCCCCGAAAAGGGATCGACGCCCGACAAGACCGTGACCCACGCCGTCACTATTCCGGTACAGGCTGCCGGGCCGCTCGACAACTTCCAGATCTATGGAAACAAAAGCGCCGTGACGGTCGCCAACGGGTCGATCACGCTGACGCTGACGGGCGCTCCGCAATACGTGACCGTAGCCGCAAGCAAATAAAGAACCGATCCGGCGCGCAACGACCTTGCCCTATTTTAAACCCACGCCCTAGACTGACGGCAGTTGGACCGCATGAAAAATATCTATGCCTGCATCATGGCCGGTGGCAGCGGCGAACGATTCTGGCCGCTGAGCCGGGTCGCCACGCCCAAGCACCTGGTGCCGCTTCTTTCCGAACGGACGCTGCTGGAGGAGACGGTAAGCCGGGTAGAAGGGGCCTTGCCTTCGGACCATATTTTCGTGCTGACAAATGCGGCGCAAATCAACGGCTGCCGGGCGGTGCTGCCCCACTTCCAGCCGCAGCAATTCGTCGCCGAACCGGCCAAGCGCGACACGGCACCGGCTTGCGCGCTCGGCACGGCGCTGGTGCGCCAGATCGACCCGGAAGCCGTGGTTATTTTCCTTCCGGCCGACGCCTTGATCAAGGATGCCGCGACCTTCGCGTCGCAATTGCAGCAAGCGTCCGCCCTCGCGGCGAAAGAGGCGACGATTGTGACTTTTGGCATTCGCCCGGACCACGCGTCGACCCGCTTCGGCTATCTCGAGGCCGGCGACGCCCTGCCCGAAAGCACGCCCGATTGTCCGCTATCCCGGGTGCAACGGTTTGTCGAAAAGCCCAATGCAGACCGGGCGGATACCTATTTCAAAAGCGGTCATTTTTTCTGGAATGCCGGCATCTTCCTCTGGAAGACGAGCACCTTCCTGGCCGAAGCCCAGCGCAACCAACCGGAATTGGCCCGGTTCATCGAAAGCTTCCCGAAAGAAAACGGCGAGGCTTACATCGCGGAACATTTTGCGGCACTGCCCAAAATCTCGGTTGATTACGCCATCATGGAAAAAGCGCAAAGCGTCGCGATGGCGGAGGCCGGCTTCGACTGGGATGATGTCGGGAGTTGGACCGCCCTGCCCAAGCACATGCCCCTGGACGCCAACCAGAACACGGTGCGGGGAACGATCGCGTTGCATGACTCGCACAACAACATCGTCATGGCCCAGAAGAGGCTCATCGCCCTCTGCGGGGTGAAGGATTTGATCGTGGTGGAAACCGACGATGCCATCCTGGTTTGTCATCGCGATGCCGCCGAGCAGATCAAGCAGTTGCAGCCTCTTCTGCCCAAAGAGGCGCGGTAAAAATACGACTCTTTGCCACCATGGCGCCCAAGCCTTTTCCCGCCGAGCGGTCCACTTATACAGACGGGAGCACGGGCGCAACCGTGCATCAGTGGACGAATGCCCTCTGCACCAACCAGCATCTTTACTTCACCAGCTTGAGCGTCACCGGCGATGACCGGTGGCTCACCTTCATCTCCGACCGTGATGGAGACCCGAATCTTTACGCCATTGACCGCCGCGACGGCTCGATCCGCCGCTTGAGCGCCAACCGCAACGGCATCCTCCACAGTTACGTCTATCCCCAGGGCGGACCCGCGGGCCTGAGCAAAGCATCGCCGTGTCTCGATCCCTTCAAGAACCGGCTCTTCTATATCCGGAACGATGAAGTCTATTTTGTGGAACTGGATGCGCCGGTGGCCCGCGAGCAAAAAATATGCGCCCTGCCGCCGGGCTGGTACGGCGCCTACAGCCACATTTCTCCGGACGGAAAGACGTTCTGCGTGCCTTGCACCGATCCACGCGCGTTTGCCGACGAAAAATCGCAATGGCAACAGCTCGATCGCGTGCCTCTGCGTATGCTCAAGCAAGGACTGGTCACGCGCATTTATCTCATCGATGTGGCAAGCGGCAACGTGCGGATCGCCGCGGAAACTCCATTCTGGGTCACCCATGTCCAATTCGATCCAGCGGGGACAGGCCGCATCGTCTTCAACCGCGAGGGCCATCTGGCCAGCGACGGCCCGCCCCTGCCCGATCGGATCTGGTGTCTGGAGACCGACGGGAAGTTCCGCCCGCTCTCACCGGAACCCAAGGGCGAATGGCGCTCGCACGAAAACTGGGCTCCGGACGGCCGGGGCATCGTCTACCATGGAGCGCGTGACGGCCATCCGTTCATTGCCGCCCGCACATGGGAAGGCAAACTGCTGCATGAGACCGGCATCGAGGGCCTCGATTTCCGGCATGCGACCGGTGCGCTTGATGGACGGCGGGAATTCGTCGATCACGTTGACGGCATGATTTCCGTGCTCGACCCCTTCGCCGCCGAAAACCGCCTCACCGGCCTTTGCCGGCACGACTCCACTTACGAGAATCAGGACGCGCATCCTCATCCGATCACCACGCCGGGCGGCAAAAGCGTGATCTTCACGTCCCTCCGTACCGGCCACTGCCAGGTTTACGAAGTTTTGCTGCCTCCGGCTTTGCTGGCTTCCTGAAACTGCCGGCGCGAATTCACGCAGGCCGGCAGTGAAGAAAAAGGCAAGTGCCAGAGGGGGGAATCGAACCCCCGACCAAGGGCTTATGAGTCCCCTGCTCTACCGCTGAGCTACCCTGGCGGGATGAAGAATGCCTGCGCGGACGGAGGGAAAGATTATCGCCGGTTCGCGTGGGTGACAATCCTATATGCAAGGGAACCGCAGGCCCGGGGAAGCCGGGTCAGGGCGGCTTGGGCATAGACGACCTGATTCCAGTGGCTACAGTTCTGTGCCATGAGACCGAAATCTTCGACTAAAATTCCACGGAAAAAGAAAGTGTCCAAGGAGATTTCCCTGCCGCCCGCGCATGATTGGCGGACCAGCGATCAGGATGAAATCAACCGGCGCATTTTGCGGGCTCGCGAGGAAAAGCCACGGATTCGCAACCTGACACCGGAACACCCGGTATTCTCCAACTTCGACGTTCATTCCTCAAGCGGTTTGCATTATGAGGTGGAAATCCGCGATTTGGCCAAACGCCGCTTCGTCTGCACCTGCACCGACTTTCGCATCAACGGGCTGGGCACCTGCAAACACGTGGAAGCCGTCCTGATGCATGTCGAACACGTTGACAAGTCGTCCTATCGTCAAGCGTTGGGGCAGGGCTCCAACCGGGTGGACATTGTACCGGAACGGGAACGCGACACGCTACGGATCGAGCGCAATAAGGAAATGCTGCCCCTCAAAATTCGCCGTCAATTCGATGCAGACGGAGTTCTGTCCCACCCCGACATCGAAAATACTCTCAACAAGCTCCGCCAAGGCATCCCTGCCGAAGTACGATTTTCGGTAGAAATCGCCTCATGGCTCGAAGCGCGCCAACTGGTCCGCGAGCGCAAGACATTGCGGCGCGATTACGAGCTTGGCGTCCAATCGGGACTCCATCCGACCCAGGAAACGCTCGCCCCGCTTTTTCCTTATCAGCGCGAGGGGATGCTCCACCTGGCATTCAACGAGCGTGCCCTGCTGGCTGATGAAATGGGCCTGGGCAAAACCATCCAGGCCATCGCCGCCAGCGCCTTGCTGCACCGCCTGGGCAAGGCGCAGCGGGTGCTTGTGGTCACCCCGGCGTCGCTCAAGACCGAGTGGGAGGAGCAAATCCGCCGGTTCACCACACTGCCTTATCAACTTGTTTTCGGACCGCGCCGCACGCGGCTGGCCGCTTACACCCACGCGCCGTTCTTCACCCTGGTCAATTACGAGCAGATGCTCGGCGATTCCCTCGATGTGAACATGCATCTCAAGCCGGACATCGTGATACTCGATGAAGCGCAGCGGATCAAAAACTGGAACACCAAGACGGCCCAGGCGATCAAGCGATTAAAGAGTCGTTACGCCTTTGTCCTTACAGGCACGCCCATTGAAAACCGCATCGACGAGCTCTATTCCATTATCGATTTTCTCAACCCGGAAGTGCTCGGACCTCTTTTTCGTTTCAACCGCGAATTCTATCAATTCGACGAGCGGGGCCGACCGGCTGAGTTCAGCAACCTCGCGAAGCTTCGTGATCGCGTTGCGCCACTCATGTTGCGCCGCCGCAAGGCCCAGGTGGAAACCGAGTTGCCCGAGCGCACCGACCGGCAGTATCTCGTCCCGCTCGGCGAATCGCAAAAGGATCCCTACCGCGAGCATGAAAATCAAGTCGCCAGGTTGGTAAGCATTGCGCAACGCCGGACATTGACCCAGCAGGAGAGCGATAAGCTCATGCGCGAACTCAACATGGCCCGCATGACCTGCGACACCAATTACATTCTCGACGGCACGGACAGATCGTCCCCGAAGATTGACGAACTCGACCGCATCCTCGACGAACTTCTCGCCGACGAGGACATTAAAGCCGTCATCTTTTCCGAATGGGTGCGCATGCTTGAATTGGTCCGCGAACTTTGCCGAAAGCGCGGCATCGCTTATGCCTGGCACACCGGCACGGTACCCCAACGCAAGCGGCGCGGTGAAATTCAGCTTTTCAAAGGCAATCCCAAGTGCCGCGTCTTTCTTAGCACCGATTCGGGCGGCGTCGGTCTCAACCTCCAGAACGCCAGCGTCGTCATCAACTGCGACATGCCGTGGAATCCGGCCAAGCTCGAACAGCGCATCGCCCGCGTCTGGCGCAAACACCAAACCCGGCCCGTCACTGTAGTCAATCTCATCACAAAAGAGACCATCGAGGAGCGGATGCTGGGCACACTCGCGAGCAAACGCGAACTGGCCGACGGCGTTCTTGACGGCAAGGGCGACCTGTCCCAACTCAAACTCAAGGGGCGTTCCGGGGAAGGCTTCCTCTCCCGGCTCAAGCAGATCATCACGCCTGCCGCGCAAATTCCTGAGACAGCTCCGCCCGCGCGTCCTTTCGATCCCTGCGCCCATTTTGTCGAGCGCGCCGCTTCGCTTCTCGGAAAAAATCTTGCCGTCTGCGAAGAGCGTTATCCGGAAGACGCCCCGCATACCGTGCTGGTGACCATCGTCGAACGGGACGCCACACAGTGGAAGCCGCGCCTTGAACAACTCCACGTCGAACTTTTCGCAAACCAGGACCCGCTTTCTCCCGTCCGGCTGGAAGTTATCGATCGCGCCACCGTCGAAGCCGTGCAACGCCTGGCCGAAGCGGGCATCGTGCAAATCACTCATCGCGCCGCGCGTCATCTTTATCCGATGGCTGATGCCCCACCGCCCTTGAGCGCCGAAGACATGGCCCGAGTCCGAACCTTCCGCGAGCGCTCCGTGCGAAAGCTCAAAATGGCACGGCTCCTCCAAGCGGAAAAAATGGATGAGGAGGCCCGCGAAGCGTTGCTTGCCGCCGTCCTTGAAACCGGACGAACTTTGGCCATCGAAACGCGTTCGCCGGAGCCGGATAGTCCCGCCACTGCGCTCGCCCCGCCGCTATCCCATGCCTGGGGCAAGGCACGCGAGATACTGGCGGTCATCTTAAGCGATTCTTCTGCATCTCTAACCCCAGCGATCGAACTGCTCGAGCATGGCCAAGGCAAATGGAAATAAAGAACCCCGCCGCAAGCAGCGGGGTATTGGGGAACAAATTCAGATTATGATCAGCACGCCGCAAGCGGCGGGGAATTAACCCAAAAGAGATTCAATTACCATCCCAGCTGGCATCCGCTTGAACCAGGCTGAAAGCGTGGCCGTGGCTGGTGTTTTGATCAAACCGCCCGCACCCAACCGGGCGCTCATTGATGCTTTCCACACCCACAAAAAATCCGTCGCGGCGTGAAGCCGGGTAAAAATCACTGCCTGCCGCGGGCGGTAGCGAGTTCCTGTTGGGCCAGGACGAGCTCGACGCGAAAAGCGGGGCTGGCCATGAGCTTGTCGAACAAGGCCTTGCCGAGGGTGCGGCCCGCCTCGACATCGCTGGGGAAATGGACACCGGCGATGACGCGGTCGTCGCCGATTTGCCGACCGCGCGCCAGGAACTGGTCCTTGAGGTCGGGCACGAGTTGGGCCAGGACCAGGGCATCGAGCGTGCCGAAGGTGGAGTGGCCGCTGGGATAGGAATCGTTTTTCGGGAGATCGATCGGAGGATGGACGCGGCTGTCCTGGCTGGGAGGCCGGGGACGGTGCCAGTCTTTCTTCGCGGAGAGGATCACGGGATAGATATCGTCGTCGATTTTTTTGAAGAAGGCGGCGGTGAGGGGCACGTTTTGGGCTGTGAACCAGGGGCCAAGGACGGTGTCGAAAAGGTAGACGTCGAGATGCACTTCGCGCTTGATCCGGTTCACTTCCTCCGGCGTGCGGGACTGTTGCTTTTCGAGGATGAGATCGATCTCCTTGAGGTTGGCGGGTGAGCCATCGGCGGGCGGGTCGGGCAGCAGGGCCTTGAGGTCGACGGTTGCCGGATCGAAGTAGTTGAAGGCCGTGACCGGAGCCGCTGCGCCGCTCATCGTGCTGGCGGTGGCCTGGGCCTGAACCGGAAGGGTGAGCAGGCTCAGCAAGGCGAGCAGCGGATAGGGCAGGAGTTTCATGGAGCTTGAAGATAGGTCGGTGCGAACGGGAAGAGCAACCTGTCAGTTACTTGTCACGAAAACGTCACGGGAAACACGCCAGCGAACAGTCGAGATTCAGTCCAACTCGACATTGCCTTTATCTTCGACAAAATTGCATGGGACAGCTCCCCTTTCTTCGTATGGCCTCTCCTCTCTTTCCCTCCGGGCAGTGGGTCGGCTTTTATACCTATTCCACCAAATCGCGAAAGTACCTGATGGACCTGCAATTGGAGTTTTCCAAGGGTGTCATTCACGGAGAAGGGGCGGATGGCGTCGGGTTCTTCGTCATTGCCGGGCACTATTCGGAAAAGGACCGGGAATGTAACTGGGACAAAACCTATGTCGGCCGACACACGGTCGCGTATCAGGGATTCCGGGAAGGCAAGGGGATCTGGGGTACGTGGAGTATGCCGAGGCTGAAAGGTGGCTTCCATATCTGGCCTTTGAGCGAAGGGCCACCCATCGATCCCCTGACGAAAGAGGAAGAGAAGGAGTCCGAATTGGTGACCGTGCTTCCGACAAAATTTCCTTCTTCAATTTCATTGTAAGATACTAATAGAGAGGAAGATTGAATGGGGAGACGGCCGCTCGTTTATAAATATTAACATTCTATCGTTGATGGCTATCCGGGGGGGGGAGGGAGGGGGGGCCCTCTTTTTTTCTCCCGCAGGGATGGGCGGAAAAGAGGAAAGTTGAAACGGGAAGTAGGAGAAGTTTTTGGACAGGATTAACAAGAATAAAGGCAGAGATTAGGGGAAGGTGGGGTGGAAAGGCAGAAGGGTGGAAGACCGAGGTTTCGCGCGGAGCTCCTCCGGAGGGCAGTACGCAGAGGTCGAAAGAGGACTGAAACGGAGGAAGGACGGCGTCCATTTAGTACCGTTACGGCTTTTGATGAGTAAGGCAAGCTGCGATTTTCAGAAATGGGGCCGCTTTTTTAAAAAAAAGCACCCCTGAGGCCGTCCGAAAACTCGGCGTAGGACGCGTGAAGGCAAGTTTGGGCCGAATCGAGGCGTGAGTGACGCACATACCCGTAGTGGTACGTAAGGAATAAGCAACGAAGAGATCGGCCCAAACTCGCCCTCGCCCTGCGGACCGAAGTCCTTTTGCCTTGGGGCGTCGTCGCTCGCTTGTCACGTAGCTACGGCTTATGCTCCGCATTCGACTCCTTGCCCCAAGGTAAAAATCCATTCGGCGCGACCTGCGCCGAATTTTCGGACAACCTCTTGACACAAGAACGGCGAAGAGATGATGTAACGCTATGACACCAAACAAAACATCCTCAGACAAATCAACCAACAAGACCACCACCCACCGTTCCTCTCCGAAACCCGCGGCGCTCGCCCGCTACCTCGAGGAGGAGAACATTGCGCTCCAGGCTGTCCAGGCGCTGGCGCGCAACCTCACCGCCACCCGGCACCTGTGGGACACGAAAAAGAAAGAATGGATCGGGGTACCCAACGGCCCCACCCAGGTGGCGGCGGCCAGGGCCCTCCTCGCCTATACCATCGGTGAACCGGTGAAGCGGCAGGAGATCCTGACCGGGCCGACGCCGGAGGAAGCGCCGGCCCCGGAGGAACTGAAGGCGACGATTGAGAAGAAGATCGCCGGCTTTGTCACGCAGGATAGCGTAACCTTGCCGCAGCTTCTCGCCGCCCGCAGAGCCCTCCCCGGATCGGTCGTCACCGAGAAACCCTGGACCGACGAGGATTGGGTCGCCCACGCCCGGCGCGTCCACGGCATCACCGAAAACCCATACTAATCGGGGCCTACTTATTGTCGCGATAAGGCTGATGGGCTTCGTAAAGGGCGAGACGCTTTCGGGCGCCGGCGATGTCACTGGCGCTGAGAAGTGAGCTTTCAAGCTGTTTGTTCTGCCACTTTACTGCGTCGTCGAAATGTCCGATCTCCGCATAGGCAGCGGCCAGGGTGCCGAGCGTAAAAGGATTCTTCCATGCTGTTTCTTCACAAGCCTCCGTTGCGTCCGCCACTGCTTTCTGGCCGTCACGCAAGCTGTCTTGGGGACATGTCGCCAGGATCCAAGCACGACCGTTGTAAGCAGGCGCACAATTTGCGGGATTGCTCTGGATAGCGGAGCCAAAATCTGCAATGGCTTTCTCGTATTCGCCATCCTTGTCGTAGACTACTGCACGATTAAAATAACTTTGTGCGTAATTGGGATTGATTTGAATTGCCTGGCTGTAATCGGCAATGGCCTCGGCGTCTTCGTGGTTTTGAAAATAGGCTTGACCGCGCTTAAAGTAGACTCGCGACAGTATAGGACCTAACTGGCTTAACTTAAATCTCTGTTGGGATAGCGCAATGGTTGCTTCATAATCCGCAATAGCGTTGCCATAATCCACGATTTGTAAATTATTGATGTTCTTATTCTCTTTGAGATCCAGTTGGTCGCCATGGCTATTGTTAGTTACGGCTATACCTTTATCACCCATTTCTTCGTACACCGAGCCTCGGTAGTAGTAGGCGATGGGGTAATTAGGATTAAGTTGGATGGCATGGGTCAACTCACCTATAGACTTATCATACTGGCCCGCTGCTCCGTACGCGACTCCTCGGTCAGCGTGTGCAACTGCGTTATTAGGATCGAGGTAAATGACCTGACTTGAGTCAGTGATAGATTTATAGTACTGGCCCTGTGCCATATAGGCTTCGCTTCGCTGTACATAGGCACTCAAGTAATTTGGATCGAGTTGGATGGCTTCATTGAAGTCCGAGAACGCCTTGTCATAATCGCCCTGGCGCACGTACGCAGAGCCACGGCAAAGGTAAGCTAGTGCCAGTTTGGGATTGAGCAGGATAGCTTGACTGAAATCCTGTATAGCACTGGCGTAGAGTTTGTTAAGATTATAACTACTGCCGCGGACCAGATAAGCCTTCACTGATTTTGGATCGATCTGAATCGCTTGGCCGCAATCATAAATAGCCTTGTCGTAATCACCGGTTTCTTGGTCATGGACTGCGCAAGATATGTATGAATCCGCGCTTTGGGGATCGAGGCCAAGAGCGTGACCCGGGTCGTCACCGATCTTGTCGCCATCCCGCTTTGGGGCGGGATCTATTCCCAGTGTAAGGGGAGTGATCGAGTCATCCGCGATCAGTCGGGATGATACTGGAAGCAGTACCACCAGGATGAGCGGGAGGGAAAGCAGTCGGGCCATGTTTGACTT
>Ga0302320_10030699_pt1 | contig 10228 bp, 9 predicted proteins | sample Bog_T0_3_FD_202130 | JGI IMG/M metagenome (GOLD analysis project Ga0302320, IMG submission 202130) | Peat permafrost microbial communities from Stordalen Mire near Abisko, Sweden - Bog_T0_3 | ecosystem: Environmental > Terrestrial > Soil > Wetlands > Peat | place: Sweden: Abisko, Stordalen Mire... | reverse complement strand
GCGCCGAGGGTTTTGGCGGCGGCGGCGGCTTCCACGGGCGCGGCGGCGCCTTGTTTCTCAATGATCGCGGCGGCGGCGCGGGATTGGGAAAGGATATTATCGATGGCATCAGAACCGGTACCAAGGTCCAGGGCGTAAATGCCGGGGACAACGCCGATGAGGATGAGCATGATCAGGCCCATCCCCTTTTGCCCATCATTGGAGCCGTGGGCGAAGCTGACCCCGGTGCAGGTCAGGCATAGAATCCCGCGAATCCAGAGCGGCGGCGCTTTTTTCGGATCCGGTTCAGTGTAAAGCTCGGGTTTCCTGACCAGGGCTTTGACGAGCAAAAACAGGAGCGCGGTGCAGATGAATCCGACTACCGGCGAAACAAGCAGGGAGAGGCCGATGTCCTCGGCCTTTGCCCAGTTGATGCCGCCCATGATCGAACCCGATTTCATGATCGAGTTCATCAGGCCGACGCCCATGATCGAACCGATCAGCGTGTGCGAACTCGATGCGGGCAGGCCGAGGTACCAGGTGCCAACGTTCCAAATGATGGCGGATATCAGCAGCGCAAAGACCATTGCGAACCCGGCCGCCGAGCCGACATTCATCACCAATTCGATCGGCAACAGCGCGACGATCCCGAACGCCACCGCTCCGGTCGAAGTCAGCACGCCAATGAAATTCCATATGCCCGACCAGATGACGGCGACCACGGGCGGCAGGCTGTGCGTGTAGATGACCGTGGCGACGGCATTGGCCGTGTCGTGGAAGCCGTTTACAAATTCGAATCCGAATGCAAGTCCCAGAGCAAGAATAAGAAAGACAATATGAAGGGAGCTGATTGAGCCGGAAAAATGTTCCATCTGATCCTAGGTTGATCAGATTACCAGGAATAAGGAAATAATCTGATTGTTACATTTTTTGGCACGACTTTGGTGCGCCGTGTCGCAAGTGCCTCGGACTCCGTTAGCTCACCGTCCACGCTTCGAGCAGCAGGGAGGGGACCTCGCCCAAAAATCGCGACGGGCGCTGGAACATCTCACCGTAACCGGCGTTCAGCTTCATCAAAGGGTAGGTCAAGTAAAGCTCGTCCTTGGCCCGGGTCACGGCCACGTAGAAAAGGCGGCGCTCTTCCTCGACCGACGCCGCGGACTCGAGCGAGCGGGAGCTGGGGAACATGCCCTCGGTCATCCAGATCACGAAAACGGCCCGCCATTCCAGGCCCTTGGCCTGATGCACCGAAGAGAGATTGACCATTTCATCGTCCTCGTTGTGCGTGCCGAGTTCACCCTCGGTCTCGAGCGAGGTGACGAGCGCGAGCTGGTCGAGGAACTCGCCGGCGTTTTGGTACTGCTTCGCGTAATTTTGCAGCACTTGGAGGTCTTCCCGGCGCTGCTCGTAATTGGAAAACTTCGCCTTGAGGTAATCGTCGTAAACCGCCTCGATCACCGCGCCGATCATCTCCGCGGGCGGCCGGGGCTGTCCGTGCGGCGCGATCTCATCGAGGGTGTACACGAGCTGCTGCCACGATTTCCGGCTCTTGGCGGGGACTTTTTGCTCGAAGAGCAGCTTGTTGAAGGACTCGAAGGCCGGTGGTTGCGGCTCGCCCTCCGGAACCGGCGCGGCCTCGTCGCCGAGCCTCGGAAAAACCCCGGCCCACAAATCCTCCGCGGATCGCGCGCCAATGCCGGGCAGGAGCCGCACCATCCGTTTGAATGCGACCTCGTCACGGGGATTGACGGCGAATTTCAAGAACGCCGCAACGTCCTTGACGTGCGCCTGCTCGAAGAACCGCAGGCCGCTGGTGATGGCGAAGGGGATGCCGTGGCGGGTGAGTTCGATTTGCAATTCCATCGAGTGGTAATGCGCCCGGTAAAGAACGGCGATCTCGTTGAGGTCCATGCCCTCGTCGCGCAGCTCGAGGATGCGCTGGGTGACGAATTGCGCCTGCTGGTTGGAATCCGAGAGCGGCACCAGCGCCGGCTTGGCGTGGCCCCCTTCGCGCGAAGCGTGCAGTTCCTTGTGGAATTGCCGCGCGTTGCCGGCGATGGCCGCGTTGGCCACATCGAGCACCTCCGGCACGCTGCGGTAGTTCGTCTCGATCTTGTAAACCGTCGCGCCCGGGTAGCGCTTGGGAAAATCGAGGATGTTTTGAAAATCCGCACCGCGCCACGAGTAGATCGCCTGCGCGTCATCGCCCACGACCATCACGTTCCGATGCCGCGCGCCGAGGATGTCGATGAAATCCGCCTGGATGCGGTTGGTGTCCTGGTATTCGTCCACCAGGATGAACTGGAACCGGCTCTGGTAATGCCCGGCGATCGACGGCGTTTGCTCCATCATCCGCAAGGGCTTGACCAGCAGATCGTCGAAATCCAGCGAATTGGCCGAGCGCTTGCGCTCCTCGTATTTTTTCCAAAGCGACTCGATCTCCGGTTCAAGCGGGATGAAGTACGGGTATTTTTCCGCAAGCACTTCGCCGATGGGCCGGCCGGTATTGATGGCGAAAGAATAGATGTCGGCCAGCACTTCGCCTTTGGGAAACCGCTTGTCCTTCGTGTCGATGCCGGCGCCGGCGAGCACCGAATCGATCATATCCTGTTGATCCTCGCGATCCATGATCGAGAAGCCCGGGCGGAATCCGGCGGCCTCCGAGTGGCTGCGCAGGATGCGATTGCCGATGGAGTGGAACGTGCCGCCCCAGAGCCCGGCGAGATCGTGCGGCACCAAGGCGGTGACGCGCTCGAGCATCTCGCGCGCGGCCTTGTTGGTGAAGGTGAGCAGGAGGATGCTCGAGGGACTGACGCCGTTCTCCACCAGGTAGGCGACGCGATAGGTCAGCGTCCGCGTCTTTCCGCTGCCCGCGCCCGCGATCACGAGCGCCGGCCCCGGGGCCGCCGTCACCGCCTGGTGCTGCTGCGGATTGAGCTGCGCGGCGTAATCGATCCGGAAGGCCGGCCCGCCGCTCCTGTTGAGCGTGTACTGCCGGCTCATTTCAGCCTACCACTCTTCCTCGCCGCCAAACTCCTCGTTGCGGCGGGTTGCGTCGTCGGCATCCGCGCGGCGCTCGAGGGCCTCGAGGTCCACGAGGTCCTCGATGTAAATGAAGACCTTCTCCGCGCGCTCCGGCGAGAGCGCCTGGAGCTGCGCGCAAGCCGCCTGGTAGCGGTTGAGCTCGACCGTCTTGAGGTCCGCGTTGTGGATATCCGCCGGGTCCAGATGCGCGTAGCCGTGGTCCCGGGCGTACTCCTCGTCGAGGAGGAACTCCGCGCAATCCTCGCGGACGTGTTCCTCGAGTTCCTCGATGGTCTGGCCCTGGCTGAGCACCTCGGGAATCTCGCGGAGCCGCCCTTCGAACCAGCCGCTCTCCGGCCAATAATCGAGGGTGAAATGCTTCTTGATCAACTCCATGCCAGCAATGTAGGGGGATTTTTGAAATTCGAAATCAGAAATTCGAAATCAGATTCTCTCAGGATTTAAACGACGCTATTTTGTCTCGCTCATCACGAGCGGCTTATGCTTGAAATCGAAGGTCTTGAAGAAGGCCTCATGTTTATCCTCTTGCCCAAAGAGGCCAACGCAAAGCGGCAAAACACAGCATATGAAATCGAATCGGAAAAGTGCCGCTACCGGTTTGGCCATTTCCACCGCACCCCACGAGCCTGCTTTCCGTGAAGTGCTCGCGCTCATCGAGGGCGCCCGCGGGCGAGCGTTCCAGGCCGTCAATACCGAGCTGATCGACCTCTACTGGCACGTCGGTGAATACATCTCGCGCAAGATTGAAACAGCTGCCTGGGGGCAGGGAGTTGTCGCCGAGTTGGCCGATTACATTCAGCGGCATCACCCAAATCTCCGCGGTTTTACCCGCGCCAGCCTGTTTCGGATGCGCCAGTTTTTCGACACCTACCGGGACGACAAAAAAGTCGCACCGCTGCTGCGACAATTGAAGTGGACTCATCATTTGATGATTCTGGGCCGCTGTAAACGCCCTGAAGAACGCGAGTTTTACATTCGTTTGAGCATTCGTGAGGGGTGGAAAAGCCGCGATCTTGATCGCCAACTCAGAGGATCTCTCTTCGCTCGCGCCATGCTCTCGCCTCCAAAAGTCGCGGCAGCGCTGCGACAATCTCACCCCGAGGCCGCCGAGCTCTTCAAGGATTCCTACATCGTCGAGTTTCTTCAATTGCCCGCCGTGCATTCCGAGGCGGACCTCCATCTTGGCCTAGTCGCCAGGCTGAAAGATTTCCTTGGTGAACTGGGTCGCGACTTCTGTTTCGTCGGCTCGGAATATCCGGTGCAGGTCGGGGGGCGCGATTTCTCCATAGACCTCCTCTTTTTCAACCGCGCCCTCAACAGCCTCGTCGCCTTTGAGTTGAAGGTGGACGAGTTTCAACCCGAGCACCTCGGCAAACTGGAATTCTACCTCGAAGCCCTCGACCGCGACGTACGCAAGCCGCATGAGAACCCGGCCATGCGCGTCCTGCTCTGCGCCACAAAGGACACCGAAGTCGTCGAATACGCGCTTGCCCGCTCTCTTTCGCCCGCTCTCATAGCTGAATACAAGACTCAGCTCCCGGACGCCGCTTTGCTCAAACGCAAGCTCCACGAATTCTATCAACTCGCGCTTACCTCTTCCGAGCGTGCTCCGGCGCCTGGTGCGACGAAAAATCGGCGATGACATCGCCTTTCAGACCAGCGCCTAAATACCGTTCGTCATAGTTTTTCGAGAACCCTCTTAATAAGATAACCAGGTCGTTCGCTTCCCCCCTGCGGCTCAAGGGCGCATGCGTTTGGATATTCCTGAGCAGCAACTTCGATCAAGCATCTGGGAAACTCGGATAGTGCAACGCGGGCATGGCTCATGAACTCGTCGGTAAGAGTTCGTGCCGACGCCTTCGCACGATGAGCAATCTCATTTCTTACTTTGTGGACCTCTTCGAGAACATCGGCAAATCGCTCCTGCTTGAATTCAAGGATCAGTCCCTCGCTAAAATACTTACAGAGACACACAGGCCGATCAGGTTTTGTTTTCTTCGTGGCCAGGGTCTTGGACGTTGGTATGTAAGGTAAGTGATTCACGCGTTCGACTAGCGCTTCGATTCGGCGCCCTCGAAAATCCTCCTCCTTCTCATTTGGGTGTCTTTTCTTTGGTGCATCAAAACTGTCGTGAATGGCATTTTTGCTCCGCTGTGGATATTCCCAGAGGATATTTCCAACCACGTCTGTTAGCACCGCCTCGAAGAGAGCGCAACGCACGACCAGTTCCATCTGGTTTATGCGATGTTCGCTAAATTCGACGATAGCTAGTATATTCTCTCGGAGCCACTTGCTTTCACTTTTGGCAAACGACTTGTGAATATCTTTGAAAGGGCCAAATAATTCCGGCTTTGTTCTGGCAAGGCGGTCCCAACTGGACTCAATCTGCTTTGTCCTCTCATCAAGAAATTCAGTTCGTACATCGCGTTGCTGAGATAGATGGAGGAGGCTATTGCGAATCAGAGCGATCTGGGTATTGAGATTCCAGATATCAACTTCATAAGATCTAGCTGAGACGGGCATAACGTAGATGTGCTGGCTGACCGTATGCTGGATGCGAAGTTGAGGTTTGCCAACGGGGAATTTTCGCTCCTGAGTGGCACGGCTCATCCTGGTCGACCTTTATTGGAACGTGGGGGAATACATTTCCCGCAAAATTCAGGCGGACGGCTGGGGTAAGGGCACCGTCGAGGCACTCTCAGCCTACGTGCAGGAGAGGCAGCCGGGCATCAGGGGATTTTCCTCGCAGAACCTCTGGAGAATGCGGCAGTTTTTCGAGACCTACCGCGGCCAGGCAAATCTCTCAACACTGTTGAGAGAATTACGCCCTCAGCCGATCCCTCTCTCCCGCTATGGTGGCCGAGTATCGGACCGCCCTCCCCGACAAAAAACTTCTCCAGGCCAAACTCCGCGAGTTTTACCAGCTCCTTGTCCCCTAACAGTGCGGAAAAAGAAACGCCGGCATCCGAAGCCAGGCTTGCGAAACGAAAAAAGGCCTCGCACTGATCGCCGGCCCTCAGCAGGTCGGATTTCCCTCACCGGCCTCCCAAATAGCTTTCGCGCACGCGGGCGTTGGCGCGCAGCGCTTCCGAGGTATCCTCGATGATCACGCTGCCGGTCTCCAGGACGTAGCCGCGCTGGGAGACTTTGAGAGCGAGGTTGGCGTTCTGTTCGACCAGCAGGACGGTGAGGCCAAGTTCGCGGTTGATCTCGCCGATCTTCTCGAAAATGGTGCGCACGAGAATCGGGGCGATGCCAAGCGAAGGCTCGTCGAGCATGAGGCACTTGGGTTTGCCCATCAGCGCCCGTCCGATGGCGAGCATCTGCTGCTCCCCGCCCGAAAGCGTCCCGGCGACCTGGCGCTCCCGCTCTTTCAACCGCGGAAAGATGGAGAAGATATACTCGAAGTCCTTGCCGAACGCCCGGCGGTCGCGGCGCCGGTACGCGCCCATTTCGAGATTCTCGCGGACGGTGAGGATCGGGAAGATCATCCGGCCCTCGGGGACATGCGAGAGGCCGCGCTCGACGATTTTATGGGCAGGCAGTTGGGTAATATCTTCTCCGTCGAAAAGGATGGACCCGCCAGACGCCCGGACGATGCCCGAGATCGCGCGCAAGGTAGTCGATTTGCCGGCGCCGTTGGCGCCAATAAGCGTGACGATCCCGCCCGTCGGCACGCGAATGCTAAGGTCGCGCACCGCGACGATGGACCCATAAGCTACTTTCAGATTTTTGGTTTCGAGCATTGGCGTCAGCCTCTACTTGAACGTACACTTGAACTTGAACATGAACCCTCTGCTCGATACTCCGGCGAGTCCTCATAAATCCGATTAGGCGCAGCGGATTTGATCAGTCCAAACAGCGTTGCCACAATGGGCCCCAGCAACTCCTTTCCCGGGATAATCCGTTCCGGAGCCAGGATTCCCTTTGACACCAGAACATCCAGACACGCCGCGCACTCAAGAGCGGATCCCCTTGCAGAATCGTAATAACGGCACTTATCCGGAGCGGTAAACTTTCCTGTGCCTTCGGCAATATTCAAAGGCATCGACGTCGAGGCGCGATCCAATTGATCCCACACGGAAAGAGTCTTGGGCACGTCTTTCAGGACGTCGGTCACCCAGGCGATAAACTCGATCGTCTTGGAATACACAATCAGTTTTTCGTGATCGAAATATCTTTTGGTTGATGCGGATTTCATGGCTTGGGTTCAAGTTCAAGTTCAAGTGTATGTTCAAGTGGCGGAGCCCCCGTCATCCACGCCGAGGTACGCACGGATGACCGCCTGGTTACACCTTATCTCGCTCGCCGGACCTTCGGCGATCTTCACTCCGTAATCCACTACCGCGATCCGTTCGCAGATGCCCATGACCACCCTCATGTCGTGCTCGACCAATAAGACGGCTATGTCGAATTTCTCCTGCACGAACCGGATCAAATCCATCAGCTCGGTTTTTTCCGTCGGATTCATCCCGGCGGCGGGCTCATCGAGCAATATCAATTTCGGGCGCGTGGCCAGCGCCCGTACGATCTCCAGCCGGCGCTGGCCGCCGTAGGGCAGGCTGGCGCACGAAGCGTCGCGAACTTCGCCAAGGTGAAATATATCGAGTAACTCGCCGGCTTGCTCTTCGATCCGCGCCTCCTCGGCGGCAAGGCCGCGGCCGCGCCAGAGGGCGTGCGCGATCCCGTGGCGCAGGTGCATATTGAAGGCGGCGCGCACATTGTCGAAAACCGACATCGAGTCGAAAAGCCGGATGTTCTGGAAGGTCCGTGCGATGCCCCTCTTGGTGATCAGGTAGGGCTTTTTCCCGGCAATGGATTTGCCTTCGAAGCGGATCGAGCCGCTCGTGGGCCGATAGACACCGGTGATGAGGTTGAAGATCGTGGTCTTGCCCGCGCCGTTGGGGCCGATCAGCCCGGCCAGCTCGTGGTGGTGGATACTAAAATTAAATCCGGAGACAGCCTTGAGACCGCCGAATTGGACAGTTACATCGCGGAGGTCGAGCAGTGGTTCGCTCATGCCTTTTTCGGTTTTGGGCCGGCGCCCCCGAAGAGACCCTGCGGACGGGTGAGCATCAGCAGGATGAGCAGGAGCGAGTAAGGAATCATGCGGTTCTCGAGCAGCGCGCCGAGCCAATGCGGGAGGTAGGGCCGTTCCGAGAGCCAGCGCAGCCACTCGGGGAGGATGGTGAGGAGAATGGCGGCGATGACCACGCCCGTGGTGCTGCCCATTCCGCCCAGAATGACCATCGTCACGATATCCACCGATTTTAGAAAGTTGAACCCCTCGGGATTGATATATTGCTTGAAGTGCGCGTAAAGCCCCCCCGCGATGCCGGCAAAGAACGCCGCAAGTGTAAACGCCAGCACCTTGAATTTGGTCGTGTTGATTCCAACCGCCTCGGCGGCGATCTCATCGTCGCGAACCGTAAGGAATCCGTGCCCGTAGGTCGAATTCACAAGGTTGAGCACGATATAAATCGTGACCGCCGCCATCGCGTAGACCCAGAAGAGATTCGTGTAACCGGAAGCGACCGAAAAACCGCGCGCGCCGCCAAGGGCATCGACGTTTTCGATAACGACCTTGATGATCTCGCCAAACCCCAGGGTAACAATCGCGAGGTAATCCCCCTTGAGCCGCAGCGACGGGATCCCCACCAACAGCCCGGCGATTCCGGCCGCAAGGCCGCCAATGGACAACGCGAGTCCAAAGAAAATCGTCACCGATGCAAAAGGCCCGAGCGGCGCCAGCACCCGGAGAAATGGGCCGGCCGCGTAAGTGGTAAACGACGCCGCCGCGTACGCCCCCACGGACATGAATCCCGCGTGCCCGAGTGAGAACTGGCCCGTGTAGCCGTTGACCAGGTTCAAACTGACGGCGAGGATGATATTGATGCCGATCGAAAGGATGATGTCGTAATAGTAAGGCCCGATGTGGGAGGAGAAGCGCGATACGGCGAAGATGCCGGCAATCGCGATCAGAAGGATGGCCTTGGATCGCTCGAACATCAGACTTTCTCCCGTTCGACTCGGCTCAACAGGCCGCTCGGTTTGAATAGCAGGATGAGGATCAGCAGCAGAAACGCGACCGCGTCCCGGTAACCGGGTGGGATATGCAGCCGGTCGCTGTAACCGACCACCAGCGTCTCGATCACTCCGATGAGCACGCCGCCCAGCGCCGCTCCGGGGATATTGCCAATGCCGCCCAAAACCGCGGCGACGAACGCCTTGATCCCGGGCTGGAGGCCCATGAGCGGATCGATCGACGGCTGCTGGATGGAAATGAGGATGCCCGCCGCCCCTGCCAGCGCGGAACCAAGGGCGAACGTAAACGAGATGACAACGTCGTTATTGACCCCCATCAGCGAAGTGGCCACCGGATTGACCGAAAGCGCCCGCATCGCCATGCCAAGCTTTGTCTTGGTCACGATGAATCGCAGCGCGATCAGCAGGAAAAGCGTGACCCCGAAAACGAGCGCCTGGCTCACCATTACCGTCAGGTCGGTGAGCGGGCCGCACCAGGCCGGAATCGTGATTGCGTGATCGCCGATGAGATCGGGGAAGGACTGCGGATCGACTCCGAACGCGTATTGCCCGAAGTTCTCGAGGAAGAGCGAAACGCCGATGGCCGTGATGAGCACGGTCAGCCGCGGCCGGTTGCGCAGCGGCCGATACGCGAGCTTCTCGATAACGATCCCCAGAACCGCGCAGACCACCATCGCCACCACCAGCACCAGAAAAGTCGGCACCGCGGCCTGGAGATTGGGAGGGGTTCTCCCAAAGACTAGCGCGCTCGCGCAAAATCCCTTGTACGCGGCGAACGAACAAGCCGCTCCGGCAATCGCCATCCAGACTTTGCCGGATTTTCGGGCGGCATAGATGCCGGCAAGGAGCGCAACGATGACGGCCATCATCAGCAACAAGTCATCAATGCCAAGCGGAGACGTTTGGCCGACGATCGCCATGATCTTGGGCGCAACATAGAACGCGACGAACGCCCCGATCATGAACACGTCGCCATGCGCGAAATTGATGAACCGGAGCACGCCGTAAACCATCGTATACCCCAGCGCGATGAGAGCGTAAATCGCCCCGAGCGAGAGGCCGTTGATGAGCTGCTGGAGAAACTCGATCATCCTCTCATGAGCCCTGCCTTTACTTGAACATACACTTGAACATGAACTTGAACTTTCCGAAAAAAAAC
>Ga0302320_10030698_pt1 | contig 10228 bp, 7 predicted proteins | sample Bog_T0_3_FD_202130 | JGI IMG/M metagenome (GOLD analysis project Ga0302320, IMG submission 202130) | Peat permafrost microbial communities from Stordalen Mire near Abisko, Sweden - Bog_T0_3 | ecosystem: Environmental > Terrestrial > Soil > Wetlands > Peat | place: Sweden: Abisko, Stordalen Mire... | reverse complement strand
CCTGGGCATGGCCACCTTCGGCCACAAGGGCGTCATCTTCCCCCTGCTGGTGCGGGGCATCGGCGTGCTGGGGTCCATCATCAGCACCTACACCGTCAAGGCCGGCCAGGACGACACTTCCGACACCGCCCTCAAGAGCGTGCACAGGGGCTTCTGGATCGGCTCCATCATCAGCGTGGCCGGCTTCTTCATCCTGGGCTGGTTCTACCTGCGCTTCGAACCCACGGTGAACCTGCTCAAGGGCGCCACCCCCGACGAGATCGTCAAGTACTGGGGCACCGTGCCCAGCCAGCTCGCCTGGTGGGCCAACTTCGGCGTCGCGGGCCTGGACCTGCGCCCGGCCATCACCTGCCTGATCGGCGTGTTCCTCGCCGTGGCCCTGAACAAGGTCACCAGCTACTACACCCACACCAGCCACGCCCCGGTCAAGGCGCTCACCAAGGCCTGCACCACCGGGCACGCCACCAACATCATCGAGGGCTTCGCCCTGGGTTATGAGAGCACCGTGGCCATGCTGTGCGTCATCGTCGTCGCCATCTTCCTGTCCGTGCTCACCTACGCCGGCACCCCGCCCATGTTCATCGCCTACGGCGTGGCCATGACCGGCATCGGCATGCTGACCCTCACGGGCAACACCATCTCCATGGACGTGTTCGGCCCCGTCGCCGACAACGCCAACGGCATCGGCGAGATGGGCTACGACAAGGACGAGATGGAAAAGAACAAGCCCGGCAGCTACAAGCGGGCCCGGCAGATCCTCGCGGACCTGGACGCGGTGGGCAACACCACCAAGGCCGAGACCAAGGGCATCGCCATCGGCAGCGCCGTCATCGCCGCGGTATCACTCTTCTCCAGCTTCATCGCGGTGATCGCGGTGGGCGGCGAGGACCAGGTGAGCAAGCTGAAGATTTCCCAGTACCTGCTTGAAGCCGGCCGGATCACCGTGGCCGACCCCAGGGTGTTCATCGGCTTCCTGCTGGGCGGCGCCGTGCCGTTCCTGTTCAGCAGCGAACTGATCCGCGCCGTGGGCCGCGCCGCCTACTACATCGTCCAGGAATGCCGCGCCCAGTTCAAGGACGCCGAGATCTGGGCGGGCACCAAGAAGCCCGACTACGGCCGGGTCGTGGACATCTGCACCAACACCGCCCAGAAGGAACTGGTGGGCCCCGGCCTGCTGGCCATCGCCTCCCCGCTCCTGGTCGGCTTCCTGCTTGGCCCCTACGCCCTCGGTGGTTTCCTGGCCGGCATGATCCTGGTCGGGCAGTTGCTGGCGGTGTTCATGGCCAACGCCGGCGGCGCCTGGGACAACTGCAAGAAGATGATCGAGGACGGCCTCTACGGCGGCAAGGGTTCCGAAGCGCACAAGGCTTCGGTCACCGGCGACACCGTGGGCGACCCCCTGAAGGACACCGCGGGACCTGCCCTCAACCCGCTCATCAAGGTCATGAACATGGTGAGCCTGCTCACCCTGGGCATCATCATGAAGTGGACCCTGTTCCCGGTGGAAGGCCGCGAAAGCAACAAGGGCATCGGCATCATCGCCTCCCTGATCTGCATCGCCGCCATCGTCTGGGCGGTCTACAAGAGCAAGCAGGAGACCCCCGGTCTGGTCAGCGAAGAAGAGCTGCAGGCCACCATCAAGGCCGAGGCCGGACTGAAGTAGCCTCTGCCGGCTTTTTCCAGACGGAAGCGCCGCCGCGAGGCGGCGCTTCTCTTTCCGCCCGCAGCCATTGATTCTCATGAAAATTTTTTCGGAGCCGTGGGTCCGAATTACTTTACAGTTTCAGCACATGGTGTTGATATGATGAAAAGCTCCGCCATGCCTCCCTGGAAATCCAAAATGAGTCTTCCCCAACCCGGATGTCGTGCGTTCGCCCGTGCCCAAGAAAGGAGTGCCAATGCCTGCAGTTGAAACCAGCCTGGCCCGTTCCGCCACCGCCTGTCCCGCCTTCCTGGACTCCTCGGTGGGCAAGAAGGTCGTCATGGCCGTCACCGGCCTCGTCCTGTTCGGCTTCGTCACCGTCCACATGCTCGGCAACATGCAGGCCTACATGGGCGTCGAGCCCTTCAACCACTACGCCGAGCTGCTCCAGACCCTGGTCCACGGCAAGGGCATCTGGGTGTTCCGCCTGGTGATGCTCACGGCCGTGGGGTTCCACGCCTGGGCCGCCCTCACCCTGTATTTCGAGAACCGCAAGGCGCGGCCGGTGGGCTACCGGGCCCAGCAGCTGCAGGAAGCCTCCTGGGCCTCCCGCACCATGCCCTGGACCGGACTGGTCCTGCTCGCCTTCATCATCTTCCACATCCTCCACCTCACCACCGGCTCGATCCACCCCGGCGCCGAGTTCGTGCGCGGCAAGGCCTTCGAGAACCTGGTGACGGGCCTGCAGGTGGGCTGGGTCGCGGTGTTCTACATCGTCGCCCAGTGCTGCCTGGGCTTCCACATGTGGCACGGCGTCTGGAGCCTCACCCAGACCCTGGGCTGGTCCCACCCGCGCTACAACGTCCTGCGCCGGCGCTTCGCCTATGTCATGGCCATCCTGGTGGCGGGCGTCAACATTTCGTTCCCCATCGCCATCCTCACCGGCTTCATCCACCTGTAGAAGGCCACGACCATGGAACTGAAATCGAACTGCCCGACCGGCCCCATCGCTGAACAGTGGGACAAGTACCGCTTCGACCTGAAGCTGGTCAACCCCACCAACAAACGCAAGTATAAAATTATCATAGTCGGTTCCGGCCTGGCCGGCGCGGCCGCGGCGGCCTCCCTGGCGGAACTGGGCTACGACGTCCACTGCTTCTGCTACCAGGACAGCCCCAGGCGCGCCCACTCCATCGCGGCCCAGGGCGGCATCAACGCCTCCAAGAACTACCACAACGACGGCGACAGCACCTTCCGGCTGTTCTACGACACGGTCAAGGGCGGCGACTTCCGCGCCCGCGAGGCCAACGTCTACCGGCTGGCCCAGGTGTCGGGGAACATCATCGACCAGTGCGTGGGCCAGGGCGTGCCCTTCGCCCGGGAATACGGCGGCCTGCTGGACAACCGCAGCTTCGGCGGGGCCCAGGTGAGCCGCACCTTCTACGCCCGCGGGCAGACGGGCCAGCAGCTGCTGCTGGGCGCCTACCAGTCGCTGGAGCGCCAGATCGGCCTGGGCACCGTGAAGATGTACACCCGGCACGAGATGCAGGAAGTGATCGTGGTGGACGGCGTGGCCAAGGGCATCGTCACCCGCGACATGGTCACCGGCGAGATCGAGGCCCACCTGGCCGACGCAGTCGCACTCGGCACCGGCGGCTACGGCAACGTGTTCTACCTGGCCACCTATGCCAAGGGCTGCAACACCACGGCCATCTGGCGGGCCTACCAGAAGGGCGCGGCCTTCGCCAACCCCTGCTACACCCAGATCCACCCCACCTGCATCCCGGTCACCGGCGAACACCAGTCCAAGCTGACCCTCATGTCCGAGAGCCTGCGCAACGACGGCCGCATCTGGGTGCCGCTGAAGCAGGGCGACAAGCGCGCCCCCGGGGATATCCCCGAGAACGAGCGCGACTACTACCTGGAACGCAAGTACCCCTCGTACGGCAACCTGGCCCCCCGGGACATCGCCAGCCGGGCCGCCAAGCAGGTCTGCGACGACGGCCGCGGCGTGGGCGACACCGGGCTGGGCGTCTACCTGGACTTCACCGACGCCACCAAGCGCCTGGGCCTGCCCAAGATCCAGGAGAAGTACGGCAACCTGTTCGAGATGTATGAGCGCATCACCGGCGAGGACCCCTACAAGGTGCCCATGCGCATCTACCCGGCCAGCCACTACACCATGGGCGGGCTCTGGGTGGACTACAACCTCATGACCACCATTCCCGGCCTGTTCTGCATGGGCGAGGCCAACTTCTCCGACCACGGCGCCAACCGCCTGGGGGCCTCGGCCCTCATGCAGGGCCTGGCCGACGGCTACTTCGTCCTGCCCGCCACCATCAGCGGCTACCTGGTGGGCGTCAAGCCCGCCGCCCGCATCACCAAGGACCACCCCGCGGCCAGGGCCGCCGTGGAGGCCGTGCGGGCCAAGAACAACCGCCTGCTGACCATCAACGGCAATTCGACCCCCACCGAGCTGCACCGCGCCCTGGGCAAGATAATGTGGGAGCACTGCGGCATGGCCCGCACCGATGCCAGCCTGAGGCAGGCCCTGCAGGAGATCCCCGCGCTCAAGCAGCGGTTCTGGGAAGACCTGAAGGTGCCCGGCAGCATGTCGGACGTGAACCAGGCGCTGGAGCTGGCCGGCCGCGTGGCCGACTTCATCGAACTGGGCGAGCTCATGTGCCTGGACGCCCTGGAGCGCCGCGAATCCTGCGGCGGGCACTTCCGCGAGGAGTGGCAGACCCCCGACGGCGAGGCCCTGCGCGACGACCAGAACTTCTGCCACGTCGCCGGCTGGGAGTACACCGGGGACGGGAACGCGCCCATCCGGCACAAGGAAGAGCTCACGTTCGAGAACGTCCACCTCGCGACCCGCAGCTACAAGTAAGGAACCCGGACATGGAAAAGCACATCAACGTCAAGCTGCATGTATGGCGCCAGAAGAACGCCGCGGACCCTGGCCGCTTCCAGGACCTGGATGCCAACGGGGTCTCCACCGAGATGTCGTTCCTGGAGATGCTCGACGTGGTCAACGAGGGCCTCATCCACAAGGGCGAGGAACCCATCGTCATCGACCACGACTGCCGGGAGGGCATCTGCGGGGCCTGCAACCTGGTCATCAACGGCCGCCCGCACGGGCCCAAGGAGCGCACCACCACCTGCCAGCTGCACATGCGCAGCTTCAAGGACGGCGACGACATCACCATCGAGCCGGTGCGCGCCGACGCCTTCCCGGTGATCAAGGACCTGATGGTGGACCGTTCCGCCTTCGACCGCATCATCTCCGCCGGCGGCTTCATCAGCATCTCCACCGGCAGCCCCTGCGACGCCAACGCCCTGCCGGTGAACAAGCAGAAGTCCGACCTGGCCATGGACGCCGCCCAGTGCATCGGCTGCGGCGCCTGCGTGGCCGCCTGCCCCAACGCCAGCGCCATGCTGTTCGTGGCGGCCAAGGTCAGCCACCTGGCCCTGCTGCCCCAGGGCCAGCCCGAGCGCTACACCCGGGCCCGGTCCATGGTCCAGCAGATGGACGCCGAGGGCTTCGGCAACTGCACCAACCACGGCGAATGCGAAGCGGCCTGCCCCAAGGGCATCACCCTGGACAACATCGCCCGCATGAACCGCGACTTCATCGTCGCCAGCCTCACCTACCGGGAAGAGGCGGCGGGCGGCGGCGCCTAGCCCATACCAATCACCCCACCTGGGGTCAGGGGCTGACGAAGGCAGGCCCCAGAGCCTCGGTCGCCCGCTCCCGGCGCAAGCGCAAGGTGTCGATCAGATCCCGGGTCCGGCGCATGGCTGCCTGGTCGTCGGGCCCCTGGCCCAGTCTCTCCAACCGGGTCCGCGCGGCGGCGAGGGCCTGGTCCACCCACAGCACCCGGATCACCCGGCGCCTGGCCTGCCCGCTCATGACTTCCCGCCAGTTGTTGAGGTTCCACAGCGGCTCGCAGCGAGGGTCCTCCACGGTCACCTGCTCGCTGCCGTCGGCCAGGCGCCGCTTCACCAGCCGGCACAGGAGCGCCACCCCGTCCCGGCTGTCGCCTCCGTCCACCTTGAACAGGTCCGGCAGGTACATGCGGTCCTGGTTGGAGACGAAGTTGCCCAGGGAGTAGGCCACCAGGGTCCGGTTCGGGCCCCTGACAACCATCTCCACCGGCTGCAGCACATGGGGATGGGTGCCCAGGATCAGGTCGGCGCCGGCTTCGCACAGCCGCCCGGCCACCTCCCGCTGGCGCGGCAGCGGGTCGTGGCGGTACTCCGCCCCCCAGTGGACGCTCACCACCACCACGTCCGCCGCGGCCCGGGCGGCGCGCACCGCGTCGGCCGCGGCGGTCGGGTCCAGCCCGCGCACCCAGGGGCCGCCGGCCTTGTCGTTCAAGTTGATGTTGTAGAGGTCGGTGAAGCCCAGGAAGGCCACCCGCAGCCCTTTCACCGTGACCACCTGGGCCTGCTCGGCCTCGGCCCGGGTGGCGCCGGTGCCCACCGGCACCAGCTGTTCGGCCCGGAGCCGCTCCAGGGTCTCCACCACCCCCGCCGAGCCCTGGTCGTAGGCGTGGTTGTTGGCGGTGGAGAGGACAGTGAAGCCGCTGGCCCGCAGCGCCGCCGGCAGCTCCGCCGGGGCGTTGAAGCGGAACGGCCGCCCGGGCTCGCCGGACCTGGGCGCCACCGGGGTCTCCAGGTTGGCGAAGGCGATGTCGGCCCCATGGATGAGCGGTTCCACGTCCTCCCAGAGGGCGCGCAGGCCGGTCTCGGCCTCCCGGGCCGAGCGCTGCACATCGTAGTGCATGAGGATATCGCCCACCGCCAGCAGCCGGACCGAGGCCAGTTCCACCGGGAACACCGGCGGCGCCTTCGCCGGCTCCCGGCCCGGTCTCGTCCCGAGGGTGGCCAGCAGCAGGCCCGCGGCCAGCGGGAGGAAGAGCCTAGTCGGGGCCGTAGAAGACCTCCACCGGGAGGTCCGGGAGCCCGGCCCGCACCCGCCGGGCCAGGTCGTCCATGGCCGCCGCCGTCAGCGGCCGGGCTTCCGGCTCGGGGGTGGGGCGGGCCACGGTGTAGAGCTGGACGCCCTGGATCCGGCCCTGGGCCATGATGGTCCGGAGCCGGCCGATGTAGGCCTCCACTTCCTCGGCGTCGGGCCCCTTGCCGCGCCATTCCAGGAACAGGGTCTGGATGGTGATGGGCCAGCGCCTGGCGGTGGCGGCCAGGTTGCCCAGGATGCGGGCGAACGGGATCCGGGTCCGGTTCACCGCCCGGTAGTAGGCCTCGCTGCCGGCGTCCAGCTTGGCCCAGATCTCGCCCTGGTTGGCCATCATCAGCGCAAGCCCGCGCACCACCTCCGGGGCCTGCAGCCGGGTGGAATCGGTGATCAGCACCAGTTTGACCTGGTCCAGCCCCCGGGCGCGCTTGAGCCGGGCGATGCAGTCCACCGCGTCGGCGAACTCCCGGGCGGTGGTGGGCTCGCCGTCCCCGGAAAAGGCGATGTCGTTGAGCCGGCGCTGGTCCGGCCGGGCGGTGTTGAAGGGCGAGGTGGCGAACAGGACGCCGCTCACGGTGAGGTCAAGCAGCGCGGCCATCTCCCGCTCCAGCTGGGCCAGGTCGATGTCCGAGCGGGGGCCGGGGGTGCTGCGGTCCACTTCGCAGTACACGCAGTCGAAGTTGCAGACTTTGTCGGGATTGAGGTTGACCCCGAGGCTCACGCCCTTGCTGCGGCGCGAGATGACCGGGTAGGCGTAGTGGAAATCCTGCCAGATGCGCCGATGATCGAGATGGGCCTGCACAAGGTCGCTCATGTACCCATGATAGGGGCTTTGTCACGGGGCCGGAACCCTGAGGCCCCAAGGCGCACTCAATCCCCAGGAGCATCCCATGAAGAACATCACCATTCTTGGCGCCGGGCGGGTCGGCGCGGCCATCGCCCTGGACCTGGCCCGGGATGGCGAATTCCAGGTGACCGTGGCCGACCGTTCGGAGCCGGCCCTGGCCCGGCTCGCGGCCAGGGGCCTCACCACCCGGCCGGTGGAGCTGGCGCCGGACAACATCGGGGCCCTGGTCCAGAGCGCCGACCTGGTGGTGGGCGCGGTCCCCGGCTTCATGGGCTACCGCACCATGGAGGCGGTGCTGGAGGCTGGCCGGCCCATGGTGGACATCTCGTTCTTCGAGGAAGACCCGTTCCGCCTGGACGCCCTGGCCCGTTCCAGGAACCTGGTCGCGGTCATGGATGCGGGCGTGGCCCCCGGATGCGGCAACCTGATCCTGGGGGACCTGGAGCAGCGGCTGGACGCCATCACCCGGTTCGAATGCCTGGTGGGCGGCCTGCCCGTGGTGCGGGTCTGGCCCTACGAATACAAGGCCGGGTTCTCCCCGGCGGATGTGCTGGAGGAATACACCCGCCCGGCCCGCTACGTGGAGAATGGCGAGGTGGTGGTGCGGCCCGCCCTGTCCGAACCGGAGCTGGTGGACTTCCCCGGGGTGGGCACCCTGGAGGCGTTCAACACCGACGGCCTGCGCACCCTGCTGAGCACCGTCGCCGCCCCCAGCCTGCGCGAAAAGACCCTGCGCTACCCGGGCCACGCCGAAAAGATGCGGGTGCTCCACGCCACCGGCCTGTTCGGCCGCACACCCGTGGCCGTGGGCGGGGTGAGCGTGGCGCCCCTGGACCTCACCGCCCAGCTGCTGTTCCCGCTCTGGCAGATGGAGGAGGGGGAGGAGGACTTCACCGTCATGCGGGTCACGGTGGAGGGCGTCATGGACGGCCTGGCCCAGCGCCAGGTGTTCCAGCTGCTGGACCGCTACGACCGGGCCACCGGCACCACCTCCATGGCCCGCACCACCGGCTACACCTGCGCCGCCATGGTGCGCCTGGTGGCCAGCGGCCGCTACCGGCGCGCGGGGATCTCCCCGCCGGAGTACGTGGGCCGGGAGCCCGGCTGCTGGGCCTTCATCCGGGCCGAGCTGGCCAGCCGCGGGGTGGTGTTCACCCAGACCGAATGAATGAAAAGGGGTGCCTTGCTCCCTTCAGACATGAGGCTCGGATGATGGGGCAACTCCCTGCCGTCGTGTCCGCAGGCTGGCGAGAATGGCATCAGCCGAGCGGTCGATGTCCTGTACTGTCGTGGACCAGTTGCTGATGGAGATCCGCATCGCCGCCATGCCGTGCCAGACGGTCCCGCCGAGCCAGCAGGTGCCTTCCTGCTGCACGCCGGCGATCACCGCCCGGGTGAGGGCATCGGCATCCCAATGGGGGTCCTCGAACCTGACCAGCACCTGGTTCAGCACCACATCGTTGAGAATCCGCACCGCCGGGTCAGCCCCGAGGCGTTCGGCCATGCGCCTGGCATGACTGCAATTGCGTTCCACCATTGCGCGCAGGCCATCGTGCCCCAGGCTGCGCAGGACGGCATACACCGGAACCGCCCTGGCGCGCCGGGATTCCTCCGGCACGAACTCGTGGGGATCGCGCTCCTGGGCGTCCGAAACGATGTAGGCGGCGGCCAGGGACATGGCCGCCCGTTGCGCTTCCGGATGGGCGCAAAAGACGATGCCGCAGTCATAGGGGACGTTGAGCCATTTGTGTCCGTCGGTGGCGATGGAGTCGGCGCGCTGAATGCCGGCAGCCAGCGGCGCCAGGGACGGGCTGGTGCGAGCCCACAGCCCGAAGGCGCCGTCCACGTGCAGCCAGGCGCCGCGGGCACGGCAGAGCGTCGAGATCTCCTCGATGGGGTCGAAGGCGCCGGTGTTGACGTTGCCGGCCTGGGCACAGACGATGCAGGGGCCGGTGCGATCAAGCAGCATCCGCGCCAGTTCCGGAGCCAGCATGCGGCCCTGGGCGTCGGTGGGGACCCGCCGCGCCCGCCCGGCGCCAAGACCCAGCAGGCGCAGGGCCATGGTGATGGTGTAGTGGGATTCCTCGCTCACCAGCAAGTCGATGGCCGGCGCCCCGGCCAGGCCTTCGGCCTCCACGTCCCAGCCCGCCCTGCGCAGCACATCGTGGCGGGCCGCCGCCAAGGCCGTGAAGCTGGCCATCTGGCAGCCGGTGACGAACCCCACTCCGCGATGGTCGGGCAGCCCCAGGAGATCACGCATCCACCCCGCCGTGATGTCCTCCACGACCGAGACCAGGGGCGACATGGCATAGACGGCGCTGTTCTGGTCCCAGGACGAGACAAGCCAATCCGCTGCAGTGGCGACGGGGAGGCTGCCGCCGATCACGAAGCCGAAGTAGCGCGGCCCCTGGGAAGCGATGGTGCCCCTCTCCGCCGCGGCCGCCAGCGCGTCGATCACCGCCGCGGCCTCGGTTCCCGCCGTATCCAGAGTGCCACCCAGGGCACTCCGCAATTCTTCGCTGGTCGCGCCGGCAGCCACGGGGCGGCCGGCCACGGCCGCAAGATAGGCCTGCCCATGCTGGGCCGCGCGGGCAAGCAGGGCGTTCCGGTCGTCATGGGTCATCGAAGCCTCCTGAAAGGGACTGGCAGTCTGGAACAAGGAGACCACCGGCCAAATGAACTAAACAGATACAAAAAAGAAAAATAGAGCTATAACAGACATACCATGGCAGCCCTCTACCTGGACATTGCGGACCATCTG
>Ga0302320_10030693_pt1 | contig 10230 bp, 7 predicted proteins | sample Bog_T0_3_FD_202130 | JGI IMG/M metagenome (GOLD analysis project Ga0302320, IMG submission 202130) | Peat permafrost microbial communities from Stordalen Mire near Abisko, Sweden - Bog_T0_3 | ecosystem: Environmental > Terrestrial > Soil > Wetlands > Peat | place: Sweden: Abisko, Stordalen Mire... | reverse complement strand
AGCGCGCTGGCGGCGGCGGAATCAGTGTTGGCACCCTTGCCATTCAGCACACCAGCCGCCGTCAGGACAAGAAGCATCGCCGGAAATTTCATGTTTTGGATGCCGATACAGATAGGCCACAGAAATCCAGTGTCAAGCCGCGGATGGATAATTCTTAAAAAAGTGAAGGGCTTGTCAGACGGATAGCGGACGGTGGATTATCCCGTGAAATCTCGGCGGAAGAACCAACCCGAAGGCGAGTGAAAAAATCTTCCCTCGAAGCAGATGATTTTACCGCCGACTAAAAGTTTTTAAAATCATCTTCCAGCGGAATTTCCGCCCGCCGGTGCTGTGCCTTGGTGGTGGAAGTTTTATACGGCTCCGGCGGATGACAGCCGCGCAGACTCGTGTCAATCTTGCAAATGTGGCCCGTCAACCAGTCCGCCAGCATCTGCTTCAACTGGATCGCCAGCCGTGATGTCGCGCCGCCGGACTGTGCCAATGCCACCAGGTTTTGGTAATCCTGCAAAAATTTCGCGTGCGCCGCCTGATTCTTGCCGGCCGCCGGGCAACGATGCTGGGCCATGATATTTTCTTCGTGGCCGAAATGCGTTTGCGCATATTTGCCGAGAAAATCGAGTTGCTGCATCAAATTATCCGTGGCCGTGCCGCGCAGACAGGACGCATGCAAATCGTTGATCAGCCGGATTAATTCCTGATGTTCTTCGTCAACCGACCTCACGCCGGTGGACATCATGGCCTCGTCCCATTCGATGAGGCCAAAGGATTGACGCCCGTGGCCGGAACCTGGCGACCGCACCGGCGCGGGCCTTTCAGCCACCGTCGGACTGTTTTCGCGTCTACCCTCGACCAGCAACATTAATTCGTTCACCGCTTTCTTCATCACGACCGACTGCGCGTTGAGTTCCTGCGCCGCCGCCGCGCTCTCCTCGGCATTCGCCGCGTTGGACTGCGTCACCTTGTCCATCTGGCCCACCGCCGTGTTAATCTGGGAGATGCCTTGCGTCTGCTCGCGCGATGCCCCGGCAACTTCCGCCGCCAGTTCATCCACCTGCCGCGCCTTTACCACAATGTCATTCAAGGCCTCTGACACCTTGCTGCTCAAGGCCACGCCCTGCCCGGTCTTGCTGATGGCGCCTTCAATCTTCGCCGCCGTTTCCTTGGCCGCCTGCGCGCTGCGCTGAGCCAGGTTGCGCACCTCGTCGGCGACGACGGCAAAGCCCATGCCCGCCTCTCCGGCCCGCGCGGCTTCCACTGCCGCGTTCAGCGCGAGGATGTTCGTCTGGAAGGCGATTTCATCAATGGTCTTGATGATCTTGGCGATGTCGTCGCTGCTGGCCTTGATGGCGGCCATCGCGGTGTTCATCGCCTGCATGTCGGTCACGCCCTTGTCGGCGGCGGCGCGGGTCTGCTTGGAAAGCTCGTTGGCTTTTTGGGAATTGTCGGCGTTGCGCTTGGTCATGCTCGACAATTCTTCCAATGACGAACTGGTTTCTTCGATGGAAGCGGCCTGTTCGCCCGCGCCTTCGGCCAGTGTCTGACTGGAGGCGGAGATGTGCGCGGCGGCATTGGTCACGGCGGCCGATGTTTCGTTCAAGACGCCGATGCTTTGATCCAAGGCTCGGGTGATTGAGCGCACCACCATGAGAATAATGCCGATGGTGGCCAGCAATGTGATGCCGGCAATGCTTAAGTTGATCAGGGCGGTGTGGCGGACCGACGCCAGCAGTTCCGCCTTCGGCAGCGTGGCGCAGACCGTCACGCCCAACGGCTGGCTGGCGCTGAACACAGCCAGCTTGTCCACGCCTTCAAAATTATATTCCACCTGCCCCGCCGGTTTGGCAATCAGCTGGCGGCCCCAGTCGAACTCAGCGAGGTTCAATTTTAAAATATTTTTCTTGTCCGGATGCGCCAGCACCAGTCCGTGTTTGTCGAAGACATAAAGATAACCGGTGGTCTGCACCTTGACCGGCGTGATGAACTGATCCGCCAGTTTTTCCAGATTGATGACCCCCACCAGCACGCCGACAGTTTGGTCGCCTTCCTTGACGGGCACAGCGACGACAATGACCGGCCGACCGCTGGTCGGACTGGCGAACGCCCCGGAATACGCCGCTTGCCCCTCCATCCCGGACTGAAAATAACCGGTGTCCGCCAGCTTGAGCTGATTGACCTGGCTGGCGTCGGACGAGGCCACCACCAGCCCGTTGCTGTTGACCAGATTCAACTGCTCAAAATGATCGTAACGTCCGAAGATGGCCGCGAGTTCGCCGCTGGCGGACGCCCGGGCGGACTGGCCGACAAATGTATCCTGCAAGGCGGACTGGAAAATTTTCAAGCTGGCCCAGCCTTCAAGATTGACCCGCTGACCGGCAAACCAGTTGTCCAGATGGGTGATGGTGGTGGTGCAAATCTGTTCCATCTCATGCGAATTGTTGGACGTGATGGTGGCACGCGATTGCCAGTAGCTCACCGCGCTCACCAACACCAACCCGGCGGTCACCACTGCCAGCGTGGGCGTCAGCAGCTTCGTCTTGAGGGTCCATTTCATAAACTAAAAATAGTGAGACTGAGTTGACCGTCTATTAAAGACCGGCCGGACGGAAAGCTCCAGCTTTCCGTCCGGCCTAAGTGCAATACGGCTTTGAATTTTGTGCCGGATTGCTCATTCGAGAATCTTGGCGCTTTGCAGCATTTCGAATGGCGGCGTGACACCAACTTTTTTGGCGATGCGCGCGTTGATGACGAGTTCGCCTTTTTGATTGGCCGTCACCGGAATGGAGCCGGGCGAGGCTCCTTTCATAACTTGAATGGCGGTTTTCGCCGCCCATTCGCCTTGCTCGGAGGCGAGCTTGTTATAGGAAATCAACGCCAGTCCATCCACGAAATCATAGAACGCGCCGGTCACGACCTTGGTGTTCTCCTCGGCAAACTTGCGGCCGGCGGCTTCATCCCAGTCGGAAATGCCCAGGTTCAGGCCGACGACAATCAGATCCGCCTTGGACTGCAAATCCACGAAGCCCTGTTTCCAGGCGGCGAAATCCTTCGCAAAAACGGTTTCCATCTGAACGCCCAGAATCTTGGCGCAGTTCTCGGCATCTTTTCTCGACGTGAGCGTGTCGGAGCCGATGTAGCCGATGGTCTTGCCGGGTTTGAGCTTGTTCATTTCCACCAGCAGTTCCTTGATCGGGCAGACCTCCAACATGCCGGTGACATTTTTGTTGGGCACGCCATACATGGTTGCGTCCCAGTTCACGCCGCAGAATACAAAAGGCACGTCCTTGTCATGGAAGAACGGGGTATAGACGCCCTTCATGCCGGCATCATCGGAAATGATCACCACGTCGGGCTTCCATTCCTCAATCGTGGCCTTGCACTGGGCCGAGACCTGGGTGAGATGTTCGGGACTTTGCTGCCGGTAGGTGTCCATGCAGAAGGTTTTGACCTCCACGCCTTCCGGCGTCAGCGTGTCTTGAACCGTTTTAATGATGGTGCCGCTCCAACTAAATTCCTGATGGTAGGAGACGATGTGGAAAACCTTTTTGCCCTTGAGTTCCTGGGCTTGGACGTCAATGAGGCCGCCGGCAAGGGCAGCAATGGTGAACGCGGTTAGAAATGACTTTCTCATGATGGTTGTGTTGTTAGAATGTGAACTGCGCGGCGAGGGAAACGAGTTGATGGTCAAACTCACGGCAAGGGCGCGAGATATACTGGGGTTTTTTCATTGTTAGTTGTTTTGTTTCGGGTTTGTTTCGCGGGTGATTTTTTAGAAAGTTGGTCTCCACTCTTAAAAATCTTGGAAGCTGGTTTCCTGAGGTGTCTGGGCGCGGCGTTGGGCGGTCGGCACAACGGCCGGCGCATAATCGTGGCCCAGTCGGGCAGGTTGTTTTTTGCCCGCATAAGTTGCGGACTTATCCCCTGCCAGTTGAAAATGTTCATCGGCTGCTTTGCCGCCCACCAGTTTCAACAGCGCCATCACCAGTTGCTTCATGGTTTCGGCCTGGGCGTTTAATTCCTCGGCGGCAGCCGCATTCTCTTCGGCGTGGGCGGCATTGGACTGGGTGACTTTGTCCATCTGGCCCACCGCTAAATTGATCTGACCAATGCCCTCGGCCTGTTCGCTGGAAGCCGTGGCAATTTCACCGGCCAGTTCATCCATTTGCCGGGCTTTGGCGAGAATCTCATTCAGCGCCACGCCCACTTTGCCGGTGATGGCAACGCCCTGGCCGGTCTTGCTGATGGCGCTTTCGATCTTGGCAGCAGTCTCCTTGGCGGCCTGAGCCGAGCGCTGAGCCAGGCTGCGGACTTCATCAGCCACCACGGCAAAACCCATGCCCGCCTCGCCAGCCCGCGCCGCCTCCACGGCAGCGTTCAACGCCAGTATATTTGTTTGAAATGCAATTTCATCAATCGCCTTAATGATCTTGGCTATGTCGTTGGAAGAGGTTTTGATCGCTTCCATCGCCTGCGACATCGCCAGCATGTCGGCCGCACCATTGTCGGCGGCGGATCGGGTTTGTTTGGCGAGATCTTTCGCCGTGTTGACATTCTCGGCGTTGCGCTTGGTCATGCTCGAAGCTTCTTCCAAGGAAGAGCTGGTCTCCTCGATCGAAGCCGCCTGTTCGCTCGAACCTTCCGCCAGCGACTGGCTGGTCTGGCTCAACTGCGTTGAAGCCAAGGCCACCTGCCCGGCACTTAGCAGCAGGTTGTCGGCTACTTCCTTCACCAGTTTGGTGATGGATTTTGAAAGCATCAAAGCTACCGCCAGGCTGATGCCAAAAATGGCTGTGAAAATAACCGCCTTATAAACCAGATAACGCTGTGACTGATCGCTGACTTTTTGCGCCAGCGCCGCGCGTTCCGCTTGGACATCGTCAATATAAACTCCCGTGCCGACAAAAAAATCCGTGCCGGGAATCATGGCGACATAGCTCAACTTGGGCTGGATGCCTTTGCCCTCTTTTTCAAAATAGTATTGCAGGAAACCATCGCCCGTCTTCAAGGCGTCAATCATGCCCTGAATGATCAGAAACCCGTTGCTGTCTTTCAGATCGAGACAACTTTTGCCGTTTGCGCTCTTGTTGATGGGCACATTGATACGGATACCAGCCGTGTCATAAGTGAAATAATATCCGGAATTGCTGGTGAAGAATCGGATGGGGTCGGTCTCCGCCGTGATGATGGCAATTTGTTCCTCGCGGGTCTTGGCGGATTTGACCCGCATCGCCAGAATTTGCGCCTCGGCGTCCACCAATGATTTCAGAGCGTTTTTATGGCCGTTCAAAATCTGGTTTTCAAAGTTGGGGAAGACGACCTCTTGGTTGATCCGCTTCTCCATCAATACACCGGAGGTATGCAGCACCACCATGCCCGCCAGAAAAAAGGCCAGCAAAAAGAGCAGCCTTTGATTCAAGGTCAGGTTATGTAGATAGTTTTTCATAACTGATTCCGCTCCGGCCCACCCCCTCTTGGTTTAATCCCTGGGCCGTATCATCGTTATCGGAAGCAGGTCGGATTAGTTAATAGTCAGATCTTGCCAAATATTTGATTTTTTTTGTCCAAAGGAGAATTCATGGATATGCTTCTGGCGGCCTAAAAATCAGGTGCCACGGGTCAATCTTGGCGCGATTGCGGTAGGAACTGGCGTGGAAAAATCTCCGGCACTGCACCGCGCGGAACTGTTCAAACCAGCTAAAAGGTTGAACGTGGAATCATCCCGGTGGTGACAATGGGGGCTGCAGCAGCCGATGGGAAAGCACCGCGAGACCTTCCGCCAAGTCTTCTTTCTGGGTGACGATCGTTTCCGGCAATTGTAGTTTGGTAGAGGTGAAATTCCAAATGCCCCGGAGGCCGGCCTGCACCATCAGATCGGCGGTCGCCTGCGCGGCCGCAGCGGGAACGGTCAGCACTCCCAGCAATATTCCACCTCGCCGCACAAAGGGAATCAACTGGTCAACTGCCTGCACTTTGCGACCATGCACCCATTTCCCAACGATTTTAGGATCACGGTCAAAGGCCCCTACCATCCGGAAGCCGAAGTTTTGAAAGCCCTGATAACCCAGCAACGCCGTGCCCAAACTGCCGACGCCGACAAGCACGGCCTTGGTCTGATTATCCCAGCCCAGAAACCGCTCGATGGCCGCAATCAATTCGGTGATGTGAAAGCCGATGCGCGGCGTGCCGACCGCGCCGGTCATGGCCAGATCTTTCCGCACTATCACCGGCTCCAGGTTATGCACTCCGGCCAGCACCGTTCCCGACACATGCTCCCGGCCTTCGGCCTGTAAGACGCGCAGCAGTTGCAAATACGAGGGCATGCGCTTGACGCACGGCAAGCCCGCCTGACGCACGCCGGCGGCGTGGCGCAGCAGGGTTTCGGGAAAGGCGGACTTGTGGTCCGCTGGAACCGTTGGTGTTCTTGCACTGTTGCGGCCGCGCAGACGCCGGGGACGGATTTTGGTCTTCATAATCAGTGTTTTCGCCGACAAATGAGAATACCGTTATTACCATAACGATACGAGCCTAGCGGTTCACCGGCAACCGATTCCTTTCATCTCATCGCATTCAAAATGATATTTGACGGGCATGAACTGATCAATGTGCAATCAAACACTGCACAGATCCAGGTTTTTACAACCAACCTAATCCGATTCATGGCGTGGAATTATACTTGCAATCGGCACGGCACATTCGGTTGACAAATCCCGGATTCAGGATTAAATAGAGAAATCTTTATTGATACATAGTTCACGATATGAATCTCAAAACCCAGCCCAAGCGCCCGGACGGGACCGGTCTGAAGATTGTCCCGGAGCCAACGCTGAAGCGGCTGCCGCTGTATCACCGCTTCCTCAAGGAGTGGCACGCGGCCGGGCATGCGACGGTTTCCTGCACGGACATCGGCAATGATCTGGATTTGGATCCGACGCAGGTGCGCAAGGATTTGGAAGCCGTCGGTGCAGTGGGCCGCCCGCGCATCGGCTATGTGCTCACCAATTTGACCGAAGGACTGGAAAAATTCCTCGGCTGGAACAATGTGAATGACGCCTTCCTCGTCGGTGCCGGCAGCATGGGCTCGGCGCTTTTGGGCTACCGCAAGTTTGAGCAGTGCGGCTTGAAGATCGTCACCGCGTTTGACCTGGATCCCTCGAAAATCGGGACGAAAATTCACGGCAAGCACGTGCTGCCGCTGGACAAGCTGCCCAATCTCGCCCAGCGCATGCACATTCTCATCGGCATCATCACCGTGCCGGCGGCGGAATCACAGGCGGTGGCGGACTTGATGATCGAAGGCGGCATTCGCGCAATTTGGAATTTTGCGCCGATTCGGCTGCATGTGCCGGAGTATGTCATCGTTCACAACGAAGATCTTTATTGCTCACTCGCGGCACTCTCACAGAAGCTTTTTGCAAACCTGCAAAATAATCCTCAAAAACACTCAGCTAAAACCAAGACTGCATCCACTGCGGCGCTGGTTCACTAACAAAAATCATTCATGCGCGCTCAACCAAAACCTGATTGCAACGGCAGAAAGTTTGTGAAAGTTTTCACAATCTTGGAAAAACACGGACGTAAACCCTCACGGCTGGTGCCAATTCTCCAGGCCGTGCAGGAGGAATACCGCTATCTGCCCAAGGAAGTTTTAACCTACGTCGCCACGGCGCTGGACATTTCGCCGGCGCGCGTTTTCGGCGTGGCCACATTTTACTCGCACTTCGCGATTGAGCCGAAGGGCAAACATCTCGTCCGCCTGTGCGACGGCACCGCGTGCCATGTGAAGGATTCGATTCCGATCCTCGACGCCATCCGCAAGCGGCTCAAGCTGGAAGGCAAAAAAGTCACCACCGACGACATGCTGTTCACCGTGGAAACGGTGGCGTGCCTCGGCGCCTGCGGCCTCGCGCCGGTCGTCGTGGTGGACGACCAGGTGCATGGTGCCATGACGCCCGCCGGTGGCGTGAAACTTGTCGAAGAAATTATCGCCAGAGAACAATCGTAATGAATACTCAACTTATTTTGGATCCGGCAGCCGGCAATGGCGGCAAAACCCAGGGGCGCGTCATCGTCTGCGCCGGCACCGGCTGCGTGGCTAACGGCGCTTATCAAGTCATCACGGCTTTTAATGATCAAATCGCGGCGGCGGGCATCAGTGTCACCACGGAATTTAAAGCCGAGCAATCGTCGCACGATTTGCGGCTGAACAAAAGCGGCTGCCAGGGCTTCTGCCAGATGGGGCCGCTGGTCACGATTTTGCCGGACGAAATTCTCTACAACAAAGTGAAGCTTGAGGACGTTGAGGAAATCGTCCGCGAGACGCTCGTCGGCGGCAAGGTCGTGGACCGGCTGCTTTACGTTGATCCGGCCACCAAGAAGCACTGCAAGGGCATCAACGACATTCCGTTTTATCAGCGCCAACAGCGGTTTGTGCTGAAGGAATGCGGCGTTATTGATCCTGAGAGCATCAAGGAATATCTCCACCATGGCGGTTACGCGGCGGCAAGAAAGGCAATTTTGAAAATGTCGCAGGAAGAGATCGTGCAGGAAATCACCAAGTCCGGCCTGCGCGGCCGCGGTGGTGGCGGTTTTCCGACCGGACGTAAATGGGAGGCGGCGCGCACGCAGAAAAGCGCGAAGAAATATGTCATCTGCAACGCCGACGAAGGCGATCCCGGTGCCTTTATGAATCGCAGCGTGATGGAAGGCAATCCGCATAGCGTCATCGAAGGCTTGATGATCGCCGCGCGCGCCATTGGCGCCGACGAGACGCTCATCTATGTCCGCACGGAATATCCGCTCGCCGTCGCCCGCATGAAAAAGGCGGTGGTGGACGCGCAGAAAATGGGCTTTCTCGGCGAAAACGTTTTCGGCTCCGGCCAGTCGTTGAATTGCGAAGTGATGGAAGGCGCGGGCGCTTTCGTGTGCGGCGAAGAAACGGCGATGATCGCCTCGATTGAAGGTCAGCGCGGAATGCCGCGGCCCAAGCCGCCGTTCCCGGCGCAAAGCGGTTTGTGGGGCAAGCCGACAATCATCAACAACGTCGAGACGCTGGCGCATGTCGTTCGCGTCATCAACCAGGGCGCGGACACGTTCAAGAAACTTGGCTCGGCGGCGGCGCCTGGCACAAAAACTTTTGCGCTGACCGGCCACGTCGCCAACACCGGTTTGATTGAAGTTCCGTTCGGCACCACGCTGCGCGAAGTTGTCTTGAACATCGGCGGCGGCATCACTGACCGGCGCGGCAAAGTGAAAAAGGACGGTTTCAAAGCCGTGCAAATCGGCGGTCCGTCCGGCGGTTGTTTGACGAAAGATCATCTCGATTTGCCGCTTGATTACGATTCGCTCCGCAGCGTCGGCGCGATGGTCGGTTCCGGCGGGTTGGTCGCGATGAATGAAAAGACGTGCATGGTCAGCATCGCGCGGTTTTTCATGGATTTCACCCAGCGCGAAAGCTGCGGCAAATGTGTGTTGTGCCGCGAAGGCACGCGCCAGTTGCTCGCCATGCTGGATGACATCATCGAAGGCCGCGCCACTGCCGAAACGCTCGTGCTGATGGAGAAACTCGCGCTCGCCGTGCAAAAGGGTTCGCTCTGCGGCCTCGGCAAAACTGCGCCGAATCCGGTGCTTTCGACGTTGCGCTATTTCCGCGCGGAATATGATGCGCACGTTTTTCACAAGCATTGTCCGACCGGCCAGTGCAAGGCGCTCGCGAAGCCGAGCATTGATCCCGCGAAATGCAAAGGCTGCATGGCGTGCGGCAAGAAATGTCCCGTCGGCGCGATCAGCGGCGAACGGAAACAAGCCCACGTCATTGATCAAGCGAAATGCATCGTGTGCGGCGTCTGCGCCGACACCTGCAAACTTGAAGCCGTCGTCGGGGTGTAATTTTTGAAAATGGATTTATGAACGCACATTTCATCAACACCTGCTGCGGTTTCGCCACACGCACATGCAATGCGAAAGCGCCAGAGGGCTGGCGCACTCCAAGACGCTTCGCGTGCAACAAGCGTCTTGGTCAGCGCGCCAGCGTTTTGGAGTGCGCCAGCCCTCCGCCGCTTTTCCACGGCGTGAACCATCGCAACAACTTTCAATATTAAAAATTATTCCATGACCACCACAGCCACCGCAGTAAAGACTTTGAACATTGACGGCATCGAGGTGCCGATCAACGGCGAGCGGAATCTGCTCGAACTGATCCGCAAGGCGGACATTGACCTGCCGACGTTTTGTTAT
>Ga0302320_10030692_pt1 | contig 10230 bp, 9 predicted proteins | sample Bog_T0_3_FD_202130 | JGI IMG/M metagenome (GOLD analysis project Ga0302320, IMG submission 202130) | Peat permafrost microbial communities from Stordalen Mire near Abisko, Sweden - Bog_T0_3 | ecosystem: Environmental > Terrestrial > Soil > Wetlands > Peat | place: Sweden: Abisko, Stordalen Mire... | reverse complement strand
GCCCCGTTCAGATAAGCGGTGTAGTGGGGAAAACAAGCCATGAAATTCCCGGGGCCGAATCCCCAAAAGCCCGAGTCTGGCATCATGTGGAAACAGACCTGGCTCACGAGCAAGCGCTCGATCATGCTCTCATCCTTGCCCTTCGCCGAGGCCAGCTCCGCCCATCGCCCTGCCGCGCCGTACCAACCTACGGATAACATGGCCACCAACACCAGCACGCCGCCAGCGATGATAGCGATCATCTGCATCCGGGATATTTGAATCTCGCCGCTTGCCAGCCGGGGCACGAAAAACCAGACCGCGAGCGCGATCAACAGCCCCAGGGAGATGATCATCCCGGCTTTCGAAAGAGCGGCTTCGGAACTGGCGATGCAGATGAGCAATCCCGGGAGCCAGATAGCCCGTTCCATCTTTGTGTCCCGTCGGGTGAACGCCAATGCCGTCAGGCCGGCTACGAGCGGCAGGATCAGATTAATAAAGGCTCCGGCATTCCCGTGATAAAAGTAGAATGCGAAGGAAGTTACCCCGATGTAAGTCGGGTCCAGGTAGCTCGTGATGTAATTGTCGAAGATTTTCATCCCCAGCCCGCAAATCATTAACAGGATGCCGTTGAGCGCCGCCGTCCACCAGATGCGTTTGCGCCACACGGGCCTCTGCGCCAGGTCAGCCACGAAACAGATCGCGCCGAGCATCGCCGAATCGCAAAGCATCGTCGGAATCGCTGCCAGGCGATCCACTGCCCCCGGGGCAAAAGGGAGGAGCTGCTTCACTGGAGTAAACTGGGCCAGGTCGTAGTCATAGACCGCCTGGACATTGATGATCAACCACCAGCCCTGCAGCAGTAGGAACAATGCGCTCAACGCCAGCGGCCACGGAACGAGGGGCAGCTTCCGCCGGGCTGTGCAACCCGCCAGCCAGAGGACGATTACCACTCCCAGAATCCCCTCCAGGATCTGCATTGCCCAAGGGCGGGTGCTGCCGTAAGCCCAAGGCGCGAAGACCAGCGCAGCGAGGAAAAGCCAACGGGGGGCGTTTACCAGGAACGGAATCACAGGACAAATACTCGAAGCCCGAGCGAAGTGTCCGGCTCGCCTTTTTCCACAACAGAATCCAAAGAGAGGAGGGCTTCCGGAAATCCGTGAAGCGAAAATTGAGGGAGCACCGGGAATGAACCCGGTGCTCCCAATTACAGTCCTACCAGCAGCACGAATGCACCGGCGGAGGACAGATAGGCGTCGGTGGCTTGCACACCGGTGGCTTGCACACCGGCGGCGGAGTGCACACCGGCGGCTTGATGCACACCGGCGGCTTGATGCACACCGGCGGCAAACTGCACGCATACGCCCCGGACACACTGGCCAAAACCGCACCTGCAGTTACCAAGGCTAGTAATGTTTTCATGATATCCCTTTCTTTTTTCCCTGCTTTTCTTCTTTTGTATGACGGCCATAAGTAGCCGTCACGCACGCGCACCATCAAAGAGGAATCGATATGGCATGTCAAGTGGTTTTCTCGCAATTATTGTGCAGCTCGCGCCAAGATTTGTCCAGTTCACCCCTCAAGACACTCAGGCCTGAGTGCGCCAAGCCTCCCATACGAGTCCGCCTCCCCTCGCTCGCGTTTAGTACGCGTTCCGTTGCCTGCAAAAAGTCAGCGCCATGATCTGAAAATCCAGTAAAATGTTCCAATTCTCCAAGTAAAATAAGTCTGCCCGGATGCGTTCTTTCAGGTCCGTATCCCCGCGCAGGCCCTTGATCTGCGCCCAGCCGGTGATTCCCGGCTTCGCGTTGTGCCGCGCATTGTAATGCGGAATTTCATCCTTGAAATTCGCAATCAGCTCCGGGCGCTCAGGACGCGGTCCCACCAGGCTCATCTCCCCCTTCAGCACATTCCAGAACTGCGGCACCTCATCGATATTCCACTTCCGAATGAACGCCCCCACCCGCAGCCGGCGGGGGTCTTCCTTCACTGTCCAGCCCACCCCTGTTCCCTCCTCGGCGTCCAATCGCATGCTGCGAATCTTCAGGATATTGAACGGCTGCCCGTTGCGCCCCATCCGGCGCTGCCGATAAATCATCGGTCCCGGCGATTCCACGTAGACCAGACCCGCGAACAGCGCGAACAGCGGCGCCGATAGAATCAGCCCCACCGACGCCCCCACGATGTCCGTCATCCGCTTCAGCAAAAAATTGATCGGCAAATCCAGCGGCAACTGCGAAACCCCCAGCACCGGCACTCCGCTCACCGTCTCCATGTGCAGGCCGGAGACGAGGATCTGGAAATAGGAGGGGACGATCTTGAACTGCACCATCTCCCGCTCACACAGATTCGCCAACCCCACGACCTCCCCCTTCGCGCAACCGATATCCACAAGCAGCACCATATCGACGCCCTGCTCATGGAAAATCGTCCCAATGTCCGAGTAATCCCCCAGCACCGGCACCGTCGGATTCACTTGAAATCGCGACCCAGGCGACGGGAAGCAGCCCGCTACCTCGTACGGATGAACCCCATCGGCCTCAAAGCTCTTCGCCAGCCTGACGGATTCCTCGTTCCAACCCACAAATACGACGCGCTGCCGCAGGCTCGCCGCCGCCTCCGAGTGCTGGAGGAAGCGATGGAACACATAGCGCCATCCCATCAGCCCGACCAGCGCATCCACCCCGCAGATCACCACGAATACGCGGGAAATCTGCGGCTGAAAATTGAATGTGAGCGAAGCGCACAGGAACGCCAGGAACCATAGCGCGCACGCCTTCACAATCCGCTCCCCCGTGTGCCGGTAGCGCAGCAGCCGGCGGCGGTCATACACATTGAAATAAAACAGCATACTGATCAGCGAAAACACCCCGAACGTGATGTACCCCGCGTAATCCCGCAGCGAAAACACGCGTGTCTCCGGCGTGCCATATCCGGCCAGCGGCGTTCGAAAACGCAGCCAAAACGCCAGGACCAATGCGCAGGCTGCCACCGCCGTATCGCAAGCCAGCGCCGTCAGCAAAAGCCGTTCGGCCAGATTCGTATCACGGCGTTTCCCGGCTCTCGTTTGCCAGCGCTCGAAAACTTCCGCCGTCAAAAGCCGCGCAGCCTGCTCAAGCCCGAGAGCCGAGCCCCCGTCGTCGCCCTCAATTCCGCCACCTTTTCTAATATCCATAATATATCCCTGTCGCCCTGTTGTTTGGATTACCCGGTTTAAATTTCGATTTTCATTCAAAAAACGAACTTGTTACGGCACGGTGGCTCTTCCCAGCCCCCGGGGCTTGTTGTCGAGCCCTACAACCTCACATATTTTCACGATCACCAATGCCTGACCAAGCAGGCACCGCATGGGAGCGAAGATTGCCTGGAAGAGGTGTCTCTGGCAACCAAAAAATGCCATCGAGATTGATTTTTCGAAAGGGGGTCTACACCGTTCTTGGCCTTTCCTTGCTCGTTGCTGGCTGATTGTCGATTCGACGGAGATCCGAACCTCTTCGGTTCAAGACGCACCGGCCCGTTGAGCCTCCAGAGCCTGAACATCGGCGGCGGCAACAGCACCGACCACTTCATCTTCGGAAACAGTACGCTGAACCAAGTGACAATCGGCACGGTCATCTGGGAAGCTGCCGAAGACACCCACGATGGCGCCGAATCGCCACGGCGGCAAATCAGGTTCTGGAGCCTATCCACGACCGGATGCCGGTGATCGTTCCTCGTGAGGATTGGGAGGAGTGGTTTTCACCCGCCGAACTGCCTGCTGAGAGGCGGTGCTGCATCTCGGGTCGTCTCAAGTTCTCACGATTGCTGTTTCCAGAGAAAGAAGTGAGCTTCCGAAAACAAACATGACCGATGATTTACTCTTAGCCATACTCGAGCGTTTTGCAGGGAGGTTCAAAGCCAGTATCTCCTGTTGGCAAGTCTCCCGTAGATCCGCTCTACCTGGCGGGCTCCGTGCCCTGCGGTAAAGCTGCGCCGAACATGCTCGTAACCAGCATTGGCAAGTCGTCGGCATTTGCCGGGGTTATCGAGGAGAGAGATCAACTCCGCGGCTAGCGCCCTACCGATATTCACCACCACAAGAATGACCACGGCAGCCACCAGCGCGAGGACCGGTAGGACGATCATGTGGCCTGCAATCGAGGTGTGCGATGTAATCGAGCACCAGTGGATATTCCTCCTGCTCCACACGCAGCCGCAATTGCTTTGCCTCTGCTTTGACTGTTTGAATGTCACCGGCGTTCACAATGAGCCTGTCCTGGAAATGTTCCTCCAGAGTGCGCAATGCCAGAGGTGCATCAAACACATGGTCGGTGAGGACGTTGATGATTTCCCTGAGTAGGGGTGTGTTTTTTCCCATGTCGCCTCCTTTGGTTGAAATGAAAGAGACCCACATGAAGTGAATCTCTTGAATTGGAACACCCTCGATGAGTTCTGGAAATCCTATTTATCCCAGAGCTGAGTGTCCCACTTCACTCTGTTATACCAGATGCACGAATAAAAATCGTGAGGGGCTAGGTTCTCATTCCCGAGAGGTGGCTATCATAGTCACGACCATTACAGCAGCCAACACCGCTACCAAAATCGTAACGAAGAAGATTAACCCCCGATCAGCGGTCACCTTTCCCTTTTCGATTTGACGATTCACCGCATGATAACGCCAGGCGGCCAAAATAGTAAGGAATCCACCGAGCGCCATCATCCCGATACCTATTTGAAACGACTCCCCCAGTTTTGAAGGTGGGATTGATGATGAGCCTGCTTTGGCAATATCTTGAAGCCAGATTCGAAATTTGGCGATTACGAAACCCAGGCTGATGATCGCCACGCTGGTTCGAATCCACGCAAGAAATGTTCGTTCATTGGCGAGAAACTCAGTTGCCTGTTTGTCCACCGGAACACTTTTATGCTGCGTTTCCATTTGTAAGACCAAGGATTCAACCACCCCTCCCACTCCCGGTCCATCCATTTCCTCTTGCCATCTCGTATTCAATACCATCACCTCTTGCCATGCCAAAACCAATTTCATTCTGGGATCATCCAATCGAAACGCTGGAAAAAGCTCTTCACATCAGGAAGCAGATCGAAGCTCTGAAGGCGTCACTCCGTGAGCTTTATGGTGATGGTACACAGCCGTTAGCCAAGGAGACACCTGCCCCAGCCGTCAAGGTGGCAAAGCGCAGAGGTAGACCACGCAGGAATACATCTGCTGCACCTGTCCCTGCTAAGGTTGATGGCCGCAAGGGAAAACGTAGTGCGGCGACGATTGCAAAGATGGCTGCTGCACAGAAAGCTCGATGGAAAAAAGTGCATGGAGAATCCAAACCTGCTGCTGCACCGGCGGTCAAAGGACCAAAGACCAAACGTGTCGTCAGCAAGGCATCCAAAGCAAGGATGTCTGCTGGTCAACGCGCCAGGCGTACAAAAGAGAAAATCGCTCCACAATTGAGTATTCCTGAAGAGCTTGTGTGGTGAGGATCACACCATGTCACCTGAGGCCAAAGCGCGTATTGCTGTGGCTCAACGCGCAAGGTAGGCGAAGGTGAAGGGATAGATATTGCTGTGGTGGCGATTAGTTATTTGTAGGCTGTTCAGACGTCTCCACGACCCGCACCACTTGGTGACCACATAGCTTGCAACTCCCGGTGAGTATAACATCACCCTTCTTCTCGGCCCCTTTGTAATTGACGATCTCCACTGATGTCCGGCAGCGGGTGCAGAACACATTTTTCAAAATACGTCCTCTGGCCCCACGAGGAACAATGCTCCAAAGAAGCAGGGCTTTGTGTGTGAAATTGTCAGAGTCCATGTTTGCGGATTTAGCATCGGGCCGATGTCTGGTTCAATTTAGTGTGTCCAGGAGTTCTTGCAGGTTGAGCGGCTCCGTGGACATCGACAATTCACCACTTGGTGTACGCGGCCATTCTGCCTCTGGACGGTCCCAATAAAGCTCCACCCCATTTCCGTCAGGGTCGCGCAGATATAGGGCCTCGCTCACACCATGGTCAGATGCACCCTCCAAAGGAATACCAGCATCAATCAACCGTTTCAGTGCATCGGCGAGTGAACGGCGTGTAGGGTAGAGGATGGCCAGGTGGTACAATCCAGTGGTTCTTAGTGGTGGCGGCGACGCCCCCTTGCTCTCCCATGTGTTCAACCCAATGTGGTGATGATAACCACCAGCACTGATGAATGCAGCCGATTCTCCCATTCGTTGCGTCAGATCGAACCCCAGTACATCGCAGTAAAAGTGGAGGGCACGGTCGAGGTTTCCCACTTTGAGATGGACATGGCCGATGCGTGTGCCTGGGTCAATGGATTTTTTCGGTGTCATCAGCTTCAAGGATTCAACCATTTCTCAAATGCGTGGTCGAGTCGTTTTAGCATCTCTTCATTCTTCCATGAAGCGTCAGCATATTGTCCCCACTTGGAGACATCGTGGTTTTTCCCTGTCCCCTCAATCTCCACAATGAACTCCTCCACGAGACCAAGCTGGCGCATGTGATTCTCGCGGAGGTGCTGCTTGCAGACCTCGGCGGTCTGCTGCTGTCGATTTTTTGTTCCAAGGGACATACACCGGAGGGTAATGCATGCTTTGAGGAAGTCCATCCCACGCCACCGTAATCGTTCCAGGATGCCCGAGGAATGAGCCTGATGCACTGAGAGGGTAATTTTCTCCATCGCCCGACGCAGCCAATACCTGTTTGCGTATTTCATCACGCAGGTAGCTCAACAGCTCTTTCATTGTCATCTGACGTTTCGTTTTCTCGATCCTAGCCCAGTTGTACAGGGACCATAGGCGGCTAAGCGGCATTCCATGAGAACTCAGAGCTAAGGTGGTTCCACATGGGCAGTTTGTGTACGTCACAGTCCCCAGAGGCTTCAAGGGGTTCCAATCGTTGATTTCTGCATCATAGGACACGCTAGGTTCTATCCAAAGGCCATTTTCGCCTTCAAATCACCGTCCAACGTTGAATTCCTTTGTCCCCCAATTTTGTCCCCCGGTCGAAAAAAATGGCGATATTCAGCACCATCCGGCGCGGCGATTAAAAATTCAGAATACCCTGATCAATACATGCGATTTCACCAAAAACCACTCAATACCATTTGGCGCCATTTTACACCAAAAATGCCCTTTTTTCGGTGTGAAGCAAGCGCTCTACCACTGAGCTAATCGCGCCCTCTCAGGCCTCCGATGGAGGGCGGGGATTGACGCTAGTTGACGGCGGGATGCTCGGCAAACTGATTTTGCGGGGGCGCTCGTCCCGCTTTTGCGGGGCTACGCCGGGAGGAGTCCGGCCAGGAGGACTGCGTTGGCTACGGAGTAGTGGTCGGTGTGGCTTAGGCTGATGAGGGCCTGGTGGACTTGGAGGGCGGCGGCGAGTTCGGCGGCGGGGCCGTGCAGGAGAATGTAGGGCTCGCCGGTTTCCTTGCGCTTGACTTCGATGTCGCGCCAGCCGATCCGGCTGCCGATGCCGGTGCCGAAGGCTTTCGAGACGGCTTCCTTGGCGGCGAATCGGGCGCCGTAGTGCCGGGCGGGGACGGGCATGGCGGAGCAGTAGTCGCGCTCGCCCTGGGTGAAGACGCGCCGCAGGAAGCGCTCTCCAAAACGATCGAGCGAGGATTGGATGCGGACGGTCTCGACGATATCGACGCCTATGCCAAGAACGCGGGCTTCCATGTCAAAGGAGATCGTCGTTGCCGGGATATTGGGCGATGGCGGCGACCATGTCGTGGACGGCGGGCCCGAGGCCGGTGAAGAGGGCGCGGCTGACGATGGCGTGGCCGATGTTCAACTCGCGCAAATGGGGGATGGCCAGGATCTGCACTATATTTTCGTAGTTGATGCCGTGGCCGGCGTTGACGCGGACGCCGCGTTCGGTGGCGAAACGGGCGGCGCCGCAGAGCCGCTGGAGCTCGCCCTGCTGGTCCTCGCCGGTGGCGTTGGCGAAGGCGCCGGTGTGCAGCTCGATGGCGTCGGCGTGGAGGCGCGAGGCGGATTCGATCTGCTCGGGGTCGGGCTCGATGAAGACGCTGACGCGGATGCCGGCGGACTGGAGGCGGCGGACAGTGGGCTCGAGCTGGCGGTACTGGCCGGCGGCGTCGAGGCCGCCTTCGGTGGTGATTTCACGCCGGTTCTCGGGGACGAGGCATACGTCCTCGGGGAGGATGCGCAGTGCGATGGCGAGAATCTCGGGGGTGTTGCCCATCTCGAGGTTGAGCTTGGTCATGATGCTCTCGCGGAGGCGGAAGAGGTCGCGGTCCTGGATGTGGCGGCGATCTGCCCGGAGGTGGACGGTGATGCCGCGGGCGCCGGCGCGCTCGCAAAGGCCGGCGGCGGCGGCGAGGTCGGGCTCGGCGTTGGGCGAGTCGGGCATCGTGGCGTAACGGGCCTGCCGCAGGGTGGCGACGTGGTCGATGTTAACGCCGAGTTCCAGGCGAGGCATGGGAAACCGTTAGGAGGATTGAACCGCGGATGGACACGGATGGACACGGATGGACACGGATTTCCGCAGGGACGCTGACGGAGGGGTTCATGTTCAAGTTAAAGTGCAGGTTCAAGTAGAGGGGTAGCGATGCTCAATCCCGTGTGAGGGCTACACCGTGGTTAAGAAGGGATTAGTGGCGGAAATGGCGGACGCCGGTGAAGACCATTGCTATGCCGCGCTCGTTGGCGGCCTGGATTACTTCCTTGTCGCGCATCGAACCGCCGGGCTGGATGGCGCAGGTAGCGCCGGCTTCGGCGGCGGCGATGAGGCCGTCGGGAAAGGGGAAGAAGGCGTCGCTGGCGATGGCGCTGCCGGCCAGGGAGAGGCCGGCGTCTTTGGCTTTCCAGATGGCGATGCGGGAGGCGTCGACGCGGGACATCTGGCCGGCGCCGATGCCCAGGGTGCGGTCTTTCGTGGCGTAGACGATGGCGTTGGACTTGACGTGTTTGACGGCGCGCCAGCCGAAGATCATGGCTTTCATTTCCTCGGCGGTGGGCGGTCGGTCGGTGACGACTTTGCCCTCGAGGTTGTCGAGTTCGGCTGGGACGCCGGTATCGCGGTCCTGGACCAGCAGGCCGCCGAGCACGGAGCGGATGTCGAGGAGGTCTTCCTCCTTGCGGGCGGGCGGGGAGAGCCGGCGCATGAGGCGGAGGTTCTTTTTTTTCTGGAGGAGGACGCGGGCCTCGGGGTCGAAGTCGGGGGCGATGATGACCTCGCTGAATATCTCGCTGATGGCGCGGGCGAGCGGCTCGGTGAGGGTGCGATTGCAGATGATGATGCCGCCGAAGGGGGCCTGCTTGTCGGTGGCGAAAGCTTTGTCCCAGGCGGTCTTGAGGTCGGGGTCGGAGCCGATGCCGCAGGGGTTGGTGTGCTTGAGGATGGCGACGGTCGGCTCGGGAAACTCCTCGATGAGCCGGGTGGCGCCGCTGATGTCGAGGATGTTGTTGAAGGAGAGTTCCTTGCCGTGGAGCTTCTGGAAGTGTTCGTCGAAGTCACCGTAAAGGGCGGCCTGCTGGTGGGGGTTCTCGCCGTAACGGAGCCGGGCGGCAATGGGGAGCGTGATGGAGAAAGAGCAGGTTGTTTCCTGTTCCTTGTTGAAATAATTGGCGATGGCGGAGTCGTAATTGGACGTCGTGACGAAGACCTTGATGGCGAGCCGCTCGCGAAGTTTGAGCGTGGTGGCGCCGTCGTTGGAGCGGATGTTTTCGAGCACGTCGGCGTAGTCGGCGGGATCGACGACGACGGTGACGGAGCGGTAGTTCTTGGCGGCGCTGCGGAGCATCGAGGGCCCGCCGATGTCGATGTTCTCGATGGCTTCCTCGAGGGTGACATCGGGTTTGGCGACGGTTTGCTCGAAGGGGTAGAGGTTGACGACGACGAGGTCGATGGGCTGGATGCTGTTGTCGCGCGCCTCTTTTTCATGCGCCGGGTTGCCGCGCAGGAAGAGCAGGCCGCCGTGGACCTTGGGGTGGAGGGTCTTGACGCGGCCATCGAGGATTTCCGGGAAGCCGGTGAAGGCGGATATCTCGATCGAGGGGACTTTTTCTTTCTTAAGGAGGCCGGCGGTGCCGCCGGTGGAGATGATCTCGACTCCCATGGCGGCGAGTTCGCGGGCAAATTCCACGAGGCCGGTTTTGTCTGAGACCGAAAGCAGGGCGCGTTTGATTTTCATGAAAAACGAAGCCCAAGGCTATGATCCCGGGGCGGCGGGGTCAATGCGCCGCTCGGTTGACGGCCGGCGCCCGTTTTTGCACTACGGGGGTGG
>Ga0302320_10030691_pt1 | contig 10230 bp, 18 predicted proteins | sample Bog_T0_3_FD_202130 | JGI IMG/M metagenome (GOLD analysis project Ga0302320, IMG submission 202130) | Peat permafrost microbial communities from Stordalen Mire near Abisko, Sweden - Bog_T0_3 | ecosystem: Environmental > Terrestrial > Soil > Wetlands > Peat | place: Sweden: Abisko, Stordalen Mire... | reverse complement strand
GGTCTCGGCGCCGATCGATTTGATCTTGCCAGACCGCAAATCGGACATCAGACGATCGGCTATGCTGTGGGCGACGACGTTCATCAGCCAGGAACGCAGCAGCTCGTCTGCGGTGAAGTTACGTGGTGGCATTGCGTCCCTCCCGCTTCAGTGCCACGAGCGTCATGCGCTGCTTGACCGTCAGCACAAAATCCCGCGCCTCGTCGTCGGTCATCTCTTCGAGCGCGTCGCGCCACTCTTCGAGGAATTGGTCGAGCGCGACGGGAAGGACGGGGGGAATTGTCATCGGCTTGGCGTTACCTGAGATCCGGCGTGGTGCCGAGCAGCACCGTGATCGTGGGCATTTCCTTGTAGAACTCTTTCAGCCGCTGCAGCGCCGTCGCCTGGTCGGCCAGTGGCCCATAGATCGAGATCCAGAACGTGTCTTTTCTATCCGACGATTCGATCTCATGCACCACCAGGTCGGTCGCATCGAGCTTGGAGAACAGCTTTTCGACCTCGGTGTCGGAGTAGCCGGTCGCCATCCAGTCGGCCGCGTCGATCCCGCGCAGCAGCGCCACCACCCGCTCATTGTCGTTGGTCGACTGGTCCGAATGGCGGTTGTCGCCCAGCATGATCCGGTCGGCGGTCGGCTGGTCAACATCGAGCAGCACCACCTTGAGGGTTTCGAGGCCGACGAGCTGCGCGGCCTGGTGGACACCGTGGCCGGCGATGATCATCCGGTTTTCGCGCCGCGCCAGCAGCGGCTTGGTTTGCCCGTCACGCTGAAGGCTGGCGGCCAGACGGTTGATCTGATCGTCATCGTGCTTGCGCGGGTTGTTCGGGTTCGCTCGCAGCGCCGTGGTGGCGATCTCCACTTCCTCGCGCGGCAGCGGGGCTTCGGCGTCAGGCTGGGGTCTGGGAGCGCGGCTCATACGGGGTGCATCCGGCCAAGCGGGTCGTCCTCGGCATAGAACGCCACCAGGGCATCGAGCCCGCTGCGGAGCCGGTTGGTCACCGTCCGGTCACAGATTTTGGCGAACATCGCCACCCCGCCGACGGTGCCACCGCCAAGCACTATCCAGGTGATGATGAGGCGGTCCGCGCTGTTCACGGCCAGCATCGCCGCCCGCACTGAGGCACAGGCCTCGATCTGGCTTCTGGTGACACCGACGCGGGCCCACGGGGCGGTATGGACATCGGAGGCCGACCAGCCGCCTGTCTTCGGCGTCGCGGCCTCCACGCTGGCCCGCAGACGCTCGGCGGCGTCGTATTGGGCCTCGGTGATCGATTTGTATTTCCACAGGGTCATCAGCGGATCGGCCCGGCGGGCGCGGCGGACGGTGCGCGTACGGTTGCTGGCATCGGTGTTATCCGCCTCATCGACCACCACGACATCAGCCTCGCGGAGCACGGTGCCGTCGCCTGCCTTCACGGAACTGAGCCGCAGCGAGTGACCGAAGTCGCACCTGTCCACCACCCCGAGGTCGCGGCCGACACGGGCTGCTCGGGCGACCTGAGCGCGACCGGCCTCAATGCGGGCTTGTTTCAGCGGCGCCAGTGCGAGAGCCATCAGCACCGGCGCCTTGAACTGAAGCCGCTCGAGCGTTGCCCTGTCGCGGATCCCCATGCCCTGCAGCAGCGGTGAATGGATGTCGCTCATGGGCCGTGCGACCGGCGGATCACGATCATCACGCCGATGATCAGGGCGACGGCACCCAGACCCAGCAGCACGCGGTAGATGGCATCGAGGGTCATCCAGCCCGTGCCGCCAGCAGCAGCTTGGCGAACTGCCACCCCACCTTCTCCGCATCCGGATCGGCCGCGGTCGCCTCGACATTCGCCCAGTCGATCGTGACGGCGCCGGCATCCGAAATCGTGGCCATCGTGATTGTGCCCTGACCATACAGGGTCAGCGAAGGCCGCATCGTGCGCGGACCGAAAGACGAATGCACCCAATCATCTTCCACGATCTCAGTATCCGATGTAGCCGCTGCGGTAGCCGACGCCACCGAACAGCAGCAGCAGCACAACGACCACCACGATAATCATCACCGGATTGCCGCCGAACGCGCCCGATCGGTAGCCGTAATAGCCGCCGCCGCCGAACAGTAAAAAGACAACGAGAAGTATCAGTAACAGGGACATGGCTTTCTTTCAGTGCTCGGTTTCGCATGCGGGCGGATGGAGGGCGTTGTGCATCATCAGTTGCGCGGTCGTGAAAACGATAGACACCCGCAGCTCCGGATCCATCGCGAGGATTTCCGCGTCGGTCGGTTCCTGCCAGGCGTCGCCGTCGTGGCGGTGCAGCTTCGCGCAGCCGCCGCAGAGCGCCCAGTCGCCCTCGCGTGGGCCCCGGCTGGTCTCGCCTCGATCGGTCACGGCGGCGCTATGGATCATGGTATAGCCGCAGCCCAGGCACAGGACCGGGCGGTCGCGGTAGGCCACCGAAGGCGCCCCGAACAGCAGGCCCGCGGTCCCGGTCTTCTCAGTCATCGGCCGCCTCCCGCGCGCCGCAATTGCACGGCCCAGTTGGCAGCCTCGTTCTGCTGAAGTGGTTGGCTGGACACGTGACGCTGTGGTGTAGCGTGTCCAAGGTGAACAGCCCGGCCTTGATGGCGGCCTCGCGTAACTGGCGTCCTCTGACGGGCGCGTCGATCGGACAGCCCACAAGCTGGTTGACCGCCAGCGCGGCCAGCTTGCGAAGTTGTGGTGTTGGGTCGTTCTCCATGGCTGTCCTCCCTGCTCATCGCACCGATCCCACAGGCTGTGCGGCCCACCAGCAGCGCCAGCATTCGATCGCACGGCCCAGCAGTTCGCCCTTCGCCCCGGACCAGCGGTAGCCACGCGGCTGTCCACAGGAGAAGCAGGGCAGCGTCGAATCGTGGTTGCAGGGCGGTGCTGGGTGGTAGCGCATGCAGCGCAGGCACGGTGCGAGGAGAGTGCTCACTGCTGGTATTTCCGTTCGATGGCGTGGTTAACGGTTTTCAGTTCATCGAGGATCGCGTTGCGCCAGCCGCGTGCCTGGGTCTCCTGCTTTGCGAGGGGATAGAGGCGATGGCTGGTCAGTCGCCAATCTTCATAGAATGGAAGTAAATCCTCGTAGGTAAGTATTGCTCTTTGCTGGGTGATTTCCGTCAGCCTGCCCTTGGCATCGAGATAGGCGCCACGTGGCCGGCTGGAGGCTAATTCCGCTTCATCCAGTGCGACCGTCGCTTCCGCCAGATCGTCCTGAAGCTGCCGCCGCCGCTCAAAAAGTCCCGGCTTCCCGGATCTTCCCGGATCTCCGAATCGAGATCCGGGGTCGACCGTCCAGCTTTCCCGGTTCTCAAACCCCCTTCTTAGGTCGCTTACAGCGACCAGAAGGGGGGAACCGGGAGGGATGGTCGACGTTGCCGCCGGGGGAGGCCTTTTCCCGGATCTCTCCGGATCTCGGTTTCGAGATCCGGGGGAGAACAAAGCGAGTTGCGCGACCGTCGCTTGCATCATGAAAATGCACTCCCGAGCGAGCCCGAACGGATCTGCGAAGCCACCAATTCGTTGACCACGATGCGTCCGGTTTCGCGATTCTTACGCTTGGGACTGATGTAAGTATTTTCGATGATTACTTGGTTCTTCTTCCAGACGGCCAGCATACTTTGCGCCTGGACCGGCGTGCGGCCGGCTGCCTCGATGATGACGTTGCCGGCCCAGCGTTCCTTGGCTTGCCGGTTGAACGACCAGAACTCGCCGTCTTCCGGCCCTTTGGCCAGTCCATCGAGGATTTTGTTGACCAGCACGGCATCGAGGCCTTCCCACGGTGACGGTGGGATCCACGCCGTCATCACCGCGACCTGGTCGCCCTCGGGATATTCTGGCGTCTGGTTGCCAAGCTCCATCTGGTTCAGCTTGAACCATCGCGCCGCGCCGGCCCTCGGTGCGAGGTTGGCCTTTGCGTCGTCCAGCCGCACGTAGCTCAGGCGATCCTCGTCCTCGATGCCGAGAGCTTCGGCTTCCTCGGTGCTCATCGTGCTCATAACGAGGCCGACGCGGGCGCTGTCGGTGAGCGCCTTCGCCCCGCGGGCACTTTCGATGTCGCCGTTTCCACCCTTGCGGACATGATGCACGAGCAGGATTGCGCATTTTGTGCGGCGCGCGACACGGCGCCAGGCGGCCGTCGCAGCCACCATCTGCGGGTTGCTGTTCTCTTCGAGGGAATGGCTCTCGGCGAATGGATCGACAATCAGCAGCCCGATCGCATTGTCGAGGATATGTCTCTCCAGGGCTTCTTCGTCCGGATGTACCACCGCGAAGCCGTCCTCGGTCAGCTTCATCTCCGCCATGAACAGACCCCGTTCCTCGCCGGAGTTCATGTAGAAGCGGCCTTCCCACTCGTCCGGCTGGAGCCGGTAATGCAGCCGAACCGCCGCGAACCGGCGGTTGAGTTCGTCCATGGGATCGTCGAGATTGATCAGCCAAACGTTGGTCCGTGCGTAAACCCGCTCGCCCAGCAGAGAGATGCCGGTGGCCAGGGAAACACCGGCGACCATCGCCCACAGTGATTTACCGGTGCCGCCGGGTGCGACCAGAACGGACACGAAGCTGCGGACGAGCGCGCGGCCGTAGAGCCATTGACGGGGCGGGATCAGCTTCGGATCGATGTCCTCTGCAGGACGCAACTCAAGCGGCACCAGCTTCAGCTGATGGACGTTGCCGGGCACGTCATTCGCGTCGTCACCCGGCGGGAAGCGGTTATTGTTCCTTTCGTATATTTCCTCGATCGGATCTCTAGCCATGGTATCGTGGCCTCGGCGGAAGCACGGGCGCCTTTGGTTTCGCGGGCGGTCCCTTCACCCTGGCACGGGCTTGATACAGCGCACGGACGACGGCCTGCCCGACCTCGTCCTCGGTGAGCAGCGAGCCATGATCGGCATTGATGTCGTGCGCCTCGGCCCGCAGCCGACCGAGCGGCGTGTGCTTTTCGATCAGCGGGCGGATGGTCCGCGAGATGAGGGCGATCGCCGCGTCCCTTTTGTCTTCCTCGATCTCGATGTTCAAATTCAGGATGTGCGAGGCGACTTCGACCAGGCCCTCGGGCTCTGGGGTTTCGAGGATCCCGAGCCGCCAGCCGCGCCCGACTGCGGCGGCGATCGTGGCATGGGCCTGGTCGATCGCGAGCAGGCTGCGCACAACCGGCCGCGCCAGCGACACCGCCAGCTTGACGGCATCCGATTGCGATCGCACGCACCCGCTTTGCGGCTGCCAGTCCTCGAACAGCGCCGGTTGCGGTCCGTCCTCGGGCGGGGGTTCGGACAGGCTCATGGCAAGCCGCCCGACTGATCCAGCGCCAGGCTGACATAGGTCCAGTTCAGCGCGTGGGCGGCTTCGGAGGTCCAGCGCTCGCCTATGTCACCGTGCCAGACCTCGATACCCGGGCGCCACTGGACGCGCCGGCGGCCCATGTGGGTGTCGACCTGGTGCCACGCTTTCGTGCCGATCATGTTCTCGGGCGGGCGGAAGTGCTGCACGCCGGCGCCGCGACGGGCGGCACGGTCGCGGCCGGTCTGGAAGTGGGGGGTTCCGGCGGTCATGCTGCGTTGCTCTCGTCTAAGTCGCGCCGGAGGATCTCGCCGAGCGTCGCCTGGCCGGGTTCGTGGCTCACTTTTGCAGGCTGCAAATTTGAGCCACTGCCGCCGACGGAGCTAAGTTCGTTCATGCCATCACCCGCGCGTGCCGACACAGCCCCCAGGCCGTGCAGCGTTCCAGGACTTGCTCAATCCGCCAGCATATCGACACCGGGATCTCGGCGCGGATCAGGTCGCCGAGGAACACTTCCTGGCCCTCGGACAGCACGCCGTCGACGGTCTTCAGCTCTATCGCGAAACCGAAAGAACGATGCCAGAACAGGTAATCGGCAATACCGGCTTTGACGCCGCGCTTCTTCCGCTTCTGCGCTTCGAGGATCCCGATCGGCACGCCGTGGCGGCCGATCGCCATGTTCATGCTGTGGCCGTGGTCGATCGCGGTCCACGCGACGTCAGGCAGCAGCACCTTCCAGAGCATGGCGGTGCAAGCGATCTGCGTCTCGTGTTCCTCCTCGCGCTCCTCCAGCCGGAACTTCGGTGCGGGCGCTCGGCGTAAAGAGGGGGTTGGCAGTCCAAAGTCGGCCTGCCCAGGCGTGTCGCGAGGCACGGCACGCCGCTTAGTGGGCGGGTGCGCCTCCGTTCAGATGCTTATGCGCGCTCTCCAGCGCGGCGCTGGCTGTCCTGCGCCCCTTACCTCGGCCCTGCGCGGGATGGCGCGTCGCCTTTGCGGTGTCGGCCACGCGCTCAACCTCGGTGTCGAGCATCTTCGCGGCAGTTGCCCGCTCAGTGAGGCCGAGCGTGTGTTGCCGCGACCAGGCGACGTGCTCCTCGGAGCCGGGCCTGTGCGGATTCATGCTGGCCGGCTCCCCCTCACGTCCCGCCTGCAGACCGGCTTCGCTGGCCTGTGCCACCGCATGCGCGGTCCTGGCCTGCTTCGGCACCTTCGGCGCATCGATCAACGAGGCCTGGGTGCCGATCGGCATATTGAGCCACGAGCAGTATTCCATGAACGTCCGCACCACGATCGGTCGCTCGTCTTCATCCAACTTGCGAATCTGCTCCATGAATTTATACGCCAGCGGATTAACCGCGTCTTTCTTCGCCGCCTTCTTCGCCCGCGCGACGGCAGCCGATGCGTCCTCCATTTCTCGCTTGGCAATGACGATGGCCGCGTCATGTCGAAGGAACGCATCCGGTGCGATGGGATGGGTTTTGGCTTCTGCGAGGTTGGCGACCATCTGACGTTTCCTTCGATGAGGGCGATCTACAGGCGGCGATCTACAGGCGGCGATCTACAGGCGGCGATCTACAGGCGATCTACAGGAGGGTTGCGATTGCGGCGGAGCGCTCCCCCCGCGCCGGAGAGGACGCGGCGCGGGGACGCCCACGCCGTCTCGGTGGCGAGTCGGGCGCCGGCTTCGAGACGACGATTGCGGTCTTTCTGTCAGCCGGGGGCGGTTTCGGCGCGGCTCTTTTCGACGCCGCTTTCGGCGTCGGCGGGTCAAACAGATCCGGGCGAATAAGGTGACGCGGAATCCCCAGAGCGCTGTCCAGCAGCTTCGCGTGCTGTATGCCGGGGCGCCGTCTTCCGAGGCGCCACGCACTCACACACTGCTGCGTAACGCCACACGTCGAAGCGACGCTCACGCTACTGATGTCGCGTTCTAACAACACACGATCGAGGGCAGTCGCGGGTTTGGCGTTCATAATTCCTACACCACAACCTACAGGAGCGAATGTCCAGTGTTCTCGACACCGGAGGAAAGCGGCGCTAAACGCACAACAGAATGTAGTGGGGCGACAATGAAGTCTGAAACTCTTGAACAATTTGGCAAACGACTAGCCGCCGTAAGGCTTTCCTACGGCGCTGTGTGTGGCAAAAAAAATTTGTCGCGGACTGACTTCGCCGAGGCCCTCGGTATGGAAAGCGCCGTTTACCGGCAATATGAGCGGGGCGACGCCGAGCCGAAGATCGCTCTGCTGGTGGCCGTGCGTGCTCTGACCGGCATATCGCTGGATTACCTGATCGCCGATCAAGACATCGGCTTGCCGAATCCTCATGATTTCGGCGGCGAATGCACGGCGACGTTCGGCGAGCGCGTGCGCTGGGCACGCGAACTCTATGAGAGCGATATCAGCGCGGTGGCCGAGGCGATGGGCGTGTCAGCGCAGACCTATCGCCACTGGGAGACCGGCCGACAGCCGATGCCTGACGACAAGCAGATAGACTTCGCGAGGCGTTTCAACGTCAGCATGCCGTACTTGCGGCAAGGGCTTCCGGTCGGGCTGCAGCCAGCCGTGCTAGGGTTACTCCAAAAGGCCCACCCAGGGCTTTGGCGGCCGGAGGCGTCACCGGAGCCGTCACCGCCGCCGGCACCGGAGGCGTCAGAGCCGTCACCGCCGCAGGCGGCACCGGAGCCGGCGCCACCGCCGCAGGCGGCACCGGAGCCGGCGCCACCGAAGCGGGCGTCACCGAAGCGGGCGTCACCGAAGCGGGCGTCACCGAAGCGGGCGTCACCGAAGCGGGCGTCACCGAAGCGGGCGCCACCGCAGCGCACCCCAGAGCCACCGCCGCCAGAAACGCCGCCTGTCGCTGACAGCCGCACGCATTCCGATGACGACACCAGAGCCCCCGCAAAGGTGCGTCGAAAAACGGCAGCAAAGCCGACAGTGGCCGAGTGGGCAGCACAGCGTCGACTGGACCGCGCACGGGCATCGTCGCCGGATTAGGGGTCTGCTGAAGCATTCGTTTCCCTCCCGATCAGGTGCAACTGGACTTCGTTAAATCTATCAACGGTCTGGCGGAGTTCTTCACCTGTCGCCGTTAATAAATCCAAAATACATCACTGGCTTGTCACGACCGGCGGGGTCGTCGCTTTCAAATATAACAGGTCTGTGAACAGGGAAAGATGCACACGACCGCTTCACGGCAACGTGAAATAGCGGTCCGCTGCGGTTCCTGCACGCACAGCGTGCGTTGGCTCTTGACATTTACAACAGGCGGTTTCGTCATGCTTCACGTTGAGCGTCGATGAAATCACACATTGAAGTGCCGAACGAACATGCCAAAACGTAAACCTATGGCAAATCAGGGAAAAGACGAGGGCGCAAGTCAGGAACCGTCGCCGGAACCATTGAAATGGGCCGCAATTCCTGAGACCGCGCCGGAAGTGGCGATGTCGCCTGACGTGGACGAACAAACGCGGGAGCCGGCGATTATCGCGCCACTGCGGCTGACAGCGCCGGGCATCTATGGCGACGTTGCCGAGCACGATTACCACGCCGATCCGTGCCCCGAGCCGTCGCTGTCGCGGACGGTGCTGAAGCGGCTGGTCGACCTCTCGCCCCGGCACGCCTGGGCCATCCATCCACGCCTGGGCGGCATGGCGCTGTCAGAAGACAGCAACGACGAGGTCTCCGACGCCGGCACGGCCGCCCACGCCTCGTTCCTCCAGGGCCGCTCAACCATCGTGGCGCTGGATTTCCCGGACTGGCGCACGAACAAGGCCAAGGCGGCGCGGGCCGAGGTGTACGCCGATGGCCTGATCCCGCTGCTGACCAAGGGCTACGGCCACGCCATGCGGATGATCGATGTGCTGGAGGACTTTCGCTCGCGGACCGGCGCCTTCACCAAGGGCCAGCCCGAGCAGACCGTCATCTGGCGCGAGGACACTGGGATCTGGTGTCGCGCCCGGGTGGACTGGTTGCCCGATGAGCCATCCGCCGCGCCGTGGGACCTCAAGACCACCGCGGGCTTGGCGACGCTGCCGGTCTGGAGCCGCGCCGCATTCGACAAAGCAGCGGACATTCAGGATGTGTTCTACTGCCGCGGCCTCGAAATGGTGCGCGGTGAACCGCCCGAGCGCATGCGGTTCGCGGTCATCGAACAGAAGCCGCCGTTCGGGATCAAGGTTTTCAGCATGGCGCCGCAGACGCGCGAGGCAGCCGACGATGACGTGCGCCTCGGCATCCGCATGTGGGGCGACTGCCTGGCAAGCCGCGACTGGCCGACTTATTCGATCGAGGAAGAATGGGTCTACCCGCCGGCCTGGATCAGCCGTGCGCGCGAGGAGCGCGGCGCCGAGCGCAAGCGGCTGGAGCAGATCGCTTGGTCGAAAGAAAGCCCGCTGGCGGTAGCGATGGTCGAGAGCGGGGACTTCGGCGGATGACCCTGCGCACCGCCCTGCATGTGGTCACCCAGCCGCTGCGCCGGCGGCTCCACATGATTCGCCAGTGGTTTGCCGACGCGGACGAGCCGGACGAATGGAACGGCGTTGGCGAGATCATCAGGCTCACGCCACCGCCTCTCGCAATCGAACCCTTTCCGGAGGATGATCCGGCAACGCACTCGGCCTGCGGTTTTGCCTCTCGCTGTCGCGACCCCTTCGGGCAACTGAAGCGCCTCGATGTCGCGATGGCGCTGGATCGTGTGGTGGCCACCGCCGAGACCTCGCGCTCCTACAGTCCGGATCAGCAACGCGCCGTTCGAGAAGCCGCGCTGTTTCTGCAGCGGGCGCTGGCGCTGGCAACCCGTGGCGCGTGAGCCCGAACACCTGATCTACGCGCCCGCCAAGCGCGAGCGCGTCGGCCTCATCGTCGGCCTGACCGGTCCGTCCTGGTCTGGCAAGACCTTTTCTGCGCTGCGCCTTGCGCGCGGGCTGGCGGGGCCCGACGGCCGCATCGGCCT
>Ga0302320_10030689_pt1 | contig 10230 bp, 7 predicted proteins | sample Bog_T0_3_FD_202130 | JGI IMG/M metagenome (GOLD analysis project Ga0302320, IMG submission 202130) | Peat permafrost microbial communities from Stordalen Mire near Abisko, Sweden - Bog_T0_3 | ecosystem: Environmental > Terrestrial > Soil > Wetlands > Peat | place: Sweden: Abisko, Stordalen Mire... | reverse complement strand
CTCCCTGGCAACTACCCGGACCGGACTTACACCGGCAGGCGACGACGAGCTTCTGATCAGGTCATGATCGCTGGACAACCACCTCCTGATGCGCTGGGCACGCGCAACTTCGGGATAGTCAGGCATGCCGAGCCGGGCGCCGTCTCAACCCAGATCAGCTGATGGTGGTCGTTGCGGCGGCGGTGATGACGTCCACGAGGCGACCGCGGCGCTGGTATGCCGAGCGCTGGGCGGTCGCGCCGTTGCCGCGATGGAGCACCGCGTCGAGCAGGCCGGCGACCAGGAGGGTGTCCCCGGCGTCGGCCAGGGCGTCGCGGACGTGCTCGACCAGCAAGCCAGTCACAGCGACCGCCTTGTCCGGCCGGAAGGTGACCGGATTGATCAGCACGTCGTCCAGGCCGGACCGGCTGGCCCGCCACCTCGCCAGCCGCAGTTGCTCGGTACGCGCCGGCGGGTCCGACCGGCCCGCCTGCCAGTTGCGGGCCTCGGTTTCCACCAGCCCCCGGAACAGCGCCGCGATCAGCACGGCATCCTCGGCATGCTGGCACACATCGGCGATGCGCACCTCGATGGTCGGGTAGTGCTGGGACAGCCGGGCGTCGAAGTACACCATGCCGGAATCCAGCAGCGTCTCGGTGTCGATCATCTGCTGCACTGTGGCCTGGTACACCTCTACCGAGCCGAACTGGTAGGTCGGGCCGGAACAGGGCCAGCGGCCCCACGCCTGGTAGCGGAAGCTCGCGTACGCGCTGTCCACGCCCTGCCAGAACGGGGAGTTGGCGCTCAGCGCCAGCAACGTCGCCAGCCACGGCTGGATCCGGTCAAGCACGGCGACGCCCTCTTCGGCCGAGGAGATCCCGACGTGCACATGGCACCCGCAGGTGAGCTGTTCCTGAGCGGTCAGCCCGAAGGCCTCGGCCATCGCCTGGTAGCGGCTCGTCGGCGCGACCTCCGGATGTACTGCCACCGGTGAGGTGCCGAGTGCGGCGACGGTCACGCCCGCCCGGGCGGCCGCCGCCGCGGCCGTGGCCCGGCACCGGTGCAGCTCGCGGCTGAGGTCGTCGAGCGAGTAGCAGGGCCTGGTATCGATCTCCAGCTGCTGCTTCTGCAACTCGAACTCGAGCGGCCGCACCGCGTCCAGCTCCCCCGCCGAGCGCTCATCGGCACAGAGTTCACCCGAACCCAGCTCCTCCGCGCCCGGGCCAGCCGCCCGGATGACGGCGCTGGCCAGCGCCCGTGGGCGGCCAGTGCCAGGCTCGACGATCAGGAGTTCCTCCTCCACCCCAACGCTGCGCACGGGCCACCCTTCCGCCAGCCGGCGAATCACCAGGCCGCTCGCCTTTGAGCCTTCACCAGAATTATGAAGGCAGGCTTGCCGCTGTGTTACAGCCGCGGGTCGGCCGACTCTGAACGGAGAGCGAGCACGGCGATCACCGACTCGTCGCCAGGCCTGGGAGGTAAGGAACTGCCGCCAAGACGGTGAGGTCAGGCGCGGCGCGGGCCTAGCCCGGCTGCCGCGAGCATCCAGCGGATGGGACCCTCGCCGACGGTTCATGTCCACGGAAGTGGCGATAAGACCCAACTCGACGGCAGCCAGCGCGCCATCGCCCGCGAACTCAACATCGACCGCCGCAAGGTCAAACGCGTCCTCGACCAAAGCGGTATGACTCAGCTGACAGACCTGAAGATCAGTCACGGCACGTGACTGCACACCGGATCTTGTCCGCTCCTTATCCGCCGTTCGGTGCGGTCAGCGATCAGCCTGCGGCCACCAGTCGATGGGCACAGACCAAGCCGCTCTGCTCGTGTGCGAAGACCCGGTCATGCATGTTATGAGGATGTCGCGTGTCTGCATATTTATGCGCTGGACTGTATATCGCTAACGGTCGCGGCGATTGCGAAGTCCGCCCATAGTTCGTATCGGCGGTGCGCCCTGCCGATTCGGAGCAATCGAAAGACAGACTCGTACGACGGCGTGTAAACCCATATCAGGCGGTTCTGTCTCGCGTACCTTCCCGCCGGAGGCGTATCACCGCTATCAACCATGAAGACTTCAAAGAGGCTCTGAATTTTGCCTGGCAGACAGGCATGGATTAGGCGCATAGCGGCACCGTGGTAACGTTTTCATAGTGCTTTCCCGACAGACCGCATGAATAGCGCATCAAGGACTTCCTCGCCAGGCGCCATTGCTGCGATCGCGGGGCTGTAGTCAGCGGCAGTTCGTCAGCCACATACGGAACGGCATCTTCGTCGGCGTGAAACCGTTCATCCGGACAGCGGTCCGTGTCAGGTGCGCGCTGTCGGCGAAGCCGGCTGCGTGCGCGGCGCGTGTCACGGACGCGCCGTCGGCGAGCAGGCTCAACGCGGTCAGGTACCGGTGCCATAGCAGGTACCGGCGGATCGGAACGCCAACCTGGTCGCGGAACAGGTGCTGGAGTCGGCTCTCTGACAAGTGCGCGATACGCGTGAGGTCCTCGACCGACGGCGGCGGCGACGGCGTGGCGCGCAGATGGTCCAGGACGGCCGCGATGCGGTCGTCGTACTCGGGCTCGGACGTCACGTCGATCGTGAGCCAGCCGAGCGCATCGCGCCATCGCTTGTACGCCTCCGGGCAGCCGGTCGTCTTGCCGAACGCGGGACCTAGCCCGTCCGCGAGGTGGGTGCACAGCGGCTCATCTAGCAGGGCATACGGCCGGCCGTTCAGGACGCGGTCGCGAAGCTGCTCGGCTAGCCGGCTCTCGCCTTCAATCCAGCCGATTGCGGTCAGTTGCCCGGCGCAGTCGAACGCGTGCGCGACATCGGTATCGATGAGCACGCCGCGGGCCTGACGCCAGGCACCGTCCAGCCGGACGCGCGGACTCCCGTCGATCCCGACGGACAGCTGCAGCGCGCCGTGCGCGTGAGGGTCGGCGACCAGGAAGTCCGAGAACACCAGGAACTCGGTCGGCCATAGGAAGCCGCGCATCGTTCCCGGCAACCCCCGGCGTTTGCCTGCTCGGCGGCGCTCAGCCCCAGACCCATTCGTGGCCATGCCCCACCTAGACCCTTCGCGGCCATCACCCGAATCCTACGGCGGGGCCGGATCCAGCGGGTTCATTCAACGGCTAAGCAGGTTCGTTCAAGGGCCCCGCTGCCCGCGCGGTCGATCCTTCCTATATAGGCAACCACGACCGGCCCCGGGCTGCAGGCATCGGGACCGGTCAAGGACCACAGGTTCAAGCAGATAGGAGAAGACCATGTTCGCAGACCTCACCCGCCGGGGGACTCATCCGCGCACGGCAGCGCTCAAGGCGGGCACAAGCTTGCGCCGGCTCGCCGTGGCCCTGGCCGCAGTCACCGTCGGCCTGCTGGCCTCCGCCGCCACCATCCCGGCTGCGTTCGCGAGGGAAGGCTCGGTCCCGCCGTCTGGAAGCGGATATGAGCTCGGCCGCTTCGGGCCGGCATTCCCGGCGACCACCTCCGCGGCCAGTACCGGCATGCCGGGCTGGCAGATCACCCTGATCGCCCTCGGCACCGCGCTGGCCGCCGCCGCCTTCACCATCGTGCTGGCCCGGGCACGGGCCGCCCACCGGGCCGTCCCGTCGCCAGCCGCCTAGACACCCGCCCCGCACGGCTCGTGCACCACACCATCGGTGAGCCCAGATCCCAGCTGCAAGCCCGGCGCGGGCCTGGCCGACCAGGGCGGCGGCCAGGCCCGCGGGCACACACCCCGCCCTCGTCGCGGTACCAGGCCAAACCGCACGACGGATCGTCCAGGCGGCCAAAACCCCAGGTCCAAGTAGACAGGAGAAGACCATGTTCATAAACACCCAAATAGCAGGGAACTCGCCCGTGAGCGGCAGCGCGACATGCTGACGCACGCCCGGCACCAGCGCCTTGTCCGGCGGCTGCGCGCCGAATCCGGCACAGCCCAGCGCCGTGAGCAGCCCTGGCAACGCCTCCGCCATACCCTGCGCGCGGCCGCTGGCCTGCGCGCCGCACCCCAGACATGACACCCTCAGCCAGCGCTGGCCAGCCCGGGACCCGCGGCGTCCCCGGCCACCGATCGCGGTATGGATCCAGCCCCCAGATCACCGGGCTGGACCAACAGCTCGGCCCTCACCAGGAGAACCAGATCATCACCGCTGAGGCAGCCACCGCCGCGGCACAGCCCGGCGCGGCGAAGTCCCCTCCCAGCTGCACACGATCCGGGATCCGGCCGCGCTTCCCGGCTAGCTGGCTACCACAACGCGCCGGGAATGCGGCCGCATCCTGTGCGCTGCGCAGGACCGCACGATGCAGCGCATGCGCCAGACGCCGAGATCGTCCCGGACGATCACGCCAAGGCAGCCGGGCAGGAGCTGCTCATTGCCGAGCGCCAGGTGGCTTGCGCGAAGCGTTTGCGCACCTGTCCCCCTGCTGCCCGCAGCTGATCACCTTGCTCACCGACAACCCTCCCGCGTCGTACGCCGAAATCAGCGCCACGCTGGGCACCCCGGCCGGCAGCATCGGGCCGACCCGCCGCCGCTGCCTGGACAAGCCGCGCCGCTATCCGGCTATCGCAGCGCTGATCAGCGCCGACCCCCAGACCGCGGGGTGAGGTGCGCTCAGGGGGCGTTTCCTATTTTGTTTGTAACCAGATCTGTAACCATCGGACCGGAATCAGGTGGCAGCGGCGCACGCCTGGCACAGCCCGTCGCCGGCCGGGGGGCCGATCAGCCGCCACTACCGGGCACCACCAAGAACAAGGGGCATCGTCAGGGCGATACAACCGGCATGCGCAATTGTCGGCCTTGTTCCTCGGACACAATCTCGCCTGAGGAATCCTGACGGTCAGAAACCCGGGGCGTCGCCATGTCCGAAAGACGCCCGCAGCGCATCCGTCAGCAACGCGACCAGCGCATCGAGCTGCACGTCGACCGAGGAGGAGACCTCCTCATCCGACCCGTCCAGCGCCCGGGCGGCAAGCCCCGCCTTGCTGTCGATCAGCTCGGCGATCCGGGCGTCGATGGTCTGCGCGGCGATGATGCGCCACGCGGTGACCGGTTCGGCCTGCCCGATGCGGTGGCTGCGATCGATGGCCTGGGTCTGTTCCGCGTCGGTCCAGGACAGCTCGGCCAGTACGACGTTTGAGGCGACCTGAAGATTTAGGCCCACGCCAGCCGCGGTCAGCGAGCACACCGCGACCGCGACGTCCGGGTCGTTCACGAAGGCGTCGACGTTCGCCTGCCGCGCCGTGGGCGTCTGGTCGCCACGGATCGACGAGAAGCGTACCCCCTGCCGGGCGAAGGTCTCTTCGGCCTCGTCCATCACGCCGATGTGCTTGGCGAAGAAGACGACCTTGCCGGCGCTGCGGGCCAGCTGCGCCGCGTAGTCGGCGGCCAGTTCGGCCTTCGCCTGGCCGATGCGCCGCATCACGGTGAATACGTTCTCGCCGGACTGCGCGGCCGTCGCATTCTTCAGCTCCGACCGGACGACCCGGCGGACCAGGTCGTGGTCGATGCCTTCGACACCGGCGTCGGAGGATCGGTTCGCGAGCGCGGTCTCGTACCGCGCCACCATCCGGCTAGCGAGGTCCCGCTCTGCCGCCCGGATTGACCGGCCGGCCCGTCCTTCCAGCTCGACGGGGAGGTCGGCGATCCGGCGGGCGGGGATGTCGGCGGCCACGTCGAGCTTGCGCCGGCGCACGATGCCGAGGTCGATCACGCACTGGCGCGCCGCGGCGTCGAAGCCCCGGTCGGCGGGCGTCAGGCCGGTGTCCTCGAGCGCGTCCACCAACTCGTCGAGGGGCTTGCCGTCGTCGATCCAGCCGAGGAACTGCCAGATCGCCCGGAAGTCCTCGATGTCGTTGATCAGCGGGGTGCCGGTCAGCGCCATCAGCAGGGGCCGCGCCGTACGGGACCGGATGCGGTCGGAGAGCGCGAGGACGTGCTGCGAGCGCAGCGAGGTCTTGTTCTTGATGAAGTGAGCCTCGTCCACGACCATGCCGCGGAAGCCGAAATCACCGAGCCAGCCCATGTGGCGGTCGAGCACCTCGTAGTTGAGCACGATAATGTCGGCGAAGCCGTCGGCAGCCTTGCCGTCGCCCTGCACCACGGTGGCCGGGCGGTGGGGCGTCCAGCGGGCCGCCTCACGGGCCCAGTTGGTCTTGACGACGTTCGGCACGACGACGAGCAGCGGGTAGGCGTTCGCCGCTTCTGCGGCGAGCAGCGCCTGGGCCGTTTTGCCCAGGCCCGGCTCATCGGCGAGCAGGAACGTCCGGTGACCGGCAGCGGCCGCGGCGACCAGCTGCCCCTGATGCGGCATCAGCTCCAGGGCCGCCGGGGTGAACTGTGCCGTCGGCGCCGGGAGCGCCATGCACGCCGGGGCTCCCCCACCGGCGCGCTCGAAGGAACTAAGCAGCGGGCCGAGCAGTTCCCAGCCGTCCAGGCGGCGCGGACGGGAGGTGCGCTGCGGAACGGCGGACAAGTCGGGGGCGAGAAAGGGGTTCGCCAGTTGCCGGGAGATCACCGACTGCGGCACGACCCGCAGCTCCGTGCGGGCGGGAGCGGTCGCGGTCTCCGCCGGCGCTATCTCTTCGGGCGCCGGCTCGATGCCGAGGTCCCGCGCCATCTCCAGCTTGAGCGACCGGGCCGCGTCGGAGACGCCGGAGTCCTCGGCGAGCAGCGCTAGTAGTCCAGCGTCCCGGACGGCGGTCGTCGCGAGGATGGTCGCAATGGCGTCCAGGCGCTTGAGCTGCTCGGCTCGATGACTGTCGCTTCCGGCCGCCGCCCGGACGCGGGCGCGCTCGTCCCGCAGCAGCATGGCAACGGCCTGGAACTTCGTGCGCACGGCAGGCGTCACGCGGCCGCGCCGGGCAGCCGCCTCAAGCTCACGGGCGGTTCGGGAGAGCACCGAGACGACGTCGCCGCGGTGGCTGACGCGCCGCTGCTTCCGCGGGGCGGTACGGCGAGCGCCCGTCTGGCGCTGGCCTGGTCGAGCCACAGACTCCTCCTCTGGACTGCCGGGGCACGGTGGCCGCGGCAGCCTGCCGCACGGTCCCGCAGACGGGGCGAGGAACGTCCCGAGCAGAGGGCCTGGTGCTTCGAACGCCGAGCCAACTTGCGGATCTCCGAGGATCGACGCAGCGGGCCTCGGCAGGCGTCTCACAAGGACCCGGAGCCGCCGGTGGGTGGGCTGGTGACCACGGCACGGGGAAAGTCGTCGTCGGACGACCGGTTCAGTTCTCGGGTACCTCTCTTACATCAACGCGTGCGAGAGAGCATAATTCCCGGCCCGTTGCCTGCTCGACCGGGGACGGCCAGGGTCGGTGAGGCGCCATCGGTAGCTGGCTGCCCTGATCGCTGCCTAGAGGGCGGGCGGCGCGACCGTCAGGGATGATGTGCCTGATTATCCGTGCCACGGAGACGGGCAGCGACCGATTCCGGTCATATCCGCAGGCCAGAATGCCACTTGTGCCCTGGTACGTCGCGCTGTGCTGACCGCCAGCCAGGGCTGCATCGCATCGGCTAGTCTCTTGATCTTGAAATCTAGTCTCTTGATCTTGGAACCCGGCGTTCGAAATAACGCGTTAAGCTGGAGCCCCGTTACGGAATCGAACCGTAGACCTTCTCCTTACCATAAGTACGGCCCCGTGCACACGAGCTGCACCGATAGCACGGCTCATCGCACTTACGGCACTGGCTGCGCTGGGATTACCCGCTGCGCCGGTCCACGACCCGGTCCACGCGGTGTCCGGCGTCGTCATTACGGAAAGTAACCGAGCCTGGAAGCCGGGACCCGCCGCAGCGGCCGGGCCGAGCTTTGGCCTGGTAACTAACTACCAGCGACGGACGCAGGAAGACACCGACGATCGACGCATTGCGGCTGACCCACGGCTAGGGCTATAACCGGTCGCACGGCGGTGCCGTCCCGCCCGCCAGCGGCAGGATCGTGAGCATCAACTTGGCAGCAGTCGCTGCGGTGACTTTGTGCCTGGCCGGCCATCGCCACGGCGAGTGACCGCGCCGGGATGTCACGGACGGGCAGTGCGCGCGGAACGCCGATTATTTTGCAGCGCTTAATGCTGGAGCGTTGGCTCGATATCCAGCGCAGATTGCCCGGTTCTGCGGGCGGCTACATCAGCGGCACTCCGCACACCACTTCGGATAACGCGTCTCCGACGCAGCTCAAAGGCCACGTCAGCTACATCATGGACAACCGGGAATGGACTCGAGATACTACGGCGGCTACTTGCGTGACCTGTTGTTTCTAACGGATCATGATGTGTGATGGTGGCTTCGGTCCGTGCTTTGGGGAATCGGCGCGATCCCGCCTAAGCGCCGGTCAGCGCATCGGGGGCGCATTCCGCTGGCTGCTCGTGGCCCGCCTCAGCTGAAGTGCTTTTGTGCGGGCCAGATGGCCTGCCAGGTCCTGGTGAGCTGCTGGCAGATCCAGACCGGGGCGCCTTGCTCGTCGTCGTTGACGCCGACGCGGTTATCCAGGTGCGCGGCGAGACGGGCTGAGCCGCAGAAGGTGAGCTGGCTGCGCTGGTAGCCGACGACGATCGCGGTGGTCGCCCGGGCGGGTGGCGGCCCCCAGTACCAGAAGGACATGTGGCCGCTGTAAGCCGCAGGCAGCCCATCGGCCGGGCCGAAACGATCGACCGCGCCCGCCTCACCGTAGTTGCTGGTCAATACGGTCGTGGCCGAGCGCTGGGCGGGCGGCAGCGTCCGGTATGCCATTGCGATCTCGGCTACGAAGGCAGGCCAGCCGATCGTCTCGCCCGCGTCGTAGTTCAGCGTCACAATCGGTGTGTCGTGAACCGCTGAAATCGGCAAGACCGGCAGGGTGATCGGCAGTTGCAGCACGGCGAGCACCAGCCCTGCCGTGATCAGCCCGGCCCGGCGCCTGCGGTGCGCGCGCCCAGCCCAGTCCACCGCGGGCTGGGCACCGGCGGCCAGCAGGGCGGGGAAGTACGCAGCCAGGTAGTACGGTTTGCCACCGGTCAGCATGAACGCCACGGCCAGCACCGGGTAGGCCACGCCGACCGCCCGGCACCAGCGAAGTTCCGGGTCCCGGAAGAACCGCACCAGCCCGGTGATCCAGATCGGCGAGAAGTACCACGCGACCAGGACGAACTGCTCCGGCAGGATCAGCCACCAAGGCGCCGATGTTCCCGATCCGCCGGCCGCGATCGAACGGGCCACTGCCAGTTCGGGCCACCCGTGGCTGCCCTGCCAGGCCAGGTAGGGGGCCCACAAGCCAAGTGCGATGCCGCCCCCAGCGTAGAACCAGCCAGACCGCAGCGGCGCCCGCGGCCCGGCAGCGGCCAGCGCGACGATGACCGCGGCGATCAGGAAGGCGACCAGGTCGGTATCGAGCAGCCCGGCGCCTGCCGCCAGCCCGGCAGGCAGCCAGAGCCGCTGATCACCGGTACGCAGGATCCGTACCAGCAGCCACAGCAGCAGCGCCCAGACCGGGAGATTAAGGGTGGCCGTGCTGAGCAGGTGGCTTGAGCCGGTGACCACCGGTGCGAGCGCAATGACGGCACAGGCCAGCGACTGGGCAGCGCGCCGCCCGCCAAGCTCGCGGGTGAGCAGCCCGGTCAGGAACACCAGCATCCCGCCCGCCAGCGCGGACGGCAGCCGGAGCACCACAAGCGATCCCGGTGCCAGACTGGTCATCAGCCTGGCGACCAGCGGCACGAACGGCGGCTGATCCGGATAACCCCAGGCCAGATGCTTGCCGCACTCGATGAAGTAGAGCTCGTCCCGGTGGTAGCCATAGCGATCAGAGAAAGCGATCAGCAGGCCGGTGAGAACGACCGCGATGGCCAGCACAGGCTCGATGGCCAGGGCAGGCAGCACGGCAGGACCAGATCCGCCCGGCTGGGACCCGGCCCGCACAACGTGTATCTCTCCGCTCATCGAGGCCCCGTTTCACATTTCGCCGATGACAGCGAGCGCGCACCGCCCGGCGAGGAGTGAGAAAGTCATCGCCATTCTGGCGCGGCTGTGCGGCAGCATCCAGAACGTCCAGATCTGCGCGCCGAGAGCCGCTGACATCCCACGGCCGCAAGCCGCACCGATCGGCGGTTCGCGTGTGGCTTTGACGCCACGATTAGCGATATCAGCGTCAAGGGTTCTGCTCGGCTAGGACGACGCTGCCCGGCGGTCTGCTCAGCGCCGGCCGGGCAGCGGGTGGCCGGGCGCTGGGGCTACCGGTGGGCGTGGCGTGGCCGGAACTTGATCCAGGCCAGGATGGCGATGG
>Ga0302320_10030686_pt1 | contig 10231 bp, 8 predicted proteins | sample Bog_T0_3_FD_202130 | JGI IMG/M metagenome (GOLD analysis project Ga0302320, IMG submission 202130) | Peat permafrost microbial communities from Stordalen Mire near Abisko, Sweden - Bog_T0_3 | ecosystem: Environmental > Terrestrial > Soil > Wetlands > Peat | place: Sweden: Abisko, Stordalen Mire... | reverse complement strand
TTCCGGCTTACCGGAAGAGTGAGTTCTTCAACACACTATCAGCGCCGGCACAGACAGACCTTGAATCAATGCTGATTCCTGTTTCCTATCCGGCCAACAGGGTTCTGTTTAGCGAGACCCAGCCTCCCGCAGGCATTTTTGTCATTCTCGAAGGCGAGGTCAAGCTCTCCATTAACTCCAGCGACGGCCGTCGTCTAAGTTTTCGCATCGCAAAGGCGGGAGAAGTACTGGGGCTTTCCTCGACGCTTTCCGGCTCTATCCATGAGATGACGGCTGACACGCAATATCCGGCCAGGATCGCGCACATTTCGGGTCATGCATTTCTTCGGTTTCTCTCGCGCCATCCGGACGCATACCAGACAGTAGCGCGCGAAATGACCCGCAGCTTCAACCTCGCCTGCGAGCAGTTGCGCACGGTAGGGCTGTCTGCTTCTGCTCCCGAGCGCTTGGCGCGGCTCTTGCTGGGCTGGAGCGACCAGGGCCAGAAGACCGGGAACAGCTCGCGTTGCCGCCTGTCGCTTACCCATGAAGAGATTGGCGAATTCATCGGAGCCTCCCGCGAGACGGTCACGCGCACTCTCAGCGTCTTCAAGCATCGCCGTCTGGTTGCCATGCACGGATCCATGCTCACCATTCCCAGCCGTAATGCTCTTGAGAGCTACGCACGCGGCTGACTCGGCTTTTGGTTGCTGGCCGTTTGCAGGCGACGCGCGATGGGGAAGGTATTGCTCCCACTTCGAACGGCCAGTTTGACGCTACGTGCAAACCGGCCCTGGCAATTACACTGGGATGGGGCTTGCACGGAAAACACGGAGCCCGGACAAGGCAAAAATGCACTTCAATTTAGGTTTTTCGACAGTCCAGGTTCTTTGGACGTTGACGTTCGCGTCGTTGCTGGTGCTGCTGGTGGTTTTGCTGGGGCGTGACCGGGCACGGCGCTATCCGTTGTTCACAGCCAGCATTGTGATGGCGGGGCTCCGACTTCTGGCTAGCCGGCTGTTATTCGAGCGGCTGGCTCCCATGACTCTGACTGCAATCTTCCTTTCGCTGGCCGATCTGGCAGTGATCATAAGCTTGCTGGTGGTTGTGGAAATGGCGCGGTGTGCATTTCCAGGCGCGCCGCGGCGGGCTTGGTTCGTAGGCGCAGTGGCTGTGGTAGCTCTGGCTGCAGCCGTAGTCGGCGTCTGGGGACCCTGGCCAGACTGGAAAACACTGATCGCCGGCTCAACTCTGGCAATGCTACGGCTGATGCAACTGGTAGCGCAGAAGCTCGAATTGCTGAACGACCTGCTCGCCGCGGAGTTATGCCTGCTGGTAATTCTGCTCGGACGTCGGTTCAAGGCCGGGTGGCGCAGCCATACTCAGCAGATCGTGATTGGCCTCTCCACCATTGGCATCACTGAAGTGGCGATGCGCGCGATCTGGCAGGCAATTGCAACCCACTCAGTGCCGAAGACCCGGATCGAGTATGAGCACATCATGGGCATCCAGGAGAAGCTCTACAACGCCAATAACGTGATCTATCTGCTCGTGCTGGTGTGGTGGATCGTGTGCCTGTGGATCGACGAGCCGGGAACGCACTCGCACAGCGAGACAGCCGCGGAGCTTCCGTCTGAAGTAACTGGCTCCCCGGAAAACTAAACACGGATTTCTAAATGTGGCAGCTTGCCTGCCCGCGCTTTTCGAGATAGCGCTGGTGGTACTCCTCCGCGCGCCAGAAGGTTTGCGCGGGTTCGACCCTCGTCACAATGCGCTTGGGTTTGAAGCGGCCCTCGGCGGTCAGCTGCTCAATCTTGGCGCGCGCCTGCGCCTCCTGCTCCGCCGAATGAAAGAAGATCGCCGAGCGGTACTGTGTGCCCCAGTCCGGTCCCTGCCGGTTGAGGGTCGTCGGGTCATGGAGCGCAAAGAACGCGTCCAGCAACTGCTCATATGTGACCTTCGCTGGATCGAAGTCCAGTTCGACTACCTCGGCATGCCCGGTCTGGTCGGTGCATACGTCCTTGTAGCTGGGCCGCTCAAGCGAACCTCCCTCATAGCCCACGGCAGTAGCCGTCACGCCCGGGATAGCCGCAAGTGCCACTTCCACTCCCCAAAAGCACCCTGCTCCAAATGTCGCCTTTTCTGTGCTCATGGAAGATAAGATGCTTCTGCGGCCGTTTGGACACAGTTTGATGGAAGATTTCAGCCCTTGACGGATAGGATTCATCTAACGAACGGTTTGGGAGGGAGCCATGGAACTGCCCGCGAATAACGGCATCGTCAATATCTGTAGTCATCGATCTGTCGACCAGACGGTGGAGAAGCTTCAGGAGATCTTGCGCTCCAGGGGTGTCACGCTTTTTGCGCTGATCGACCACAGCGGAGAAGCTGAGAAGGTGGGAATGAAGATGCCACCTACCAAGCTCGCGATCTTCGGCAATCCGAAAACAGGCACTCCCATGATGCTTGCAGCGCCAGGCATCGCCATCGACCTGCCTTTGAAAATCCTGGTCTGGGAAGATGCTCAGGGCGAGGTCTGGGTTTCATACAACAGCAAGGAGTACCTGCAGGTTCGGCACGGCTTGCCAACGGAGTTGCTCCAGAATATTGCGGTCGTGGAAGCATTGGCCGCCGCAGCCGCCGCGGAATAGCTCTGCAATGAGGAACCATGCCGCCAGCATGCAGGTGGTTGCAGCCATGGTATCTGTCTCTTAGTTTTTCCCGTCTGCCGCCCCGCTCAATAGCCAAGCTTTTTATTCACGATATTCTCCAGCGCCTCTCCATTCCGAAAGCGCTCATATTGCCGGAGAAAGAAGAGCATCGCTTGTTCCAGCCAGTCCCTTGTGTGATCGGCGCAGTGGGGTGAGACGAAGACATTTTCGAGCTTCCAGATTGGATCGCCCGCCGGAACCGGTTCCTGCTCGAAGACATCAAGTCCGGCGCCGCGAATTTTCTTCTGCTCGAGAGCGCGGACCAGCGCCGCCTGATCGATGACCGGCCCTCGGCCCACATTGATGACCACTGCGCTGGGCTTCATCGCCGCAAAGGCCGCATCGGAGACCATATGCCGCGTCTCCGGCGTAAGCGGCGCTGCAGCCACAACGTAATCGCAGCGGCCGAGCATCTTCGTGAGTTCCTCCGGCTTGTAGAACTGATCGATGAAAGGATCGGCGGATGCGGGAACGTGCCGCTTGAGGGCAAGCACATGCATCCCCATCGCGTGAACGCGGCGGGCAACGGCGCGGCCAATATCGCCATAGCCTACAATCCCAGCCGTTTGCCCAGCGATCGCATCCAAGTCAAACTGCTCCCAGCGGTGCGCGCCTCGATTCCGCAACATGCGTGGGAAGTCCTTGGCGAAATAAAGAATCATGGCGAGTGCGAACTCGCCAAGGGACTGGCTGAAGACTCCGCTGCCGTTGGTCAGCGGAATGTCGCTTTCGACCAACTCCGGGAAGAGCAGGCTGTCGAGACCGGCCGAGCGCGAGTGAACCCAGCGCACACTGGGGCACGCGAGCAGCACCGAGCGCAGCAGGTCGCGCGATCCGGACCAGTAAAAAATTGCCGCGGCTTCCTTTGCAGCCTGCGAAAAATCATCGAGGCGGTTACCCACCACGTGCGGCAGATCCTTCAGCATGCGCAGCTGTGGGTCATCACTGTCGGTCAGTACCAGCACCAGCGGTTGACTGCTACTCATCGATGTTCATAGCTCCTGTTTGGAGTTCAACGCGCCGTACACGGGGAAGGGCGCGCCCGCTCATCCCAACATATCGCTCCAGCGCCAGAAAGCGCATGAGTTCGCTGTGAGGGGCTTGCGAGCAGGCCTTTACCCGCGTTTCTTCCCGCCGTATCCTTTGCCAGAAGGGCGGGGGCCGGTGCGCTTTGCGCCTGAAGGTTTGCCCTTGTAGCCGGATTTCGAAAAACCGCCGGGTCTCGCGCCGCCGGATTTGGCATTGAAGCCAGGCTTCGAAAAGCCGCCGGGTCGGGCATTTGCACGGTACACCGGAGCTGAACCTTCCGTCTGAGCCGGTCGGGTGTACGGCCCTTCACTCCAGGGCTTGGCCGGGCCCTTGCTCCAGCTTTTGCCCGTCTCCTTGCCGAAGGTCCTCGATGGAGCTTTGCGGAAAGGCTTCGCCGGTCTCTCGGCCCTCTGAAAGGCTGGCCGATCTCTGCGTGGGCTGAAAGGCTTCCCCGGGGGCTGTGCTTCAATGCGAAGCTCTGTATCGTTGCGGCGCGGACGGTCAGTAAATACTGGCCGATCGAAACGCGGCTTGTCCTGCTGTGCCGGCCGGTCGAAGCGCGGTCTCGGCGCATGCGCAGACTCTGGCTTGCCGCGAAACGGGCGTTGTTGGCCGGGCTTGGCGCCGAAGCGTCCGGCTCGTTCACCAGGACGCCCGCCTTCCGTTCTCTCGAATCTTGGCTTTGCGCCAAACCGATCGTCCCGCGGCTTGTCGAACCGGGGCTTTGCGTTGGTCCCCCCGCCTTGCTGCCTGCTAAATCCAGGCTTTGCGCCACGCCCGAATGTGCGGCCCTCCCGGCTGCCATCGAAGCGTTGCTCCTGCGGCCTGTGGCTGCGCGTCTCTCCCTCACCTGCCATCTTCCTGAGCGGTTTGCCCGCGCGCACCGGCGGCCGGATGCCGCGTTCTTCGACGGTCCGGCCGGCTTCTTTGGGCAGCATCTTCGCGGTCTTCAACCGGCGCGGTTTTATCTTGCCGTCGGCAGTCAAACGCAAGACAGTCAGCTCTTCCGGTGCGAGTTCGCGCAGCTTGCCCGGTTCCACATCCAGCACCAGCGGACCGTACCCCACGCGGCGGATCTTCTCGACAAAGTGGCCGATGGCAGAGAACATCTTGCGTAGTTCACGATTGCGCCCCTCGGTGAGCACCACTTCGTACCAGGGGTTGTCGCCCTGGCGAATCTGCCGAACCTGCGCCGGGGCAGTGCGCACCGCAGGCGACCCCGGAGCGCCGCGCTCGATCGCCACGCCGCCGCGCAATATGTCCAGTTCTTCCTCCGTGGGTTGACCGGCAACCTTGACGAGGTAGGTTTTTTCCACGCCCAGAGAGGCGCGCGTCAGCTGGTTGGCCAGCGCGCCGTCGTTGGTCACCAGCAGAAGGCCTTCGCTCAGATAGTCAAGGCGGCCAACGGGATAGAGCCGCTCTCCCATCTTCGCGAAGAACTCCATCACCGTGGGCCGGCCCTCGGGATCGCTCACCGTGGTCACATATCCCCTTGGTTTGTTAAGGACGAAGTAGCGATGCCGTTCGGCTCCCTGCAAGAGCTTGCCATCCACGCGGATGTGGTCCTGCGCGGCGTCTGCCTTGGCGCCTAGTTGCGTAATCACCTGGCCGTTCACCATCACGCGTCCGGCAACAATCATCTCTTCAGCATGCCGGCGGCTGGCCACGCCGGCTTGGGACAGAATCTTCTGCAGGCGCTCGAGCTTACCAGGTGGGCGCGGCTCGCGATCCTCTTCATTTTCTTCTTGCCCGTCTTCGTCCTTGGCAACCGCTTCGTCTTTCGTAGCTGAGATTGTTTTCCGGCTTGCTTCTTTTTTTGCGCCCGCCATCTTGGTTATCCGTGAGCCTGATGCAGCCGATTCCACCTGAACCACCGGCTCAACCGGTTCCCCTGTAGCAAGGCTGGCATCGATGTTACCCACGCTCTCAATCGGGTCTTGGATGCCGCCCGCCTTGATTGCCTTATCCTTCGCCTTTACCTTCGGCTTTCTGGTCTTGGCGACCGCCGTTTTCCTCTTGGCACTGGGAGCCTTGGACTTCGCTTTTGGGACTTTGGTCTTCGCTTTGGCTACGATCGTCTTCGCTTTGGGCTTTTTGACCTTCGTCGCGGTGTCGAGCTCGGATTTCGAGCTGCCGGATTTCGATTTGCTGCTCATGGGGAAATGCCTCGGTTTCTTCCTACTCTGCAGAGGTCGGCGCGGCCTCAGGTGTGTTTAATTCATCTTCAGCCGCAGGCGACACTGCCGTCGCGCTCCCGGTTGGATCTTCCGCCGGGTCGCCGTTGGGCGTCTGGTCCAGTTCCAAGCTCAAATCCTTGCGTATCTCGGGAGCGGATTCTCCCTCGGCTTCCACATCAGGCTCTTCGAGCTCGGCTGCCGCCATCTTCTCGAACTCCTCCATCGAAGGCAGCTCCGTCACGTCCTTCAAGCCGAAGCGAAGCAGGAATTCGCGGGTCGTTTTGTAGAGAATCGGACGGCCGATTACCGGCTTTCGCCCGGCGGTCGCGATGAGCTTGCGGGCCAGCAGCGAGCCAAAAACAGCCGAGGAATCCACGCCTCGAATCTCATTCACCTCGGGCGCGGTCACCGGCTGCTTGTAGGCGATAACGGCCAGGGTTTCAAGCGCGGGCAGCGAGAGCTTGAGCGGTGGCTTCAGGCTCTTCACAAAAGTGCGCACGGCGTCGTGGCACTCCGGCTTGGTGGCCACGCGAAAGCCCCCGGCGATCTCGCGAATCTCCACGCCGCGTCCATCGGCAGCGTAGGACTCGATCAACTCATCGAGTAGTTGGCGCAGGATGGCGCGAACCTCTCGGTCGCGCTGCCTAGTCAGGCGCTTGGCAGCGGCTTCGGCCGCCGCCTCATCGACTGAACCAGCTTCGCCGGCTGCTTCCGGATTGATCTCGGGACTGGCTTCGGCCGCTGTAGCGTGTTCAGGGGCTGCGGAATCGGTGGAAGCACCACCCTCTTCCACGTAGTCAAACTCCCCGTTCAGCGGTAAAGCCTCTGCAGCTTGATCGAGGGACGTGGCAGACGTCTCAGTTTGCGCGGCAATCCTATCCTGCTCCGCTTTCCACTCCAATGCGTCGGCCGCAAAGAGTGTGGCAAGTTGAGCCAGTGTGACGGGCTCTTCGGCGGCGTAAATAACGGCTTCCAGTTTGGCTTTCAAACTCATTCTGCAACAGGCACCATCTTGTATGGTACCGGATGAGGTGCCGGTTTGCGCGCCTCTGGACGTGGAGCTGTGTGCAGGCTCAAAATCGAGCGCCCACAAGTGCCGAAAGCCTTTGGAGATGTGCTCAATCCAGGTAGGTGCTTCACGCAACTGCGGAGCGCAACGAAACCTCCGACCAAAGAACCGCGCTCTCATAGCGCCGAGCGAGTTCCCAACGATCGAGGCGATGCGCTACCGTGATCCGGTCGCAGGCAGCCCAGTCTCCGCGCTCGTGGAACTCCAGCCATCCGAGCAGGCAGCGCTCAGGGTTAGATGCTCCCGCGAGAGCTTCGCAGATCGCGCCGCGCAGCGGCAGCGTGGGCGCGATCTCCTCCATCGGGAGACCGAGCATGGCCGGCAACAGGCTCAGCATGCCGAGCAAGTATTGCTCTGATGGATCCCGATCGCACTGTCCAGCCGCCAACTCGCAGAAACGGGCCCGCTGCAGGGCCATGCGCAGAATCTCCACCGGCTGATCCGTGTTGAGCTCGCTGATGACGGCGAGGGAGACAACCCGCCGGAAAGTCTCCTCGCCAAGAGCGAGAATGGCCGACTCAATGCGGCGTATCTCCTGCTGGATGGCGTAAACCGGCGAGTTGACCAGCCGGAGCAACCGATACGTAAGCGAGGCGTCGCGCCGGACCAACTCGCTTACTCTCGCCAGGTCGATCGGGTGGTGATAAAGCTCGCGCACAATCTCGAAATGAAGCATGCAATTGGCGGGTGCCTTCCGCCTTTTTAGCAGGAGCGGGCGGCAGAAGTAGCTTCCCTGAAACAGCGTGAAGCCTTTCGCGCCTGCTTCGAGATAGTCTTTCGGGGTTTCCACCTTCTGTGCCGCCAGGATGGTCGAGCCGCCGCGTAACCGGTACAGCTGTTCCTGCTCCGCACGGTCAAATCGCCTGAAATCGAGGCGGACGTAATCAGCCTGTTCCGCCAGTGGCCGGAGCCTGTCATTCCAGACGAAATCATCCAGAGCGAAGCGATAACCGCGGGCTTTTAACGTCCGAATGGCATCCATCAGCCTGTCCGATGGCGCATGGCGGGCGGGGAAGCAGAGAACCGTCAGATTGGGTGTGAGAACCAGGACAAGCTGCTCGATCAGAGCTTCCTCCGTGCAGGTCACGAAGGCCGGCAGCCCATTTGTGAGCGCTTCCAGGCCGAAGATTACCGCATTGTCGAGCATCGTCTCGACGGCCTCGCCCGATTCTCCGCGAAAGACCGCTTCGGGAGCTTGCCGGAAGAGCAGTTCATATCCATGAACGCGCCCGTCGATATGGAGGATTGGCTGGCGCGCAAAATACCGCAACTCGCCAGCTGATTCCAGTTGACCAGCCACGCTGCCGCTCGCGCATTGGTCTCGCGTTGCCATGGATGTCTTCCCTAAAGGTTCATCGGCTGGTCGAGCCGCAAACTTGAAGGATCGCTGATCGTGCGGACGCGTACGGAACGGATGGACATCCGTCTTGACCGCCGAGGAGGCAAATCGGAGCGTAGCTCAGGCGAGCCAGCGGAAGAGACAATACAGTGAGCCGGAGAGCAGCGCCGCGGCCGGCAACGTAAAGACCCATCCCGCCGCGATGTTGCGGACTGTAGACAAGCGTAGACCGCTGCCGTTGGCGGACATGGTGCCCGCCACGCCAGAGCTGAGGATGTGGGTGGTGCTCACCGGCAGTCCAAATTTGTCAGCTACGAAGATGGTAGCCATCGTCACCAGTCCCGCGCTTGCGCCCTGCGCATAGGTCATGTGTTCCCGGCCGATCTTTTCGCCCACGGTCACCACAATCCGCTTCCATCCCACCATAGTGCCCAGTCCAAGAGCCAGCGCAACGGCCACTTTCACCCAGTCGGGAATGAATTTGGTGTTCTTGTCCAGCATGCCGCGATAGCTCTTCAGGTCGGCGCTCTCTTCAGCGCTGAAGACCGAATCATGTGCCTGTGTCATCAACCGGAGGGCCTCGCTGGCCACGTACATATCGTTGCGGACTGTAGTCTGATCCTGAGCTGGGACCGAGTTGAACGTCTTGTACACCGCCAGCTCGTGGTTCAGTTCGTCGACCAGCTGGCTGAGCGCCGGGATCGTGTCCGGCTGAAGCTGCTTGGTCCGGATATAGTTAGTGACCACTACGTGGGCATCGGGGTCGTCAACCACACCTGGATTCACATGCCGGTCCAGGATATGGCCCGCCTGCTCAGACGCGGCGATGAAGCTCTGCACCTGCGCGGGGCTGATGGAGTGATTCAGTGCGTAGGCGGTGGGAACAGTGCCGATGAGGATGAGCATGATGAGGCCCATGCCCTTCTGGCCGTCGTTGGAGCCATGGAAGAAACTCACGCCGGTACAGGTCAGCACCATTAACACGCGGATGGGAAATGGCGGAGGTTCATTGTTCTTCGGCGCCTCATAGAGAGAGGGGCTTTTGACGAGGCGTTTAGAGACAAGAATGAGGAAGCCGGCGAACGCAAAGCCCAGCAGCGGCGAGATGAGCAGCGCCTCAAGTACCTTTACGGCCTGTCCCCAGTCCAGGCCTGAAGCGCCGGAATGGAAATTCAACAACTGGCTGGCCAGACCCACGCCAATGATGGAGCCAACCATCGTATGAGAACTCGATGCCGGCAGTCCAAACCACCATGTGCCGAGGTTCCAAAGGATGGCCGCGATTAGCAGCGCAAAGACCATGGCGAAACCCGCGCCTGAACTCACCTTCAGAATCAATTCCACAGGCAGCAGCGCGACAACCGCGAAGGCCACCGTGCCCGAGGAGACAAGAACGCCAGCCAGATTGCACAGCCCCGACCAGACCACTGCCGTGTTAGGTTCGAGTGAATTGGTATAAATGACCGTCGCTACGGCGTTGGCAGTGTCGTGAAAGCCGTTTACAAACTCAAATCCAAGTGCGCTCAACAGGGCCAGGGCCAGCAATAAATAGGGCCAGATGCTGCTGATGGCCACATCGTCGAGGTCCTTTGCGACATGAAATCCGATATAAGAGAGACCGCTCAGCAGGGCCAGCAGAAATACGATTGTGCCAAAGCGGCTTGACGATCGTTTCGCCTCGGGGCCGGCCAAAGGTCTCCGTGCAGGCAGAACATCAACAGCCGTCGCGAGATCGGCCATCAAAAATCACCAATGCGGCCGGAACAAGTCCGCGGACGCCTGGGCCTCCAGGTTGATAATTGATCGGTGATACTGCTTGGCAAATACGAGGGGGATGGTGTGCGGCGGGAGAGTGATGAGCCGAATAAATTGGCGTCCATAGAACCTCAACAACCGGAAATTTCCGCGGTTGTTTACCCGGCGATGA
>Ga0302320_10030685_pt1 | contig 10231 bp, 8 predicted proteins | sample Bog_T0_3_FD_202130 | JGI IMG/M metagenome (GOLD analysis project Ga0302320, IMG submission 202130) | Peat permafrost microbial communities from Stordalen Mire near Abisko, Sweden - Bog_T0_3 | ecosystem: Environmental > Terrestrial > Soil > Wetlands > Peat | place: Sweden: Abisko, Stordalen Mire... | reverse complement strand
CAAACGCGCTGGCGGCGTTGACGACGGTGCCGGCGCAACTTTGCGGCGTGGATAAAATCCTCGGCACCATCGAGCCGGGCAAAATTGCGAACCTGACGGTGGTGGATGGCAACGGTTATTTTGACGAGGACGCGAAGGTTAGGTCGGTGTGGATTGACGGGCGGTATTATCGTGTGCCGACGGAGGAGGAAAAAGAGAAGGACAAGCCGGATGCCGACGCGCCAAAGCAGACGGCGGAAGACAAGGCCAAGGCGGACAAGGATAAAGCGGACAAGGAAAAGAAAAAAGCGGATTTGAAGGATTTGCAGAAACGCGTGGCGCGCGCGCCTTTGGAAGGGCGCGGCGTGCTGGCGAGTTCGCCGACGGTGTTGATCCGGAACGCCACGATCTGGACGAGCGGGCCGAAGGGAGTTCTAACGAATGCCGAAATGCTGGTGGAGAACGGCGTCATCAAGGAAGTTGGCCCGACAACCAGCGACGTGCTGGTGCCGAAGGACACGCTGGTGATTGACGGCACGGGTCTGCACGTCACGCCCGGCATCATTGATTGCCACAGTCACGCGATGATTCTGGGCGATGTGAACGAAACGGCGGTCACGTCCTCGGCGATGGTGCGGATCGGCGACGTGGTCAATTCCGAGACGGTGAATATTTACGATGAACTGGCGGGCGGACTCACGATGGCGCACCTGCTCCACGGCTCGGCCAATCCCATCGGCGGGCAGAATTGCCTGATCAAGCTGCGCGATGGCGAATCGCCGGAGGGCCTGAAATTCCAGGGCGCAATCGGCAGCATCAAGTTCGCGCTCGGCGAAAATGTGAAGCAGTCCAATTGGGGCGAGAAATATGTGACGCGCTTTCCGCAGACGCGCATGGGGGTGCGGACGTTTTATGCGAATCGTTTCACGGCGGCGCAGCAATATCTCAAGGCGTGGGCGGATTACAGGGCTTCCGGTGGCGTGCCGCCGCGGCGGGATTTGGAATTGGAGGCGCTCGGCGAAATTCTTTCGGGCACGCGGCTGATTCATTGTCATTCGTACCGGCAGGATGAAATTTTGATGTTGATGCGGGTGATGGAGGAATTTGGGGTGAAGATCGGCACGTTCCAGCACGGGCTGGAGGGTTACAAGTTGGCGGATGAAATCGCAAAGCACGGCGCGGGGGTTTCGACATTTGCGGATTGGTGGGCGTATAAGTTCGAGGTTTATGACGCGATACCGCAGAACGCAAATTTGATGTGGGCGCGCGGGGTGAATGTTTCGATTAATTCGGATTCGGCGGACCTGGCGCGTCGGCTGTATCTGGAAACAGCGAAGACAGTGAAATACGGCGGCACGCCGGAAATCGAGGCGCTGAAGTTCATCACGCTGAATCCGGCGCAGCAATTGCGCGTGGACAGCCGCGTGGGTTCGCTGGAGCCGGGCAAGGACGGCGATTTTGTGGTCTGGTCGCGCGCCCCGCTGGATTCCGCGACGGTTTGCCAGCAGACGTGGATTGAGGGAAAAAAGTATTTTGACGTGGCGCTGGATTCTGCGCGCACTGCTGCGCTGGCGAAGGAGCGGGCGGCGCTGCTGGCGAAGGCGAAAAAGCTGGCGGAACTTTCTGATGGCGGCGAGGGCAAGGGCGGCCCGGATGATAATTCGTTTTTCCGGAGCTCGCTGGAACATGAGTATGACGGCCGCGACCGGCATTGCATGGGGGATGAGGAGGAATGAAATTTTTGATTTTTGATTTGCGATTTTTGATTGGGGAAAGATGGCTGGCAGTCACAGATGGCGCGGATTTCACGGATTTGGAATCTGAATTTTTAGCCACAGATAAACACAGATGAACACAGATAGGAAATGTGGAACCATGAGTTTTATCGGGCGTATCGCTCGTAATAAGCGATTGACGCGTGGTAAAACAATTCAGGGCGGCGCGTTTTTGCCGCTTGCTGCGGCTCACAGAGCCGCGTTCCAAAGATGGCGCGCACGGAGTGCGCGCCCTACCTGGATTGGATTGTTCGTTGCGATGGTTTTTGTTCAGGGCAGCGTTTTTGGGGAAACGATTTGGTTACGGAATGCGATCGTTCACACGGTCTTGAATGGGACGATTACGAACGGCGGGGTTTTGATCAATGGCGATAAAATTGATCTGGTGCTGGATGGAAAAAGTCCCGCCAGTGGCACGGCCGATAAAATCATTGACCTCAAAGGCCAGCATCTTTATCCGGGGTTGATCGCGATGGATAGCGCGGTGGGCTTGAGCGAAATCGAGGCGGTGCGCGCCACGATTGACACGACGGAAGTGGGCGATTACACGCCGGACGTGCAATCGTGGATCGCCATCAATCCCGATTCCGAACTGATTCCGGTCGCGCGCGCGAACGGCGTTTCGCATGTGGAACCCGTGCCACAAGGCGGGGTGGTGGCGGGCGTTTCGGGCGTGGTGGCGCTGGACGGCTGGACGACGGAGCAAATGACGATCAAACATCCGGTCGCGCTGCACGTTTATTGGCCGGACATGACGCTGGACACGACGCCAAAGGAAAAATTCAAGGACGCGTCGAAATTCAAATCGCTCGAAGACCAGGCAAAGGAGCGCGACAAAAAAATCAAGGACCTGGAGGATTTCTTTCTGGAAGCGCGCGCTTACGCGAAGTCCCGCGATGCGCTGGCCAAGAGCGGGGGCAAGGACCCGGGCGTCAATCCGCCTTGGGAAGCGATGCTGCCGGTGGTGCGCGGCGAAATTCCGATCATGGTCCACGCGGATGACGCGCGCCAGATCAAGGCCGCGGTGGCGTGGGCGCAGACGAACGATTACAAGATGGTGCTGGTCGGCGGGCGTTACGCGGCGTTGTGCGCGGATTTGCTGGCGGCGCAGAAAATTCCGGTGGTGTTCGAGTCCACCTGGGACGTGCCGATGCGCGATTACGATTCGTATGACGTGAATTTCAAGGCGCCGGAAATCTTGCGGCAGGCGGGGGTGAAGGTGGCGTTCAGCATCAATGCGACGAGTTTCCAGGCGGCGCTGGTGAAGAACCTGCCGTATCTCGCGTCGCAGTCGGTGGCGTTCGGCCTGCCGGAAAGCGACGCGCTGAAGGGCATCACGCTTTACCCGGCGCAATTGCTGGGCGTGGACAACCGGCTGGGGTCAATCGAAAAGGGCAAGGAAGCGACGCTGTTTGTGTGCGATGGAAATATCCTGGACATCCGCGCGAACGTCACGCGGATGTGGATTGCGGGGCGTGAGGTGAGTCTGGAATCGCGGCACACGCGGCTGTTTGAGAAATATAAGAACCGGCCGAAGTGATTTTGGATTTGCGATTTACGATTTAAGCGCGGTGAAAAAAGTTTGGCCACAGATTTCACAGATTTCACGGATACGGAAATTGATTTTTTAGCCACAGGGAAAGTGGTTTGGTCTTTTATCTGTGAAATCCGTGCCATCCGTGGTTTCATCATGGGTAATATTTTGGATTTGCCAAAGGACGGCGGGTGTATTAGCGTTGAACGATGCCACAACGGCCCAATACAACGACGACTTTCTAGTGTTCACGATAAAAACGTGAGCGCCAACGCCTCGATTTGATTTTCGGGGCGTTTTTTTTGGCGACATTCAACCGAAAAACAAACTGAATTTTAACCGCAGATAAACACAGATGAACGCAGATAAGAAAATTGATTTACATGCGAGCAGTTCGATTTTTCCATTGAAAGAGGAAACGCATGCGGTCATCGGCTGCGCGTTCGAGGTCCTTAACGAATTGGGGCATTGCTTGAATGAAAAATGCTATGAAAATGCTCTTGGTATGGAATTCGCGTTTAAAAACATCGCGTTCGATCAGCAGCGTGAATATGACGTGCTTTATAAAAATGTGCCGGTGGGAAGGTTTGTTCCGGATTTAATTGCCTTTCAAAAAGTGGTGGTTGATGCCAAGGTGGTTGATCAAATCACGGATCATGAGCGCGGACAAATGTTGAATTATTTGCGCATCACGGGGTTGCCGGTTGGACTCATTTTGAATTTCAAGCATGCCCGCTTGGAATGGGAAAGGATTGTTTTGTCCCCTTCCTGATCTGCGTTCATCTGTGTTTATCTGCGGTTAATTTTTAATTTATGCCTGAAGAAGAAAAACAGCCGGAACGGAAATCGCTGGAACAACGCCATCAAATGACCGACCTGGAACGCATCCGCCATTCGGCGGCGCATGTGCTGGCGACGGCCATTTTGCGTCTCTGGCCGGAGGCGCAATTCGCCGCCGGTCCGCCGGTGGAGAACGGATTTTATTATGACGTGGATTTGAGCCATCGCATTTCGCCGGAGGATTTCGAAAAGATCGAGGCGGAGATGAAAAAGGAAATCAAGGCGAACCATCCGTTTGAAAAAATGACCGTCACGCGCGAACAGGCAATCAAGGACGCGGAGAGCGGGCGGCTGGGCGGGCTCGCGGAACGGCCGGGGAACCCGAGCAAGTTCAAGATCGGCAATCTCGCGGACATTCCCGAAGGCGAGGCGATTTCGTATTATAAGAACGGGGATTTTCTGGATTTGTGCGCCGGGCCGCATGTGATGCGCACGGGAAACGTTGGCGCGTTCAAACTGACGCATGTGGCGAGCGCGTATTACAAGGGCAATGAAAAACATCCGCAGCTCCAGCGCATCTACGGCACGGCGTTCAAGAACAAGACGGAGATGGAGGCTTACTTCAACATGATTGAGGAAGCCAAGAAACGCGACCATCGGAAGATCGGACAGGAGATGGGCCTGTTCGCGATTGACACGGAATACGTGGGGCCGGGCCTGCCGCTGTGGCTGCCGAAAGGCGCGGCGATGGCGGAAGAACTGGAAAAATTGGCGAAGGAAACGGAATTCGCCGCGGGCTACGTGCGGGTCAAGACGCCGCACATCGCGCGCGAAAAAATGTATAAAACTTCCGGGCATTTGCCGTATTACGCGGAGTCAATGTTTCCGCCGATGGAATTTCGTGAAAAACAATACCCCAGCGGCGAACTTGCAGAAGCGGAACAAATTTTTCAAGAATCAGCAGACGCAGATCAAACACTTGAAATTGATCCCGAAGATGTCTGGCTTCTTGATTACTATGAACAATTGAAACCGACTTTGCCCAAAGGAATTCGCCTAAAGGAAAAAACCTTGCGATTCATACAGTCATTGCCAGAAGAAAAACAAAAGCAGGCAATAGTGATGGGAATGGAACGGCTTTATGGTCAACTTACTCAACTTACTTTGAGAGATAAGTTGCGTGCAAAACTTCCTCCGCTTGAGCGTTATTATCTCAAAGCCATGAACTGCCCGCATCATCATCGCATTTTCGCGGCGGAACCGCGCAGTTATCGCGATTTGCCGTTGCGCCTCGCGGAATACGGCACTTGCTATCGTTACGAACAGTCAGGTGAATTGTTCGGCCTCATGCGCGTCCGTTCGCTGAACATGAACGACGCGCACATTTACTGCACGCCAGAACAATTCGCCGCAGAATTTAATGCGGTCAACGAAATGTATTTGAAATATTTCAAAGTTTTCGGCATCGAAAAATATGTGATGCGTTTCAGCACGCACAGCGCGGAAGGTCTCGGCAAAAAATACGTTGATGAGCCGGCTTTGTGGAAACAGACCGAAGACATGGTCCGCAAAGTTTTGATTGATTCAAAAATTCCCTACGTGGAAGTGCCGAACGAGGCGGCGTTCTACGGGCCGAAGATTGACGTGCAGGTGTGGAGCGTGATTGGGCGCGAATTTACCTTGGCGACGAACCAGGTGGATTTCGCGGTGCCAGCGAAGTTTGGATTGGTCTATAAGGACCGGGACAATGCGGAGAAGACGCCGTTGTGCATTCATCGCGCGCCTCTGGGAACGCACGAGCGGTTCATCGGATTTTTGATCGAGCATTACGCGGGGAATTTTCCGCTGTGGCTCGCGCCGGAACAGGTGCGGGTGCTGACCATCGGCAACGACGACGCGCTGGTGGCTTACGCGAAGGGCATCGTGGCGGAGTTGCGCGCGGAAATGGTGCGTGCGGAAGGGGATTACGGCACGGACAAGATCAACGGCAAGGTGCTGCGCGCGGAGGAAGCGAAGGTCCATACGATGCTGGTGATCGGGCCGCGCGACCTGGCGTCGAACGCGGTGAGCGTGCGGCTGCATGGCAAGGGCAACGTGGGCGTGAAACCAAAGGCGGAAGTAGTGGCGGAGATTTTCAAGGCGATCAAGGAACGGCGTCCTTGATTTACGATTTGCGATTTACGATTTACGCGCGGTGAAGAAAGAGTTTGACCACGGATTACGCTGATTACACGGATAAAGAATTCGCGGGGACGTGCGCCCCACCGGTCGGAGATTTGCGATTTACGCGCGGCTGAGAAATGGTCAGCTGGGCGGTTTGTTGACGCCCGGCGCGGATTCATGCCAATCTGCCAATGATAATCGGTAGATTTTGGGAACGCTCACCCGTCACCCCAACCCTCTCCCCGTTGAGGGGAGAGGGAGAAAATCGCGGATGGGCGCAAGGACAGTTTTGGAATATACCGATCTTTATTGCGATTTCGCATTATTTGCGCCCGGCGTGGGACTCGTTTCGTTGCCTGCGGCGAAGGGATTGGCGGCGGAGGTTTTGGACGCTGGTTTGGCAGTTGATTGGGCGGTGATGAAGGGATTGGCACCCGTTTTTTTCGCGGCGGAAGCGCGCGGACAAAAGAACGGGCTGATAAATAAGTAAATGCAGCCGATGACAAAGTGCAGTCCGAATACGACGCCAAGCTCCAGCAAGTCCATGAAACCGAGCGTGTAGCCCGCGATGCCCGCCGTCATAAACAGCGCGCCGGGCATCATGGCCGCGCCGGCCAGACGCCAGCTTTGCGGCCAGTTCAAATCGCGATTTTCCAAGAAGGCAATGACGTGGACCGGCACGCAATAAATGGTGGCCAGCGCCGCCCATGACAACAGCAACCACACGAGCGCAGCCGCGCCCGCGCCCATAGCAATGAAGGGTTCCCGCGCGCCCCACCACGGCTCGAGGTCCGTGCGGTTGAAGGTCAGTTCCCAGCCCGGCGGATAATCATACACCTCGTAATAACCGAGCAGGGAATAAACGCGGAAATTGTCCTTGCCGAATTCGAGTTGCAAATGCGCCTCGCGACCCAGGCGTCCGCTGTGATAAAGGTCAACCGCGAGTCCGAGAAAATTATTCCGGGCCAGTTGCACGGGTGAATCGCCGGACCAATCCAACTGCTCCCGGCTGATTTTTCCCGTGACGGGCAATGCGGCGATGGCCGACCGCACGACGGGAAACCAGGCGCGTTCCAAAAAGCAAACGACGGAAGCCGCGGCCAGCGCGGCGACGAGCAGTTGCACGAGCAGCAAACGCCCCAGCGAACCGCCCGCGAACGCCGCCACGCCACGCGGGGTGAGCGGTTCCCACGCGGGCCGCCATGATTGATCCGTATCGCTCATGGGAGAATGCTACCACTTCGCGCGGAGAATCGGAATAGCACAAATGATTCAATGAGCCACGGATGAAACACCGATCAAACACGAATAGGGAAGGGAGGAGAAGGAGATGATGCAGATTGGAGACCGACCCATTGGCCGATGAGAAATAGTAATGAGCAAACCATATGACATAAATACCGAGGGTGCCAAAGGATTCACACGCCGCCCCCTCACCCCATCCCCCCCAGTGGGGGCGAGGGTGCCGGAATAACCCGTCCTTGGCGTGTCAGTCAAGTTATTGAACGGCTAAACTATCACTGGAAAGGCTCCTCTGCGGCGCGTCATGCTTTCTCCACAAAGTCCGCAAAACTTTCCGCAATTTTGCCCCAGCCCCGCGCGTGATTGTCCCGGCTCTCCACCGTGGCGAACCGGCTATGCGTCAGCACGAATTCCGTCTGCCCGCCCCGCTTCAGAAACTCCACCGTGATCAGCGTTGGCATGCCCTCGACGCTGCCATCCTTTTCCCAAGCCCAGGTGTAAACCAAGCGCTCCGGCGCCTTCACCTCGCGGAACTCCCCCGCCGCCGTGAAAAATTCCCCGTCCGGCTTCTTCATCTGAATGCGGAATTTTCCGCCCACTCGCAAATCCATGCTCGCCCGCGGAACCACCATCCCCGGTTCCGGGCGCATCCATTGCTGGATATGTTCCGCCGTGGTCCACGCCTTGAACGCCAGCTCCGGCGGCGCATTGAGCATCCGCCTCAGGATTAACGTCGCGTCATCGGGCTTCTGCACTTCATTATTTATCGTTGTCATGTTTGGTTTCCTTGGTTTGTAGTTTGTCCAAATAATTTTCGAACTGATCCAGGTTTCCCTCCCAAAATTGCCGATACCGGTCGAGCCACGCCTGCGCCTCCCGCATCGGCTTCGGCTCCAGCGCCAGCGAATGCACCCGCCCCTTGCGCCGCCGCTTCACCAGCCCCGCCCTTTCCAAAACGATCAAATGCTTCGACACGGCCGCCAGGGACATCGCATGCGGTTGCGCCAGATCCGTCACGCACTCGTCGCCCTGGGCCAGTTGCGCCAGAATACGGCGGCGTGTCGGGTTCGCCAAGGCGCCGAAAGTCCGGTCCAACAGCTTTGAACTATATTCAACCATATGGTTTAATATAGAATAAAATAAAATGAGCGCAAGTATTCTTTCCACTTTTTTAAGGCACCCGCTTTAATCCCCAAAAACGGTTGCGTGGCCGTGTTTTACCTGTGGCCAACATTTCCCGGCCCAGCCGCGCTCACGGTTTGTCTTTTAATTTCGAAATGATCGCCTCCAGGCCGCCGTCTTCCGGTTCAATTTCCAGACGGCCGGATGACGATTTCACCGCGCCCGGCGAAGCCGCGGGCGCGGGGTTGGGGATGGAAAGTATTTTGGTTGGCGTCGCAGTCACGGAAGGCCGCGCCGGCAGCGCATCCTCCATCATCGGCAATTCCGCCGCCGTTTCCTCCTCCACCCGTTCGCCGGGCATATGCCAGTTCTTGCGCGTTTCCAGCCATGTGCGATAGCGCGGGTACGTCCACATCCCTTCGCTCGCGCCGGTTTCCATCGCCGACATCATCTTGAAAAAATCGCCGCGCCGGATGTGGCTTTTCACCGAATGCGACGGCATCAGGATTTCGCATTCGGGCACCTGGATTTTCAAATCGGCGCGATATTGCAACCGCTGGCAAACCACGGCCACCAGCACATCCGCCAGTTGCGCGCACACGCTGTTCTGGCTCTCGGAGGGAAAGGCGGACGCGACGCGTTGCAACGCCTCCGCCGCCGTGGCGGAATGCGCGGTCGCCAGCACCAGATGGCCCGTTTCCGCCGCGTTCAAAGTCAGGCGCATCGTTTCCGGGTCGCGCATTTCGCCGACCATCAGCACGTCCGGATCCTCGCGCATCGCGTCAATCAACGCCTGCTCGAAGGACGGCGTGTCGCGGCCCACTTCACGCTGACGGATGTATGCGCGATGCGGCTTGAAGACGTACTCAATGGGGCTTTCAATGGTCACGATGTGCCGCGTTTCGATGAGATTGATTTCCTGAAGCAGCGCGGCCAGCGTGGAGGATTTTCCCGAACCGGTCGAGCCGCTGATGATGATCAAGCCCGTGGTGTGCGTGATCAATTTTTTGAGATCGGGATGGAGATTGAGTTTTTCCAGCGTCGCCTGAAAGCCAATCAATAAACGAATCGCGAAACCCACGCCGCGCGAAGTTTGCAGGATGTTGATGCGGCAACGCACGCCGTGAAGATTGCGCGACAAATCGTAGGAGCGGCGCACGAGAAATTCATTCCAATTCGCGGGGCCGATCAATTCCTGCGCGGTGTCCATGAGCAGCTTGCCGGGGAGAGGCGCACCGCTGGCGCGCAGAGTGCCGCGCACGCGCATGGCGGCCGGCAGGCCCGGTTCCAGGTGCAGGTCGCTGGCGCCGTTCGCCTTGGCCATCGCAATCAACGAGTGGAAGTCCATAGATTACTTACTATAACCAATCCGGGTGATTTGTTGCTTAATATTTTTCGGGGGAGCGCACGCGCCCTCGCGTGCCGGGTTCAGCGCCCTCGCTGAACCCATTCAACCACCAGGATGTCAGCGACGGAGGCGTCGCTGACCACACGCGAGGGCGCGTGTGCTCCCCAAGACGGAAAATCAACATACCAATACCAGCACCGTTGTTTGTTGGGCGGACTGCACCACATCATCAAATTCTCGGTCGGCGTTGAACGGTGAGCAGTGAAATTGCCGCTACTTTTTTCACGC
>Ga0302320_10030683_pt1 | contig 10231 bp, 8 predicted proteins | sample Bog_T0_3_FD_202130 | JGI IMG/M metagenome (GOLD analysis project Ga0302320, IMG submission 202130) | Peat permafrost microbial communities from Stordalen Mire near Abisko, Sweden - Bog_T0_3 | ecosystem: Environmental > Terrestrial > Soil > Wetlands > Peat | place: Sweden: Abisko, Stordalen Mire... | reverse complement strand
GTGAACGGCGTGACGACCAAGGACAATATTTGGGCGATCAATACCGAGGCCGAGTACCACGAAGAAAAGGCGGCTGATTAGCCGCCTTTTCAGGAATATCTCAAGATTTGTCCGGACTTTCTTCCGGTCGGGCTTCTCGGCTTAGAGAGCCCAGGCGGGCGCATTGCCGAGGATTGCGGCGCCGGAGAAGGCGACGGGGCCGTCCCATGCGGGGACCACAAATCCGTGATCGGGATGCGCGCCGACGCCGTTGGCGCCGCGATGGTGGCTTTCCAGGGTTACTCCCACTTCGTGCAGCGCTTCGGCCTGTTCTTCGAGCGTCTGGCGCTCCCAATACATGGCAAAACCCTGCCCACACACACTGCAACGCGTCTCTGCGCACTCATTGCTGCTCTTCAAAAGGACCTGCATAGCGGGCCTCACTTTCTTGTTCAGGGGGACTATGAAAGTAACGTTAACCCGGATGAATCAAGATGGGACATGCCCTGTAATGGTGCAGAGTGCGACCCTTTGCGCCATGCCGTTATGCCACCTTTGTGTGAGCGACAAGGGTATTTGAGAGGGGTATTGTTTCGGGTCCGGATTCGCGGAGTGATGCTTAGTTCAGACGCCAATACGCCCAGTTGAGGATGCTGGCAAAGGTGACCCAGGCCAGGTAAGGAGCCATCAGCCAGGCGGCCAACGGGGAGATCCGGGCAAATGTCAGGGTGGTGGCTGCAATGGACGCCCAAAGCACCAGTACTTCAAGGAATGCCGCTCCAATAGCGTGCTGCTTGAAGAAAATCCAGGACCAGAGAAAGTTCAGGGTCAATTGAATGAGGAAGAGCGCCAGGCCCCAGGTGCGCAGCGCCGACGGAGCGGAGAGTTGCACGCGCCAGGCGGCGATAGCCATCAGCGCATAGAGCAGCGTCCAAACCGGCCCGAATACCCAGTTGGGTGGGGCGATGGCTGGGCGGACGAGGGTCCGGTACCAGACGGGGATTTCGGCCGCTGTCCACCGGCCACTGACGCCGGCCACGCCAAAACAGAGAACAAACCACATTGCGAGCCCGATCCAGCGCATGTTTCCCCCTGGCATGCTTCGAGTTACCTGGGCTTATGATGTCATGCGGCAACGGGGGCGTTTTGGTGCGGCCAAAAAAGGGAGATGCCGGCAGCGATGACCTCAAAGGGTGAAGTCGCTGTCCGGCATCGTGGGGGATCAAGGCATTCTAACGTTGCGTGGCGTGCCTCTTGGCTACGCCCGAACTCAATTTATTGCAATTTGCCGCTTTTTGCCTGAGCTCATCTCGTCTTTTTCTCCCGGCCCTTCCACTTGCCTTCGGAGCTCACGCCGTTTTTTGTCTTCCAATTAATTGCATCGCCCATTGAGGGCAAGTGTTACAAAGCCCAGCTTGGTGCGTGGCCTAAAAAAGATGCGCCTGATGCCGCATTGGAACCTTTCCATTCCGGGACCAGAAAACCGCCATTGGGATGCGCCGCGGGGCCGCGCTGGTTGCGATGCTGATCGCGCAGCGTCCTCTGGATCTCCTTGATTGATTCGGTCCGCTCGGTGCGCGACTGCCGCTCCCAGAACATCACGAAACCCTGTCCGCACACGCAGCAATGGGTTTCGGCATTTCCATTCGTACTCTTGCAGAGAACCTGCATCTTAACTCGCCTCCGGGGCGAGAGACTCTCGACCACGCAGATCACATTAGCCCTCTGAAAGCGGCGCTGGCCATTCCCCCTGAAGGCAATGGGGGTGCTCTTTCGCGCTATCCGAAGCTGACCTTTTTGGGGGATGGGCGGGCTGAGCTGGAGTCAATTCGAGCCGGTTCGCTCGACTTGACCCCTTTTTCCCTCTATCCTTTAGGTGTTGGCTGCAACTTCTTTACCGCAGCCTCATTGGAATTGAACCCGCCATGAGCACGCTGACCATTTCTGTACACCTGCCCGATGGGGCGATTCGCGAAGTGCCCTCGGGCACAACACCTTTTGACATTGCCAACGCCATTTCGGCGCGACTTGCGGCGGCCTGCGTGGTTGCGCGGATTACGCCGGTGGCCGCGACTACGGGGGAGACCACTACGGGCGAGGGCCAGACTGGCGAGGCTGCGATGTACTCGGCTGAGGACGCTGCGGCGCCGCGGCTGGTGGACCTGTCGACTCCGCTAACTGCGGATGTGCGTCTGGAATTGCTGAAAGAGGCCGACCCGGAGGCGCTGAAGGTGGTGCGGCACTCGGCTGCGCACGTGATGGCGACGGCGGTGCTGGAACTGTTTCCGGAGGTCAAGCTGGGCCATGGGCCGGCTACGGACTCGGGATTCTTTTACGATTTTTATCGTCCCACCAACTTCACGCCGGAGGACCTGGCGGCGATTGAAGCAAAGATGAAGGACGTGGTGGCGCGCGACGAGAAGTTCACGCGCATCTACGAGCCGCGCGAGAAGGCTCTGGAAGAGTTTAGCCGCGACGGTGACTTCATGAAGGCCCACTTCGTGACCAAGTTCACTGAGCCGGGGTCAGAGGTGAGCTTCTATCAGAACGGCAGCTTTGTGGACTTCTGCCGCGGGCCGCATGTTCCTTCGACAGGGCGGGTGAAGGCTTTCAAGGTGCTGTCGCTTGCCGGGGCTTACTGGCTTGGGGACGAGAATAATCCGCAGTTGCAGCGGATATACGGGACCGCTTTCTACTCCCAGAAAGAGCTGGACGCGCACTTCGCGCGGCTTGAGGAAGCGGCCAAGCGCGATCATCGCGTGCTGGGCAAGCAGCTTGACCTGTTCAGCATTCAGGAACTGGCTGGGCCTGGGCTTGTGTTCTGGCATCCCAAGGGCGGCATTGTGCGCAAGGTGATGGAAGACTGGATGCGCGACGAGTGCCTGCGGCGCGGCTATCTGATGGTCTTTACTCCGCATGTCATGCGTCGGGAATTGTGGAAAGTCAGCGGGCATGAGGGTCACTACGCCGCAAACATGTACTCGCCCATGGAACTGGATGACGCCGAGTACCGGCTGAAGCCAATGAACTGCCCCGGCCACATTCTGATTTACAAAAACTCGCCGAAGAGCTATCGCGACCTTCCGCAGCGCTACGCCGAGCTGGGGAATGTCTACCGCTATGAGCGCTCCGGCACCATGCACGGCCTTCTGCGCGTACGCGGCTTTACCCAGGACGACGCGCACATCTTCTGTATGCCCAGCCAGATTGAAGACGAAGTCGTGGCCTGCATCGAATTCGCGGAAGCAGTGCTTAAGACCTTTGGCTTTGCCGAATTCAAGGTTGAGCTTTCCACGTGGGATCCGAATGATCGCGCCAGTTATACCGGATCGGATGAGAACTGGGCGCTGGCGGTGAGCGGGCTTCAACACGCTCTCGACCGCAAGGGCATCGCCTACAAGATCATCCCCGGCGAAGCGGCGTTTTACGGTCCCAAGATCGATGTCAAAATCGTCGATGTCCTCGGCCGCCTTTGGCAGCTGTCCACCGTGCAGTTCGACTTCACACTTCCTGCCCGTTTCGAGTTGGAATACGTAGGCGAAGACGGAGAGCGGCACCAGCCGGTCATGGTGCACCGCGCGCTGTTCGGCTCGGTCGAACGCTTCTTCGGCGTCCTCATCGAGCACTATGGCGGAGCGTTTCCGCTGTGGCTGGCGCCGGTCCAGGTGGGTCTGGTGCCAATCAGCGAACGGCACCACGCCTACGCGGCCAAGGTTGAGGCTGAACTCAAGGCTGCCGGATTGCGGGTTGAGACCGATGAACGCAACGAGAAGATGAACGGAAAGATTCGCGACTTCGCGAATCTGAAGACGCCGTACATTCTGGTGTTTGGCGATAAGGAAGAAGCTGCGGGAACGGTGAGCGTGCGGACTCGCGCGAAGGGCGACCAGGGATCTGTGCCGCTGGCGGATTTTGTAGCGAAATGCAAGGAACTGGTGGGTACGCAATCGACGGAACTGTAAATCAACCGGGAGTCGCTGGAGTCTTCTGGTAAAGTTCCAGTATTCCGGTGACTTCTATCATGCGCAGTGTTCTAAGTTCGCTGAGGCGTCTTGGCGCCTCTCGGTTCCCCTGCTTTTTACCGCTTCTGCTCGGGTTCGCGTTTTCGGTTCCGATTGCCCTTTCCGCTCAGCAGAAGCCCGCCGTGGTCGATATTGTGCCTGCTTCACTGGAGCCGGCAAAGGTCCCCGCAACTCCGCCGGCTCCCGCGCCTCCCAAGCCTGGCGACTATTCAAAAGAAGCGCTGGTCTTCGACAAGATGTACACGCGCATCCGCGAAGAGTCGGACGGGACCGGGACGCACCAGACAACTGCCCGGATCCGGATTCTGGCCGACGCAGGCGTGAAGGAAATGGCGGTCCTGGAATTCACTTACACAGCTTCAGACCAGCAGGTGGATATCGCCTATGTTCGAGTGATCAAGCCGGACGGGAGTGTGGTGGTAACACCGGCTTATAACGTTCAGGATTTGCCGGCGGACGTGACCCGCACCGCGCCGATGTACTCCGACATCCATCAGAAACATGTGGCGGTGAAGGGCCTTGGAGTGGGAGATACGCTGGAGTACCAGGTGACGCTGACCACGGTTAAGCCGGAGGTTCCGGGGCATTTCTGGTTTGAATACTCATTCGAGAAGGACGTCATTCTGCTGGATGAACAGGTCGACCTGGATGTGCCGGCGGACAAGGCGGTGACTGTTGCCACGGTTCATGACGGCCCGCAGCCGACGATCACAACCGCTGCCGGGCGCAAGCTTTACCATTGGACCAGCGCCAACCTTGCCCGGCCCGATCCCGACGCGCCGCCCAAGTCTGCCAAGCACATCAAGCCGTCGATCCAGGTGACCACTTTTTCCAGCTGGCAGCAGGTGGGGGAGTGGTACCAGTCGCTGCAGCGCGACTCTCTCGCCATTACGCCTGCCATTCAGGCCAAGGCGGACGCGCTGACCAAGGGCCTTACCAGCGACGAGGACAAGACCCGCGCCATCTTCAACGACGTTGCGCTGCATATTCACTATGTCGGACTGGAGTTTGGCATTGGCCGCTACCAGCCTCACCCGGCGGACGATGTGCTTTCAAACGAGTACGGCGACTGCAAGGACAAGCACACGCTGCTGGCTGCTGAATTGAAGGCGGAAGGCATTGAGTCGTGGCCTGTGCTCATCTCGGCCGGGCGCGAGCTTGACCCGGATACGCCTTCACCTGCGCAGTTCAACCATGTGATCACTGTGGTGCCGGGAGCGGGCGGCAAGCTGCTGTGGATGGACTCGACGGAGGAGGTGGCTCCGGTTGGGAACCTGATGGTTACGCTGCGCGACAAGCAGGCATTGGTGGTTCCCAACGTCTCAGCCAACAAGCCGCCTTACCTGGAGCACACCCCGATCGATCTGCCTTATCTCCAGAATGCTCATTTCGACTCGACCGGCAAGCTGAACGAGCAGGGAGTGTATACCGGCCACATCGCCCAGTCGTACCACGGCGATGTGGAGATTTTTCTGCGCGCAATCTTCCGCCAGGTACCGCAGTCGCAATGGAAGGAGGCGCTGCAGCAGTTCTCGCGGAACATCGGCTTTACCGGGGATATTTCAAACCCTCACATCTCGGAGATCGAACAGACCAGCCAGCCCCTGGAGATTTCATACGACTACACGCGCGAGAAGTTTGGCGACTGGGACGACCACCGCATCTTTCCATCCATCCCCGGCTCCGGCTGGGGACTCTCGCCCGGCGTGAAGGAGAAAAAGCCAGCCGACCCGATTGAGATTGGCTCTCCAGGCGAGCAGGTCTATGTGAGCAATGTAACCCTTCCCAAGGGATGGTCGCTTGTACCGGAGAGCAACGTCGATCTGAAAGAAGATTGGGCTGAGTATCATGCCGCCTACAGCCTGAAAGATGGCGTCTACAAAGCGGAACGCCGCCTGGTGATGAAGAAGAACAAGGTGCCTCTGGAGGATTGGGATAAGTACCTGGCGTTTCGGCGCGGCATCTACGCGGATGAAGTGAAGACAACTTTTCTTATGAGTTCGACGAATTCGGCTGATTTTCAGGGGCTTAATAGCCCCGTATTGTTGAATCGCAGAGTGCCCATAGGCGCAACTGGCGAACTCCGGGAGAAGATTTTGGCTGAAGTTGAGCACATACACACGGCCACGCCTGCTCTGGAAGCCAATCCACCTGCGAGCACGACCGACATAAGTGCCGCAGTGGGAGAGTGCCGGACGATGATGACAGATACCGACGCGACCTCAACTACACTTTCCGCCGACAACGCCAACTCGCTCTACTGGACGCAGGTCCAGATGGCTGCCTGGACCTGCGTTGGGTGGGCGGAGCTGGAAAACAAGGCTGCCGGGACAGCGGCGATATTCCTCGAACCGGTATGGAAACTGAGCCAGAGCCAGCTGTCCGGCTATCTGCTTGGCCAGGCGTTGGAGCAAAAAGGAGATAAGAAGGCAGCGGCTCATCTCTACGAACTCGCCAGCGTATCGGGCGTCGATCTTGCCTTTGACAGCCCCATCGCATTCAACGGAGAATTGCGTCGCCGGATTGCGGAAAGCTATAAGCGCTTGACCGGCAAGGAACTCACGGCTACTCCACTGAATCAGGGCCAGTACAAGGGAAGCCTGCGCGCAGAGCTCGACAAGGGTTTGGAGATCCATCCGCTGGTTAACGCGACCAATCTTAATGGAACGGCCTACTTCCTGCTCGTGTCAGAGGCGGGGCAGCCTTTGAAAGTGCGATTGATTAGCGGGGACAGTTCTCTCAGTGCTCTGTTGCATATCATCTCCCTCCGAGTCCCCGCGACGGCGGTGCCGACCGGTTCCAAGGCACGGGTGTTTCGAGAATTTCAAGTCATCTGCACACAATGGGCGGGGTGCGACGGCAATTTCTTTGTCCCAAACAAGGTTCAGTTCCCGATGGGACAAGGCAAATTTGACGTCAGCGGGCCCACTGACCCGGCGGGCACACACACGGTGGAGATCAAGCTCGGGCCGCAATGAAGCAGAAGCATCAATGAATGGGCCGGTTGACTGCGTGGTCTCGCTTCAATCACCTTAATAGATAAGAACTATTGCTATAATCAACTTAGAGGCGACCCATGACCACTCTCACCATTTCCCTGCCCGATTCCCTCAAAGAGTTCATTGACAGAGAAGTTCACTCCAAGGGCTACGGAAACGTGAGCGAATATGTGCGCGGGCTGCTGCGCGAGGCGCAAGCCAAAGAGGCGGACGCGCGCCTTGAAGCTCTGCTTATCGAGGGACTGGCCAAAGGTGAGGATATTCCCCTTTCTCCGGAATTCTGGAACGAACTCAAGCAGGATGCGGCTAAGATTCTTGCCAGGCGTACGTAGCCTGGAAAGATGCTCGGGAAATCGTGAATGTATCTGTAAGAACCTCTGCGCGAGAGGATATTCTCCGCCAGTACTTCTACTACGCAGTCGAGAAAGATACTGAGCCAGCGGCGGACCGGTTCCTCGCCAGTGTTCAATCGGCTATTGAGTTCCTTTGTCGAATGCCGGATGCGGGAGCTCCCAAGCTACTCGACAATCAAGCACTTTTGGGACTGCGTGCGTGGCCGGTCACCGGCTTTTCTGCGATTCGCATCTATTACATCCATTCAGGAGAAGATTTACTGATCGTTCGCGTGCTGCATGGCAAGCGCGACATCGGTCCCCTGTTGGAGGGCGAGGCAGACGACGAGAATTGATCTCCTGAGGTTGTTTACGCGTTGATCTGCATTCCCAGCACTGCGCCGTAGCCATCCAGCATCGCCTCTGACAGAGTGGGATGCGCGTGGATGGTGAACATCATCTCCTCGACTGTGCCCTCCAGTTCCAGGACGGCAACTGCTTCGGCGATCATTTCGGTGGCGCCGGGGCCGAGGATGTGGACGCCTAGAATCTCGCCGTATTTGGCGTCGGAGACAACCTTTACGAAGCCATCGTGGCTGCCAAGAATCGTGGCCTTGGAGTTGCCCGCAAAGGGAAACTTGCCGACCTTGACTTCGTAGCCCTCTTCGCGGGCCTGCGCCTCGGTGAGGCCGACACTGCCAACCTGCGGCTCGCAGTAGGTGCAGCCGGGGATGCGATCCCTGCGTACCGGCCGGTAAGGCTTGCCGGCAATTTTGGCTACGGCAACCATGCCGCACATCATGGCCACATGGGCAAGCTGCGGCAGGCCAGCAACGATGTCTCCGATGGCGAAGACGCCGGGCTCGGCTGTCTCCTGGACCTGATTCACCTTCACAAAGCCGCGATCGAGTTCGATCTTTGTTTTCTCAATGCCTACACCCTCGGTGCGCGGATAGCGGCCCACACCGACCAGTACTTTCTCGGCTTCCTTCGCCTGCTTGTTGCCATTGGCGTCGGTATAGGTGACCTTCACGCCGGTTTCGGTCTTCTCCACAGTTTCCACGCGCGCGCCGGTATTCACGTCGATGCCACGCTTTTTGAATAGCCGGGTGAGTTCTTTGGAGACTTCCTCGTCTTCGACCGGGATGATCCGCGGCAGGAATTCGAGGATCGTGATTTCAGCGCCGAACGTCCGGAACATGGACGCGAATTCGACGCCGACAGCGCCCGCGCCAATGACGATCAGGGATTTGGGCGGCTGCGGGAGAGACAGGATCTCGATGTTGGTGAGGATGCGGTCGTCGGGCTGGAGGTTGGGGAGCATTTTCGCACCGGAGCCGGAGGCGAGGATCACGTTTTTTGCTTTCACTTCGCTCAGCTCACCGGCCTTGTCCACCTGAATGGTATGCACGCCCTCGGCGGCGGGACCGGTCAGGCGGCCGTAGCCCTCGATGCGCGTGACCTTGTTCTTTTTGACCAGGAAGTCGAGACCCTTGGTGTGCTTGACAATGATGCCGTTTTTGCGCTGCTGGACGGAGCCCCAGTTGAGGGTTGGAGTGCCGATGCCATCGATGCCGAACTCCGCGGCGTGCAGCATGTGGTCCCATACATCGGCATTGAACAGCAGAGCCTTGGTGGGGACGCAGCCGACGTGCAGGCAGGTGCCGCCGAGCTTGTCGGAAGACTCGATCAACGCGACCTTCAGGCCCAGCTCCGCGCCGCGAAAGGCTGCTGTGTATCCGCCCGGGCCCGCACCAATAATCGCTACATCGAAAAGCGTATCCGCCACGTGACTCTCCATTCTCCGCGGGCCGCAAATTCGCGAACGCCGCGTGACTTTTTCAGTTTAAATCTCCGGGGCTAAATCTCTGGCTTTCACGAACATCTCGAGGGCTGCGGCGAGAGTCTGCTGTTCGGCGCCGAAGTTTTCAATCCAATGAACGTGAGGCTCGCGCCGGAACCAGGTCAACTGGCGCTTGGCATAGTTTCGATGGCCTTGCTGGGCGGCTTGGATGGCGGCTTGCGGGCTTAGTTCTCCGGCCAGCACGGCCAGAGCCTGGCGGTAGCCCAGCGAGTCCAGCGCCTTGACGGGACCGTAGCTCTCCAACAAGCCGCGGGTCTCCTCTACCAGTCCTTCAGCGAACATGGCGGCGCAGCGATGGTTCAGCCGGTCGTAGAGTGCCTGGCGGGGCGGATTCAGGCCGATCCGGAGCAGGCGGAAGCCGGTCAACGGGTCTCGGGCCTGGTCCGGGGCCGCGAGCACTTCGGACATTGGCCGCCGGACGGCCAGGCACACTTCGATAGCCCGCAGCAGTTTGGGGACGTCATTGGCGTGGATTCTCTGGGCCGATTTCGGGTCTAGCCGCAGCAGAATCCGGTGCAGCCAGTTACCTCCCTGCCGCAGGTGACTGCGGGTGAGCCTCGCGCACAGGCCTTCCTGGCGAGGGGGCGCGGCAAACAGGCCTTCGGTCAGTGCGCGCAGATAGAGCCCGGTTCCGCCGGTGACGATAGGCAGTTTGCCCCGAGCGGAAATGTCGCGCAGCGCAGCGCGAGCCTGACGGCTGTACTCGCCTGCGGTGAAGGGGATATCCGGTGTGGTCACGTCGATTAGATGATGCGGCACTCGTGTGCGCTCGACTGCGGTTGGTTTGGCGGTGCCCAGCTCCATACCGCGATAGACGGCGACCGAGTCGCAGCCGACAATTTCGCCGTTGAATCGCTCGGCCAGTTCAAGCGACAGCGCCGTCTTGCCGCTGCCGGTGGGGCCGAGGATGATGACGGCCAAGGCCGGAAGTGCCTCGTTCAAGGGGCGGCTCGATTCAATGCTCACAGGCGCCACCAGCCGGAAGGAAAGATCCATTTTGGATTGGTACGAAACAGCCAGAGGGTCAGGATCGCG
>Ga0302320_10030682_pt1 | contig 10231 bp, 9 predicted proteins | sample Bog_T0_3_FD_202130 | JGI IMG/M metagenome (GOLD analysis project Ga0302320, IMG submission 202130) | Peat permafrost microbial communities from Stordalen Mire near Abisko, Sweden - Bog_T0_3 | ecosystem: Environmental > Terrestrial > Soil > Wetlands > Peat | place: Sweden: Abisko, Stordalen Mire... | reverse complement strand
CGAGGCGCCGGTGAAGATCAGGATGGCGCTGGCGAACACGCGCCGGGTGCCGAACCGGTCCACCATCCAGCCGCTGGCCGGGATCAGCACGGCCAGCGTCAGCAGGTAGGCCGAGACACCGATGCTGAGATCCACCGGATGGACCCGGAACGACGCCGCCATCTGCGGCAGGGCCGTGACGATCACCGTGCCGTCGAGGTTCTCCATGAAGAACGCCCCGGCGACCAGCAGGGCGATGGCGGTGGTGCCCTGGACCCTGGAACGCATCAGGCACCGCCCAGGGCGATGTCCTCCAGCAGCAGACTCAGGCCCGCGCTGCTGCCATACCAGCGCAGATCGTCGCCCAGCGCCACGATCCGGGTGAGGAAGTCCCTCAGGTTGCCGGCGAAGGTCATGCGGTCGACGCTTTCCGCCAGCTCGCCGCCGCGGATGCGCACGCCCGAGGCGCCGACGCTGAGATCGCCCGAGACCGGATCCACCGTGTGCAGCCCCATGATCTCGGTGATCAGCACGCCGTCCCCGGCCATCCGGTAGAGTTCGGCCACGGTGCGGTCACCGGTTTTGGGAAACAGGTTGAAGGTGGTCACGCCGGGATTGCTGCCGGTGCCGCGGCTGGCCGTGCCGGTGGGCGCCAGGCCCATTTCCCCCGCGGTCTTCAGGGTGTGCAGGTAGGTGCCCAGCACCCCGTTCTCGATGAGCACGTTCCTGCGGGTGGGCAGTCCCTCGCCGTCCCAGGGTTCCGAACCCAGGCCTCCGGCCAGCCGTCCGTCGTCCACCAGGGTGAGCAGCGGCGAGGCGATGGGCTCGCCGAGCTTGTCGGCGAACAGGCTGCGCCGCTTGAGCACCGCCTCGGCGGAGAGCATGCCGGCCACCAGCCCCAGGATGTCCAGGGTCACCTCCGGGTGCAGCACCACCCCGTAGCGGCCCGAAGCCATGGGCGCCGGCTTGAGCTTGCGTTCACCCTTCTGCGCCGCTTCCCGGCCGATGGCCGCCAGGTCCAGCGCCTCCGGGTGCCGGGCCATGTCCCAATGCCACGCGGCCTGGCGGTCCCCGTCGCGCTCCACCGCCAGCTCGATGCTGGCCGAGCAGGAGGAAGCCAGGTCATGGGCCCGCACGCCCTTCTGGGTCAGCAGCAGGCTGGCTCCGGCGCCGTCGGCCCAGGTGGCCTCGCGCACCGCGACCACCCGGTCCGAGGCTCTGCGGGCCTCGCTTTCCAGGGTCATGGCGCGCTCGATGCGCTGCTCCGGTGTCAGGGCGTCGCCGCGGCGGTCATGGCGGCTGGGCAGATCGTCGTGGCCTTCGGGATCCGCCTGGCGGATCCAGGCATCCTCGTCGCCCAGGGCGGACAGCTGCCAGGCCTGGGCGAACAGCTCCTTGAAATCCGCGCGGGTGAGGTCAGTGCTGGTGGCGATGCCGGTGCGCAGGCCCTTGGCGCCGGCGCGCAGGACCCGGACGCCCAGCCCGCCCCGCTTGCTGGTGGAGAGATCCTGCAGGGCGCCGTTCTGGACCTTGGCCCGGCGGCTGCGGGAGACGCTGACGAACGCCTCGGCCCCCTCCGCGCCCAGCCCCACGGCGTGACGGATGCCGTCCTGGAGCCGCTGCTCCAGGGCTTCACCCAGGAAAGTTCGAAAGGTGGATTGATCGGACATCAGGGCAACGCCTCTTTAAGGGATTTCTGGTGGATCTGGTAGGTGGCGACGTCGAAGCAGACCAGGGTCACCTGCTGGGGCAGGGCGTGGTCGCCCAGGAATTCCAGGATGGTGTGGATGGCCAGGGGCGCCGCCGCTTCGAGCGGGATCTGCGGCTGGATGCCCGAACCGATGCTGGGGAAGGCCACCGACTCGATGCCCCGGGCCTCGGCCAGGCGCAGGCAGTTGCGGTAGCAGCTGGCCAGGGTTTCCAGTTCCCCGGCCGTGCCGCCCACCCAGATCGGGGCGACGGTGTGAAGGATGAAGGGCGCGGTCAGGCTGTGCCCGCCGGTGATGCGCGCCTCGCCCACCGGACAGTCCCCCACCTCCAGGCATTCCTTGGCCAGTTCCGGGCCCGCGGCGCGATGCACCGCCACATGGACCGGCCCCCCCGCCTGGAGCGTGTTGTCGGTGGAGTTGACGACGGCATCCACGCGCATGGCGGTGATGTCGCCCAACTGGAGCCTCAGGCGGTTGGTCATGGTCGGCACCGGGGGTTGGGGAGGGGTGGGCATGGGTTAAAGAATGCCGGGAAGCATTTCGGCGGTGCCGCCCACGATCAGGGCGGGGCAGAGGATGGTGGGCAGGGCGTCGGAAACCGGCACGCCCTGGCCGTCCTTGCCGCAGGTGCCGATGTCGAAGTGGTGCAGGTCGGCCCCGATCCGGGTGAGCCCCATCAGCACCTCGGGGCCGCAGCCGGTGAGGGTGGCGTTCTTGACCGGGTACTGGACCACGCCCTGCTCGACCCAGTAGCCCTCGGTCACCTGGAACACGAAATTGCCGGTCACCGTGTCCACCTGCCCGCCGCCCATGTGTTTGACCAGCAGGCCCCGGTCCAGGTCCTTCAGGATCGCCTCGGGGGTTTCCAGGCCCGGGGCGAGGAAAGTGTTGCGCATGCGAGGAATGGGGATGTGCCGGTAGCTTTCGCGCCGGCCGTTGCCGGTGGGCTCGGCGCCCATCTTCCGGGCGGTCTTGCGCGACTGCAGGTAGCCCTTGAGGATGCCGCGCTCGATCAGCACCACCCGCTGGGCGGGCTGGCCTTCGTCGTCGCTGGCGCTGGAGCCGCGCTTGTGCGGCAGGGTGCCGTCATCGATGATGGTGACGCCGTCGGCCGCCACCTTCTGGCCCAGCTTGCCGGCGAAGGCGCTTACCCCGGCCAGGGCCAGGTCGGCCTCCAGCCCGTGGCCGCAGGCCTCGTGGATCATCGTGCCGCCGGCGCTGCTGCTGAGGATCACCGGGAAGGTGCCGGCCGGAGCGGGGCGCGCGGTGAGGGCCTGGAAGGCCAGGCGCACGGCTTCCAGCACGGTGCGTTCCACCGCTTCCGACGTGAACAGTTCGAAGCCCCGGGTCTCGCCCATGGACTGGTGGGCGGTCTGCAGGTTGTCGCCCTCGCCCACCGTGACGTTGAGCCGAAGCATGCTCTGGATGCGTCGGTCCTCGGTGAGGGTGGCCTTCCAGCCGTCGGCGGCGCGCTCGGCCACGGCGATCCAGACGTTCTGGGTGCTGTCGCCGTAGCCCAGGGCCACCTGCCGGAGCAGGCCCGGCTTGATGGAATCGGCCCGGTTCCGGGCCAGGTGGTTCGCCCGGCGAACCAGGTCCACCTTTTCCGTGAGCGGCACCACGCCGGGCTCCCGGTCGATGGGGCTGGGTTTCGGCAGCCGCTGGACCTCCAGCGCCGGCACCGCCACCGGAATGCCGCCGCCGGGAGCCGCCAGGGTGCGGGCCGCCTCCAGCAGCTCCTCCACGGTCGGCGCGATCAGGTCGGCGAACCGGGTGGTTTCGCCGTCAATGAGCCGCAGGCTCGCGCCGAAGGTCTCCGCGGCCAGGATATCCTCCATCCGTCCCGCATCCATGCCCAGGGCGTTGGCCCGGCGCAGTTCCACGAATACCTCGCCGTAGTCGCCGCCGCGGGCCAGGAGGGCGCCCAGGACCCCGCGCAGCTGGTCCGGGGAGAACGGGGCCGACGCCGGCGGACGCCACTTGCTGGCGCGGGCGGCCTTCCAGTGGGCCAGCAGGGCCTCTTCCGCCAGGCGCAGCGGTTCGTCAAGATCCCGGCCGTCGTTGTGGAACACCCGGTCGGCGTGCAGCACCTTCTCGGCCCCCGCCGACTGGGCGCGGATGCGCTCCATGGCCTCCTCGTGGCCCAGGCCGTCGCGCTTCATCAGACGCTTGAGCCGGGTCGCCTCCGGCGCCTCCACCACCCACAGCGCGTCGAAGATGTGCGCCTGCCCCCGCTCCACCCAGAGCGCCGCGTCCAGCACCACGCCCTTGATCCCGCTGGGCAGGGTGGCCAGCCGCGCGGCCAACCCCGCCTCGATGCGCGGGTGCAGCAGCGCTTCCAGCCGGGCCCGCTGGGCCGGATCGGCGAACACCAGCCCGGCCAACCCGGCCCGGTCCAGGCCGCCGTCGGCGCCCAGAATCTCCGGGCCGAAGGCCGCCACCAGATCGGCCAGCCCATCGGTACCCGGTTCCACCACATCGCGGGCCACCTGGTCGGCGTTGATCACCACCCATTCCGAGGCGGCCAGCCGGATGGCGGCGTAGGTTTTCCCGGCGGCGATGCCGCCGGTCAGCCCGACGATGGGGTAGGGGGCCTCAGCCAGGCGCGCGTTCAAGCTTGTCATTCCAGGAAACTCCATGGTGCGTCGAATGGGATGATGGTACGCCGGAAGGGACGGTGCAACGACATTTTCCCGCGCCGCTCCGCCGCGGATCCAAACAGTATGCCCATGTATTTCCATATAGACACAAGGCCCCAGAGGGGCCTTGGCTTTTTGGTTGGGGAGGAAGGATTCGAACCCTCGATACGCAGGATCAAAACCTGCTGCCTTACCACTTGGCTACTCCCCAGCGAGCCTGGATTCTAGCGTGATCCCGGGCCGGGAGTCTAGGGCGTGCATGGCCGGTGCCATCATCGCGGGGCCTCCTTGTTTGCCGACACGCCCTAGTCGCCGTCAGGGATTGTTCTTGGGCGTGAAGCCGAATTCCTCCACCCCGAGCAGATCGCCCCGCACCACCGTGGCCTCGCCGCGTTCGATCCGGGAGATGGCCCGGTTGCCCGTGGCGGTCTCGTAGGCCAGGAGGACGCGCTCCTCGATGGCCTCGCGGACCTCGTTGTTGAGCGGGTAGGCGATGTCCTTGAACGTCCCGTCGCGCTTGCGCTTGCTGGGCATGGCCACGAAATAGCCGTCCTCGCCTTCCAGCACCCGCAGATCGCCGACGATGAAGCTGTCGTCGATGACGATGGCGGCGAAACCCCGGAGTTTTTCATCTCCTTCGACTTTGGTGATCCGCACATCGGTGATATTGAGCATCTGGGTGCCTCGGGAAGGGTTGCTGCGCGGCCTGGGAGCGGACTCCGGCAGGGCCGTGGTCGCACCATCAAACGAGTCAAGGAGGAGCGGCTCAGGCCGAACCACGGTTTCCTCAAACGTTATTATAGTGGATTCACCTTATATAGATAACGGATTGTGACCCTGGCAACAGGAAGGCTCCGGGGCGCAGAAATGCCCCGTGAATGTCATGGGCGTGTTACGCGGCGCTGGGAACCTCAACCCATCGTTTCAATCCTCTATGGAGCCAACCATGAAGAAAACTTCCTTAGTCCTGCTGGCACTCTGCGCCGGCGTGCCCATGCTGGCACAGTCCCCGAACCTGACGCTGACCAGCGCCAGCGGCGATTCGAATGTCCAGGTCTACGGCGTGCTGGACATGGGGGTCGGCCAGGTGGCCCATTCCGGCACCTTCAGCGACACCTACGGCACCACGACCGATCCCCGGCCCAACAAGCTGGCCACCAAGTCCGTCACCGGCATGTTCAACGGCGGCATCTCCGCCGACCGCTTCGGGTTCAAGGGTTCCACGGTCGTCCTCGGCGACTGGAAGGCCCTGTTCCAGCTGGAGATGGGCATCAACATCATCAGCGGCCAGGTGAGCAACGGCGCCCTTTCGGTAGCCCAGAACGTCAGCAACGCGCCCATCGGCAGCTTCGGTGAATACAACTCCGATTCCAGCGTCAGCGGCCAGCTGTTCGGCCGTTCCGCCTTCTTCGGGATCGGTTCCGACACTTACGGCACCTTCACCTTCGGCCGCAACACGTCCATCATGGCCGACATCATCCCCGCCTACGACGCCCTGCAGGCCGCGCAGATGTTCACGCCCATCGGCTACTCCGGCACCTTCGGTGGCGGCGGCATGACCGACAACGCCCGCGCCGACCACAGCATCAAGTACAAGATCAAGCTCATCGATGCCCTCACCCTCGCCTACCTGCACAAGTTCGGCGGCGTCAGCGGCGAGTCTGGAGCCCGTGGGATCGATGAAGTGATGGCAAGCTACGAATCCGGCCCCTTCGGCGTTTCGCTGAGCTACCAGAACTGCAAGGACGCCACCTCCATCGCTTCACTGGCCACTTACGTCGCCACCCTGTCCGGCGTGGGATCCGGCTCCACCAGCTTCGCCTACACCAACCCGGGCCAGGTCGCGGTCACCTTCGCCGACACCAAGGCCACCATGCTGACCGCGCGCTACAAGGTCGCCGACCTGAGCCTCAAGGGCGGCTGGCAGCACCAGGAGATCACCGACCCCAGCAACCCGGCCTCCGACATGACCCTCACCAGCATCTATGGTCAGGTCGTCGGCAAGGACGTCACCAATGCCTATTTCCTGAACGGTGCCGAACAGACCAAGAAGCTCGACACCTACTGGATCGGCGCCGCCTATGACGTGACCCCGGCCTTCAGCGCCGCCGTCGGCTACTACTACCAGAAGCAGAACGACTACTCCGGCGGCTACGCCACCCCCGGCAAGTACGGGGCCGGCAATGCCAAATTCGCCTCGATCCTCCTGGACTACAAGCTTTCCAGGGCCTTCGACCTTTATGCCGGCTACATGAACACCCAGTACAACGAAGGCATGGCGCCCAGCGCCCCTGCCGCGAACCTCACCACCTCCGGCGGCGCCAAAACCGCAGGTTACCTCGACTCCAACCACGTCTTCGGCGTCGGCGCCCGTTACGCCTTCTAGACCATCCCGACTCGCACCACCCCGAGGGCCCTCCGTCGGAGGGCCCTCGTTCACATCCTGGGGGGCGGCAGTTCAGGGCAGATGAAATCCCGCAGGATGACCAGGTTGCCCTGGTCCGTGCTGATCGCGTCCTGGATCGTCCTCAGCGCCGCCTCGTCAGCGCTTGCGGGCAAGGGTCAGGCCATCCCCGATCGGGACCATCACCAGATCCACCCGCTCGTCCAGATGCAGCTTGGCATTGAGCCGGCGCAGGGCCGCCGTGTCCGGGTCCAGACCTGGATCCGCGGCCCGGGCGACCCTGCCGCTCCACAGGACGTTGTCGATGGCGATCAGCCCGCCCACCCGCAGGAGGCTCAGGCAACGTTCAAAATAGCTGTCGTAGCCGGTCTTGTCCGCATCGATGAAGGCGAAGTCATAGCTGCCCGCCTCGCCCCGGGCCAGCCGGCCGTCGAGGGTGGCCAGGGCCGGGCCCAGCACCAGGTCGACCTTGTGGGCCACACCGGCCCGGTCCCAGAACGGCAGACCGATGGCAGTGAACTCCCTATTTATATCACAAGCAAGGACATAGCCATCCATGGGCAAGGCCAGGGCAACCGTCAGCGCGCTGTAGCCGGTGAATACCCCGATCTCCAGCGTGCGTCGCGCGCCCATCAGCTTGACCAGCAGTTGCATGAGCGCCCCCTGTTCCGGGGAGATCTGCATGCCGGCCATGGGGTGGGCCCGGGTGGCCGTGCGCAGCGCCAGTTGCTGGGGATGTTCACGCAGCGAATGATCCAGCAGGTATTGGCGGAGCACGGCGTCGAGGTTCAGGGTATGGCTGCTCATAGGCTCCTCGCAGGGGGAGAGCCTACCCAACATCGCCCGGCTTTGCCACAGGAACCCCATCCCGCCTTGACCTTGTTAGGTAAAACAAGGCAAATCGATCAATCTATCGGCACCAGCATCCCGGACACCCGCGCCGCGCCAGCGCCGAAGGGATCCACCTCCACGCCCGCGGCCTCCTCCGGCAGCACCAGGGTTCCCAGCCGGATCCCCAGGAGGCGCAGGGGGCGATCCAGGGGCACCCGGCGCAGGCAGGCCCGCGCGGCGTCCCGGATGTCGCCGGGCGCGGCCGTGGCCCGGTCCAGGGTGAAGTCCCGCGTGACGGTCTGGAAATTGTCGTAGCGCAGCTTGATGCCGATGGTCCGGGCGAGGCGCCCCTTGCGTTCCAGATCGGCGCCGAGCCGCTGGCACAGGTCCAGCAGGATGGCGGTGAGGGCGGCCCGGTCGCGCAGCGCGTGCAGGTCCCGGGCGAAGGTGGTTTCCCGGCTGATGGACTTGACTTCGCGGGTGGTGACCAGGGGGCGCTCGTCCCGCCCATGGGCCGCCTCCCACAGCCAGGCGCCGTAGCTCTGGCCGAAGGCCGCCACCAGCGCCTGGGGATCGGCCGCCGCCAGCGCACCGATGCTGCATAGGCCCATCGCTTCGAGCCGGGCGCTGGCCTTGGGACCGACGCCGTTGATGACCGAAGGGGGCAGGGGCCAGATCCTGGCCGGCAGGTCCGCCAGCTCGAGCACTGTGAGGCCATCCGGCTTCTGCAGCTCCGAGGCGATCTTGGAGAGCAGCTTGTTGGGCGTGATGCCGATGGAACAGCTCAACCCGGTGGCGTCGCGCACCGCGTCCTTGATCCGCTGGGCCAGGGCCACGGTTTCCCCCGGGACCTCCGTGAGATCAATGAATATCTCGTCGATCCCACGGTCTTCGATGGTGGGCGCCAGTTCCGCCACCGCCGCCTTGAACAGCCTGGAGCAGCGGGTGTACTCCGGGAAGTTCGCCGGCAGGAGGATGGCCTCCGGGGCCAGGGCGGCGGCCTTCATCAGGCCCATGCCTGAATGGACTCCCAGCGCCCTGGCCTCATAGGTGGCGGTGGTGGCCACCCCGCGCCCCGCGTATTCCCGCAGACGCCCGTAGGCCTGGGACGCCAGCTGGTCCTGGCGTCTTGGTCCGCCGACCACCACCGGCTGTCCCAGGAGATCGGGATGGCTGAGCAATTCCACCGACGCGAAGAAAGCATCCATGTCCAAATGGGCGATCCGCCGGCCAAGGGGCAGGGCGGAGCGGATGGCCGGAAGGGAGTCCACGGAGGTCCTTGCTAAAAGGTCAGTACGAAATTTTAGCAAATCTTGCCTGTGAAGGTGCTTCTCTATTTTTCAAGCCTTCCCTTCGGTGGCGTGTCCCCTGGTACTCGTTAACGATTACGTGGTCAGGCCCCTGATTACAGGCTGACCTTGTCCTGGCAGCCCCAGTTCTCCAGCATTACCTGCACGGAGCGGTTCATTTCCTGCATGAAGGTCGACGTGAATTTACGCAGGTAGACCCGCTGGCCAGTGTTGACCGCCTCGCTGCCGGCGGGGATAGGCTTGCCATCCTCCATGGCATCCAATTCTTCCGGAGCGAGCCGCCGGTAGGTGTCCTTGAACACGATCATGTCCTCGCGGTAGCGCGAGCGGGGAAGGTTCCGCCGCTGCCCCTCCGTGGGGAAGCCGAAGCAGACCATGGCGATGGGAAAGGTGAATGGGGGCAGCCCCAGCAAATCCCGATGGACTTCGAAATTCTCCATGATGTCGCCGATGTAGCAGGAGCCGACCCCCATGGACTCGGCGGCGAGGACCGCGGTCTGGGCTGCGATCAGGGCATCGCTGAGGGCGAGCATCAGGTCGCCTTCCTCCGGCGCGCGGAAGGGCACGCCCATGCTCCGGCACAACGCCTCCACCCCCGAATGACGGAAGAAATCGAACCACCGCTGATAGTCTGCCAGAAAAACCAGCACCAGTGGGGCCTTAGCAATGAACGGTTGGTTATCGCAGGTAACCGCGAGGCGATCCTTAAGGCCCTGGTCCTTGATCTCCAGGATGCTGTAGAGCATCTGGTTGCCGGCGGTCGGCGCCCTCAAGGCCGCCTGCACGATGGCGTCCCGATGGCCCGGACCCAGGGGTCTGGGTTCGTAGGCCCGCACAGATTTACGGTTGGCGATGAGGTTCAGGGTTTCATTCATGATGGGGTTCCTACGTAGATCATAAGTGAATGAACCCGCCCCAGTTGGCCTTGGAGAATCCCTTTTGTAGAAATGGCGACTCATTGCACGTTTGTTGGGTTACCCCAATTGCCGTGCCGAGGTGAGTTTCCAGCTGTCATCCAGCCGGTGCCAGACGATGAATTCCCAGGTGGCAGTTCCGTTGGGTTCGGAGACCTGGCACACCAGCTTGTAGTTCATCCCGGCCACCACCTGTTGGTAGGCCTCCAGGACCGCCTCGATGCTGATGCCGGAAAGCGCCTTCTGGGCCGTGGCTTTGGCCTCCTGCACGGTCGCTGCTTCGCTGTCCACGCTCTGGTAGCCTCCAGGCATGATCGCATTCGCAGGCGCGGTCGAATGGGTGGGCGCAGGGGTTACCGCCATGAGCGAGCAAACGAACAGGAAAAACATGATTGTTTTCATGGTCAACTCCCTTTATAAAATTGGTCAATATTACTGTTTCCAG
>Ga0302320_10030681_pt1 | contig 10231 bp, 9 predicted proteins | sample Bog_T0_3_FD_202130 | JGI IMG/M metagenome (GOLD analysis project Ga0302320, IMG submission 202130) | Peat permafrost microbial communities from Stordalen Mire near Abisko, Sweden - Bog_T0_3 | ecosystem: Environmental > Terrestrial > Soil > Wetlands > Peat | place: Sweden: Abisko, Stordalen Mire... | reverse complement strand
GATCGCCATGAGCGCCAGGCTGCGAAGTTCGAACGAGTAATTTGTGATCGTGACGGTGACGACAAAACCGAGCCAAAGAATCGCGGCGACTTTCATTCCGCCCAGGGCGTTCTGCACTCCGGTCTTCACCAGCGCCCACGCAAGGACATAGACAAAAACGACGTCGCAGGCGTACGCTCCGGCGTAGAGGGGCCACAACGGGCGCCCCTCCATACGAGCCATTAATTCGGGCACGGTGGTTCCTAAAGCGGTGAGCCACTGCTTGCCGAACAGGACACCGAACCAGAGCGACTCGATGCCATAGCATAGTACGGCGCAGAGAATCACGGCGGCGTGATTGATCCTGTTCATGGCACGCTCCCTTCCCGCCGTTTCCCCGACGGCGAATGGTGTACGGCTACTTCGCGGGCTTTTCGTATTCCATCGCGCCGGCGACGTTGCCTTCGGTGTCCTCGAAGAATACAAGGCTGCCGACGCCGGTGATCACCGTCTTTTGCATTACCAGCTTGCCGCCATTTTGCTCAATCGAGCGAATGGTATCGGAAATGGATGGCACAGAAATCGTACATTCGTAGCCGATCATTCGCTGGCCGGGGATCAATTCGCGGCGCCCCTGCAACGAGCCGAGCATTTCGCCCGCAGCTGCGTCACCGGTGTTGATCATGTAGAAGCCCGGCGGGCCCCAGGGATCGAACATCCAGCCGAAGGTATTTCCGTAGAACTTGCGAGCGCGGTCCAGGTTGTCGGCATTGATGGAAAAGTGTGCGACGTGGGGCATTCGATGTCTCCTCGGAAATTCAGGTACGGCAGGCGGAGAATACGTTGGAGCGGTTTCGGCACGCTTGCTTTATAGTGTCAATAAATGTCGAGAAAGCGCCAAACTGCCATCACCAGAACGAAGCTGGACGGCACGGTCTTGGTAAGGACATACGGCATTACGTTCAGCGAAACGTACGTTTCGAAGCCGCACGTCCACGACTGGGATCAGCTGACCTACGCAACACAGGGCGTACTGACGGTGAAGACCGCGGACGGCATCTGGGTGGTGCCGCCGCACCGTGCGGTTTGGGTGCCGGCTGGAGTGGAACACACGGAAGTCTTCTCAGGGCCCGTGGCGGCGCGTTCCCTATACTTCGTGCCGGAGCTTTCGAAGTTCGACAGGCGGCAATGCACGGGGATGAATGTGTCGCCGCTGCTCCGCGAACTAATTCTCGAAGCGATCGCGATCGGAAAACTGGACAATGCAATTCCCGAGCAGCGGCGGCTGACTGGGGTGCTGCTCGACCAATTTGATGGGTTTGCCAGCATCCCACTGCAACTCAAGTCACCCAGCGATCCGCGGGCGGTGCGCGTGGCGGCGCTTCTGCAAGCCGATCCGTCATCGAGCGAAACACTGGCGAAAATTTCCAAGCAGGCAGGCGCGAGCAAACGAACGATCGAGAGGCTGTTTCGGGCAGAGGCGGGAGTTTCGTTTCAGCAATGGCGACAACGGTTACGGCTAACCCATGCGCTGCGGTTGCTGGCTGCTGGGCAATCCGTGACCAGCGTGGCGCTTGAAGTGGGGTATAGCAGTACGAGCGCGTTTATTGCAATGTTCCGGCGGGAACTGCACACAACTCCGAGGCGAATCGGGATGAAACAGTCAAACCAGATAGCTGCGGAAGATATGCGATTCGAACGAGGTTGAAAGATGGTGCCCGAAAGAGGACTCGAACCTCCACTCCCTTGCGAGAACTAGCTCCTGAAGCTAGCGCGTCTGCCAATTCCGCCATTCGGGCATATCGTGCGGCAGTACAGGTGAGAAGCCATATTGACTCGTAGAGCTTGGTTTGTCAACGAAGCACACGGGCTGGGGGATTTCTTGACCCGCATGGGCGACAGTTCTACATTGCATGCGTAGTATGGCGGAGTCTGCAGACTCTGTGGCCCAGAAGCAGAATGAATGAGGTAGCGAAATGGCAACCGTACGGGCAATGATCGAGCGACGCCGCTCGAGCCGCGTCTTCATCCGAATCCCGATCAAGGTCTACGGATATGGGATCCACGGGCAGACGCTGGATACGCCTGCAGAAGCAATTGCGGTGAGCCGAACGGGAGCGTTGGTGATGGCTCCGTTTGAACCGGCGCTGGGTTCCCGGATCGAAGTATTCAACTCTCTGTCCGACGACACGCAGGAATTCCGGGTGATCCGCGTGACGCCCGCGAAAGAGCCGGGAATGTTCGAATTGGGGCTTGAGATCCTGTACCCGACGCACAATTTCTGGGGCATTCAGTTCCCGGATGAGCACTTACCGGCTTGACCCCCTGTGGGCCATCTGGTGCTATACTCCGGCGATAAAGCGCAGTAAACGGGCCCGCTCGGGCCGTCCGGCATCCCCCACGTTTGCGGATGACGGGCAGGGAGGCATCCATGGAAGTCCTTCAAAGTACAATCGTAGATATTTTGCTGGTGTGGGGAGTGGTGACGGCCATTCTAGTGGCCCTGATCGTCTATCGCGGGACGATTCTAATCCGCGAGGACGATCAAGTGTTTCTGGATAGTGCCGGGGAATCGCGAGCGCAGGAACAGCGGGAAATTGTGGCGCGGATCGAGAAACTCGGCACGCCCATCAAGTTGCTGACCATCTTTTCAGTAATTCTTTTGCTGATAGCGGGCGGCGCGAAGCTGTACGAAGGGTTTCAGAGCTTCTGATCGACGTTTGGCTCCTCCTACTGTTTTGGAGGAGCTGCAGGAGCGGCGTTCGGCGACGCGGCGGGTTGCTGATTCCCGTCGGATAGGGAACTGCAATCCACCGAAGTGTGGTTGTGTACAATCAGCCAGTTGCTCCCCACCCGATTCAAGACCAAAGTGGTTTGGCCGTGTGCCGAATACTGCGCGCCGTTTGTTTCGATCCCTGAAAATTCCCACTGGTAGGTGGCCCAGGCCATATCGCCATGCGGAAAAATTAAGGTGTTGCGGCGAACAATCTGCATGCCTCGAAAGGCGGCTTTCTGGCGTTCGTAACCGGCGGCCCAACTTTGCCAACCGATGATGGGCGGACCGTACACGCTGTTTACGAAGGTGGCGTTGTCGGCATAGTATTTGTGCATCTCCTCGATGTTGCCCACCTGCAGAGCGCCGAGCATCTCGCCGATGTCGTGTTCGATCTCGTCACCGGGCGGCAGCGGCATGGCCTGTGCGTTGGGATCGGGCGGCGGCGGTTGGTTCTTATTCTTTTTTTGGGCGAGTGTTGCTGACGCCGCGAGCAGTATCAGGACTGCGAGAAGTAGAGATCGAGACGCCATCACGGCGCTTCGGTGGTGAGGCAGCTTCATTTTTTCCTCCGCGCACGGAGCATAGCATGAGAGATTTCGCGCGCTGCCAGCGGTGACGCTGGCACATGCAAAACAGGCAACAGGGTTAATTCCGCGCGGCAGGAACCTTCGATTGGCTCAGCAGGTTTATGAACAGGCGGTACGCGCCCGGAACTCCGGCGGGCAGTTCGCGAAAGAACGAAAGCCCGGTGTAGATGTAAACTCCCGAGCCGTCTCTTGCGTAAACGAGTGAGCCTTTGGTTTCGGGCTCGCCGGGATCGGTAAGGCCGAGAACCGGCGTATATTTTGGATCGAATGTTCCCCAGAAATAGATTCCACGCTCCTGAATCCAGCCCTCGAAATCGGCCATGGTGATCTGGTTGGGGAAGTTCAGCGCGGGATTATCGGGCGCGAGAAAACGTACCGGTGATTTCGCGTCGGTGACGCGCGAAGTCGCTTCCGGCATGTCGGCAGGAAATGGGGCGGCAGACATCGGACCGCCGGTGAAGTTGCGCTGGTATTGAACGACGAGTGTGCCTCCGTTCTTTGCATAGTCGAGAAGGCGAGGATTCGAGCGCATCACGTCTGGCCGAAGCTCGTAGGCGCGAAAACCGACAGTGATTGCGTCGAATTGACTGAGATCACCAAAAGCAAGATCGACTTCATCGAGCTGGTCTACTTTGATTCCCAACTGGCGAAGAATGCCAGGCAGCGGATCGCTGTCCGTGGCGATGTACCCGATGTGAAGCCCAACGGGTACATTCAGGTCGAGGACGTGAATGGTGGCGTCATCCGGCTTGATCCAGTCACGCGTTGGCAACGTCGGAATCGGCTCCAGAGACATGCGAAAGGTTTCGTCGCCAAGTTTGGCGTAGGGATTCAATTTGTAAGAGCCGATCGCCGGTTGTGCCGGCGGGGTAACGACGAAGCGGATCAAGCGATCACCCGGCATAGAAAAATCAATCGGAGGAACAGGTTCGCTCGACCAACCTTGTGGCGCGTCGAGCCCGGCGGTAACTTTCGCTGCTTGTGTGCCGTGATAGCGAATGCGCGCAAGCAGAGTGACCGGATCGGAGGAATGCTGCACGGGTACCATGGCCTGCTGCGGCTCGACGGTGAGAGTTACAGTTGGAACGAGTTCGAGCGGATAGGTGAACACGCCGGTGGTTTTTGCTTCAACCGATTCGACGGCCTGATGAATCGTAAATTCGTAGCCGGAAATGCGGACCGGCAATGCGAGCGAAATGAGCGGCGGCGGAAACGGCTGGATGACGTCAGCGGGTTGGGGGCTCAACTGAGCGCCAGCTGGAATGTCGACGCGAAAACGGGTGCCGCGGTCAGGTTCGGCGGATTTTTCGGGAGTCACCCTCCAACCGGACGGGACAACGATGCTGGATTGATTGAGCGTCCATGCGACCGGTACGGCGGCATCGCCGGCAAACCCCACGTTTACGGCCACAGTGTCACCGGCGACGAGTTCATGGCGTTCAGCATTGGTCTGGACGGGTAGGGCGACGTCTTGCTCGAGAGCAAGATCGATACGTTGGCGGACCTGGGCGAGTTCCCAGGATGCGCTGGCCGCCGAGGAGTCCTTGCTTTTCGAAATTTCAGCCTGAAGCAAGTGGATGTTGTCGCCGGCGATAGCGAGCGATTTAGCAGCAGCGACGCGATCGAGTTGCAGCACCTCTTTTTCGGCGAGCGCGAGTTGTTCATCGGCGGCGGCGAGTCGCGGAGTAAGCGTTGCACTCAACTCCGGATAGCGAGCAGCGAGCGCGGTGATTGGTTCGGCGAGAAGCTTCGAGTTGAATTTGCCGCCTTCGGTTCCGCCCGATTCAGCGACCAAAAAAGTCGCGGAGCGATAAAATGCGCGGCCCGCGTACGCGGGAGTACCTTGTGAACGGTGAAGCGCATGGCCGTCTGCGCCGATTTGCGAGTAACTCTCACCCCATAACGGCGAGACCTGATTTTCAGGAAGCTCGATTCCGCCTTTCGATTCGTTGATTGCGAGCCGCAGGACCAAAGTTGTTTTCCACGCAGGAAGCCCGCCGGCAATTTGATCGGGATACATTTTCGGATCGGCGGCCGCGACGACGGCCTGGGGCGTGAGGATCCCGCTGGCCTGGTGATGGCCGTGGCCGGTGTGATATCCGCCCCAGCCGTTGATGACGACTTCGGGACGGAAGGTGCGGATGGTGCGGACCATGTCTTCGAGAACGACGCCGTCCCAGATTTTGATGGTTTGTTCGGGACTTTTCGAAAAACCAAAATCCATGGCGCGAGTGAAGAATTGATGAACGCCGTAGTGTTTTCCGGCGGCGAGCAATTCCTCCGTGCGGATGACGCCGAGTGCGCCGTCTTGTTCGGGGCCGATCGCATTTTGACCGCCCTGGCCGCGCGTGAGCGTCAGCAATCCAACATCGGCTTTCAGCCCGTGTGAGAGATAGGCGAGGACGCCGGACCACTCGTCGTCCGGATGGGCGGTGATGAACAGAACTCGTGTCGAGACGCGGGCTTTGCCAATGGCTTCAACGGTTTCGGGAAGCGACTGCGAAGTGGAGCGCGAAGCGAGCAAACCAATTGCGGTGACGCCCAGCGCGAGCATGCCGACAAACCTTTGTTGCTTCCGGGTCCCCAAAATCACTGCGCTTCCTCCTGAAACGGCCACTGGCGCAAAACCCGCGCGCGGCCGATGTACACCAGAATACCCGCCGCCATGGCTGCAAGCGAAGCCAACATCGGCTTACGTCCGGTGGAAATAAAAATGGCGATCCATCCGGCGATGGCCAGAAATACAGGAACCGGATAGAGGTACATACGAAACGGCCACTTTTCCGCTTTCCATCGCCGGTGAAGCCGGAGTAATCCGATCGCTTGCCCAGCAAATTGGATGAGGCAGCGCATGGCGAGGATGGCGCGGATTACGGAAAACAAAGTGAAGAACGCACAGATGAAAATCGAAGCGGCGCCCAGAGCGAGCAACGATATGTGGGGGAATTTCTTGGTGGGATGCACTCGGGCGAAGACCGAAAAGAAATTGCCGTCGAGCGCGGCGGCGTACGGCACCCGGGAATATCCCACAGTGGCGGAAAAAATCGAACCGAATGCGACGAGCAAGATTAGAGCTGTGGCGAACGCCGCCCAATCTAGCCCGAACGTGCGCTCGACGAAAAGACTGACGACGAAATTGGAATTGGCGGCTTCCTGCCAGGGGATCACGCTCAGGATGCAGGTCTGCAGCGCAAAATAGAGGATGGCGATTCCAAAAATTGAAATGAAGATGGCGCGCGGAATGTTGCGCTGGGGGTCTTTCATTTCGCCGCCGAGGTTGCAGACGTTGTAGTAGCCGAGATAGCTGTACACCGTCTGAACGGAGGCGTGACCCAGTCCGGCGAACAGAAGCCAGGACAGATTCCACGCTCCGGGCGGGTAGGTAAATACGCGAGCGGCGTTGAAGTGAGTGGCGCCACCGTAGATCAACCAACCGATGGTACCGAGCACGACGACCCAAAGCACGGTGGAAATTTTTCCGACTTCGGAAATTTTGCGATAGAGCAGACCGACTGCAACAAGAATCACAAGAAGCGCAACGATTTTACCGTACGTGGTGGACGCGATGTCAGCGGAGTCCGCGTGATTCTGATTCCAAAGAATGACAGCGGGAATTTTGCCGGTGAGATATTTCGAATAATCAGCGAAGCCCAACGCGCCAGACGAGATGCTGAGCGGAGCTTGAAACAACGTCTGCCAGATGAACAAAAAACTCATCAGCCGACCGAATTTGTTCGCGCCATAGGCTTCACGCAGAAAAACGTACGAACCGCCGGCTTGCGGCATGGCCGCTCCGAGTTCGGCCCACACGCAGCCATCGAGCAGCGCCAGGATCGCGCCGAAAACCCAGGCAAAGATGCACTGTGGCCCGCCCATCGCGCGGACGATAAAGGGGATGACGATGAAGGGTCCGATGCCCACCATGAACGTCATGTTCAAGGAAGTGGCTTCGAGTAAAGTGAGCCCGCGTTCGAGTTTTTCGGTTTCGGCCATGGCAATTTTCCGATTTCGCGGGGCATCTGCCGCGAATCGGGCGCCTCGCGAAATCGGGTTATCATACCTAAGGAATCGGGCTCGAGCGGCCAATTCGCGGTTCCGTCCATTGATCCGGACAGACGCTGGCGCCGGGCACTCACTCATGAATCGTACTCTCGCTCAAAATTCCACAGCCGGAGCGTACTTGTTCGCGGCGTTTCTCGCCGTAGCGCTCGCCGCGCCGGCGTGCGGTGCTCAATCCGTAGTCCTTCCCGCCGTTGCATCCGATGCTTTGAACAAAATCTACAGCGGCGATCCCGACGCCGCGATCCCGCTGGCGCAAGAACTCCAGCGCCAACGAACCGACGATCCGCTGGGGTATCTGATTGAGGGAGAAGCGCGTTGGAGCATTTTGTATTGTGCGGCCTGCGAAATTAAGTGGGGCATGGTGGACGCCTGGAAGCGCGATCGGAATACGATCGCCGCAGATTCCGAAAGCGCAAACGCGACATATATGGCGGTAGCGGACAAAGCGATCGATCTGGCGCAAAAGCGGATCGCAACATCGAACGCGGCAATCGATCACTTGTACGCTGGGATGGGTTACGCGCTCAAGGCGCGGCTCTACGGCTTGCACGCCGAGGGACGTGCAGTGGCGCGCGCCGGCGTTTCGGCGCGACAGGAATTCATGAAGGCGCTCGAAATCGATCCGCAGATGGCCGATGCGCAAACCGGCCTGGGGCTTTACAACTACTACGTCGATTCGCTCTCGGCATACGTAAAGGTGCTGCGATTTTTCATGGGAATTCCCGCGGGCAACAAGCAACTAGGTATCCAGCAGCTTGAGGCAGGCGAGAAAGATGGAGTCTTGCTGAAGGTGACGGCTCGATTCCATCTAGCGAAAAACTTGCGCAATTTCGATTTCGATTACGCGCGGGCGGAGGGGACTCTGGCGCCGCTGGTTGAGCAATATCCGCAGAACCCTACGTTTCTACTGCTGTACGCGAATTTGAATTGGGAGCTTGGCCGCACTGCCGTCGCTGAGAAATTTCTACGCGATGCGAACAATCTCACGGTGGCGAATCCGGATTGTGCGGCACGCGCGCGACAAATCGCTTCCGAATTTCTAAAGACAATTCGCTAAGTGGTTGTGCTTCGCGTGCTCCAGCGTCTATAACCGCGCGGCTTCTTCCTGCTCGAAAGCGTGATACGAGGAACGAACGAGCGGCCCGGACTCGACGTGTTTGAATCCCATCGGTTCGCCGAGGCGTTTGAATTCCGCGAACTCGTCGGGATGAAGGAAACGGTCGATCGGCAGGTGTTCCGGTGTGGGCTGCAGATACTGGCCGAGCGTAAGGATGTGAGTGCCTTGCGCAGCGATGTCTTGCATGGCTGCGAGAGTTTCTTCGCGTGATTCACCGAGACCCAACATCATTCCAGTCTTGGTGGAAAGGCCAGGCGACATTTCGCCGGCGCGGCGCAAAAGTTCGAGGGAGCGTTCGTACACAGCGCCCTTGCGCACCTGCCGATAGAGCCGCGGCACGGTTTCCATATTGTGGTTGAGGACGTCGGGCTGGGCAGCCATCACCGTTTCAAGGGCAGACCAATCGCCACGAAAATCGGGAATCAAAACCTCGACGCGGCATCCCGGGACACGTTCGCGGATTCGCGTGATGGTGCGCGCGAAAATTTTGGAGCCGCCGTCGGGCTGATCGTCGCGGTTAACGGAAGTGACGACTGCGTAACGAAGGCCCATACGCTCGACCGCTTCTGCGACGCGCTCAGGTTCGTCTTCCTCCGGCGGACCGAGAGGTTTTCCACTCGGGACGGCGCAGAAACCGCAGGCGCGGGTGCAGATGTTTCCTAGAATCATGAACGTGGCGGTGCGATGTTCCCAGCATTCGCCCATATTTGGGCAGCGCGCACTCTCGCAGACGGTGTGAAGATCAAGCGTGCGCATAATGCGCTTGAGTGCTTGGTAGTTTGGGCCGCCGAAGAATTTCACACGCAGCCAAGAGGGGCGCGGATGAGCGGTTGGGGGAGGCGTTGAGCTGTTCGAAAGAATGGTGAACGGAGAGCCCATGGTTGGTTCGCGCAGAAAAGCGCGAACTCTAATTATACTCTGGCCGCAGGGCAAAACAACGGGCAGACGGTTGGCGGGACGATGCTCAAGTATTGGGAAAGCTGGCCGACAGGAGCGGCGTCGATTGGATTTATCGCGACACGTGCGGGCGTCGAATTTATCGACGCACTGTCGCGTTGGGGGGTCCCCAATCGAACCGATTACGCGGCCCGCAACGACGGTTATTCCCAGTGCCACCGAGAGTGTTCAACAAACTCCCGCGTCCGCCCGCAACGGCGGTTCGGGGGCGAATGACTCAAAAGACGCGGTGGACCTGACCGAAACCGGGAACCGTGGCGTCATGCTGCCAAATCAGGCGATTCATGCACAAAATCAAATTTTTGCGTCGCAATTCCCCGAGGTTTCTGCCGGATCGCCGTCGCCTCCCGGATCGCGGTCGAACGGTCCGCTAAGCTCGCCCAGCACGGCATCAGGCAACGCCGGCGGCACTCTGAGCACGGTTGGTGGCGGCTCTTCGGCGACCGGGACGGCACCGGCACCCGTGCCGTCCGCGGCGGCTGAAGAGCGGCTCCAAAGGCTAAACCAGGTGCTCGAGAATTTAGGAATCAATCCGGAGCAGATCAGCTACAGCGACCTGCAGAGCGCCGGACTTTTGCCGGCTGCTGAGCAGAACGGCAATGCCAGCCTCAATCGGAGGACATCTGGACCCGGTCAATCCAATGCCGGGAATAACGGCTTCGCGGTATCCCAAACGAGCAAGAGCGCAACTTCAGCGCTGAACGCTTCTCGAGCCAACCCTGCAAACACGCCGTGTAGTTTCACCGGGCAACG
>Ga0302320_10030680_pt1 | contig 10231 bp, 5 predicted proteins | sample Bog_T0_3_FD_202130 | JGI IMG/M metagenome (GOLD analysis project Ga0302320, IMG submission 202130) | Peat permafrost microbial communities from Stordalen Mire near Abisko, Sweden - Bog_T0_3 | ecosystem: Environmental > Terrestrial > Soil > Wetlands > Peat | place: Sweden: Abisko, Stordalen Mire... | reverse complement strand
CGCGCAGCTGCACGCGCAGGCCGGCGGGCACGGCCAGAGCGGGCGCAGCCGGCAGGTGCCATCCGCCCAGCGCCGATGCGTGGACAAAGCCGGAGACGATGACTCCTGCAATGGCCGCCAGGACGCCGGCGAACAGCACCCAGGCCAGCCGCGTTACCTGGCTTATGTTGCGATAGAGCAGCGCCGTGACCAGCAAGCAAGCGCCGGCGGCGGCAAAGTTGGCGTAGTGCAGCGCCGGCAGCGCGGCCCAGGGCGCGGTGTCCAGGCCCGGCCAGAACCAGGCCAGAAAGCTCGACAAGCCGATGCAGCCCGAGGCGATCGACAGCGGCGCGGAGAAGCTCAATTGCCAGACGAAGAGGAAGCTGAGCCAGTTGCCGGCGCCAGTCGCACCGTAGATTTCGCGCAGAAACGCGTAGGAGCCGCCGGCACGCGGGAAGGCCGCCCCCAGCTCAGCCCACACCAGCCCGTCGGCCACGGCGATGGCCGCGCCCAGCACCCAGGCGCCCACGCTGAGCTTGAACCCGGCCGCGGCGATGACCAATGGCAGCGTGATGAAGGGGCCAACGCCGATCATCTCCAGCATGTTGAACAGCACGGCGGAGCGCAGGCCGATGCGTCGCTCCAGGACGGGCGCGGTCGCGGTAGGTGTGGAGTCCGCGGGGATGGCTTCGAGATCGCTCATGGCGCACGCACGCTCCACGGATTGTACACTGACGAGAAGTATGGTTTTCTCAAACGCATCGCTTCGGACAGCAGCGGGTACGGCCCTTGCCGGCCTTCTTGTCGCAGGTATTTTCCCCCTGCATTCAACGGCACAAACGGCAGACGCGCATGCCGCACCGGACGCCTCTTATCCGCTGCCTGAGCCGGCCAGCATCGCGCTGCCGCTGGCCGAGGATCGCGGCGCGGCGGCGCTCGAGCAGTCGCTGCGGCGGTTGTCTACGACCGCCAGCGTGCTGATGATCGTTGCACACCCCGACGATGAGGACGGCGCGCTGCTCACCTATCTGTCACGCGGCCTGGGCGCACGCTGCACGTTGCTGACGCTGACCCGCGGCGAGGGCGGCCAGAATGCCATGTCGGCCGAAACCTACGACGGGCTGGGCCTGATCCGCACCAACGAGCTGCTCAAGGCCGACGAATACTACGGCGTCAAGCAGCTGTGGGGCACGGAGATCGACTTCGGCTTCTCCAAAACCCAGGAAGAAGCCTTCAGCCGCTGGGGCCACGAGCGCGTGCTCTACGACGCCGTGCTGGCGGTGCGGCGGGAGCGGCCCCAGGTGATCGTCTCCACCTTTGTCGGCGGCGTTACCGACGGGCATGGGCACCACCAGGTCTCCGGCGAAATTGCGCAGGAGGCATTCAAAGCCGCTGCTGACCCCAGCGTCTTTCCCGAGCAGCTGAAGCCGGTGAGTGAAGGCGGCCTGGGGCTCGCGGTATGGCAGCCGCTGGCGGTCTACGGCATGGTTCCCTTTGCGCCGGTCACCGACCAGGGCATGTTCGACTACGCAACCGGTAAGTGGGCGCCGGCAAGGTTCAAGAATTACGTGACGGGCGAGATCACTGCTGGCGTGCCCTCGACCGATGTAACACTCCAGGTGGGCATGCGCGACCCGGCGCTGGGCCGCAGCTACGCGCAGATTGCGCGCGAGGGCTGGGGACAGCAGAAGTCGCAGAACGGCGGGGCCAACCCCTCGTTCAGCGGGCCGGCCTCGACCAGCTATCATCTGTGGGCCGTGGCTGCGCAGGCTGCGGCCAAGCCGGGCGCAATCACCACCAACACCAGCCTGTTTCATAACAGCAAGGTGGACATTGACACCTCGGTCGCCGGGCTGGCGCGCCTGGCGGGCGGGAGCGCACCGCATGAGGTTGCTGACAGCGTTGCCCAGCTGGACCGCGGGCTGAAGCAGTTCCAGGCCGAACGCCGGGGGGAAAGCAATCCCGATGCCGCGCATAAGCTGGCTCCGATCTACGGCCAGGCTTTGGCGCTGCGCAAGCAGTTGTCCACCAGCTCACTCGATGCCCAGGCCAAAGCCAGCCTTGCTCTCGAGCTCGACGCCAAGATCGAGCAGTTTGAATCGGCTCTCAAGAACCTGCTGGGCATCGATCTGGTGGCCTTCACCACCCACGCAACAAAGATTGACGACGGCGGTTTTCGCGGCGGCGGACCCGATGAGACTCCACGCAGCGTCATTCCCGCAGAGCAGCTCAATGTGCGCATTCACACCGCGCGCGCGAACGAGGATGTCCACCTGGCGCGGAGCTGGCTGGTGACCCAGACCGGGAGCGCGTGGCCCTACGCCAGTGAGCCCATCAGCTCCAACGCATCGGCCACCACCTCTGACGCCATTTATAAAATCTCCGTGCCGGCCGATGCCGAGCCGACCCAGCCCTACTTCACGCGGCCGAGCATCGAGCAGCCTTACTACGACCTGACCCAGCCTGAGTATCGCGAGCGGTCCTTCGCGCCCTGGCCGCTGGCGGCATGGGCGGAGTTCACCTTCGACGATGAGCCCATCCATGTGGGCCAGGTGGTCCAGACCATGCAGCGGGTGCTGGGGCCGGGCGGCATCTACGAGCCGCTGGTGGTGACGCCGGCGATTGGCGTGCGCATGGAACCCGCGGCGCGCATCCTGCCGCTCGACGGCTCGCCACTGCCGGTGCGCGTCACCATTCATGCGCAGGCGGCCGCCGAAGGAACCGTGGAACTGACGTTACCGGCGGGCTGGACCGCGCAACCGGCTTCCGCGCCCTTCCACCTGGCGGCGGCGGGCGATACGGAGCCGATTCAGTTCCTGGTGACTCCGGGCTCCAATTCGACCGCCAGCCCTGGCGGCCAGATCGCCATTCAGGCCGTGGTGCACGCAGACGGGCACAGCTTCCAGACCGGGTGGCAATCAGTGGGTTACGCCGGTCTGCGCCCCTACAACCTTTACAGGCCGGCGCAGTTGCTTACGCGCAAGGTCGACGTGAAGCTGGCGCCGGGGCTGCGCATTGGCTACATCATGGGCACCGGCGACGAGGTGCCCGACGCGATCGAGGCGCTGGGCGTGACGCCGCACCTGCTCACGCCGGCCGAAGTGGCTTCCGCCGATCTTTCCGCGTGGAATGTTCTCGTCATCGGCATCCGCGCCTACTCCGCACGGCCGCTGGCTGCGGCCCAGCCCCGGTTAGACGCCTTCCTGCGCAGCGGCGGAACGCTTATCGTTCAATATCAGAGCGGCAACTTCCCTGCTCCGGTCCCGCTTAACCTGGGACACGCCGAGCGGGTTGTGGATGAAGCCGCGCCAGTCAAGCTACTGGACGCGGCCAATCCCCTGCTCACTACGCCCAACGCCATCACCTCTGCCGATTTCGACGGCTGGGTGGAGGAGCGCGGGCACTCCTTCCTCGAGTCATGGGACCCGGCTTACACCGCCCTGACCGAGACCGCTGACCCGGGCCAGGACCCGCAGCGCGGCGGCCTGGTGGTGGCCCATGTGGGCAAGGGAACGTATATCTACGTGTCCTATGCGCTCTACCGCCAGCTGCCCGAACTCGTTCCCGGCGCTTACCGCATCCTGGCCAATCTGCTGAGCGCCGGCAGATAGTCCTTTGGGTGGAGAAAAATCTCCTTCGATGGGTGGTTGCTGGTTGCGTACCCAGCCTTGATCCTCAAGGCACCCACATGAAGACTATTTCTCTTTCCCTGCTTCTCCTGCTCGCCTCGGCTAGTGTGTTTGCGCAAGATGCCAGTACCCCAGCCACCGCTCCTGGCGCCGGCAGCTTCTATGCCCGCTGGTCGGCCCAGACCAACCGCATTCAGTCCAAGCAGCCGGCATGGCCGCCGCCGCTCGTCACCACCTACGTCGAACTCTTCCAGGTCATCCGCACCGACATCGTCCGTCAGATCGCTCCCGCCCGCACCGATACGTGGAATTTTGACAACAGCAAGGGCGTCAGCTTTATCACACCCGGCAATCTTGAATTCGACATCAACCTGCCGCCCTACATAGAGCACAACACCACCGCGGTTGACGGTTGGGGTGACTTCTCGTTTCTTGCCAAGGTCCGCATCGCCAGCGGCAATGCCCAGCACGGCACCTACAGCCTGACGGCATGGGCACTGACCACCGTTCCCACGGGCCAGGCCAAGAACGGGTCGGCGAACGCCAGCGTGGCGCCCACAATTGGTGGCGGCAAGGGATTCGGCAACCTCGACGTGCAATCCACCATCGGAGCCACCATCCCCACCGGCGCCCCGGCGATCAACACCTCTGGCCGGCCGGTAATCTGGAATACCGTAGCGCAATATCGGCTGCACAAGGTGTTGTGGCCAGAGCTTGAAAGCAATGCCACCTACTACAAAGGCGGCACCAACGACGGCAAGATCCAGGAGTTCATCACGCCCGGCATTCTGGTCGGCAAGCTGGCCCTGCATCCCGGTGACAAGCAGTCCCGCCCGGGGCTGACCTTCGGCGGCGGCATGCAGATCGCGACCAGCCACTTCCACAGCTACAACCACGAACTGGTGCTCACGGCGCGGTGGATCTTCTAGAGCTGGCACCGTGTCGTTGAGAGGCACGGCTCCAGGGAAAGATGGCGTCGGGGCCCCGGGAAGAGGAGACTCTTTCCAGACTCCCAGACGCAGCAATGCCGGAGAGCAATCTCCGGCATTGCTGCGTCTGGAGGCTAAGTCACTTAGAGCCGCGTTTGGCCTCAAAGTTAGTCAGCAGTTGAATACTTATAACGTCGGATAAGTTGTCCGATTCGATGTACGCGCATGTTACAGCCGTGTTAATCGCCCTTCCTGCCTCATGTTAAAAATGCGTGAATTCGTCAAATCTTAACCTATCTCTGCGACTCTGAATTGCGGGGGACTTTGCGGCGAGATGCGCTCAAAATAAGGTGCTCTCCACGGTGGTCCGAGTTATTCCCGAAATTGGTGTAAACCCAATCTGGTTCTGCTGCACAAGTTATTTCCCGTCTGGGAGCCAACGCACTCGCCGTCGAGGCGTACGCTGCCACTGAGTCAACGTGATATTGAGAGGAAAATGAGAGGCTCAATGAATTTCAAGCTGAAAACTGCTGCCGCCGCAACTCTGGCAGTCGGCCTGATTGCCTTGTCCGCACACGCCAGTGACCCGGCGCCGCCGGTCAAGAAACACACCGCCGCCAAGAAGGCCAAAACGCCGCCCCCGCCCACGGTCCAGGAACAAATCCAGGCCTTGCGCGACGAGATGCAGGGCCAGATCAACAACCTGAGGAACGATCTTGCCACCAAGGACGAACAACTGAAGCAGGCGCAGCAGGCAGCAGCGGACGCTCAGGCATCGGCCGCCAAGGCGGAAGCGGCGGCATCGGCCGAGAATCAAGCGGTGGTGGATAACACCACGGCGGTGACCACGCTGCAGTCCACGGTGACCGATCTGAAGGGCAATCAGGTCTCATTGGCCACGACCGTCTCCGATGAGACGGCCAAGATCAAGAAGGAGATCGACAGCCCCGGCGTGCTGCACTACAAGGGAATCACCCTCACACCGGGCGGCTTTGCCGCGGCCGAATCGATTTACCGCACCAAGGCAACCGGCGGCGACATTCCGACGGCCTTCAGTTCCCTGCCCTACGAGGGCGCCGATGCTTACTCGCTCAGCGAGTTCTACGGCAGCGGCCGCCAGTCACGGCTGAGCCTGCTGGCCGAAGGCAAAACCAGCTGGGGCAAGATGCAGGGCTACTATGAGGCTGACTTCCTGGGCACCGGCATCACCTCCAACAACAACCAGTCGAACAGCTATGTTCTGCGCCAGCGCGTCGTCTGGGCCTCGGCCGAGACCAACTCGCGTTGGAAGTTTGCCGGCGGGCAGATGTGGTCCCTGGCGACGGAGGACAAAGTTGGCATCTCGAACGCGTCCAGCGACATCATGACCCCGCTGACGATAGACCCGAACTACGTGACGGGCTTCGTGTGGACGCGCCAGTACGGCTTCCGTGTGGTCAAGAGCTTCAACAAGGCAGCCTTTGGCGTGGCCGCGGAGAACCCGCAGCTGCTGTACACGGCAACGCTGGCCGGCAACACGCCTTACGCGGTACTGGGCAGCGCCGGGCAGAACGGCGGCAACTACAACGCAGCCATCAGTGCCTGCTCGCCATCAACATCGATCGTGAACTACACCAACCAGGTGCAGACTGACTCCTCCGGCGCCACCGTTAACATCGCGGTGCCAGTCTACAAGACGGTCAACTCCTGCGCCAACGTCACCAACATCTCTTTCAACTCGGCGCCCGACATCATCGCCAAGGCGGCCTTCGATCCTGGCTTTGGCCACTATGAAATCTTCGGCATCGGTGGCTTCGCGCATGAGCTCGTCTTTCCCGGCGAAACCACCAACAGCAACCTCTATGGCGGCCTGAAGGACATTGTCACTGGCCTCGCAGTCGCGCCTTCGCTCACCACGGCCGGCAACTTCGTCGAGAACAAGGTGCTGGGCGGCGTGGGCGGCAGCCTGCGCATCCCGGTGATTCCGAACGTGCTCTCTGTGGGCGCCAAGGGCCTGTGGGGCCGCGGTGTGGGCCGTTACGGCGACACCACTCTCTCCGACCTCACGGCCAACTCCGCGGGCGGCTTTGAAAAGCTGGAGAACGTCTCGGGCCTGTTCACCGTCGAAGCCACTCCCTCGCCGCGTCTGTCGCTCTATCTCAACTACGGCGGCGACTACGCCGGCCGCAACGACTCTGCCAACCCCGCGTCCACCACTCTCAGCGGCCCTACAGCTGCGCAGAGTGCTGCAGGCGTGTGGGGCGGAACCTGGAAAGCTCCTTCGGCCGCAGCGCTCGGCTATGGCTCGCGTCTGCTGTCGAACTCCGCCTGCGGCGTAACCGCTGCTCCGGGATACAACGGCAGCTCCACGGGCTACTACCCCGGCGGCTCCTGCGGCGCGCAAACCCGCGACGTGCAGGAAGTCACTGGCGGCTACTGGTACGACTTCTACAAGGGCGAGCATGGCCGTCTGCGCCAAGGCGTGCAGTATGGCTACGCGGTGCGCGAAGGCTGGTCGGGCGCTGGTGGCCTGGGCGCCAAGGGCATTGACAACATGTTCTGGACCAGCTTCCGCTACTACCTGCCTTAACCCATCGCGGCGGCAAGAACAGAGGGCAGTCCGAACCTCGGGCTGCCCTCTTCTTATTTCGTTCTTCAAGAAGCCGAAGCGTCCCGCTCAGGGCTTTGGTGTGCTCTCGTGCAGCGTCTCCAGCACCAGGTCGAGTGCGTGCTCCCAATCCGGCATGTGCACGCCGAAGGTCTCAGCCAGCTTTGCGCAGGACAGGACCGAATTCACCGGCCGGCGCGCCGGGACGGGATACTCGCTGCTGGGGATCGGCGTGAGCGTTGGGCATGCGTTGCCCAGGCGGCTCAGGAACGCCTTCGCAAAGCCGAACCAGGTTGTCGCGCCCGCGCTCGTCAGGTGATAGACTCCGCTGCGGCCCCCCAGTCTATTTCCGCCTCCGCCTGCGCCGGGCGCGAGCACCTGCGCCAGAATCTGCGCCGTGGCTTGCGCGATGCACTCGCTGGTGGTGGGGCTGCCGGTCTGGTCGTCCACAATGCGCAGCTCCGGCCGCTCCCTGGCCAGGCGCAGCATGGTGAGCAGGAAGTTGCTGCCGCGCGCGCCGTAGACCCAGCTGGTGCGCAGGATGAGGTAGTCGCCGCCCACTGCTGCAATCGCTTCGTCTCCGGCCAGCTTGGTCTTGCCATACACGTTCAGCGGATTGGGCGGGTCGGTCTCTACCCAGGGCGCGGTCTTGCTGCCGTCGTAGACGTAATCGGTGGAGTAGTGCACCATCAGAGCGCCCAGCCGTTTTGCCTCTTCGGCGATCACTCCAGGACCGGCGGCGTTGATGGCCCAGGCGGGCTCTGGCGCGGCTTCTGCCTTGTCAACCGCGGTGTAGGCAGCGGCGTTCACAATGACTGAGGGCTCGGCGGCGCGCACCGCGGAGCGAATCGTGTCCGGCTTGGAGAAATCGATCTCCGGATAATCGACGCTGGAGATGTGGCCCAGGCAAGCCAGCTTGTGACGCAGTTCCCATCCCACCTGGCCCACGCGGCCAAAGACCAGAATCCTCGGTTTCTTCATGCACTTCCTTTGATGGCAACTTTATCCAGATTGTCTGCGGTGTGCAAGCTCCATAGGAAAGGTGAAAATCGCGGCTGGCTACGGGAGCCGTGGCTCGCCGCCGGGAAGAAAGGCAACACCGGCGAGCTGGTCCCCGGAGGCAAGCACATCGCGCAGCCGCTCGGCGTTGGCGCCGCTGCGCTGTTCGGCTGCAAACAACATTTGCAGCGCCGCGGCCGGCGCGGTTTCCTGCGGCAGCCGGAAGATCCACGGGATGTTGGCCGAGGTCAGAGCCGTGTCCGCACTGAGCGCAACAACCGGCACAAAGCTCTTCAGCGCCAACTGCTCGGCCAGGTGGCTGGCGTCGCGATCGAGCGCGAGGATCGCCAGCGCATGATCGTCCATCAGCGCGTGCACCAGCGCAGTGGAAGCCGCGCCCCAGTTTTGATTGCTGGCAATGGGCAGCAGCTTCCAGGGGCGGCCCTGGGTCGCGACGGAAGCAAGCTCCGCGACAACCCCCGGCGAAGATGCGATCTGGGCGGCATCGGGCCCAAAGAGAATCACCGCAATGGGACCGGCCGGCGCATCGCTCCCATGCGGCCCTGCATATTGCACGCCGTCTTCGCCCACAATCGCATACGGTTTCTGCGCCACGGCCGGCACTCCCTGGGGCGTGAGCTCCGTCTGCTGCACCGCAGGCGGCTTGTCCATGGTGGCCACTCGATAGGTGATGGCGCCGTTGTGCACCGTGCCCAGGTAAAGCGGCGCCACATTCTTCAGGTTGGGGTCGAAGACCATGCGGCCGGTCACGCCGTCGTAGTGGTCCATGTCGGCCAGCGCATCGTGGATGCGCGCGCGATTCAACCCAGCCGCGCAGATCGCGTCGAGCAGCGCATTCATGGTGTCGAAAGCCATGGAAGCGAACTGCTCCGGCTTCTCGTGGAAGCGGTCTTCATAGCGGCGATTGAAATCGAGCCACAACGGATCCTTGCGGGTAGGATCATACGGATAGACCGCCTCGAATCCTTCTGCTGCATCGCCCGCCTCTTTCACGAGCGTGTCGCCGATGGTGCGATACGCGCCGAAGACGCGCTGCTTCATGCCTGCGGCCCGCATCTGTTTGAGGATCGCGGCCGCCTCCGGCTCATCCGCCCAAAGTACAACGGCGTCCGCGCGCGAGCCGCGAATCACCTTCAGTTCCCGCGAAAAATCCGCATCTCCGGGCTGGAAGATCTGCTCCATCACCACCGGATGCCCCAGCCGCCGCGAAGCGTCCATGAACTTGGTCACGCCGAAGCGCCCGTAGCGGCTGCTTACCCTGAGCATGGCCACGCGCTTCAGGCCGAGTTCGGTATAGATGTGGCGCGCCAGCGTCTGGTCCTGCTCCCGATCGTCCTGCATGGTGCCGAAGTACCACGGAATATATGTCTCGGGGACGGTGGGATCGGTGTTCGCCGAGTTCACCACGGGAATCTCCGCACGCAACGCCACGCGCAGCGCAATGTGCGTGGACTCGGAGCTGATCGACCCGAAGATCGCCCAGTCCTTCTCGTCGTAGGCCATCTTCACCGCTGCATCCGAGGCTGAGCCCCAGATTGCCGCATCGGTGGGCCGCACTTCGCCGTAGACTGCCTTGGCCTGCCAGTTGTTGTAGTCGTTGTGCGGCAGCAGCTTGAAGGGCTTGCCCCCATAGCCGCCGCGCGCATTGGCTTCTTCCACCGCCAACTGCGCGCCGTGCAGCATGCGCAGTCCAAGGGTCGACTCCGAGTTGTTCTCGATGGGCCCCAGAAAACCGATGCGGACCTCGGTCAGATCCTCCGGGGCGGGAAGATCACGCGCTGCGCCAACATAGATATTCGGATGCGTGTAGTTGCGATCGTAGGGCGCGGCAAACTTCGCATAAGGGCTCATGTCCGCGGGCTCGCCCGCATAGGGCGTTACCTCGCGATCCTTCGGCGGCCCCGGCGGGTGCGCCCCGCACGCGCAGACATGCTTGCTCTGCGCCATTCCTCCGGGCCCAGGATTCAACGCGAACAGACAAACCGCAACCAGCCACCACGCCCTGCGCATACCAGCTAGCCCTTGCTTTCTTCCTGCTTATCGGTGCGGAACATGGCGATGGCTTCAATCTCGATCAGCAGCTCCGG
>Ga0302320_10030675_pt1 | contig 10232 bp, 7 predicted proteins | sample Bog_T0_3_FD_202130 | JGI IMG/M metagenome (GOLD analysis project Ga0302320, IMG submission 202130) | Peat permafrost microbial communities from Stordalen Mire near Abisko, Sweden - Bog_T0_3 | ecosystem: Environmental > Terrestrial > Soil > Wetlands > Peat | place: Sweden: Abisko, Stordalen Mire... | reverse complement strand
ACGCAGCCGCGTTGATGCCCAACCAACCTTGGGGCGACATCCGCGGCATGGGCAATCGGCTGCGACACGCTTATGACCGAATAAGCCTCGACGTGATCTGGAATGCGGCACGCAATGACGTGGCCGGCTTGGTGGTCGATGCACGACGCGCGCTGTCACAGGTGCTGGCCGAGCAGACTGTTGCCGGCGAAGGCGATATAAGCAAGTCATGAGGTCGACGATGCGTTCAAGCGGGACGAACAGAAACGACTGACCTCACCTACGACCCCGGCGGGACACCGTTTCGCAGGTCACGGAAAAACGCCGTTATCTCGCCGGCCAGAGCCTCCGACTGCTCCATCGCCGCGAAATGGCCGCCGCTGGGCATGACCGTCCAGCGCTGGATGTTGGTATAGAGCCGTTCGGCAATCGACCGCGGCGGACGGACGATCTCCTTCGGGAACGCGGCGTATCCCGTCGGCACATCGACGGTCCCGCCATCGGGAATCGGCCAGCGGCGATGAATCCGAGCATAATAGGGCCAGAACGAAGACCCGATTGCGCCGGTGAACCAATACAGCGAAACATCCGCCAGCAAATGATCGCGACTGATCGCCGACTCGATATTCCCGCCGCAATCGGTCCACGTACGAAACTTCTCGGCGATCCAGGCTGCGAGGCCAGCCGGTGAATCCGTCAACCCGTACGCCAAGGTCTGCGGCTTGGTGCCCTGGATCTGCTGATAGCCGGTTTCCTCTTTCAGCCAGCCTGCCATCTGCTCGAAATACCGAGCTTCTTCCTCGGTCGGATCAGACGGGCGTGGAATATCGCGGCGAACCGCCAGGAAATTCAGGTGGATGCCGATCACGTTCGCCGCATACGCATGGCCAAGACACGTCGCAGTAAAGGCGCCATAATCGCCACCCTGCGCGCCGTAGCGCTGGTAACCCAGCACATCGGTCATCAGCGAAGCAAAACACGCGGCGATCTCCTCGATTGCGAATCGTTTCTGCCCTGGTGTGAACGACAGCCCGTAGCCTGGCAGCGATGGGGCGATCACCGTAAAGGCGTCGGTCGGATCGCCACCAAAGCGGGCAGGATCCGTCAGGCGGGGGATGATATCGACAAACTCGAACACCGAACCGGGCCAGCCATGCATCAACAGCAGTGGAGTCGGTGACGGCCCCTGACCCGGCACGTGCAGATAGTGCAGATCGACACCCGGCATCCTCACCTTGAACTGAGGAAACGCGTTCAGCGCCGCCTCCTGCGTCCGCCAATCGAACTGATCCTTCCAGTACGGCACCAAGGTTTTCATGTAATCCAGGTCGGTGCCGTAAGCCCACGGCGCGTCCGGCGCCTGGTCGGGAAACCTGGTCAGTGCCAGACGCGTCCGAAGGTCGGCGATGGCCTCGTCCGGGACAGCCAATGTAAACGGGATCGGGGCCATGCCTTCCATCCCTCTAATTCAACCGCGTGCTCTGCCAAGTCACCATCTGCCACTGCCCGCCCCGCTGCGCGTATACATCGGTGAAGCGGACACGGAACGAATTCGGTTTGCCGCCGGAATTTACGCTGATCGCGGCTACGCCCGTCAGCACGACGGCGCCGCCAAGATCCTGCGCGACCACATCGGACGGCTCGACAGATGTATAGACGGTCGAGCCGGATTCCATCGCGCCGATCAGGCTCTGCTTGGTGTCGAGGCGTGCGCTGGAGTGGGTGTAGATCAGGTCGTCGGCCAGCACCATGTTCAATGTCGCGACATCCTTCTCGGCCATCGCGGTCATCCGCTGACGGTCGAGGTCGATGATCTTTTGCGCGTTTGCGGTCATTTTCGGACGTCCTTCGCTGGAGTTTCCTGACGAACCGCAGATTAGCCGAAACGGCAGGGGGCTGTCGAACCGGGTGCGCCGGCCGGCCGGCCGGGCATTGTCGCCGATTGGAGAGCCTGTATCATGCCATGCAAGCCAAAGGCGTGAGAGGCCTTTCCGGGAGGACGTTCCATGGCCAAAATGATAGCGCCGGCCAGTATCCGGCGCAGACAGCGCACTGCCCTGATCATGCTGGTGGTCGCCGGGACACTGAACTACCTCGACCGGTCTACGCTTTCGATCGCCAATCCGCTGATCCGGCAGGAGCTGGGGCTTTCGATCGCCGATATGGGCCTGCTGCTGTCGGCGTTTCTGTGGGCCTATGCGTTTGCGCAGTTGCCCGGGGGTGCGCTGGTGGACCGGGTCGGTCCGCACCGCCTGCTGGCCGCCGGCCTTGGCCTCTGGTCGATCGCGCAGGCGGCGGCCGGGTTCGTGACTTCGTTCGGGCAGTTCTCGATCGCGCGGGTGTTTCTTGGGCTGGGCGAGGCGCCGATGTTTTCATCGGCGGTCCGGGTGGTGCGGGACTGGTATAATGTCCGGGATCGCGGGCTGCCGACAGGAACCTGGAACTGCACATCCTCGCTCGGGCCAGCGATCGCGCCGCCCATTCTGACGGCGATGATGATCGGCTTTGGCTGGCGCTGGATGTTCGGGATCATGGGTGTCGCAGGGGTGGTGGTCGCCGCCGTCTGGTTCTTTCTGTATCGCGACCCGAACGAAGAGCACTTCACCGACGAGGAGCGGCACTATCTGACCGACGGGGAAGAGCCTCGGACATACGCGCCCGTGCGGCTTGCCGAGTGGCTCGGTTTGTTCCGGTTCCGCACCACATGGGGTTTGGTGCTGGGGTTCTTTGGCGTGGTCTATATGGGCTGGCTGTATCTGGCTTGGTTGCCGGGATACCTCGAGATGCAGCGGCACATGTCCATACCGAAGACCGGCATCGTCTCCGCCATCCCGTTCGCGTTCGGTGTTGTCGGCAGCATCGGCGGCGGCTGGATCGCCGACTGGCTGATGCGGCGGGGTTTTTCGCCGGTGAACAGCCGTAAAATACCGGTCATCATCGGGTTGCTAGGGATGGTGTCGTTCACCGTGGTTGCGGCGGAAACACCGAGCGATTTCATGGCGGTGGCGGCGATTGCGGCGGCGCTGATGTTCGGGGCGTCGGCGAGCGGGATGTCATGGGCGCTCGCGTCCGTCGCGGCACCGGCGAACTGCACGGCGTCGCTGGGCGCCATCCAGAATTTCGGCGGCTATCTGGGGGGCGCGCTGGCGCCGACCGTGACCGGATTCATCGTTCAGGCCACTGGCAGTTTCGAGCCGGCGCTGCTGGTCAGCGCGGCGATCGGGCTGGTCTCGGCGATGATGTACCTGGTGGTGATCCGCAGCGAACCGATCAGCACGGCGGAGCTGGATGTGGCGGCGGGCGTCACTACGATCCGTCCGACGCTATAGTTGACGCATGGGGGCTTGACCCGGCGGTGGTTCGTCTTTTGGATGCGGGCATGCTCGATGATCTGAAAGCCAACAACCGTGCGTGGGCCGCGAGAAAAGTTGCGGCTGATCCCGGATTCTTCAAACGGCTGGAGGACCAGCAGGCGCCCGAATACCTGTGGATCGGGTGTTCCGACAGCCGGGTGCCGGCGAACGAGATCGTGGATCTCGATCCGGGCGAGCTGTTTGTTCACCGGAATGTCGCCAATCTGGCGCCGCCGCAGGACGCAAATTACCTGTCCGTGCTGCAGTTCGCTGTCGACGTGATCAAGGTGAAGCACATTATCGTTGTCGGCCACTACGGATGTGGTGGCATCGCCGCGGCGGTTGACGGCAAGCGGCGTGGTCTGGTCGACCACTGGCTGCATCCGATCCGGGAGATTTACAGCGAGCACCGGCAGGCGCTGGAGGCGATCCCCGATCAGCGGGCTCGGCTGAACCGGTTGTGTGAACTGAATGTCATCCGGCAGGTACGGAACGTTTCATCGGACGTGTTCGTGCAGGATGCGTGGACGCGGGGGCAGGAACTCAAGGTGCACGGCTGGGTTTATTCGCTGGGCAACGGGTTGGTCAACGACCTGAACGTTACGGTTGACAGTTTCGGACGGGCTTAGGGTGCGGGTGGTGTCGGCCGGTTGAAATCGCGGGCGGGAGGCTGTCTTCCACACTTATGGTTCGTCTCGAAAAAAGGCGTGGATGCCGACCTCCGTCGGCATGACGGGACGGATGGCCGGCCGTCGTCATCGGCATGACGGGGAGCGTGGCTGGCCGTGGTCGGCCTGACGGGATGGGTATCAAGCGGCTTTTGCCTGGCGCACGATCTGATCGAGAGCCCCCAGCGTATCGCGGGCGAATTTCAGACGTGTGACCACATCCATGTCACGGGAAATCGCCAGTTTGTGATCCGGGCGGAGGCGGACCATGCCGCCTTTGCTTGCAAGCCAGCGGACGAGGCCGGCGGGGTTGGAGAAGGCGTTGCCTCGAAACGTCAGCACCATGCCTTTCGGGCCGGCCTCGAGTTTTTCGACGCCGGCTTCGCGGCAGGCGCGTTTGAGGGCGACGACGCCCAGCAGGTTGTCCACCTCCTCCGGCAGCTTGCCGAAACGATCGACCAGTTCGGCGGCCATTGCGTCGCTTTCGGCGTCGGACGCGAGGGCGCCGATGCGGCGGTACAGGCCCAGGCGCACCGGCAGATCGCGGACGTAGGCTTCCGGGATAAGGACGGGAAGACCGAGCGATATGTTGGGGGTCCATTCGCGCTCTTCGCCGGACCGCTTGCCCTCGCCGGCCCTGATGTCGGCGACTGCATCCTCCAGCATCTGCTGGTAGAGTTCGATGCCGACTTCGCGGATGTGGCCGGACTGCTCGTCGCCCAGCAGGTTGCCGGCGCCGCGGATGTCGAGGTCGTGCGAGGCCAGGGTGAACCCGGCGCCGAGTGCGTCGAGAGTCTGCATCACGGTCAGTCGTTTCTCGGCCGCGACGGACAGGCGGTGGTTGGCGGGCCAGGTCAGGTAGGCGTAGCCGCGCTGCTTGCCGCGTCCGACGCGTCCGCGAAGCTGATAGAGCTGGCCGAGGCCGAACATGTCGGCGCGGTAGATGACCAAGGTATTGACGGCCGGCATGTCGAGGCCGCTTTCGACGATGTTGGTGGACAGCAGAATGTCGTATTTGCCGTCGCCGAATTCGGTCATGACGCGTTCGAGTTCGGTGGGCGCGAGGCGGCCGTGCGCCTGGATCGTCCGCGCCTCCGGCACGATCTCGCGCAGGCGGTCGGACATCCGCTGGAGGTCCTCGATGCGGGGGACGACGCAGAAGACCTGGCCGCCGCGGAAGCGCTCGCGCTGCAGGGCTTCGCGGATCACCACCGAATCGAAGGGCATGATGAAGGTGCGGACGGCGAGGCGATCGACGGGCGGGGTGGCGATGACCGACATTTCGCGCACGCCGGTGAGGGCGAGTTGGAGGGTGCGCGGGATCGGGGTGGCGGTGAGGGTCAGGACGTGGACGTCGGCCTTCATGGCTTTCAGACGTTCCTTGTGGGCGACGCCGAAATGCTGTTCCTCGTCGACGATCAGCAGGCCAAGTTCAGAAAATTCGACTGATTTCGCGAGCAGGGCGTGGGTGCCGACGACGATGTTGATTTCGCCGGATGTCAGGCCGCGGCGGACCTCGTTGGCCTCCTTGGCAACGACCATGCGGGACAGCTGCGCGACCTTGATGGGCAGGCCCGCGAAGCGGGCGGAGAATGTCCGGAAATGCTGGCGGGCGAGCAGCGTGGTCGGGACGACGACGGCGACCTGGGAACCCGACATGGCGGCGACGAAGGCGGCGCGCAGGGCGACCTCGGTCTTGCCGAAGCCGACGTCGCCGCAGATCAGGCGATCCATTGGCTTGCCGGCGGCGAGGTCCTCCAGCACGTCGGAGATCGCCCGGGCCTGGTCTTCGGTTTCGATGAACTGGAAGCGGGCGCAGAATTCGTCCCAGGTGCCTTCGGGGGGCGCCATGGTTTCGGCGTCGCGCATTTTTCTGAGGGCGGCAATTCGAATTAATTCACCCGCCATGTCGCGGATGCGCTGCTTCATCTTGGCTTTGCGGGTCTGCCAGCCGGCGCCGCCGAGTTTGTCGAGCGACGTGCCCTGATGCTCGCTGCCGTAGCGGGAGAGGACTTCGATGTTTTCGACGGGGAGGAAGAGTTTTTCGTCGCCGTCGTAGATCAGACGGAGGCAGTCGTGCGGTGCGCCGGTGACGTGCAGGGTGGCGAGACCGTCGTAGCGGCCGATGCCGTACTCCTGGTGGACGACGAGGTCGCCCTCGGCGATTTCGGTGGCTTCGGCGATGAACTGGTCGGCGCGCTTGCGGCGGCGGGGGGGACGCGAGATGCGTTCGCCCAACAGGTCCTGTTCGCCGACGAGGGCTATGCGGTCGGCGACGAAGCCGCGCTCGACGCCGAGGACGACCAGCGACACCGAGCCGGCGGGCTTGCGGCGGATGGCGGCGTAGTCGTCTTCCTGGGCAGCGTCCTTGAAGCCGTGTTCGCGCAGGAGGTTGGTGAGGCGTTCGCGGGAGCCTCTGGTCCAGGCGGCGATGACGATGCGGCGGCCCTCGGTGTTCCACCGTTCGGCCTGGCCGCGGAGCTGGTCGAAGACGTTGATGCCGGGCCCGCCGCCTGACAGCGTACCGGCGGACTGGGCGAAGACCGGGCCCGACCGGCCGCCGCCGTCGATGCCGCCCGCGCCGTCGGGCCGGACGAAGGGGGTGAAGGCGAGCAACGGGCCGAAGGACAGCATCTCATCCCAGCCGTCGCGGTCGAGATACAGCATCGCGGGCGGGATCGGGCGATAGGGTGTTTCGCCGTCGCGCGGGATGGCTTTGCGGGCCTGCGCGTGGTCGGCGATCATCTCCAGACGGGCTTCCAGCACCTCGTTGGACTGGTGGTCGAGGCTGACGGCGGTGTCGGGCAGATAGTCGAGGAGATTTTCCATCGTCTGATGGAAGAGCGGGACCCAGTGCTCCATGCCGGGATGGCGCCGCCCGTCGGAGATCGACAGGTAGATCGGGTCCTTTGCGGCATCCTGACCGAACAGCTCACGCCAGCCGGTGCGGAACCGCGCGATCGACTCCTTGCCCAGCGGCACCTCGGACACCGGGCGCAGCGACAGGCTTTTGCGCTTGCCGGCGGTGCGCTGCGAGGACGGGTCGAAGACGCGGATCGACTCGATGGTGTCGCCGAACAGGTCGAGCCGGACGGGGTCGGGTTCGCCGGAGGGAAAAATGTCGATGATGCCGCCGCGCATCGCGTATTCGCCCGGCTCCATGACCGTGCCGGCGCGGCCGTAGCCGTTGGCTTCCAGGTATTCCGCGAGTTTCTCGGGCTTGACCTGGCCGTTGACGGTCAGGTCCATGCTGGCGCCGGTGAACGCGGAGCGTGGCGGAACGCGCTGGACCAGGGCGTTGACGGTGGTCAGGACGATGCGCGGGCCGGTTGGCTTTTCCAGCAACCGAGCGAGGGTGGCGATGCGTTCGGAGACGAGGGCCGGGTTGGGGGAGACGCGGTCGTAGGGCAGGCAGTCCCAGGCGGGGAAGCGGAGGATTTCGGCTTCCGGCATGACGAAGGCCAGCGCCTCGGCCAGACGCGCCATGCGGGCGTCATCGCGGGTGACGTGGAGGATATTTCCGGGATGTTCGCGGCGGCGCTGGGCGAGCAGGAAGGCGTCCCAGCCTTCCGGCGCCCCCCACACTTTCATCGGATCACTCATCGGGCCAGAAAATCCCGCATGCGGCGGAGCATCGGCGTTTCCTCCTCGGGGGGGATGGGCACGCGGCCGGTCAGCCAATCGGCCAGGTCTGTGTCCGGCATTTCCATCACCAACTCTAACGCATCGAGGTCTGTTTCGGTTAAGCTGGCGAGGTGCGCACGAACGAATCCACCGATCATCAGGTCGTTCTCGAACGTCCCGCGATGGGTGGCACGGAACAGGAGACGCCGGCGCCTTGTGTCCGGATCGGGATGGTGCGTAGCGCCCGGCGCTGCGTGCTCTGGTTCAGTCATTTTCTGAGGGTTATATACGCGTGGCATTGATGGCTGTCAGCCCCGTGAACGCCGATCCGCTTGCCGCGCTTTTCGCGCCCCTGACCAGTCTGCGCGGCATAGGACCCGCCGTCGCGGCGCTGATCGCGCGCGCGGCGGGCGGGAACCGGGTGATCGACCTGCTGTTTCACATGCCCGAATCCTACCTGGACCGCAGCGCGCGGCCGACGATCCGAGCCGCGAAGCCGGGGACGGTGGCGACGCTGGCGGTGGAGGTGGTGCGGCATGAGCGGCCGGCAAGTTCGCGGCAGCCGTGGCGGATCATTGTGAAGGACGATACCGGGACTGCGGAACTGGTGTTCTTCCGGTTCACGCGGGAGACTCAGACGCCGCCGGGGACGAAGCTGCTGGTGTCGGGCAAGCTGGATGTGTTCAACGGGCGGCTGACGATCCCGCATCCTGATCATCTGGTGCCGATCGAGCAGGGCGACCGGATTCCGATTGTTGAGCCAGTGTGGCCGTTGACGGCGGGGCTGTGGGCTCGGCAGGTGGCGGCGGGGCTGGCGCAGGCGTTGGAGCTGCTGCCGGATTTTCCGGAATGGCACGATCCGGCGCTGCTGAAGCGGGAGAAATGGCCGGGGTTCGGGGAGGCTTTGCGGGGCGCGCAGGCGCCGGCCAACGCGGAGCCCGACCGGCGGATGCGGGCGCGGCTGGCGTATGACGAACTGCTGGCGGGCCAGGTCGCGCAGGCGCTGATCCGTGGGCGGGTGCGGGCGCGTTCGGGGCAGCCGCTGATCGGTGATTCGCGGCTGCGGGATGTGGCGATGCAGCGGTTCGGGTTCTCGCTGACGCTGTCGCAGGAGAACGCGCTGCGGGAGATCGACGCGGATCTGGCGTCGCCGCGACGGATGCTGCGGCTGCTGCAAGGCGATGTCGGCTCGGGCAAGACGGTGGTGGCGCTGCTGGCGATGTTGCGGGCGGTGGAGGCTGGGAAGCAGGCCGCGCTGATGGCGCCGACGGAGGTCCTGGCCAAGCAGCATCACAGGGTTTTATCCCGGCTGTGCCCGGTGCCGGTGGCGCTGCTGACCGGGTCGATCAAAGGCAAGGAACGCGCTCGGATTCTGCGCGGGATCAAGGATGGGTCGATTCAGATCGTCGTCGGCACGCATGCGTTGTTCCAGGACGCGGTGGAATACCGGGAGCTTGCACTGGCGGTGATCGACGAGCAGCACCGGTTTGGCGTGACCCAGCGGCTGACTCTTGGGGCGAAAGGCGAGCGGACCGATGTGTTGATCATGACCGCGACGCCGATTCCGCGGACGTTGCTGCTGACACAGTGGGGGGAGATGGATGTCAGCCGCCTGACGGAAAAGCCTGCCGGGCGGCTGCCGATCCGGACGACGCTGCACTCGCTGGGGACGATGCCGACGGTGCTGGACGGGGTTGGGCGGAAGCTGGACGAGGGCGCGCAGGTTTACTGGGTGTGCCCGCTGGTTGCCGAAAGCGAGGCTTTGGATGTTGCGGCGGCGCAGGAGCGGTTTGTCGATCTGAAGGGCGTATTCGGCGATCGGGTCGGGCTGGCGCACGGGCAGCAGACGCCGGAGGTGCGTGACGCCGCGCTCGCCGGCTTCGCGGCCGGGACGATCCGGTTGCTGGTTGCAACGACGGTGGTGGAGGTGGGGGTCGATGTGCCGCAAGCCACGGTGATGGTGATCGAGCACGCGGAACGGTTCGGGCTGGCGCAACTGCATCAGTTGCGCGGGCGGGTCGGACGCGGTGCGGATGCCAGTTTCTGTCTGCTGCTGCATGAGGACTGGGTGAACGAGACGGCGCGGCGGCGGCTGACTCTGTTGCGCGACACCGATGATGGCTTCCTGATTGCGGACGAGGATTTCCGGCTGCGCGGCGGGGGGGATGCGCTGGGCACGCGGCAGGCGGGACTGCCGGGCTACCGGTTGGCCGATCCGGTGGACCACGAGGCGCTGCTGCATATGGCGCATCGGGATGCGGCGGTGCTGCTGTCTCGGGATCCTGGATTGGAGACACGGCGGGGGCGGGCGGTTCGGCATTTGCTGAGGCTGTTCGAGCGAACGGCCGCGATGCGGACGCTGGCGGCGGGGTAGCGGGTCGATCGGGTCCGGACCGCACCCGCCTTTGCGCGATCAACATGAGCGCCTCAAATCACCCGCCCGAACCGCGATCCGTCCGGCCCGGGGGACCACCAGCACGATGATCGCCGCTTGTAAGAAAGACTCGCAACATGGAGAACCCGAAGCACCAGTAGAGTCGAGGAAGGGCACGGTATCGTTTGCACGACCCGTTTCCCCTCCCCGCTCATCAAACCGGACGTTCCCGCA
>Ga0302320_10030672_pt1 | contig 10233 bp, 12 predicted proteins | sample Bog_T0_3_FD_202130 | JGI IMG/M metagenome (GOLD analysis project Ga0302320, IMG submission 202130) | Peat permafrost microbial communities from Stordalen Mire near Abisko, Sweden - Bog_T0_3 | ecosystem: Environmental > Terrestrial > Soil > Wetlands > Peat | place: Sweden: Abisko, Stordalen Mire... | reverse complement strand
TCGGTCGAGGCTCGGCCGGATGAAAAGCGACGTGGAGATGTACCTAAACTCACTCATCCACGATGCACTCGTCCTCAAGCCGTCTTCGTTTGGCACGTCGGTTGGATGTTGTAACTTTAGACGGAGCTGCAAAAGACTTGCCTTTGATAGCAAAATCTTCGACAGGTATCTCTTCTCCTTCGGTCAGCACCAAGTCTCCGGTTTGTCCCAACGCATGGCGAGTGACTTCCTCCATTAAAATTCCCAATCCTAGCAAGGCGGTCTCGTCCAAACTTCGCCAGTCTCCAGACCCTCTGTCGGCAGTTGCGTGTGCGTAAAAATCAGATGTATAGCAATGCAAAGCCTTCAAGAGATCGGAGTCCGGAAGCTCGGCAGGTGAGACTCGCTCGTTGGCAAAGTATATGTCAGCTTCAGCGTATCTGGTAGGTGCATTTTTCCTCTTGAATAAAGTAGTCTCGGGGGGGGCGGCGGTCAAGGAGGATGAGCTTGTATCTCGGGTTGAAGAGATAACCACATGCTTAGGAATGAATCCTGCTGAGGAGATTCGACCTGTGTGGCGTTAGAAGGGAGAAGTTAGAATGGGTGGGATATTGTAGGGAATACCAGCAACTGCATCGTAAACTGTAGCCCTTCTATAGACTGGTCCTTTTTCGGCTTCTTCGCCATCTTGACTGGGAGATTGATTCTGTGAAAATGCCCGAGACTGCATGGTTTGCGGGTCTGTTTGGTTTGGTGTCGAGGATAAGGCTTTGGTTTTATATTCTGTTGTTATTTTTATATGGTGCCTAGATTTCCTGTTCTGCGGATCGTCTCGTCCGCCAAGCAAGGACCCCGCGCCGTGAAATACATGTGTGTGAGCAGCCTCGACGACAGCCTCGAACTCTAGACAACTCCCCATTTCTCTCAACTCCGACTCCCCCTCCCACTCCACCTACATAATTCGCGGAGAATCACAGATGCATGAATCACTTACTTTTCGATCGATCAACGGGCAATATCAGCCCTAAAGCCTTTGCACATATCCACACTTCGCGTCAGATTGCAGCTATTCAGCCTGCGCCTAGGCTACTCTTCAATGGAGGCGAGGATATCTTGGGCGACAACGAATCAACTGAGTCTTCAAGAGACAGCTCTGGTGAAGCGAAGGTTTGGGCGCATCAATCTGGAGTCAATGCGCTAGCGATAGATAGGTTCGAGGGAAACATGTAGGTCAAGAAGCCTTCATGCGTGAGGGGAAATGTTAACGGGAGGCCCCTTTAGCCTTCTTTCGGGTGGTGCAGACTCTTCTATCAAACTATGGGATCTTGAAGAACTACCCAGCAGCTCGTCCATACATGTCTTCAAGCCAACAGCAGCAGTCCCCAGGTATGTACAAGACTTGATATATCTCAAAACTCGGCTGACCAAGTTAGGAATGCATCATCCCATAAATTTGGTATCACTCATTTAAGTTTCTACCCTTTCGATTCTGCTGCATTCATCTCTTCAAGCTACGATCATCATGTCAAGCTCTATTCGACGGAAACCCTCCAAATATCTGCAGACTTCGATTTGAATTCCATTGTTTATACACACGCCCTTTCGCCAATCGCACACCACCTCTTAGTAGCTTGCGCAACCCAGCATACAACGGTTCGTCTTGTCGATCTGCGCTCCGGATTAAGTACACATTCCTTAGCAGGACATCACAGCGCATTACTCTCCGTGGCTTGGAGTCCTACAGTAGAACATATTTTAGCCAGCGGATCTATAGATGGCGCAATTCGGGTATGGGATGTGCGAAAGAGCTCCGCTGCATTGGGTGTCCTCGATATGGAAGATTCGCTAGGCATAATTGGTACAAATGGATTGGGGGCAGGAGCACGATCAAGGGATACAGGGAAAGCACATAATGGAGCCGTGAATGGAATTACCTGGACCGATAACGGGTCCTATATTATTTCGGCGGGACAAGATGAACGAGTTCGCGTATGGGATGCTGCAACAGGAGCAAACACCCTTGCGAGCTTTGGTCCAACTCTAAAGAATAGTCACCTTTCCACACTTCCTCTCCTAGTGTCCCCAGCAATCCTTAAATCTCCTAATAAAGAGCTGTTATTCTATCCGAACGAAAAAGAATTGCTTATCTTCGAGCTTCATGAAGGCAGACTTACGAAGCGTCTGAAGATAGCTGGCCCAACGATTGCCGCAGTAAGATCCAGGACTGGAGAAAGAAATATTCGGAATCGGATTACGGCAATGGCATGGCGAGCTCCTTTTGACAGCGTATATACAGCACATTCTGACGGACAAATTAGAGCATGGATACCCTGGACAGATGAGGACGAAACGTTGCTTAGGGAAGAAGAGTCTAAGAAAACTGTTGATGAGGAGATAGGTGCGAAGAGGAAAAGGCAGGTATTAGATGATGTATTCAGAGGTTTGACTAAACAGAAGATTACTTTTGGATGATAATCTCCGATTTAGCAGTTTCGCTGAGATTTGCAGAAGCCGAATGTGTCAAAGTTCTCGGGTCATTCAAGTGATAAATTTGGTCTAAAGCAACTTCCAGACGAGTTCTCAACATCCTTTGAACTGTGGAATTCTTTTTATCTAAAGCTTTAAGTTTCCCACGATTTTTGAGAACTTGAAAACTACACTCCTTCGGATTTTGAAAGACAACATTCTAAAGTTCAAAATGTCTTTGATAACTCTTGAGACATTCAAATAAGTTGACTGATCTGAAGAGCCTTGATATATATGCTTCTCTATTATGCGACAACTAGCTCATTATATCCTAACCTGGTACTTCTCATCCCATATGTTCCAATCTATAATCAGCAATGCAAGGTATCAATCTCTATATGCCTCCGTCCAAAATTCGCAAAAAACCAGCCAGACCCTCCCAAACCAACCTCCTAACTCCAAACGCCTAAGCCTGTCTTCCCTTCCTTTTCCCAATCACACCATATCCCTCTCCTTACCTTCCTCTAGCTTCGCTGCCTCCTTATCTTCATCTCTAAATCTCTCCCGATCAATCTTCCGCTTCTCCCTCCTCTTCCCGTCAATCTCATCTCTCCACCCCTTCCCCCACTTCACTGCCGAACCAGTCATCAAGGCAGATAAGACGAGAAACCCAGCCGAAACAGTAGAAAACCAACCTACACCAATATGCTCTACTGCTGGTAGTACGGTTGCACTTCCTAGTGCTGCAAAGAGGTAACGGGATAGGTAGCTCACAGCTATGACCTCTGCCCCTCGGGCCTACGAAGATATTTCGTTAATACAATATATGGGGGCGGGGGGGTGTTAAAAGAGGTCAGGAGCGCGAGAGGGGAGGACATACCGGCATAACATCCAAACAATAAGTATTCAAACTTGGGAAAGAAAATAACTGAGCTACTCCCTGCAAAAACATCATTATAACAGGTAACACCACACCACCAAACTGCTTCTCCACACTCCACCCATAAAGCAACATACAGCCTGGAATGGCAATCCCCATAAAGGGCAATGCAGCCCGTAACCTATCTTCTGCAACCCGGAATCCCCTCTTCTTAAACCATTTCTTCGTCATGAAATCGGCATATCGACCACCAAAAAACGTGCCAAGGATATAGCCGAATCCTGGAGCGAGATAGAAAAGGCCGGATTGAATGGGCGAGGTGAGGTGGAAACGGGGATTCAACACGTATCGGATAGGTGTTAGAAGGGAATATTGGTTCCAGACGAGACTCCCAGAGGCGAAAGAGGCCATGACGAGGTTAGGATAGCGAAGGAGTTTTATCACGCGCCAGGGATTCGTCATTCCCCAGAGTACACTCAGTTTTTTAGAGAGTGGAAGACCGATTAAGTCGTCAGATTTGAGGTGGTGGATGGTTTCTGGCAGAAGGAAATAGGTCCCGATGAAGGCGACGCCGGCGAGGGCCGTTTGGAGATAGAATATTACACGCCAGGAGGTGAAGGTTACGATTATACCACCAATGAAGGGCCCGAAAGCGGGCCCCATGAGTGCACCAGAGAGGAACCAACCCACTGAGATGAGACGGTTAGTTTGGAGAAGTCTTGGACTCGAGGTGGGATGAGATAGCTAACATTCCAGCTAGCCCTATAGGAAACAAGAGTAAAAGGTTGACTTACTAGCAGTTCCTCGCTCTAATGGTCGATATATATCTCCTATACACGAAGCTCCAATGATCAAGAAAGAGGTGCCTTCGAAAGCCGTAAGGATTCGGAAGACGAAGAAAGCGGCGAGACTGGGCGAGAGAGCTGTGCCGAGTGAGCACCCAAGGAAAAGCATCGAAGTTACAAGCGCAGTCTGAAAATTTTAGTGACGCTCTAATATACGATTAAGAGTTTAGAGGAATTTGAATGCCTGAACTAGACTAGAACACTGAGGTTGAGATCGATTTGCCTAACCAAACTGGGTATTGAGACGTGGGGGGTAGGAAGTTAATAGAGGAACGGAAGTGAGCGCATGCTCAAATTCCCAAAGAAGAATAGACTATTCGTCTAATAAAGAAATTTCAACACACATACCCATCTCCTCCCATAAACCTGACTCAATGGCCCCCAAAAACAAGGACTGAAACCCATAAACAACATATACAACGCATTACTCAAATTAATAACCGTCCCAGTTGTGTTATACTGAGCCGCAACCTCAGGAACAGCAGCCAAGACGGTCGTACTCGAAAGTGGAGCTAGGAAACTGCAGTAGCTGACTAGAGCTACGATGATAATCTTCCGAGAGGGAGGTAAGCGATCGTAGATCTCGTCGGGAATTTCAATGTTCGAAGTATATGTGGGGATGGCGGCTATATCCTGTCCTCCGTGTGATGTAATGTGTGTGAGGACTTGAGTGGGTGGTTGGGAGGATATAGTGCTATGGTTGCTGTGGATTGATTCGTTGTCATCTGGATGGGATGAGGGAGAGGGTTTTTTGTCATCTTCAGTGTGTATGAAAGACATGTTGATATATGTAGACTACTTCAATTGACTGTGATGTATACAGAAAGACCGTGATACAATAAAAACAAGAGACAGGTGATAAATGTTCTCTTCGTAAAGCATTGGACGACGACAGCTGGTGTTCCTCTGAGTTGATTCAATTGTGTGAGAATTGAGTACTACCAATTGCAAGGCAACGAAGCCATGTATAAATGCAAATATTAGAAAAGAAAAGAGCGTGAATCAAATACAGTCCACACTTAATACACTCAATTTGACACGACGTCGGCATCAAGTCCGAGTATCGGGCATTTTGGCGTCAAATTCGGTGCCCCAGAATCAACTGTCGACTACCCTTAGCTTTACTGAAAGCGGGAACGCTTCAACATCGGATCCGTATCCGGAGTGCAAAACCGCGATTTAGCCAGGAACCTTGTTGAAGATCTTTATTAATCTTTCTGTCCTGATTTGTCTGCTTCAATTTGGTTCAAATTTTTCGTAGAAAGGTGCATGTGGGAATGCCGTCTTTTCCGTCCTACTGCCGGTTAACATCCTTGGGCGCGGCGCGTGGGGACTTTTCTGTGGAGTCGCTGTCTCGAGACCAAACATTCTCAAGTTTGCTTTGCATTTTGTATAATGCCTAGGCACCTAATTGAGGTGCATGACATGAAATCTTTGATTGTGTACTGCTGGTTTGTGTTGGGAGGTGGAAAGTTTCGATAAAGAAGGTTTATGTTTTTGCGGGTCGAATGTATATCACCGAATTTTATTTGCCTCAACTGGGGCTTTGCCAACGGCGGTGAAAGGTGTTGCTATGACATTTGTATACCGAAACACTGCAGAATGCTGAAGCCCAATATGCATGGTTAAATGCGAGTCTGCGAAGTCGTCTGAATTGGTTTGATGGAAGATTAGAAAAAGGGTTGCAAAGTGGGAATTGCAGAAAAGCGGGGCCTTTTTCGGCATCAAAAAACCAAAGTCGAGGCCCTCCTTCGTCCTACCTTCGGACTATTGAGGAAGCATCAATCCTAATGCAGGGACCCTTACGACAAACGGCTGTGCATATCAGGTAGAAGCCGAGTCAAAAGGCACATTAGGGCATTATTCAACAGCATCTCGATCCACTGGAAGGGAAGAGTTGACCACTTTTCTCCGACAGAAAAACTGTGTCAATCTCTTCACTTGCCGTCATTGCAGGACCTCTGTAATGCAAGGAATGCGAAGAACAGGGCTTTCGTCGACGAGGTAGTCGAACAGATCTTCTATCTCTGCATCCTTTCTAAAAGCTGCCACCTTCTCTCCAAAATATGTGCACTTAACGTAAACCCACCAGAGTTTACTTTCCAGGTGCCGGAAAAAATTTCTCCTGCGTGGTTTATGCCTGAAGTATCCATGCCATCGAAGACATTCTCAATTCACAAAATACAAGGACGAGAATCGATTTGTACACACATTTGAGTCACACTGCTAGCCAGAGAACTTGTTGAGCAGCGACAACACGAAGCGAGGGAGAATCTTTGACCTTTAGAGAAACATTGAATCTGTAAAAGTTATATAGATTTTCGGGACTCACTGGAGCTGATAAATTCTCCATCCCATTATCGAGAGACGAAAGAGCGGTGGATGTCTGCTATGCAGCTACTCCCATTCACTTGCTTTGAAAGATGAAACCTCTCCAATATGTTTTCAACTTTTAACTGCTTGAGCTCCTCCGGACGCTTCTTACCTTCTTGATTTATGGACTAGTTGTCCTTGGCAGGAATGAGAGTCGTGAAGAAACTCGACACTTGATAACAGAATCCTGGACGGCTAAATACCTCTCTTCTCGTAACAAAAGTGGAGGCGAGTGTAGCCCTTCAAACTTTTCATCAACAGACTAGCTTTTGAGTTGTGTATGAAGTTAAGTAGCCCAGGCTAGCACTTGCATTCGCCCCCCCCAAAAAAGAAAAAGAAATGAAGTTATGAAAGTAAATATGTTTTCATATCTTGACCTGCATTTACACTAGCTCTCAAGCTCTTCCCTGCTGCTATGTCATATGACTGCATTAATCCCTAAGTTGATCGCCTTCCTGTCACGTTCTTTTGCCGTCGCATAGCCGGAATAGCGGCTGCTAACCAGTCCCAACATCCCAAGGACTGACCAGACGTACAATTACCATACTGGACCTTCAGCGCTTGCTCCGTGTCGCGATGGAAATCCCGTATTCCGTATGTTTTCCATAGTATTCCCATGGGTGTCATTATTTTCCATCCTCAGCCATCCAGGCATCCCATATCCGTTTTCTTAATCCATAACCATTATTCCTTTGGATTATCCCCAAAAGATTTTTATACATATTTCAGCCCTCCGTGCCTTCTAGCTGCATCTTTTATCTACCGAATCCATAGGTGAAAACTGTATGTTCCCAGAGCCTGGGGAAGGCATGCTGAAATTCCTCGTATGAGCTCTTGTAGGCGCATAAGCTGATATAGAACCCAACTCCACATCTACTGGCTTGGGTCGAACCGTCGCATTTTCTTTCCGGACGGAAGGACTTGGGGCGGGGGAATTTGGTATGCTCGGTAAATTTTGAAACTCTAGTCCACCAGCAGGATCACTTAATTGTACAGAAGCTCTCCGCTGCTTCTTCCTTGCTGGCCTCGTAGTTCTCAATCCACAGCACCTGAGTAATAAATCACTGTATTGCTTGGGCGACTTGATTGTGCCAAAGACGAGAGAAGTGACTAGGGATGCTGCCACTCCAGGTATGAAAAGAACGATGTCGGTTATTGCCCCTGAGACGCTGAAGTCCGGTTTGCCAACAGCTGCTGTTTTCGCGAAGTTCCGGGTTTGGAATAGCGAGAACAGGATGATCACTACTTCAAATACCCTTTTTCCGTCAACATGAATTCTTCGGGTTTCTAGAAAGACTTACGCAAGAAGTACGAAACCAATTGTAAAGCGAGTCAACAAAGCTCGATCATAGATTGACCTGTGAGCGGAGCCCCGCGTAGCTTTCCGATTGAAGGTACTGGATAATGTTGAAGAAGAGTAAGCCCACCAGCCGTTTCGAGCTGCATGGCTTGCTAGGATACGCCGTGATGTGATGTACTTGTATAAGATAGAGAACAGCAGTACGCTTCCAATTGTCAGGCTCGCAAACACTGAAATCGTAAGCCTCTGAATGATTGCAGAAAACCGGATGTACTTGCTGGTTATATTTGTGAGGATAAAGTCAAGAGCGGCAATGTTGATGACGGGTCCGACGTTTGCTACGCCGATGATGAGGCCCGGGAATATGATTGCAAAAATCTTAGAAATCGTAGGTAATCGCTCGTAGCAAAGACCTAGCCAGTTTACTCGGACTTCGTAGCAACCACAATACAGTGTTACCGCCCTGAAATTGGTAAGTCTTATGATACTAAAGGAACACCATAGCTAACCAGAATAGTACATTTAATGCCATGACGTTGTAACAGTAAAATTCTATTTCACCAAAATTAGAACTTCAATTTGAACTTCAATTTGAATTTGATTCTGACACTTACGGAACCAATAGAGTACAACATCCACTATCTGAGCAGCACCACAAAAACCTAGTGATGGTACAGTAAGACTCTTAACTGCCTTATCGAAGACTGCCTGCTTGATCACTTTAAAACTAATCACATAATGAATCCTACAAAACTGGGGAGTCGGTAATTTTCTAAGCAAAGCGTTCCCGTTGACATACTGTTGAGCAATAGAGAACACTGTGCTGATCATCGAGAAGATCGCTATCAACGACACATCTACTTCCTGTTAGACAAATGCTGTTCCTCTTTTTGAATGACACTTACAGGTGAGTCGCTCTCCATAACTCCAAAGCATTGCTACCAGGAGAGTTACCAACACAAGGCATATCAAAGAGTATATGAGAACACCAATGAAAGCCCCTACGGCTCCATGTGGAATACCACCAGCCATTAATTATTATACGGAAAATTGCTCAAATGGTGTTTTCATATTCGATAAGTTACATGATCTCTTGGTTTTGAATGTGGGAAGCTTGCAACAGAAGGACAGAACAAGATAGAGAGCTGGAATGAGAGGTATGCTCAAATTGAGTAATGAATTTGGACAGATAGTAAACGTTAAGGGAGAATCCAGGTACAAGGTTATTTAAAGTCGGACCTGTTTATGCCTAGGACGGGAGCCCCATCCAATACACTTGATGATTGCCCCTGTCTCAAATCATGCTTTATCGATGTGCGGACTAGGATCTTAGCGTTCCCATCTCTTCCGCCGGGAGGTTTTAAGATGTAGCACTTGTTTCGACATGCCAATTTGAGTTCAGCTGAAAGATGTACTCGTAGCTCGATTCTATCGCATAATGATGGTACATGGAGAATAATAAGCACGTCTGTTCCGCCTGATGCAGACATCCATCACAGACAGGCTATATTTCCAAGTTGATGGATACCCCTTGAACCTCAAGATTATATTAAAATCATCCGTGTGTATGCAGGTCCGCTTTTCCACGTGGATTTTAGATTTCTTCGGCAGGTTCTGGCCAAGAAGTTGGAACAGTTCATCACACGAGGATTTATCTGAGGGAAGTGAGATAGAGCCACTAGAAATATAAGGTTTGCCTGACTCGACTCTGATGTGTTCCATCCCTTCATTGTCCGGCTCGATGGAGAACCCTATCAATATATCGATTGTGAAATGAGCTCGCAACGGAAGTCATATCGATAGCGTCCGAAGTATGAAGATTTTCGGGGAAGCATATTGATGAAATAGAGTTTTTATATTAAATTCAAAAATTATTATCTCCCCCAAAACACTTCCACCAGCTCCACTTTCGATTTGCCACCCAGATGGAATTCTAGAAGATACTTTATCTTTCTATTTATTGGCTTAGCACCCTCGTTCCAAAGTGGAAGTGTTTAGGGAGTAGAGCGGATGGCACTTGCATCGTGAAAATCTTCTATGTAGACGAGAAGTGATTCCAATAGTTCAACGGGAAATAGAACTCCACAAGCCGTGCGGACATAGTACGACGCGCAAAGGCCAGAAGCCTGGATGTGTTAATGAAATGAATGCCTTGTACTCTGATAATTGAGTGGAAACGGATTGTACAGAATTTGAACAGCATCTTATGCTATCAAATAGAGTGACTTAGATCATCTCCCCCGGACCTACGAAATGATATTTAACGCTTCACAGGCCAAAGGGCGAGTATGTCTTGATGGAAGTATGGGTAAGCTAGATGTCGGATGGGTGGATGAGAAGGAAGAGAAGGCAGAGAAGGTTGAGATGAGACGAGTACGGGAGGACGAGCA